>WNFI01050850.1_pt1 | contig 17200 bp, 14 predicted proteins | sample 5400471 | NCBI WGS metagenome assembly WNFI01 (sample SAMN13153348, study PRJNA577476) | soil metagenome | isolation source: 100 cm saprolite on Douglas fir-dominated hillslope | place: USA:California | collected 2013-09-17 | reverse complement strand
CCCTACTATGACTTCGGAAGACGTTCTCAAAATCCACAAACCCGCCGGGCGTAAAGTCAGCCGCGCCAATGCGGAACGACAGCGGCGACTCCTTCTTGTCTTTGTCCTGGACCGCGGCCGAAGTCATAGTAGGGGCAGCGACTCTCAGGTTCGCGTCCACCAACCGCGGCGCAGAAGATGAATCAGTGGTAGCCACCGCTTGCTTTTGCAGCTTTTGGATCTGTGCCTGCTGCTGTGCAATCTGCTGCTGTTGGGCGGCAAGAGCTTCACGCAGGGCCTTCAACTCGCTGGCCACTGAGTTGGCATCGTCCGGCGCGGCCGCAGGCGCACTGGTTTGTCCCAGCGCCAACCCTGTGGCCAGTAACAGAAAACTCATCCTTCGTAACAATCTCATGAACTGCTCTCCTTAGTCGGATTGATAATTAGTGCCTTGCTGTTCCTGATCTTTGCTTCAAATCTCCTAGGGCAGTACGTAGCGCAGACTCACGTAACTCATCCCGAGGTGCGCATTCTTGGGCGCCCCAGCGGGCACGAACCATGGTGCGCGGGTCACGTAAGACCACTGAGTGACCAACTGCACGGCGCCGTATTGCGGGTTCTTCCAGAAGGTCTGGGTCCAATCGAGCGTTCCCTGCTGGAGCGCACGGTTAGCGGAGTTGGGCGAGTTCGGTCCGCCAAATCCGATACAAGGGTGACCTGAGCAAACACCAGGTATGGGACTCGTTGTGTCGCCGGAGAAGTTGCGCTGGAAGTAGTCTCCGCCGTAGTACACGCCGAACTGGGCCTTGGGGTGCGGCACGAATTCAAAGCCCGTGTACAAATCGCCGGCGTGAACACCGGAAAGCGCTATGTTGAAAGTGCCGGGTCCGGTGGAATCTCCACGAACAGTCACTGCCGGCCCCAGGCCTTCAAGGTACCGGCCTATGGCGTAGCCCCACATACCGCTGGTCACAAAACGGACATTTCTGCCCTCCGTGCCCTTCCACAAATCAAAGTTCAGAGCGCCCATAAAGCCGCCGCCTATGGTGGTTTGAGAGGTGAACTTCGTTCCGCCCACCGGGACCACCGTGGCCCTGATGCTGGTCAGTAACCCACCGAATTCCATGTGGAAATGCCTGCCGCCGGCGACGTTGTTGTTGTCGTAGGCAATCTTGGTAAGCACGTCCGGTGCAACGTTGGGCGTGCCGGGGTTGTTAGCCGCGTCAAACTGAATGCCCAGGGCCGCGTTAAAGACAAAGGGGAATATGACTTCCCCGGCGCCTACAAACTGCTGCGGATTCTGGATCTCTCCGGCCCATACCCAGTTTTCATTGAAGTGATATGCCGCACGGAAGGCGGCTGCGCGCGTGTACTGTACGCCTACGTGGATGCCGGCATCCTCCTGGTAACCCAACGAAAGATCGGAGGGCCAAGGCGAGACGCCCGTCCGGTTCGGCGTTTCCAGGCCCCAAGTTTGTCCGGCGAGAAATTCCCACTTGCCCCTTTTCAGGTCCAGCCAGTAGAGACGCAGGCGATCAGTATGACCGTTCGAGGTCACAAACACGTTGGCCGCATCGTTTCCGTTGAAGTCGAATTCGATGTAGCCGGTGATGTCGTTCTCACCGAACTTGGCATGGGTCTTTATGTTGAACCGGGAATACTGTCCAGTGGAGCGGTACTCGGTGAGATGGCCCTGTACCGTGTTGCTGTACGGAATGGCATTGAAGTTGGTCGCACTCACGTTGCCGGTATTGGTGCTGCGGAAAACGTTCTCAAAGTCCACAAACCCGCCGGGCGTGAACTCCGCCGCGCCAATGCGGAACGACAGCGGCGATTCTTTTTTGTCCTTGTCCTGAGCATAGGCGGAGGCCGTGGCGGGGGCCGCGACTCTCAGGTTCGCGTCCACCAACCGCGGCGCAGATGAATCCGTGATGGCTACCGTCTGCTTTGCAGCCGCTTGTTTTTCCAGCGTTTCGATTTGCTCCTGCTGCTCGGCAATCTGCTGTTGTTGGGCGGCAATGGCTTCACGCAGGGCCTTCAGTTCGCTCGCCACCGATTTTGCATCATCCGGCGCGGCCGCTGGCGCACTGGTTTGTCCCAGCGCCAGCCCCGAGGCCAACAATAGGAAACTCATCTTCTGTAACCATCTCATGGACTGCTCTCCTTGTTTTGACTGATACAGTGCTGTCTCAATTTGTCGCGCTAAATCTCCCCATTTTCCCGGGCAAACCGGTCACCAGCCTCTGATTCGGGCGGACACGGAACTGTCTATTTCTGAGCAGGTTAAAGATAATCCAAAGCGCAGCATATGGGAAGAGTTAAAATTATTTTTTTTTGGTGAATTTTCTTCCCGGGCGGACTCGGGCCAGACCGGCGTTTTGCCCTCGGGGAAGCCCGGCTCAATTCTCCACATGGGCCATGAAACTTCCGGTTTCCACGCGCCCGTTACGCTTTACCTGAACAAAAATGCGGTAGTCGCCGGCCTGGGGAAATCCGTACAAGAATGAAACCTCCGCGGACGGAGCACTATGGTCCATGGCGTCCATTCCAGTCATGCCCTGGTCCGGAGTCCCTCGCTGCGCGATGGCCAGCGCCGCCATGGAAACGGAACCTGAGGGATGGACATGCGAAAACACACTGCCATCTGTACTGATAAAAGCCGCATGCCCCGCCATCCCCATATAGTTTTCCAGGCCCGACGCGGGCTTGCCGTCCTGGTCTTCAATACGGAAGCGGAACCAAATAGGCCGCCTGGAGCGCAGAGGCGACGCGTCTCGCTGCCAGACCATGCGATAGCCGTCGGCCAGTATGGCAACTCGGTCTGACGGGACCATGTCAGCCTCGCCGGAATCGTCGCCTGAAAGTGCCTTAGTGTTGGTCGAGCCCAAATCAAGTTGCGTAAACTCGCCTGGATGCAACTCATCAGGATGCAGGTGCCAGAAGCTCCGCATGTCGGGCATGCGGACAAGAAAGAGATGCAGCAGATGCCCGTGATCAGGGACCAGATCATCCAACCTTAAACGGTCAGGCCGTTCCGTCCGGAACTGCGTGAGTTGTGCAGCATTGGGGTTATTCAACTGCAAGCGGAGAGAATTGTCCGGTTCCAGCGACACGCCGAGATGAGGGAGCTTGTACGTCATCCCTGCAGTATCGGCGGCTTCCGCCTTCCACCAGGAATCGGCAAAGAGCACAACCGCCACCATCAATACCGCGGCAATCGCCATACGCCACCGCGCGCGTCTCACCTGGGCAGGCGAAGGGACCTGGGCCGGATCAAGCTCCGCTTCGCGGTTCGCCGCGCCAATGATGCCAACCAGTCCCACCAGCAGCAAGAGCCCCAAAACGCTGAGTAGAATGCCGAGGGTTGCGTGCATGCGCAGCGACCTAGTGGAAACAGCAGCGACCGGTACTGCCATCTCCGCCTTACCCCGGTCTCCAGCGATGGTGATCTGCACCTTCCATGAGCCGCGGTCCATGATCCACAGTTTTCCGTAAAAGACTTTGGGATCATCGAGGTGCTCAGCAACGTCGGGCGTGGGCGCGAGACTGGCGCCGGGGCCAACCATCCGCAGCGGGAGAATTTCCACTCGATTCACTCCCGCCGACAGGCTGCGGACTTCAATTTCTGCAACACCTGGAATCACCGCGGGCGGACGGATGACGACAAGAAGCACGTAGGGGCCGGCCTGTCCCATGTAATACACGTCCGGGCTGCCCACGTGCGCGGAAGCAGCAAGTGGGGCGAGCAGGGCAAACGCAATGAGGGAAACAATCGTCCGCATCTTTGACATCTTTTATTTACTAAATTTACTAAGTCTCTATATCAGCGCCGCACGCGGCACATCCAGTTGCCCCAGGTAATTCCCAGACGCGTGCTGAGAAAGGCCGCCACAAAAGCCAGCCCAAGGTGGGCCAAAAACCACCGCGGCGTTTCGAGGTGCACAAAAACATTGCGTACGCTGGCCGCGGCCGAAGGCAGGGCAAAGTAGAAATACTGCGTTCCAAAAAACCAGTTGCGTGCCGCCGGGGACAGCAGGAAAGTCCCAAAGGGCCACTGCACGGCGATCAGGACAACCACAAAAACAATTCCGGCAACCGCCGCCTGGAGCCATTGGTTCCAGTTCGCCTTGATCATTTTGGGCCACAGCAGATCCAGGGCGAACGCCGGGGCGACAAGCAAAACCGGAAAATGCAGCGGGATGAAATGCGTCACATGCTGATAGACCGGGCCCAGCTTAGGCTCTCCCGGAAACAGCGGAAAGATCCACAGAGCCAGCAGAAAAAACACAGAATAGATTGAAGTAATGGCCGTTCGGGCAAACCGCCATCCCGAAGCGCGCGCAATCACTTCCAGCAATACCGGCAGCCATATGCTGATCACCAGATACATCGTCATGCCATGCATGAATACGCGGTTGGTGTATTCCAGTTTGAACAGCATGTCCAGAATCACCATGAAGCCGCCGGAAAATATCAGCATCCACTCCAGACGCCGGCGCTGCGCGCCTTCCGCGCGGTTCATCTGGCCCAGAATCAGGACCACGCCGCCCCACATGATTCCGGCAATGCCCACGGCCAACACGGCATGTGGCGGGCTGACGATCTTTACGTCCAGCCCGTAAGCGTTATGCCACCAGTTGTCAAAAGGCGCGGAGACAAGCATGGCCGCGCCGCCCCAGGCGCAAATAAATGCTCCCAGCGGTCCGCGAAACCCCAGAACGTTAACGGAAGACTGCACCGCTGCCGGATTGCGCCCGAACGTAGTGCCAAAGATCAGATAACAAGAAGACGCGGCCGTAAGCAGAGCGGCAAATTGAATCAGCAGATGAGCGGGTGTCCAGAAGGTGTCGCGGCCAATGGTCTCATGCCAGGAAATGTCCCAGTAGAGTCCTGCCATGATGCTGGCGGACGCGGTGAGACACGACCATATAAACCAGGGGATCCGGCCATTGCGGGAAAAATCCGCTGTGGCAAACCCGGCCGGTACGGGCGCTGCTCCGGCGCTGCTGCTCATACGCTCCTCCGTGTGGGTATACATAGAATACACTGAACGGCGATTCATTCCTCTCGTCGTCCAAGGCCAGACGAATCCTTAGTGATACTTTGGTTGAGGAATTAAAGAGGGAAAAGACGGAAACTTTATGGATCCAACAGTCAATCCCAGCAAATCAGCAACATCTCCAGATCAGGAAACTGCCTGGAAAAATTACGTAGAAGATTTTCGCGGCGCCGGTCATGAAACCGTGGAATGGATTGCCCGCTACTTCAACTCTGTCGCCGATCTCCCAGTGCTGGCGCGAGTGAAGCCTGGAGAATTATTGGACGCTCTTCCCGCGTCCGCGCCGGAGCAGGGCGAATCCTACGCCACCATGTTGAGCGATTTTGACCGCATCATCATGCCGGCGGTGACGCAATGGAACCACCCGCGTTTCTTCGCGTATTTTGCCTGCACCGGTTCCACACCCGCGATTCTCGGCGAAATGCTGGCAGCAGCCCTGAACACCAACGGCTTGCATTGGAAGACTTCTCCATGCACGCGATTGTCGCCGCGAGTGAAATGGTCGCGCCCGAAGCGCGGCGCGAAGGCAATCCTCCGGGCCTGGTGCTGTATACATCCGAGCAAGCGCATTCCTCGATCGAGAAAGGCGCCATCGCTGTAGGCATTGGCCAGAACAACGTAAGAAAAGTCCCGGTGGACGCAGAGTTCCGCATGCGTCCAGACGCGCTTGCCGCGATGATCGAGCAAGACAAAGCCGCAGGCAAAAGGCCTTTCTGCGTTGTCGCTGCTGTAGGCACAACTTCCACCACCAGCATTGATCCCGTTCCCCAGATCGCCGACCTCGCCGAAAAGCACGGCATGTGGTTGCACGTGGACGCCGCCTACGCCGGCGTGGCCGCGATTGTTCCCGAGCATCGCCACGTTCTCAACGGCGTGGAGCGCGCTCACTCGCTGGTGGTCAACGCCCACAAGTGGCTGCTGACTCCGATTGACCTGAGCGTGTTCTACACCAAACGTCCGGACATATTGCGCCGCGCTTTTTCTCTCGTTCCGGAATACCTGCAACCCCAGGGCGATCCGCGCGCGCATGACTTGATGGACTACGGTGTTCCGCTCGGCCATCGTTTCCGCGCATTGAAGTTATGGTTCGTGATGCGCTACTTCGGACGCGAAAAAGTTGAAGCCATCTTGCGTTCGCACATCCAGTGGGCCAAGCGGCTGGGAGACTTGGTTGACGCCGACCCCAGATTCGAGCGCGTTGCGCCGGTTCCGCTCTCGGTTGTCTGCTTCCGCTACAAAGGCACGGACGCAGACAACAAAGCGATTGTGGATAAAGTGAACGCTTCAGAAAAATTCTTTATCGCTTACACCGTGCTGCATGGCAAGGTCACGCTACGCCTGGCCATCGGCAATCTGGCAACTACCTGGGAGGATGTTCTCGGGGCGTGGGAACCCCCCTTTTTTCACTTCGGACTGAAAACAAAGGGGTTAGCCAATTCGACCCTCGGGTGGCCCAAGGGCCACCCAAGCGTCGAAGCCCGTTATTGATCGCACTCCGGTCCGGCCAAATACTAACTACTAAGTGCCAAGTACCGCGTTTTCTAAATTTTCAAATATCTTCCACGGGGCCGCCTGGGCGGGCCGTTTTTCGACTTAAAAGGACGCAGATGGTACCGCGAATCCACACCGATCGTCAACGGTCAAATTGTCTTCGTTTTCAATGGGTTACAAGAACGCTTCTTGGGGCCTTTGGGACGCCGCTGGGAAGCTCGTTGCCTGACCCTTTGTTCTTTAGACCCGGAAGGCCGTTCCGGGTCGCGGGTTAGGGCTTCCTGAAGTTCTACTATTTCCTGCTGGATCTCCTCCCGGCGGTCGCGGGCTTTAAAGAAGACGTCGTCCGGGTCGTCCCGGGCCCGTTCCCAGGCGCGAGTGATGCCTTCCAGGCGTGCCGCCTCGGCTTGTTCGTACTCTTGCAGGTTTTCGACCAGTAGAGAGTTGGTCGACGCGCGAAGATAATCCACCCGCGTCTTTAGGATAGCCAGCCAGTCTTTCTCGGTCTCGCTCTCGAAAAATTCCAGCCGCTCCAGACGCTCCACGGCCAGGAGCGCAGCTTCAAACGTGCGGTTCAGATCATAGACAGCTTCGTAGACACGCAGCTTGGTAAGCGGAGGCGTCCAGTTCGGTGTAGGGACTTCGCCGGTATCGAGTGCGTCGGATGTGTCGGACAGGGAGAGGGAGTTAGCGCGGTTCATGGCCGCACCGCCCTTTGGGGTGTCTGGCCATTTGCTAATTGCCAACTGCTATTTGCTGAACTGCTGGTGGAATGAGTGTTGGGGCGGGGGTTGGGGTTGGTTTTGCTAACTGCTGACCTGTCCCGGCGTGCCGTGGATTGCCAATTGCGAATTGCTGCTTTACCTTCACTGATAGCCATAATTGCCTCCAATCAAGGCGGTTGTGGTTAGGGCGCGTTCGGTGGTTACACACCGGGCGCTGCCCGTTAGGATTTGTCATTCCGAGCCGCCGGTTTCGCGGCGAGGAATCTGTTTTTGGTTTTCGCTCTCTACTTCTTTCTTGCCGGTTTCCTTTTCTTCGCTTTGGCTGATTGCTGACCTGTCCCAGCGTGCCGTGGACTGCTAATTGCTAACTGCTTCTTTTGATACCGGGTTTTCCTGCCGTTGGCGATCTTGGGAAGAAGCCGCCGGATTCTTCTAATATCTTCTTCGGTCCAAATCTGCACCGTCCTATTACCAATGGTGATTGTCTCAGGAGCGGGGACCTTGCCCGTTTCTATATAGTGGGCGAGCGTACTGTTGCCGATCCCAAGTCTCTTCGCGGTTTGACGTGTAGACAGCTTTAGCATTCATGAAAATTGTCCCAGATAGGTCGAGTAGTGTCAAGAGATTTCTTTGTTGCTTTTCGAGGCAACTCTGAGCCGGGAATCTGCTCCACGCTTTCAGACGGGGGAACGATTCTCCGAAGTCCAGGCTGCCCGCCGTTCGACGAGTCTCTCAGCCCTTTTGCAGAGCATCCGGTTCGGGACCAGGGGGTCGGAGGTTCAAATCCTCTCTCCCCGACCATTCAAAAACCCAGGGCGGCTTCTGCTGCGCTGCTTAAGGGATGGACTCTGGCTGGCTATAGTGACTGGCACAAAATTTGTAAGTGGCCGAGTTTCTGAAAACGGAACAGGATACGCAGGCGAAAATAAATCAATCCTATTTTGTGGTAGCATCTGCCGATAATTTCGCGCTTGGAAGAGGGTCAAAGTATGATTCTGCAAACTTCCCGTTTTTTGTCGGCTTTCGCGCTTGTGTCAGGTCTACTGGTTTTAGTCCCGACATCAGGAGCACAATCATCAATGTGCGCTGCCGTGAGTAACAATCCGCTGGTAATGGGTAATCTTTGTAGCGACCCGCCGAAAGCGGAGCCCATACCCGCCACAATCAGGACCACCCAGCCGTCTGCACCGTCACTCACACTGACAGCGCAGCAAATTTCTGAAATAAGGCTGGACAATCCTCCGATGGTCCGCCCAGGCGATGTATTTGCCTTTGAAGCAAATAGCGGCGACTTCATACTGCACATCTATTTGTCTAATGGGAAGATGATTGACGCCCAGCCGCTCACAAGGGGAGAAGCCGAAAATGCATCTACCGGATGGAAAAAAGGGCGGGCGCGTCTGGACTATTCCGAAGCCGTCAACCAGTACATCGTCGGATTCAAATTGGTCCCATTGCACCAAAGTGAAAACTCCTTGATGCTCAGGGGCGTCAAGATTTATCGAAACGGCAGAATTATGCTGGAGCTTGAAAAATCCCAACCGGGCAGCAGACCCAAAACTCCTGAGCCATCCATGTCGTATCCACCAGATCCGAGAGTAATGACTGCAAGCGTGACAACCACAAATCTGTTTGGACGTGAGCCAACGGCCGATTTTATCGCGCCAAGGCTGCCAGCATTTTCGATCCAGCCCTTTCTTATGCAATCCTCATCAGGTGATGCCGGAGACCCGAATCATTACAAATACGCCGGCCAGGAACTTGATGCGGAGTCGGGTTTATATCTTATGGGAGCGCGACACTACAGTCCGGGCCTTGGCCGCTTTATGCAGGCTGATCCGCTATATATTGAAATGCATCGCTTGACTGATCCCCAACAGTTGAATCTTTACGCGTATTCACGGAACAACCCCACGACATTTTCCGATCCAACAGGTTTGGACATCGCGCTAAAGTGCCAAGGTGGACAAGCTGACTGTGACAGTGCGAAGGATCAATTCAATGGCCGCAAAGACGGACAATTCAAAGCGGGGCTGGATAAGAACAACAAACTGACGGCCCGCGTCTCTAAGGCTGATTATGCGAAGCTGAGCAAGTCAGAAAAAGCTCTCTATAATGCGATCAACAATACCAGCAATCACGCGACGATCAATGTTGTTGGGAACACCGGGCAGTCTGAATTTGGGACGCATGATAGTCGCGGAGTCAACACGGTTGATCTTGGGAACCTGTCAAAACTGGATGCGCCGAGCAATGCTGGTGGCTTGAACTCTGGTGATGCGCTGGCCCATGAGGCAATGGATGCTTATTTCAGCTTGTCAATGGGGGTGGAAGCCGCCGATCAAGCCGCTTTTGGGTTGTATCCAGGTTTGCGCGGGCCGACAGACAACCAGAATATTCTTAATTCAACGGGAACTCGGGTGACTGGTTCAATATTTAGCCAAGCGATCACAAACGGCAGCGGCACCGAGCGCATCAGCATACAATTCATTACCCCGATTCCAGCAATCGACCTTTTTGGAAAGTCACCAGCAGCTCAAAACGACATTACTCACGATGCTGGCTCTCGGACTACAGGAGTGACTTTTGAAAAACCGAAGCAATAACGGGCGGAAAATTTTTCTGTCGGGAATCACTTTGCTGCTTTTCGGTGTTATGCCGGCCAGCAGCATAGTGGCCGAGAAAAAATCTTCATCTGAAGGACAGAGGGTTTCGATCCGAGGGCATGTCTTTGCACGTGTGAATTATCTGACAGGGTATCTTAGAGGAGGCCTCGGAGATCGTTATGAAGTGTTCGTATTTGGTCTTGAACCAAGGTTGAATCACAGCGAATCTGTTTCTCCGGTCAAAATCATGTATCGGTTTTTCAAGACAGAACCCGCTTTACCGGAGTCATTTTTTGACTCCTCAAAGCGTTTCGAGTTGCTGGTCGTTCGAGAACCTAGCTGTGATGAAACCATGCAGAATCTTTCCTACCAAAAGAACACAGACGAAACGGGAAAGCCGTTGCCTTCAACTTACATCTTGCATCCTCTAGACGGTGCTCCCACAAATATGCTCAAACCGGACTCGACCCTGCCCTGCTACGTTCTGAGACCGGAGAGATATAAGTTGTTGATCCACGAAAAAAAACCTTGAGTCTAAAGCTTTGAGTTTTGGGAGGGAAATCCTCGGTCATCTAAGTGTTTTGTATTTTGCCAGCCACATGGGCGAAATCGAGCGGAGAACATGGAATTTGACCCTGGGGAGTTTATGATCGTAAAGGCTTTGGAAACGACCGCGGCTAAATTGCTAAGCGGCATTGCCTGACAGGTCCAAGCGGCGGAAGTTTTCCAGCAAGTGGAACGATTTTATAAAAATCGAGTTCAACAAAATGGCCGCTGAGCTTTTTAACAGAAACGTCTTTATTCTAGGGGCGGGGTTCTCCGCTCGGGCTGGCGCTCCTCTAATCCGTGATTTCCTTGACCATTCGCGTGAGTTATATCAAGACCCGCTTTCTGACTTGACCGATGAGGAGCGGAATCGCTTCAATGAAGTCTTTGAGTTCAAGCGCAGGATGGGGCAGTGTCGCGAAAAGATTGAGATTGATTTAGATAATATCGAACAATTATTTGGCCTTGTTGACGTATCCGACCGCTTGGGAACCACTTCTCCGACCGCAAGAAGCTCGATTGTTTATCTCATAGCAAAAACTATCCAATCAGCAATTGCGAATCAGAAGTATTACAACGCGGTCGGCTTCACCCTCGCACAAAATGCGGATATTGCAAGTCTCCCAAAAGATTGGGTTCGGCCAAATGAAGGGCCCAGGAGATGTACTGCGGATATGTACCAGATATTTGCGGCACTTCTTGCTGGAATGTTGGACAGCCCAGTCAGAAGAAAAGCACGCCGGAATGCAGTCATAAGTTTTAATTATGACTTAGTGTTGGACTGTGCGCTACGCGAGCTTGGGGTCGAGCCATTCTATGGGCTTAGCGGAGAATCGGAAGATGGGACGCATCCCTCAGTTCCGGTTTTGAAACTGCACGGATCGCTCAATTGGGCCATTTGTCAAAAATGCAGCAGTGTGGCAGTCGTTCCCGCAGAGGCAACTCTTGGGCCGGCGAAGATTATTTCAAAGGCGTGCCCAAAGTGTTCAAGTCCTTATCAGCCCCTTCTCGTTCCTCCATCGTGGGACAAGACCGGATATCGGGAGGTCATGCAGCCAGTCTGGAAAAGGGCCGTCGAAGAGTTAAATAATGCTTCTCGAATATGCGTGATTGGTTATTCAATGCCGGAGACAGATGCCTTCTTCAAATATCTGTTGACGCTCGGCCTCGCAGAAAATCATCAGTTACACAGATTGATTGCTGTGGACATCAATCAGGCGGTTGATGAAAAATATTGTCAGCTCCTTGAGGGTCTCTTTAGGGAGAGAAGATATACTTTTTTTGGGCAGGGTTTTGAAATGTTTCTCGCCTCACATCAAGCGTATTCACTTCTAGGGCGTGGAGAATTTATTGAGGACCAAATCCATTCATACTCGCTTGAAAAACCGCGATCATAAGAGACGTCTGAAGAGGTTTTTGTAGAGCAAGCCTGTAGTTCTAACCGCTTGCCGGGTGCCCCGGCTCTCGATTTTGAGAATTTGTTTTTGATTTTTCGAAGCCTCACGAGATCGAGGGTGCCCTGTCCTTCGCCGTTTTTGCGAAGGGCGGGATTCGAGGACGTGAGCACCACATTTTTGCTTTTCCCACGGGGCAACGTATCGCGCCTACGGCGCTCGGAATTTGGGGGCGATGGTTTCCTATGGTTACGCCGCTGGAACGCGGCTCCACCATAGGCTAACCTGGGGTCGCGCCGATGGCGCTCGGTGCATGAAAGAATGCTCACAGTGTCCTCGGCGTAGCAGGGACCGTTGTGCAGCGATGGCTTGGAACAATCATCGATGCAACAAGTGACACACTTTGAATCCCACAGATCACAGCGAATCGGCGTATCACACAGGTTGGAACTGCTAACCCGGCTTTGCGCTATCGTCTGCGAGTTCTTGTCATTCCGACCCTGAGCCTGCCGAAGGGGAGGAATCTGCTTTCATTTCACTTTCGGTGCGGGTGGGTCGAGCGGCTTACCCCAGTCCTCCGCAAGGTCTTCCCACTTGCTTTTCCCTGGCGATGCAATTGTTCACATATTGAAACGGTTCGAAATACACCAAGCGGTTGATCTTGTATCTCCTGGTGAAGCCCTCGATCTTACCTTCTTTGTGCTGCATCACTCGATTGAAGAGAGAGTTGGTCATGCCTACATAAATTCGGCGCGACTTGCTGGACAGGATATAGACGTGGAATTTCCACTCGCGGCGCAAAAGCAGATTCCTCTCCCGCTTCGCGGGATCGGAATGACAAGAGCCTACCAGACTTCTCGAACCTGTGGGCAAACGGTATCGGCCACGATTATCGTGGATAATCCGCTGCACTCCATAACTGTCTCGCCGAGCTCGGCCACCACGGGCATGGTTACGCTGCCAGAATTCTGCGGCCTGGAATCTCGAGGCGAATGTCTATCGCGCTGCTGGCATAATCCGCACACGAACACTCTTCACTTCTTTCGTCGTGGGCGCGCGCTGCGGGTGATTGCCATGATTGAGTAACACCCGCAACGCTACACGGTTATCCGAGATCGCGCCGGCGGGTACGGGAACGGTGTAGGTGCCGGCCTGACGGCCTGAGCGGATCCCAAAGGGCGAGATTACGCCCAGCGACTGGCCTGTGGTTGTGGTGATTTCGATTTCCGCGCCGCGCTCGATGATGCCGACTTTCACTTCAAGCCATGCGGTCTCGCCCTCGCGCAGGGCGTGCGGCAGGGCGAGTGTCACCACCCGGCCTGGGACGCTGTACGTCGTCGGCGCAAGAAGCGCGAAGAGCGCCAACGCAGCTAGCGGAGCTTGCACGATTCTCCCTTCTCCCTACAGCGTCCGCACCGACACAGACTTGAGCAGCGGGGCCTTCTCGCCGTGGGGTTGCGACGGCACGACGCGTATGTTCACCGAAGAGTTTGCCGCCGCTCCGAGATTGTGGAACGCCTGGGGCGCCTTGGGCAACGGGACGGCGACGGTCGCGTCGAGCGGCATCTGGTGCATGTGCATCATGTTGCCGAAGAACGCGATGGTGCCGGCGTAGTACGGGCTGCGGGCGTCGACCTGAGTCACGTCATCCGGCGCGCCTACGATTACGTCGAATTCGCGCGCGGAGGAGAGTGCGCTGGGCCGCGGCAGCGTGACCTCGGCGATCAGAGACGGCAGCAGCGCGTCTCCCAGATGTTTCCTGATCGCAGCGGTCGGAACGGCGACTGAAGCCGCGTTCCCCTTCAGTAAGCCTTTGAGCGCCGGGGTTGTATGCTTCGCCATCAGCCCGGGATTCGGGACCTCGACGACCTTTTCGCCGAAGCCCGGTTCGTAGTCGTAATCGAACCTGTCGGTGCTGAGATATTCGCCGGCGTGGCTGGCGCCGACATAGTCGCCCTTGCCGTTGACAAAGAACAGGAACGGCTCATTGGAAAGCGTCGCCAGGTCCTGGCCGGCAGGCAGATAAGGCAGATGGAGGCGCTTCTGCTTGCGCGTCCACACGTCCCACAAGCGGTCCATGTTGGAGTGATGCAGGAAGAAGATCGGGTCCACCGGCGAGAGGTTGTTCGTCATGTTGCCGTAGGGACCAGGATCGAGCGGGCCATATCCGCCGATATAGTTGTGGGTCTTGTTGTGCGGAAAGTTTTCGAGCATCGAAAAGAACGAGTCTGGACCGCCCGGCGCCGTGTTGTGCGACGACGTCTTCGAACTGGTGAAGCTGAGGTACTTTATCGGATTATAAAAGTCGGTCGGCAGCAGTCCGGAATACACGATGAAAGGCGATACGTCATAGGCCGTCTTCTCGTCCAGTTTGGGATTGTCGCGTGTGAGATAGCGGGAACCGCAGGTGGTGGCATACGCCATATTGGCAGAAACGCCGTGAGGAGGCCGCTGCGTCGGGTCGTAGCCTGTCACGTCGTTCCACATACTTTTGAATTCCGGGTAGCCGCGAAGGTTAAGCTGCGTGCGCTGCGCGGCGTTGAGGTTGTTCCAGTAGGAGGTCAAAACCGGCTGGATGAAAGATGTGAAGACCGCGAGGTTGCCCGTGAAGGGCTCGAAGCCTTTATGCTGGGGCGTCAACACGCCGTCGAACATGGAATCCGGAATCTGCGGAAGCGTAGTCCAGTCCCAATAGGGCATCGCGAACGTGTTGTCTTTGCTCAGATTGCGGATGGTCTCCTCAAGGTAGCCCAGATAGCCGCGGTGCCAGACATAGAACCACCAGTTCCCGTGCGGGCAGTCCATCAGGTGGACGAAAGCGTTGCGGAACCAGTTCTGCGGATGGTCGGCCGGGAGTTTCAGCATCGCCTGGACGCCCCTGGCGTAGCTCGCGAGCGCCTTCTTCCCGCCGTCACTCATCACGTTGTAACGGGTGTATTTCGCGGCCGGGCTCCACGCGGCAAGGCCGCGGAGCGGTAGCGCCGCGACGCCTGCCGCAGCGATGGTAGTCTTGAGAAAACGGCGGCGCGTGAATCCGGAATTCGTCTTAAGCATGTTGGCTCCTGGATCGCGAAGTTCAAGGACACTCGTGCAGGTTAATACCGCGGATTGTATATGAACACCGTCCCAAAATTCCTGGCCCTGGATATCTGCTTCCCTATTTGAACTAGCTACATCACCAATTCCCAATATGGGAACGTCTCACGCCATATTGAGCATTGTGTAGTCCCGGCCAAATGCTAGAATTCTGTCGCCTCCGATAGCAATTGAATTAAATCTACTGAGCCATTCGCCATCGGACTACACCATCATCGAGTCGCGTGAGCAGGAAGGACTACTCCCAATGCCTATCAAACCTAACCTCAAAGGTATGAACGTCCTGATCTTTATGACGGACCAGCAGCGCGCCATCCAGCATTTTCCGAAAGGCTGCAGCCGCTGACTTAGCTGATAGTGCAACGAATTCCCGCGAAATTAGAAGCAGGAGTCGGGTTCCCCGCGAGGCGAACACGAAAAACAGCGATGTTCAACTGGTAAGCTGGAACGCCGGCAAAACGCTGGCGCGGAGGCTGGGTGGACATCGTCAACTCCTGGAACGAATGGGACCCGTTGCGGGAAGTCATCGTAGGGTCAGCACGCGGCGCGGCGGACATGGGCTTTGAGCCTGCGCTCTCGCCTTATTTTCTCGCCGGCGATCCGGGACGCGCGTTCCGGGGCCAGCCGGTGGATCAAACCGTGGTGGACGACGCCGAGCGGCAATTGGACCACTTTGCAGAACTTCTCCAGCGCCGTGGAATCACCGTCCGCCGGCCTGATCCGGTGGACCAGAGCGTACCCGTAAAGACACCCGACTGGGAGATTGCCTGCGGACATGGCGCCGCCTGCCCGCGAGACCTGCTTCTGGTGATGGGAAATGAGATCATCGAAGCGCCCATGGCCCAGCGGGCGCGATATTTTGAGTTCCGGGCCTACCGGCGCCTGCTCAAGAATTACTCCGCTGCGGGAGCGCGCTGGACGTCCGCACCCAAGCCTTTCATGTCGGACGACCTGTATCGGGAACGGGATGAGGCCGATGGCCCGTTCGACTACACATCCGGTCCGCTGCTTACAGAATTTGAACCCGTCTTCGATGCGGCCTGCTTCGCGCGGTGTGGGCGCGACGTATTCTGGCAACCCGATCTTGTCAGCAACGAATTCGGCGCCGCCTGGCTCCAGCGGCATCTCGGTCCCGCGTTCCGCATCCACCGCATCGCGTTCCGCGAACCCACTCCCACCCACATAGACACGACGCTGGTGCCGGTCCGGCCCGGGCTGGTGCTCACCAACCCTGAACGGCCGTGCACCAATGGCGCGCTGGACCTGTTCGCGCAAAACGGCTGGCAACTCGTACCTGCACCGCCCTCAGTGAGAACCGGCCCTTCACCGGCACGGGACGTCAGCAACTGGATCTCGATGAACGTTCTGATGCTCGACGAGCGCACGGTCATCGTCGAAGAGGCGGAGAAGCCGATGATAGATTTGATGCGGTCGTTAAAGTGCGAGGTTATTCCCTGTCCTTTCGACCGCGTCTACCCGTTTGGCGGCGGATTCCACTGTTGCACGGCCGACATCCGCAGAGAAGGAACTTTGCAATCATACTTTCCAACCCTGGACGCGAAATAACGAGAAATGACAAGAAATAGCTGCGCTGATCCTCCAGCGCTCTCCACATCACACGGAAGTCAGCAGAACCACCACGAGCCTTCTCGGGCCATGTGCGCCCTGCACTAGAATCTTCTCGATGTCCGCGGTACGGCTGGAGCCGCTGATGACGCAGGCGAATGAGTTGTGCTCCAGCTTCCCTTGTTTTGTCGTGTTGCTCAGCGCGGTCTGCAAATCGGGAACGAGTTGCGACGCGCGCGCGACGGCGATGTGACAGGGCGCTACTACCGACGCGCCGCGTCCGCCGCATGCGGCCGTCACGAAAAGCGATCCTGTCTGCGCGATAAGCGCGTCCACCAGCGTGACCGTGGCTTGCGAGGCTTCGCCCGGCGCGCCCTGGCTCGACCAGCGAATGGGTCTTGACGTTTGCACGCTTTCGATCATGCGGCGCAACGAGGGACCATCCTGAACGAAGATTTCACCTTCGGGAAGCGACTCCAGAGTTTTCTTGAGATGCTCGATGCCCGAGGCGTCGTCGCCGGCGGGAAGGCATTCCATCAGGTTGGCTTTGGGTTCCTGCTGAAAACGCTCCAGAGGATTTTCCACCGGCGCGAAAATCACGCCGATGGGCCCGGCCGGAGGCTCCGCAACCGGCACGCGCAGTCCGGCGCGAATACGTTCCAGGATGCGCTCGCGGGCTGGGTTTTCATTTGCCAAGGCCGTTCCTCCAGAGAGCGCGAAATGATTTTGCCGGCAGGG
>WNFI01209168.1_pt1 | contig 17207 bp, 22 predicted proteins | sample 5400471 | NCBI WGS metagenome assembly WNFI01 (sample SAMN13153348, study PRJNA577476) | soil metagenome | isolation source: 100 cm saprolite on Douglas fir-dominated hillslope | place: USA:California | collected 2013-09-17 | reverse complement strand
GATCCGGCGCCGCTCGAGATGGTGGAGACCACGATCCAGTTCAAGCCGCGCGGCGAGTGGCGCACCGGAATGACGACCGAGAAGCTCATCGAGGAGCTCGACGCCAAGGTGAGGCTCCCCGGCCTCGCGAATCTCTGGATCCCGCCCATCCGCAACCGCATCGACATGCTGGCCACGGGGATCAAGAGCCCGGTCGGCGTGAAGATCGCCGGCAGCGACTTGGCGGAGATCGACCGGATCGCGAATGCGGTCGAGCGCATCGTGAAAAGAGTTCCCGGCGTGACTTCCGCGCTCGCCGAGCGCCTCACGGGCGGGCGCTACATCGATATCGCCATCGATCGGCGCGTGGCCGCGCGCTACGGCCTCAACGTGGGCGACGTGCAATCGATCGTCTCCTCGGCGATCGGCGGCGAGACCATCGGCGAGACCGTCGAGGGCTTGCAGCGCTTCCCGATCAGCGTTCGCTATCCCCGCGAAATGCGCGACTCGGTGGAGAAGCTGCGCGAGCTGCCGATCGTCACCGAGCGTGGCGCGCAGGTGACGCTGGGGGCGATCGCCGAAATCCGCGTCACCGACGGGCCTCCCATGTTGAAGAGCGAGAACGCGCGGCCTTCGGGCTGGGTATACGTCGACTTGCGCGGCCGCGACCTGCGCTCCGCCGTGACCGACATGCAGGCCGCGGTGGCACGCGAAGTGAAGTTGCCGCCGGGCTACTCGATCACCTGGTCCGGGCAGTTCGAGTATCTGGAGCGCGCGACGCAACGCTTGAGGATCGTGATTCCCGCGACCCTCGCGATCATCTTCGTGCTCCTTTACCTCACGTTCCGCCGCGTGGACGAGGCCGCGCTCATCCTCGCGACCCTTCCCTTCGCGCTGGTGGGCGGCATCTGGCTGCTCCATCTCCTCGGCCACGCGGTATCGGTCGCGAGCGCGGTCGGCTTCATCGCGCTCGCGGGCGTGGCGGCCGAATTCGGCGTGGTGATGCTGATCTACTTGAAGCAGGCGTGGGAGCGCCGGCTTGCCGCCGGGGAGAGCGCCACGGAGGAGACGTTGCGCGACGCGTTACGCGAAGGCGCAGTGCTTCGCGTGCGCCCGAAGGCGATGACGGTGGCCGTGGTGATGGCGGGCCTCTTGCCCATCATGCTCGGCGGCGGGACCGGCTCCGAAGTGATGAAGCGCATCGCCGCGCCGATGGTGGGCGGGATGGTGACGGCGCCCTTGCTGTCGATGCTGGTGGTGCCCGCCGTCTACCTCATCATTCGGCGGCGCGCGCTCAGGCGCGATCAGAGGGCGGTCTTGCGTGCCTTGGCTTGAACGTCCACCAGACCCTTTGCCCGCCGCCGGGCTGGCGCACCACGCTGCAGCGCTCTTCGAGGACGAACTCGGCGGGCTCGAAGCCCCCGCTCACGATGGCGGACATCGCGGCGGCGTACTCGACGCCCTGCAGGGGAGCGAACACCTCACGCCTCGAAGTCACGGCTTCGACCCTCCGCTCAGCTCGCCCTTCCACGGCATGGCGGGAATGCCCTTGGCGGCGATGCGCGGCGGCTCGAAGGGCTCCCAGCGCGTCTTGAAGCCGAGCAACATGCGCGAGGTTCTGGCGGGCACGAGCTCGCGGGCACGCGGCGGATCGCACGCCGCGCCCTGATGCTGCTCGATGATGGGCTGGAAAAGCGCCACCGCGTGGGGCGAGAAGTAGAAGCGATCGGTTGATTCCAGCTTGCGCCGGATCACCGTGGCTCCCAGGTTGGCAAGGGACCACGTCGTCGGATCGTTCGCGAGGTCGAGCAGTTGCAATGCAACCACTTCGCCTGCGCTCGATGAGGTCACGGAGAAGGCGGACCAGCCCATTTCGCATCCAAGGGCAACAGGTGACTGTAGGTGTATCACCGCCGCCCTGTTCACTGCAAACATGTCCGCTAGCGGACATATTCGCGCTCAGCCGGACTGCGGCCTGCGCTCCTCGGATCGCCCTTCCGCGATGTGAATGCCGATCTGCGCGACGCGCAGCGCCGCCTTGGTGAAGAAGGTGGTGAGTCCGTGAAGGACAGGCGCGCTCGCCCGGTTGCCCACGCCAATCTGGCGAATGAGCTTCAGGGCGTAGGGACTGATGTCGGGCGCCTCGAGGGGACGGTGGAGCCGGCAGGATTCGGGCAGCTCGGCGACCTCCACCGCGCTCAATCCCGCGAGGTACTGATTGCAGATTTCAATGACGCCGTCCGCGGTCGCGGCCTCGTCGAGCCGACCCTGCCAACCGATGGCTGACATGTTGTCCTCGCCATTCTGTAGTAATGCGTGCGTGATACACGGGAAACCAGGGGTCGATTGGAGTTAGCAAGGGGCCTTGCTCCTACTATGTTCGCTAGCGAACAAATTAGCTGTAGGAAGGCTCCTACAGGAAGCGATGCTCGAAGCGCTCTAGCCCCGCGAGAGGCTTTCGTGGAATTCGATCGAGACGCCGTGCGCGGCGCGATGGGCCGCGATCAAGGCCAGGCGCCGGCAGGCATGCGCGAAGAAGTCGCACATCGCCGAGAGGAGGTCGTTGGGGGCGCCGAGACCCACGCGCGCGCATTGCGAGCTTGCGAGCATGTAGGCCAGGTCGGCGACGTCGGCCGCGTCGTGCAGCTCCCGGGGACGGCAGTTGACCGGAAGGGCGAGCAATTCCTCGGGGGGCCGTTCGGCCAGGAAAGCATGGACGGTGAAGAGGACTTCGCCTTCCGTGAAGGCGGCATCGAGCTCGGTGTTCCACTTCCCGGCGTTCATGCGCCATCTTGTCAATGAAACGCGCGCCTGTATGTAGTCCGCAGCCGATACGGCACTGTCGGACTCTTCCTACGAAGCCGGGCTTTGCGCCACCGCCTCCTCGGGCGGCCGCACCTTGCGGAACATGGCGAGGAGCAGCACGTCGTAGGCGATCTTGACGGCGCCCGCGATCACCAGCGGCCAGCCGAATCCCGACGCCGTCAGGAGATACCCGGCGATGAGCGGGCTCGCCGCCGAGGCGAGGCTGCGCGGCACCGCGGTCACGCTCGCCGCCGCCGGGCGCTCCGCGGGCGTCACGATCGCCATCACGTAGGAGCTGCGCGTGGGCACGTCCATCTGCGAAAGCGCGCTCCTCACGCAAAGGAGCGCGATCACAGCGGCCAGGTCGGGCACGAACGCGATCGCGATGAGGCATAGGTTCGCCGGGATGTGCGTGAAGACCATGGTGTTCACCAGGCCGATGCGGTTGGCGATGCGCACCGCGACGAGGTACGAGATCGACGTGATGATGCCGGTCCAGAAGAAGATCGCGCCCGCTGTCGCCGGCGACATCGCGAACTTCTGGTAGAGCCAGAGCGCCAGCATCGATTGCACCACGAAGCCGCCCGCGAACGAGTCGAGGCTGAAGAGCGCGGCGAGCATGTAGACGGTCTTCTTCGAGCGCGTGAGCGGCGCGCGCGCTTCGCCCGCGTCCGACTCCAACGCGCGCGGCAGGCCGCGATATGCGAGCGCGGCCGCAACGCCGAGGAGCGCGTATAGCAGGAACATCGCCTGCATCGCCGCGCGTGGCGTGAGGCCCGCGGCCGCGCCGAGGAGTTGCGGCAGCCCCGCGGCGAGCGATCCGCCCGCGGCCGCCAGCGATCCCACCAGGCTGTAGCGCGCGAAGGTCGACGTGCGCTCGCGATTTCCCACCATGCGCGACATCACCGCGTGCTCGAGCGGCAGGAACACGCTCACGTCGCCGCTCGACGGATTGAGCGTGCCGACGATGGCGATGAGGAAGAGCGGCCAGAACGCGGTGAAGCCCGCGAATCCCAGGCCGGTCGCGGCCATGAGAGCGGTGGCGGCGAGCAACATCGAGCGATAGTGGTATCGATGCGCGGTGAGGCCCACGGCGAGCGCGGCCAGGCCCGAGCCGAGGAGCGTCGCGGTCGCGATGACGCCGACCTCGAAAGGCGAGAAGCCGAGCTCGAGAAGGTAGAGCGGCAGCAGCAGGCTCACGAAGCCGTCGCCGAAGGCGCGCACGCCCTTGGCGATGAGGATCCGCCGCACCGCCGCGTCAGTGCGCGGCGGGCCCATGGGAGAAGTCGTCGAAGAGCGTCACGCTGTCGGCCTTGGTCCACACTCCGACCGAGCCCGTGCCCGCGATGTGGCTGTCGTCCAGCTCGATGTAGGTCTTGGCATCGAGGATCACGCGAATGCGCGTGCGCGCGAATTCCACGCGCAAGGTGTGCCAAGCGTTGCGCGCGACCGGCGCGTCGACGTACTGGAGGGTCTTGCGCCGGCCGCCCTCGGTGTAATAGAGCGAGACGTTGTTCTCGAGGGCGTTGGCGCGCGCGACGTAGTAGTTGCCGCCGTCCTTCCAGCGCCACACGACGCCGCCGGCCTGGTCCTCGCGCCCGGAGACCGGCTTGAATTTCACCTCGACGAAGCCGTCGGCGAGCGCCACGTCCTTGCGCACGCACCAGGGAAAATCCCCGGATCCCGATTGCTTGAGGACGTTGGGCGGGCTGGGCGCGGTGGCGTCGGGCTCGACGGTCCAGCGCGGCTTGCCGGCGCCGGTCACGCCCGCGACCCAGCCGGCGGGAAGCTTCGCGGTCGCGTCGCCGTCGAATTGAATGGTGATATTCACGGTGTCCATGGGCTCGTCCTCTCGGGAGAGACGCAGAATTTGGACGGGACACCGTCAGGGCCTCGCGGCCGCCGGGGATCTGCCTAGGCCCCGGAGTGGCAATCCTAGCACTCCGAGCGCGGCGCGTCAGCCGAAGCGCACGGTGAGCATCGAGATCGAGCCGCCGTCGAACCCCTCCACCGGGAACGACACCGCGTCGCCCGGCCGGTGCAGCCCCATCATATAGACCAGGGGAAGGTAATGGTCGGGCGTGGGCGCGGACAGGTGCGCGTCGCCGCCGAGGCTTTCGTATTCCACCAGCGGCGCGAACTCGGCGAGCGACAGCCATTCGCGCGCCTTGGCCTCGAAGCGCAGCGCCCAGTCGTAGGGCTCGACCACGTGCCGCCCCCACGAATACGTGTGCAGGTTGTGCACGAGATTGCCGCTGCCGATCACCAGCACGCCCTCGTCGCGCAGGGGCCGCAGCAGCGCCGCGGTCCTGAAATGCCAATCGGGGGTCTGGGTCTCGTCGATGCTGAGCTGCACCACGGGAATGTCGGCGTCCGGATAGGCGTGCACCAGGACCGACCAGGTGCCGTGGTCCAGGCCCCATTGGCGGTCCATGAAGACGGGCACCGCGGGAAGGAGCTCGGCTACGCGCTGCGCGAGCTCGGGGGAACCCGGCGCGGGATAGCGCACCTCGCGCAGCGCCTGCGGGAAGCCGCCGAAGTCGTAGAGGGTGCGCGGGGCCGCCATTGCGGTCACGCCGGTGCCGGGCACGTACCAGTGCGCCGAGACGCAGAGGATCGCCTTGGGCCGCTGCAGCGAGCGCGCGACGCCCGCCCAGCCCCGCGTGAAGGCGTTCTGCGCGAGGGCGTTCATCGGGTTGCCGTGGCCGAAGAAGATCGCGGGCAAGGTCATGGGCGGTGGGATTGCGATTCAGATGAAATGTGGGGCGATCGCGGAATGTGCGAAGTTTCACATCCGCGCATCGGCCAAAGTGAAACCATGCGGGCTATTGCAACAGAGCGAAGGTTTCGATGCGCACCCTCTGCATCCTGGGCGTAGGAGCGACTCTCCTTCTGGCCATGGAAATCGGCTACTCGCTCCAGATCCAGCGCTACCAGACGTGGAGCCCTGCGGACAAGCAACCGCAGCCCGCGTTTTTCAGCGGCCCGATCACCGCCACGCTGAAGGCGGTCATGGAGGGCGGCTCCGGGGCGGCGCCCGCACTCGGGCGAAAAATCTAGCGCCGGCACGTCGCTAGCCGCGCTCTTCCAGGTCGGAGTCGAAACGATAGGCGCTCAGCAGGGCGAGCGCATCGGATCCTCCCGTGAGGACGCGCACACGCCCGAAACCCGCCTTGATCAGCTCTTCGGCCTGCAGCGCGGCGCTCGCCTCGTTCGGGCAGGTGCAGAAGGTGACGACCAGGCGCCCGCGGGAATCGTGCCCCAGCACATCGATCGCGCTCCTGTCTTCCAGCACGATGGAACGGGGCAGCGTGCGCGGATCCTCGGCGCGCGCCAACGCCGAACGGGCATCGAGGATCACGAGGTCCGGATCTTCCCCGAGGAGCGGCAGGACTTCGTGCGGGGCGATGCGCACCAGGCGATGAAGCCGCCGCAGGCGGCGCCGATGCAGGTACTTGGCGGCCACATAGATCGCCAGGAGAGCGCCGAAGACGGCCAACGCCCCGCCTCCGACCCAGCTCATCGCCGTCAGCAGCTCCTCGATCTCGTGGCTGAAGATCATGCCGGCGCCGATATAGGCGCCGCTCCAGATCAGGCACCCCAGGCTGTCGTAGAAGAAAAACCGGCGATAGCGGATGCCCATCGCAGCGAGCGTGGGAACCATCACGACCGACACCCCGGGCATGAACTTCGCCACCAGGAGCATCACCGGCCCGTGGCGCGAGACCAGGTCGTCGGTCCTTCGCACGCAGGTATCCGGGGACAACGACACCCGGCAGATCGTTGCCAGCAGCCGGCGCCCGTAGCGGCGTCCGCCGAGGAACCAGGCATGGTCCGCGACCAGCGCCGCGATGACGGCCCCGAGGAGGAGCACCTCGGGACGCATGGGCCCCGCCGCGGCGAGCGAGCCGGAGAGCACAAGGACCGCGGCGGCCGGCACCGGAAGGCCGGCCTGCTCGAGCAGCACCGCGGTGAAGACGAGGGGAACGCCCCACTGCGTCAAGAGCGTGATGAGGTTGACGGACATCGGAGTACAAAGCCTTGGCTGACCTTGCGCCCAGTATGCGGCATCGCGTCCTTCGGTTTCTGCGGCACAATGGATGCTCACACCCGGGGACCCTCATGAGAATCTGGAAGAGCCTTGTTGCCGTCATCGCATCGTGCGTCGTCGCCGCCGGCGCATGGGCGCAGTCGTATCCGACGCGGCCAATCCGCCTCGTCGTGCCGTTCGCCGCCGGCGGCAGCACCGACCTCATCGCGCGGCTCACCGCCGAGCAGATGAGGAAGGAGCTGGGCCAGCCCGTGGTCGTGGAAAACATGGGCGGCGCCGCCGGGGCGCTGGGCACGATGCAGGTGATGAACGCGGCCCCGGACGGATATACCCTCGTCATCGCGACGGTGAGCACGATGATCGTGTACCCGGCGGCGCACCCCAAGCCCGAATACTCCCTCGACAACTTCGTGCCGATCACGAACATCGCCTCGATGCCCAACGTGATCACCGTGAATCCCGGGTTCCCCGCGAAGAACCTCACCGAGTTCATCGCGGTGCTGAAGGCGAGCCCCGGCAAGTACTCGTTCGCGAGCTCGGGCGTCGGCAGCATCAACCACATGCTCGGCGAATCGTTCCAGGCGTACTCGGGCACGAAGATCATCCACATCCCGTACAAGGGCTCGGGCCCCGCGATGCAGGACGTCATGGGCGGCCAGGTCGACATCCTGTTCGACCAGTTTCCCTCGTCGAAGACCTTCATCGACGCCGGCAAGCTGAAGGCGATCGGGGCCGTCACGCCGCAAAAGATCCCCGGTTACCCCAACGTGATGACCATGGAAGACGCGGGCATGAAGGGCTTCAACGATGAGGCGTGGTATGGCCTCCTCGCGCCCGCCAAGGTGTCGCCCGAGGTGGTGGCGCGGCTCACGGCGGCGATGAAGAAGACCCTGGCGAACCCGGAGCTGCGCCAGAAGCTCGAGCAGATCGGCGCGCGGCCGGTGGGCAACACGCCGGCGGAATTCAAGGCGCAGGTCGGCAGTGAGATCGCACGGATGAAGCAGCTCGTGAAAGACCGCAACATCAAGCTGCAGGAGTGAGGCTCGTCTCCTGGAGGGGCCGTCCGGCAACGCTATCGTGCATCGATTGGCTCGGTGTCCGTCTTCGACGCACACGCGAGCTCGGTGGATGCATTGGTGATCGGAAGCCACTGCTTGAGCTTTTCCTGCAGCTGCGCGAGCGCCACGGGCTTTGCGAGGTAGTCATCCATTCCGGCGGCGTAGCACTTCTCCGCTTCTCCGCCCAGCGCGTTGGCGGTGCACGCAATGATGGGCGTGCGTCGTTCCCCTCTGCGAACTTCGGTGTCGCGAATGTGGTGCGCGAGCGCATACCCATCCATCTCCGGCATGTTGCAATCCGTTATGACGGCCCCAACCCCACCCGCGTTCCACTTTTCGATGGCTTCCAACCCGCTTTGCGCCGACTCGGCGGCGTACCCGAGGGTATTGAGTTGTTTCCCCAGCACCATGCGATTCACCGGGTGGTCGTCGACAAGCAGCACCAGCATTCCCTGCTTCCGCGCCTCGCCCACCGTGGGCGGAGTCCTCCTGGGGGAAGTCGCCTCTTTCCTGCCCCTCGCCGGCGTCGCCGCCAAGACCGCGACGGGGTCGGCGGCCACCGGCAACGGCACGGTCAATAAAACTTTCGTCCCGACCCCGGGCGAGCTCTCCATCGCGAGCGAGCCGCCCATCAGCTCGGCGAGCCGCTTGCAGATCGATAGCCCGAGCCCTGTCCCGCCGGCGGCGGTGCGCGCGGCCTGGGTGAATGGTTGGAAAAGCTGCGCCGCATCCTCGGGAGTAACACCCATTCCGGTGTCCTCGACCGTGAAGCGCACGACATCGGCATCCCCTCGCCGCTCCACCAGCTCCGCGCGGATCGAGACCTCGCCCGATTCGGTGAACTTGATCGCGTTACTGGCGAGGTTGTTCAGGATTTGCTGCAGCCGCAGCGGGTCTACCATCAATGCCGCGCTGATGCGTCCATCCGTGAAACGCTTGAGCGTCAAGCTCTTGCTGCTGGCATTTCCGGAGTAGATGTCGCACACGCGCTCGATCACCGTCGCGACCGAGGTCACCTCGGGACGAAGCTCGAGCTTCCCGGCTTCGATCTTGGAGAAATCGAGGATGTCGTCGATGATGCGCAGCAACGACCGCCCCGACTCGCGCACGATGCCGAGCGTGGTGCGCTGCTCGCCGTCAAGTTTCGTGAGGGAGAGAAGCTCGAGCATGCCGAGCACGCCGTTCATGGGCGTGCGGATTTCATGGCTCATGGTGGCCAGGAACGCGCTCTTCGCGCGGCCAGCGTCGAGCGCACCCTGCGTCGCGCGCTCCAGCGCCTCGTTTATTTCACGCAGGCCCAGGTGGAGCTTGGCGTTCTCGATGAGCAACACCAGGAGCACGGCGCTCGCCGCCACCAGTCCATAGAAGCGCCCGGCGTAGAACCCCACATCGAAGCGGCCGGCGTTGAGTACGGCGGAGAGCGCGATGTCGCACACCCACGCCCACATCACTACCATCAGCCACACGTCGAGCAACGTATGCGGGCGCCGCCGCCACAACGCGACGAGGGCGGCTACGCTCAGTACCCAGACGCTTGTCACCACCATGATCATCTGAGCGGTGTAGCGGTTGCCGCTCATGATCGCGGGTAGCAACGTTTGGCCGGCTGTGGCGAGGAGCGCGAAGGCGCAAGCCGGGATCAGCGCGCTTGCGACGCTCCGAACAACGGACCCGCCTTGGGGACCACTCTTCAGGAATGCGTACGCGATCACGAACGGCGGGAAGCCGGCGTGCCAGAACATGTAGAGCCACGCCGTACTCTGCGGTCCGGCGCCGAGGAGTCCCGTTGGCGAGAAGAGTCCCGGAAAAGTCATCGCATGGGCAATGGCGGTGAATGCGGTGAAGAGGTATCCGCTCGCCAGGACCAGGAGCGCCCTCGAGCGGAAGAAGTTGAACTGCCCGAAAAGGAGCGCCGCCGTGATGAGATCGACCACGACAAGCGCCGACTCGTAGAGCGGGATGAACGCCGGAATCGGTACGAGGGCCGTCTTGGCGAATGGCGCCGTCGCAAGAAATGCAGCGGTCAAGACCAGGATGACCCCCGAAGCGAGCCGTCGTTGCCCCGGCGTCGCGGGCATTGACGAAATGTTCGGATCCCGGCCTTCGAGCGTCATGATCCCCCATGGAGTTGCGTTGGATGGCGCACTTCTCGCGTCGATTCTACCGAGGTTGCCAGCGGCAGGAAACGCAAACCACTACAGACCTCGTGAAACCCGCATCCGTCTTCCCCTGGCACGCGAACGAGATCGGCTGATAGGCAACTCCAAGGCAGCGCCGACAAAGCCCGGTGGCTGCAGACCACTGTCGCTGAACAGGCCGAACCGGCTCTTTTGCCCGGAGTTGGGTCCGACCGAATCGAACTACGGTCACCGGCCCATGACATGTGTTAAAACGTCTCCCGGCCGGCGCACATCGCGACGTCGGAAAGGGGAGTGCCGATGGATCTGAGGGACCTCACGTCCGAGACGGCAAAGCCGCTCACGGGAACGACCTTCGAGGTGACGTTGCCCGACGGGCGCACCACCACGCTCAAGCTGGACGAGGTCCTGCGCTACGAGCGGCCGGCGCGCCGCCAGCGTGGAGGACGCGCCTCCGCGCGCGAGTCGTTCGCGCTCTACTTCCTCGGGCCGCCCGGGGAGGTGCTGCCGCAGGGCTGCTACACGCTGCGCAGCGCCGCGGCGGCCCTCGACTCCGTCTTCCTCGTACCCGTGGGCCGCGACGACGAGGCCACCGAGTACGAAGCGGTCTTCACCTGACCGTTTCCGCCTCGGGCTCCCACACCATGCGCAGGTAGGCGCCGTTGGTGTCGAGCACGCGGAAGCCGAGCCCGTCGTAGAGCTGGCGCGCGGGATTGAAGTACTCGACGTAGATCGAGACGTCCTTGCCCGCGGCGCGCGCCTCGTCGAGGATCTCCGCCATCATCCGGCCACCGATCCCGCGGCCGCGAAACGACGGCAGGAGCGCGATGTCGACCAGGTGGATCGCGCGATCCGTGCGCTCGATGTAGAGGCGGCCGGCGCGCTCCCCGTCCACCTCGATCACCAGGAAGGCGCAATCGGGATAGACCTCGTGGTAGTGCGTGGCCTGGGCGTGGAACTGCATGTCGAGGAAGGCGCGCTTCTGCTCCTCGCTCCACGGCATCACTTGCATCTCCATCTCGCGGGTGCTGCCGTAGAGCTGCCGCAGGAACGGCGTGTCCTCCGGCGTCTCGGGCCGCAGCACCACCGCGGACGATGCCGCGGATCGCATCACGGCCGCTGCGGGAAGATACCCTGCATCGCGATGATGAAAGTGACCGCGAGGTAGGGCTGGATGTTGTTGTGCGGCTGGTTGTTGCCCGTGAATCCCGTGATGCACGATGCATCCATCGCGTCGAACGCGTTGCCGGAGTCGGGGGCGTAGGCAGTGCCGGGGTTCGATCGGGCAATCGACGTCAGGTTGGTGGGTATCTTGATGTCGCCCACGTTGAAGTTCGCCATCATCTGGTGGGAATGAGAAGGCATTTGAGCAGCAATGAGGGTCACGGACGGCACGCCAACCGTTTCCCCGACGTCATAGTTGCTCAAGCCCGCGCCCTGGCCGGCGCCCAGCGGCACGCTGTCCAGGAGGTTGGGCAGCGCGAAGGTCGTGGTTCCGTTACCCCCGTAGTTGGTGCCCAGGAGGCTGAAGAGAGCCGTGTTCTGGGAAACGGACATGACGGAGCCGTTGCAGAGCGCCCAGTTATGCGGTGCGAAGCCGCCACCGAGCATGCGGATCTCTGCGAGAAATGGATCGGACATTTTGGGTCTCTCCTTGTTCAGGGCCGCGCCGGGTAGATCCCGGCGAGCGCGACGATGTAGGTGATGGCGAGCGATGGCATGCGATTCTCGTGCGGCTGGTTGCCCGACGTCATGGGAGAGGCCAGGCTGATCGAGTCGTTGCCCATCGCGCGGCTTGGCAGCCCCTGGTAGTAGATCGCGTTGTCGGCCGGCGAGCCCAGGACGTTTCCCTTGAGCCCGGGCTGGTTCCCGGCGTCCGTGCTCGCGGAGAACGAATGGCTGTGCGCGGGATGGTGCGGGGCCAGCAGCATGACGCTTTCCGCCCCGCCGAGCGTGCCGATCACATACGGCGAAAGTCCAGGCGCCTGGCCGTCGTGGATCGGCACGCGCCCCCACAGGTTGGGCAGGCCGAAGGTCGTATTGCCGTCGCCCCCATAGGTAGTTCCGTAAAGACTGTAGAGCGCGTCGTTCTGCGAGATGGAGATCGTCGCTCCGTTGCATGCCGCCCAGCCCACGGGCGCGAAGTTGCCCCCGAACATGCGGATCTCGCCAAGAAATGGATCGGACATGTGCCCCCCTCTAGTTGCGTGTCGGAAAGATGCCCTGCAGCGCGACGGCCATCGTGATGACCTGGTAGGGCTGCAGGTTGGGATGCGCTGTGCCGCCCGTGCTCGCGATCGTCGCCGCGGGAAGGACCTTGAGGTTGGCCGACGGCTTGGCGTAGATGCCGCCGGCCACGGTCGCGAGGACATTGGTGGCCGGCGCGGGAACGGTGCCGGCCGCGCTGACTCCCTGCACCGCGTGGGTGTGGCTCGTGACCTCGTTGGCATTGAGCATGTGGTTTTCCTCGCCGCCGGTCTGCCCGAGTTGATAGCTCTTTCCGGCTCCCACCGGCACGCGGCCGCGCAGGTCGGGAAGGTTGAAGGTTTGCACGCCGTTGCCGCCGAAGGTCGTCCCCAGGATCGAGAAGAGCGCCTGGTTCTGGCTGATGGCCATCGTGGTGCCGTCGCATCTCGCCCAGCCGCGGGGGGCGTAGCCGAAGGGCATGATCCTCATCTCGGCGATGAAGGGGTCGCTCATGAATGCCTCCTGTCGTTGAAAGCCTGAATTACGGAGTGGTGCATGCCGCGCCTCCCAGGTAGCCCGACGCGGTGCCGTCGATCTCCGCCGTCACCGACGAGCCCCCGTTGTTGCCGCTCACGAACACCTGCACCGCGTTCGTGTCGCTCGCGGCTCCGCCATATCCGGGCAGGCGGACATTCACGGTGTTGCGTTGCCGCAGATGCATGTCGGTTCCCGAGAGTCCCGCGCCCCACGTGGTGGTGCCGCCGGCGCTCGAGATCGTGTTGCCGGTGACCGCGGTGCACACCTGGACCGTGGTCGGGGTCTGCGTCGCGTAGTTGACGTCGATGGCCTCGAGCTGGAAGACGTTGTTGCCCGCGGGAAGGCGCAGCAGGTTGCCGGAGATGAGCGTGTGCGCCGAGCCGGCGCCGCTGCCGAAGACGTCGATCCCATATCCGTTCTGGATCTGCTGGATCGTATTGCCGGAGATGGTGACCTGGAGGGCGCTGGTATTGGTGTTCGCGCCCGCGTCGTTGTGGTTCACCGCGATGCCGCCGCAGTTCGTGGTGCTGCACGCCGAGCCGGCGGTGGCCGAGTTGCCGATCGTGTTGCCGGTGATCCGTCCCTGCACCGTACCCGAGGCGGTCGGATTCGACTGGTAGAGGATCGACTGCGCCGACATGCGCGTGAACGACGTGTTGTTGACCGTGTGGAAAGCGACGGCCGAGCTCCCGTTCGCCTGCAGGATCACGCCGTTGCTCGAGTTCGCGAATGTGCTGGTATCGACCTGCCCGTTGAGGTTGAGCGGCGCCCCCGTCGTGCCGGCGGTGATGTCGAGGCCGCTGCCGCCGCCATTGTTCGCGAACGACGATCCGCTGATGTTCAAGGTGGTCGTGCCCGCCGCGGCACCGGTGAGGACGAAGGCGGAGGCCGTGTTGGCGCCGGCCGCGGCGTTGGCGAAGTTGCCGTTGGTCACCGTGAGGGCGAGCGCGCTCGCGGGCGCCCCGGCATTCGTCATCCCCACCACCACCTGCGAGGCGGCGGCTGTTGAAGGTCGAGCCGGTGATGCCCACGCCGTCGACGTTCTGCAGGTAGAGGTTCGCGACGCACGAAAGGTTGTTCCCTGTCGTGATCGCGCCCCCGCAGCCGACGTTGCTGCCGAGAACGGTTTGCGAGATGCCGTTGCCGCTGACGCTCATGTTGCCGAGGGTCACGGACGTGCCGGCGCAACTTCCGACCGGTGTGCACGTGGCGACGTTCCGGAAGTCCATGCCGTTGCCGCCGAATCCCGAGATCGTGCCGCCGTTCGGCGAGACGCCCGGATCGTTGCCCAGCACGGTGAAGCTGCCGGTGAGGGTCTGGATGAGGACGCCGCGGTTCGCGCTTCCGGCGAGGCCGGTGGTGGTGATGCTGCGGAAACTGTAGGTGCCGGTGTTGCCCACGCCCGCCAGGATGATCGCGTTCGCCGTCGTACCGGTGCGGCGGAAGCGCCCGAGGTTCACCACGAAGCCGGTTGCGCTGGTGGCGGAGAGCGACGCGTTGGCGCCGTCCATGTCGAAGCCCTGCAGCGAGTTGCCGTTCGTGAAGGTGAGGCCCGCGTTCACGTTGGGGCTGGTGCCGCCGGTGTTGGGCAGTGTCTGTCCCAGGCCCGTCGTAAGGCCGCCCAGCGTCGCGAGCGACGTTGCCGCGCCCTGCCCAATGAAGCGCTGGCCCTGGCGCAGCGTGGTCGGTCCGGTGTACGCGCTCCCGCCCGTGTAGATGAAGATCGTGTCGTTCACCTGCGGTGCCGGCGACGCGCCGATGTTGGCCGCCGCGAACGTGGACAGGAGCGTGTACGGGTGGGACATCCGCCCGTCACAGGCCGAGATGCACGCGCCGCCCGTGTTGTTGATGAACCATGCCATCTGGTTCACGTTGAACGACACCGTGCCGATCGCGCTGCGGCCGTTCTTCGCGAGCGTGTAGGTGAAGGAGTCCGCTCCGACGTAGCCGCGCGGCGGGTCGTAGGTGAACTGGCCCATGCTCGGTCCCGAGGTCACCATCGTCACCGCGCCGCCCTGCGCCGAGGCCGCGTCGAAGGCGGTGATCGTCGCACCCACCGGGAACTGGTCGTTGGTCGTGACGCTGAAGCCCGCCGCCGCCGAATCGACCAGCACGTTGCCGATGATGTTGCCGATGGAGTCGTTGTTCGCGATCAGATCAAACTGGACGTTGGTATAGGTGCGCACGCCGGTGCAACCGGTCGAGTTGTCGGTCGCCGTCACGTCGAAGGTGAAGGTGCCGACGTCGGTGGGCGTGCCGCCGAGATTCGCGCCGGTGAATGCGAGGCCAGGCGGGCTGCCCGTGCCGAGCGCGAACGTGTAGGAGCCGCTGCCGCCCGCCGCGCTGAATGTGACCGGCCCATAGGGATCGCCGGCGAACGCATTCGGCAACGTCGAGGGCGACACCACGATCACCGGACAGGAGACTGTGAGCGTGAACGGATTCTGCACCGCGTCGGGCGCGATGCCGTTGCTTGCCGTGAACGAGAGCGCATAGGTGCCGGCCGCCGCGATGGTCGGCGGCGATCCGGAGAGCGTGCCATTGGCCCCGCTGATATAGCTGAACGAAAGCCCGGACGGGAGCGCCACGCCGCCGCGCACGATGCTGGTCACCGTCGGCGACCCGGTCGTCGTCACGCTGAACGTGTTCGCCCCCCCGACCACGAAGGTCGCGGCGTTCGCGCTCGTGATGGCAGGCGGCGCGTTCACCGCCAGCGTGAAGCTCTGCGTCGCATTCGGCGTGACGCCGTTGTTCGCGGTGATCGTGATCGGGAAGGTGCCGCCCGCGGTCGGCGTCCCCGCGAGCGTCGCCGTGCCGTTGTTGTTGTTGGTTAACGTCACGCCCGCGGGCAGCGCGCCCAGCTCCGTGATCGACATCGACGCATTGGTCGGGACGCCCGTCGTCGTCACGGTGAAGGTCCCGGCCTGGTTGATCGTGAAGGTCGTGTTGTTCGCGCTCGTGATCGTGGGCGCCTGGTTCACGGTGAGCGTGAAGCTCTGCGTCGCGTTGGGCGCGATGCCGTTGTTGGCGGTGATCGTGATCGGATACTCTGGAACGCGACATTGTTCGCGCTGGTGATGGCCGGAGGCGCGTTGACGGTGAGCGTGAAGGACTGCGTCGCGTTGGGCGTGACGCCGTTGTTGGCCGTGATCGTGATCGGGAAAGTGCCGCCCGCGCTCGGGGTCCCTGCGAGCGTCGCCGTGCCGTTGTTGTTGTTGGTGAACGTCACGCCTGCGGGAAGCGCCCCCGTCTCGGTGATCGCCATCGCGGCGTTGGTCGGGAATCCCGTCGTCGTCACCGTGAAGGTCCCGGCCACGCCGGTCTGGAACGTGACGTTGTTCGCGCTGGTGATCGCCGGCGCCTGGTTCACGCTGAGCGTGAAGCTCTGCGTCGCGTTCGGCGCGATGCCGTTATTGGCGGTGATCGTGATCGGGTAGGTCCCGCCCGTCGCCGCGGAAGGCGTCCCGGCGATCGTCGCCGTGCCGTCGTTGTTGTTGGTGAAAGTCACTCCCGTCGGTAACGCGCCCAGCTCAGTGATCAACATCGACGCGCCGCCCGGCGTGCCCGTGGTCGTCACGGTGAAGGACGGCCCCGCCACGCCCACCTTGTAGGTCGCGTTGTTCGCGCTGGTGATGGCCGGAGGCGCGTTCACGGTGAGCGTGAAGGACTGCGTCGCGTTGGGCGTGACGCCGTTGTTGGCCGCGTCGCCGTCACCGTGAAGGTCCCGGCGATGCCCGTCTGGAACGTGACGTTGTTGGCGCTCGTGATCGCGGGCGCCTGGTTCACGGTGAGCGTGAAGCTCTGCGTCGCGTTGGGCGCGATGCCGTTGTTGGCCGTGATCGTGATCGCGTAGCTGCCGCCGGTGGCCGCGCTGGGCGTTCCCGCGAGCGTCGCCGTGCCGTCGTTGTTGTTGGTGAACGTCACGCCCGAGGGCAAGGCGCCCAGCTCGGTGATCGACATCGACGCGCCGCTCGGCGTGCCCGTGGTCGTAACCGTGAAGGACGGGCCCGCCACGCCCACCTTGAATGTCGCGTTGTTGGCGCTGGTGATGGCCGGAGCGGTGCCGGTGGTGAACCCGAACACGAAGTTGGCCGCCATGTTCTGGCCGGCGTCGGCGTCGGTCACTTGCGCGGCGACCACGGTCACGGTGCAGAGCGTGCCCTGCGGAAGCGGCGCGCTCGGCGTGAGCGTGAATGTCGTGGAAGGCGACGCCGAGAGCGTGAAGGCCTGCGGGCTGGCGATCGGGCACTGGACGGTGAAAGAGGCGGTCGTTGCGTTGACCGACTCGGAGAAGCTCACCGTCACCGTGGTCGCGGGATTCACCGCCGTCGCTCCGTTGACAGGCACCGTCGAGGTGACGGTCGGCAGCGTATCGGTGGTGAAGCTCGTGACGTAATTCGCGGCCATGTTCTGCGCGATGCTGTCGGTCACCTGGTTGGCGACGACGGTGAG
>WNFI01692115.1_pt1 | contig 17213 bp, 12 predicted proteins | sample 5400471 | NCBI WGS metagenome assembly WNFI01 (sample SAMN13153348, study PRJNA577476) | soil metagenome | isolation source: 100 cm saprolite on Douglas fir-dominated hillslope | place: USA:California | collected 2013-09-17 | reverse complement strand
GACACGGCCGGCCGGTGATCGAGCGCGCCGCACCTCGGTCTCCGCCGCGGCGACGTCCCCCGTAGCCAGAAACGCGCGGGCCCGGATCGCGCGGGACAGGACCTCTTCCTCCGGCGCCCCGATCCTGGCGAACACGCCGGGAAGCTCGCGGGACTGCGCTTCGGCGTCTCCCGGCCGCGCGTCGGCGAGGGCGAGCTCCGTGAGAAGCATCCGGCTCTCGGCCGCCTCCTTCTCTTCCCCCATCGTGACGCGCATCCCGAGCGCTCGTTCGTACCGTCGGCGAGCGCCGGCGATATCCCCCCGCCGGAGCTGGACCTGGCCCAGCCCCTGGTCGGCCGCGGCGATCAGGCTCTCGTTCTGCGCGCGCTCGGCCAGGGCGAGGCCTTCCTCGAGCTGCGACTGCGCTTCGTCCAGGTCGGAGCGCAGCGTGGCGGTGAGGCCGAGGCCCGTGCGACAGAGCGACTGGTTCATCATGTCCCCCGTCGCGCGAAGGACCGCGAGCGCCTCCTCGTAGCGGCGCTTCGCGCGGCCGAGATCGCCACGCGCCCGCATCTCGTTGCCGAGGCCAACGAGGGCCGTGCCGATGCCCTTCTGGTTTCCGACCTCGCGAAAGGCGGCGAGGGCCGCCTCGTAGCTGGCATGGGCCGCCTCATGGTCGCCCGTCTTGGATCTGACATTCGCGAGGTTGAACGTCGCGACCGCCGCTCCATAGTGGTCGTCGATCTTGCGGAACAGCGCGAGCGCTTCTTCGTGGCAACGCCGCGCGCCCGCCCAGTCGCCCTGCCACTCGAGCACGTCGCCGAGCCGGTCGAGCATGCGCGCCGTGCCCTGCTCGTCGCCGATCTCGCGCCGGATGGCCAGGCCCTGCTCGGCCGCCCGCCGAGCCCCGGAGAGGTCCCCTTCGTCCGCCAGCGCCATGCTCACCAACCGCAGCGAAAGGGCGACGCCGCCACGGTCACCGGCCGCTTCGTAGAGCTGGCCTGCCGCGCGGGCCCCGTCGATCGCCGCCCGAGGCTGGCCGAGGCTGCGCTGAGCGAAGGCTTCCGCGAGCCGCGCGCGCGCGACCACCAGGGACGCGCCAAGCGTCTGTGCCGCGGCCGCAGCCTTGGCCGCCTCCTCACGCTCCGCCCTGAAGTCGCTCAGCGCCTCCGACGCGAGCGCCGCGGTCAGCTCGATGCGCGGATCCCCGGACGCCGGCGCGGGCAGCTTGCGCACGGCGGCGAGCGTAGCGCGCGCGTCCTTCCCCTGTCCGGCCGCGATCTGCGCGCCGGCGAGGCGGAGCCCGTGCTCGAGATCGTCAGGGAAGAAGGCCCAGAGCGACCGATAGACCTCGACCGCCCGCGGCCACCGGTGACTGGCTGCGTGGAAGCGTCCCTCGATGACCAGCCGGTCCTCGCGCGAGACGTCGGTGGCGGCCTCGTACGCCTTGCGCGCGACCTCGGCCGCCCTGGCGTCGTATCCGAGGGCGGCCCAGGCGTCCGCGAGGGCGGCTTGTGCAGGCGCGTACCCCGGATCCGCCTGTGTCGCCTGCTCCAGCAGCGACCGTGCGGCCAGGGCGTCGAAGCTGCGCAAGCGCGCGATGCCCTCGGCGTACACGCGCGCGGCCTCCGCGTTCGAAGGTAGTGATGCCCGAAGCGTCCCCGCTTCCGCGGACGAGAGCGGTCCGATCGCCAGGCGCTCGCGGAGGCTCCGGCCGGCGCGCGACACGAGGTCGAAGAGGTCGGCCTCGGTGCCGGTCTGGGTGAGCGACGCGATCGTCTCGCCGGACCCTGCATCCTGCAGGCGCAGGTCGAGGCGGAGCCGGGCGCCGGGCCCGTCTCCGAGCGCGAGATAGGAGCCGACCAGCACGACGTCGGCGCCTGCATGCTCGCGGATGCGCGCCAGTGTCTCGGAGCCCACGCTCTCGGTATCGGCGAGGGCGAGGTCCGCTTTCATACGCGCGACGTTCTCACCGGGAATGGTCCGCACGTGAGCGCCTGCGGCCAGCTCCGCGGTGAACATCTCCGACAGCGCCGTGGAGAGCCACGCGTAGCGCGCGTCTCCGGACAAGTTCTTGAAGCCGAGGACGGCGACGGCGCGTCGTGAAGCCGGGACCGCATGACCATCGATCGCGGCCGTCGGCGAAGCTCGTCTCGTCCAGGCGAGGGTGCCGGCGCCCGTGATCGCCAACGCAGAAAGGGCCACGGCGATCAGGACGCGGCGATCGGGAAGGGCCCGTCGCGCCGGCCGCGACCCGGACTGCAGCGCCTTCACCGCGTCCTCGGCGGTCGCGAACCGGTCGCCCGCCTGCCGTTCGAGGCAACGCAGGATCGCGGCTTCCCACTCGGGAGGCAGGGTGTTCGCGTACTGTCGCGGCGACGTGGGCCGCTCACGGAAGCGCTTGAGCACCGTGGCCATCGGCGAGTCGCCGGTGAACGGCAGACGTCCAGTCACCATCTCGTAGAGCACGACGCCGAACGCGTAGATGTCCGCGGCCGCCGTGACGTCCTGCCCCTCAATCTGCTCGGGAGCGATATACGCCGCCGTGCCGACGATCTGGCGCGAATCGGTGATGCCGTCGAGGCTGCCGCCGGTCGCCCGCGCGATGCCGAAGTCGGTCACGACCACGCGCGGTGGATCGGCGGACGCGGTGGGAATCAGCATGATGTTCGCGGATTTGAAGTCCCGGTGGATGACCCCGGCTCGGTGGGCGGCGGTGAGCCCCGCCGCCATCTGCGCGACGATGGGCAGGGCCTCCTCCGCGCCGAGAGGACCGCACGCGAGCAACCGCTCCCGGAGTGTCTCCCCGGTCAACAGCTCCATCGTCAAGAACGTCACGTCCGGGCCGAGTCCGGCCGAGGAATGGTGGCCGAGGTCGAAGATGCGGCAGACATTGGGGTGGGTGACGCGGCGCGCCAGAAGCGTCTCGCGGCGGAAGCGCTCCATCGCCTGGCCATGCGCGGCCACGTCGAGGCGAATGGTCTTGAGCGCGACCGTGGCCCCGAGCACGAGGTCTTCGGCTGCGTACACCTCGCCCATCCCGCCCGCGGCGATGAATCGCACGAGCCGATAACGGCCCGCCAGCGTCGTGCCGGGAGCGAACCGCGGCGCCGTCTTGCGTCGTGTCGGAGTGCTCTGGGCGCCGCTCGGCGCCCAGGTCGACGGGGTCGGCGTGGCGACGGCGGAGTCCGGCTCGGACCAGGGCGCAGAGGCATCGTCCGGAGCAGGCGGGCCCCGACGGCGGCTCATCGCCCCTGGGAACCGGCCAGGGCCTTCAGATTCTCGCCGACCGCCTGCTCGATCCCCCCTCGGACCTTGCCCATGATCGCGCCCGAGAGCATCCCCGTCGGCGGGTCGATGCGCGCGCGATAGAGGTCCATCAAGTAGAAGCCGCCGCCCGGCGCCTCCACCACGGCGAGCAGCTCGACGCCGGCGCGGAAGTAGTGGCTGGCGTAGATCCGCTTCGACGCAATCACGGCGAAGTCGCGCCGGGGATCGTTCCAGATCACGACGTGGAAGAGCGAGATCGTCGGCTTGGGCGCGTACTTGTCCTTGGACCAGTAGAAGGAGTCCTCCGCGCCGCTCAGCGATGCCGTCGGGTACTCCGCCGCGTAACGGTGCAGCTCGGGCACGTATTCGACCAAGTACGGCGAGGCGCTCAGGACCTTGCCGAACTCCGCGGAACTCTCGAGGGGACGTTCCTTGTCCGCATACGTGGCCATCGCCGCCGTTCCGCCCTTCATGTAGGCCGTCGTGTAGTCGACCAGCATCTCCTTGACGAGCTGGGTGGCCCGCGCCGGCGCGTCCGCGGCCTTCCAATCGATCGTTCCTTGGATGCGATCCATCGCCGAACGCGAGAGCTTGAGGCCGCAGTCTCCCGGCTTGCATTCGCGCACGGCCGCGAAGGTGTCTTCGTCGAGGGTCAAGGCCGCCAGGTCCTCGAAGCGCGGCGGACGGGAGAAGCGGCCGATCTCGAGTACGGCGCCGCGCTTCCGGGTCCCGCCTCCACCGAAGCGATCTGGGCATCGGTGAAGCCGACGGCCTGGCGCATGAAAGTGACGACGCGGCTCGCATCGGCCGCGGCCGTGGACGCGAGCCCGCTCAACGCCAGCGCGACGAACAGTCCCTTCGACATGTTCAGTGACCCAGCGCTCTCCGGATGGCCGCGCTGCCGCTCCGGCTCCAGGGACTCACCAACGGATCCTCTCGCTCCGGGTCCAGCTCGGCCAGGAGCTCCTCCAGGGTCAACACGTCCTCCTCCAGGAGCCTCCTCGCCGTCCCGGATCCATCCACGTACGCGTGCTGCATCCTCCTGGCCATCGCTTCCTCCCGACGCCTGGTGATTTCGCGTGGGCCCGCCTTCCTTCAATGGGTTGCGGCTGGCTCGAATGCTGCAGTGCCCGATCGCCGACATGCGTGAACAACGCACCTCCCCCGAACGAGGTACGCGACGACTCGACGTCCGAGTGTTCGCAGAACTCGTCGTCCGGGTGATGCGCGACGGTGGTCTGGCGGACTACGTTGCGAACTCTGCTGAGGTTTGAGATGAGGACACGGAGATCGGACTCACGAAGTCAGGGCGGCCGCGCGGCCGCGTTCACGGCGTGCGTGCTCGCGACCGCGTTCGTCGCCGTGGGAGCAGAGGCTGAAGATGCCGCGATCGCGCCTCCCGCCCCCGTCCGAGCGGTGGTGATCGGACAGGAGTACCAGGCGGGGGGGGTGCATCGCTGGCTGTGGGGTGACGACTACCGCGCGCTGTGGACGAGGCCGACCCGAGTCGAGCCGCTCGACCTGCACGCGGTCGCGGGTGGGCTCGCTCCCGTCAAGCGGGTCGGCGGCCGCGAGACCAAGGCGCTCGCGATGCGTGGAGCAGACGGCCGCGACTACACCTTCCGCGCGATCGACAAGGACCCCACGACCATCCTCCCCGAAGAGCTGCGCGACACATGGGCGCAGTCGCTGGTGCAGGACCAGATCGCGGCGAACCAGCCGGCGGCCTTCTTCGTGGCCGACGAGCTGATGAACGCGGCGGGCATCGTGCACAGCCCGCAGCGGCTCGTGGTCATGCCGGACGATGCCGCGCTCGGCGAGTTCCGCAAGGACTTCGCGGGCCTGGTCGGCCAGTTCTACGAGTTTCCCGTCGGACGGTCCGCCGGCGGCCCCGGCTTCCAGGGCGCCATCGAGGTCCTCGACCACCACGCGTTCTACCAGCGCATCACGTCCGATTCGAGGGAGAGGCCCGACGCGCGCGCGTTCCTGAAGGCCAGGCTCCTCGACGTACTGATCGGGGACTGGGACCGCCACCGCGACCAATGGCGATGGGCCAAGTTCGCGGATCGGCCGGAATGGGTGCCGATCCCGGACGACCGCGACCAGGCCTTCTCGCGATACGAGGGGCTCGTGCTCGACCTGGCCCGGCCGCGCCTGCCGATCCTGCAGAACTACGGCAAGGCGTATCCCTCGATGAAAGGGCTCACCTGGAACGGGTGGGAACAGGACCGCCAGCTCCTGGCCGGCCTCGAGCGGCCGGTGTGGGTGGAGGTCGCGACGGAGCTGCGCAACCAGATCACCAGCGACGTCATCGAGCGCGCGGCGCGGCGCATGCCGCCGGAGTACTTCCGGATCGACGGCCCGCGCCTGATCCGGGACCTCACCGGCCGCCGCGACGCGCTCGTGCAGGCCGCGAACGCGTTCTACGAGCACCTGGCGGACAAGGTGAAGGTGTACCTCACGGACGACTCCGAACACCTCGAGGTACGGCGCCTCGACGGAGGCGACACGCTGGTGGAGGCCTGGCGCGTCGACGCCTACGGGCGCCCCGTCGGCGATCCCGTCTACCGGCGCGTCCTGCACCCACGCGAGACGAGCGAGGTGCAGATCTACACGCGAGCCGGCGCCGACCGGATCGTCACCATCGGGCGCCCGAACGGCATCCAGGTGCGCGCGATCGGCGGATCCGGGAACCTCCTCGTGGACGACACCAAGGGCGGCGGCACGGAACTCAGCGACAGCGCGCACGGTGAGATCGAGCGCGGGCCGGGATCGCGCCACGATCGTCGCACCTACACACCACCCGCGCCGCCGACGGACGCGCCCTGGATCCCGCCGCGGGACTGGGGTCGCGACACCTTCATCGTGCCGTGGGTCGGATACGGCACCGACGTCGGCGCGCTGATCGGAGCCGGCTTCGACACGCGCGCGTTCGCCTTCCGCAAGGACCCGTACTCCAGCCGGCACGTCTTGCGCGCGGCGTTCGCGACCGGCGACAGCACGTATCGCGTGGACTATCGCGCGGAGCTGCGCCGCGAGAACCGGAGCTGGTACTGGGGCTGGGACGGTTACGCATCCGGCATCGAGTCGCTGCGCTTCTACGGCTTCGGAAACGAGACCGCCGACGGCGGCGACCCGAACGCGAAGTTCTTCAAGGCGCGCCAGCAGCAGTTCCTGCTCACGCCCGCCGTCACGATCCCATTCGCCGGCGCGTTCACGCTGGCGATGGGACCCACAATCAAGTACTCGTCCAGCACGCACAAGGACGACGACACGCTCATCAACCGGACGCAGCCGTATGGCTACGGCGATTTCGGCGAGGTGGGGGGGACGGCGCTGCTGCAGCTCGACACGCGCGCGGAAGCGGCATCGACGCCCGGCGGCAAGGCCCTCCGCGGCTTCGGCTATCCCCGCTCGGGCGCGCTCGTGCAGGTGCGCGGCCATGTGTTCCCCGGCGTGTGGGACGTGAAGGACACGTTCGGCTCCGTCAAGGGGTCGGCGGCCGCCTACCTGTCGCCCCGTGCCCAGCACGCACCGACGCTGGGGGTGCGTGTCGGCGGCGAGAAGGTCTTCGGGAACCACCCGTACTTCGAGGCCGCCTACCTCGGCGGCGGCTTGGGCGGTTACGAGCTGCTTGCGGGCGACGATCCCGTGCGCGGCCTGCCGCATCATCGCTACGCCGGCGACGCGAGCGTGTTCGGCGGCGCCGACCTGCGGATCTACGTCTCGCGCTTCCGCCTCATCCTGCCCGGCACCTGGGGGCTGCTCGGCTTCGGCGACGTCGGGCGCGTGTACGTCGACGGCGAGGACTCGAACCAGTGGCACCACGGATACGGCGGGGGCCTGTGGTTCGCGTGGCTCGACCGCGCGAACACGATCAGCGCGACCTACGGCCGGAGCGAAAAGCGCAACGCCTTCTACGTGCGCGCTGGCTTCGCGTTCTGACGCTCGACTGACCGATCAATGATGGGTTACGAATCGACGACGGCGATGCCGTCATGGCTGGCCTTGGCCGACGCCGTGCCGAGCCGGAGACGTACGGATCACATCGAGGACGGGCCTGAGGCGCATCGGTCTCGCCGGACCATGCGCCCGAGCGGACGGTGGCAGTTCCTCGCCGACGCCAGCGCCCTACTCGACGGGTCGCTGGATTTCGAGCAGACGCTCGCCAACACCGTCCGCCTCGCCGTGCCCGAGGTGGCAGACTATTGCATCGTCGCGCTTGCGGGGAACGACGGCTCCTCTCACTGGGCCCATGCCGCCCATCGTGATCCCGGCGGGCGACCGCCTGGACGAGGCCGACATGGCCGGCGTGGGGCCGCTGGCGGCGGTCTCCGCAATCGCGACGCCGATGATCGCGCGCGACCGTACGTTCGGCGCCATCCTCTTCGCCACCACCGCGCTCTCGCGGCGCCGTTACGGAACGCGTGACCTCGAGCTCGCGGCGGACGTGGGGCGTCGCGCCGGCCACGCGATCGATCACGCCCTCCTCTACCAGGCGGCCGAGGAGGCGGCGCGTGTACGCGAGAACCTGGTCGCCGTCGTCGCTCATGACCTCAAGAACCCGGTGACCACGATCGACCTCGCCCTGCGCGTGCTCCTGGAGGACGACCACGACCACTTCCCCGACGATGGGGAGCACAAGATGGAGCGCCACGCGATCGGCGCGATACAGCGCGCCGCCGCGCGGATGTATCGCTTGATCCACGACCTCCTCGACCTCTCGCGCGCCGACGACGGACGGCTATCGATGGACCCGGCTCCCGTAGAGCCGCTGTCCTTGCTCGAGGACGCGCTGGAGGCGCACTCCACCCTGGCCGCCGGACGAGGAATAGCGCTCGAGGTGGCCGCCGCGCCGTCGCTTCCACACGTCCTGGCCGATCGTGAGCGTATCGCGCAGGTCTTCTCGAACCTGGTCGGCAACGCGATCGAGTTCACTCCCAAGGGCGGCCGCGTGCGGATGACGGCGCTCCCCGGCGACGGCGGGGTCACATTCGCCGTCGAAGACACAGGCTCCGGCATTGCTACTGAAGACCTGCCCCACGTGTTCGACCGTTTCTGGCAGGCGCAGAAGAAGTCGCACGGCGGCACCGGTCTTGGCCTCCCGATCGCCAAGGCCATCGTCGAGGCCCACGGCGGGAGCATCGGAGTCGAGAGCACGCTCGGCACCAGCGCGCGCTTCCATTTCACGCTTCCGGGAGTCCCGGCCGCGGACTCGACCCTTAGCGGCCACGCGCCCCAGCCCTGGTGATGCTGCCCCACGGGGCTCCCCAGATGGTTCTCGACAAGCTTCCCTGGCGAGACGCGTCGGGATTGCTGCCCTTCGCCCTGGTTTCCGCCGCGGTGCTCTACGCGGGACTCGTGCCCACGCTGCTGCGCCGCCGGCCCGACCGGCTCCGTTCCGAGATCCAACGGCTCATCGAGCCGGCGCGCCGCCTGGCCAGAACGAGGCAGGCCAGCCACGCGGTCGACGTCTCGGCGTATCGAGCGTACGTGATCTCGCACGACACGCGCCTCCTGGACCGCTCGCGGGAGGCCCGCGCCCGCACCGAAGTGTCGGGCGCAGAACTCCTGACGCTGGCTCGACAGGTCGATCTGGAGACGTCCCAGGCCGCGGTCGCCTTCGACCAGACGATCCGCGAATCCCACGCTGTCACCCTCCGGCGCGCCGAGGTGGACCTGCAGACCTATCGCGCCCGTCTCCCCTCGCTCCAGGACCGCTTCCAGGCCACGCAGGACGCGGCCGAGCATCTCGACGCGCTGCTCGCCCGGAAGATGGACGAACGCGTTCGTGAGGCGCAGAGGCTGATCCTGTACCAGGACCTGGGCAACGTCGCGCTTTCTCTCCTCGGTGGCGCCGCCGTCCTCGCGGTCACGCGCCTCGTGCGTCGGGAGCAGAGGGCCCGCGCCGGCGCCGAAGCCGCCGTCCGCAGCCGTGATCAGGTCGTGTCGATCGTGTCCCACGACCTGCGCAACCCGCTCAGCAACGTCACCATGGCCGCCAGCTTCCTTCTGAACATGGGCGGCCCGCCGGGCCAGGAATGGGCCACCGCGCGTCCGCACCTCGAGATGATCAAACGCGGCTGTGATCGCATGAACCGGATGATCCAGGACCTGCTCGATGTCGCACGCATCGAATCCGGCCGGCTCACCATCGAGAGGGCCCCGGTGGCCGTCGAGTCGCTCATGGACCACGGCGGCGGGAGGGACGATTACCGTTACCGCGGACGGGGACCACCGCGCTGTGCATTTCTGCGTATCGGACACGGGCAGTGGCATCCCGCCCGAACATGTTCCCTTCCTCTTCGACCGCTTCTGGCAGGCCTCGCGCACCGACCGCCGGGGCATTGGCCTGGGCCTTGCCATTGTGAAGGCGCTGGTCGAGGCCCACGGTGGCCACATGGCCGTTGAGAGCGAACCCGGCCGCGGCACGAAGTTCAGGTTCTCGCTCCCGGCGGCCCTGCCCGTCGGCGCGTCGTCACGAGATTTCGTTGGTTAGGGGCGCGAGATCGCACCGCAGCCGCGTTTGATCCGGCCGCGGGGACCGTCTGTTGCGATATGGGTCTTGCCTTTCTCCCGCTCCGACCTTCAAAGCAATCAAGGGTTTATTCAACGACGTCTCGCCTCACTCACAGACTTCTGGGATCCAGAACACGCCCTGCTCGCATCCGCACCGCTGGCGCCGCCTTTGCAGTTCCGTTCGATCGCTAGCTGGACGTGGATCGGCGCCAACAACAACGGAAGAGAGGACAACTCAGCATGCGTGTATTCGTAGCAACGTCGGCCCACAGGTCGGCGCGTCAGTGAACGGGCGTGCTGTGCAGGAAGCCGCGCACACGACTCGTCTCGGTGAAGCGCACGGGCGTTCGCCCGTCGAGAGCAACCACGGGTGAATCCCCCGGCTCTGCGCCTCGGGACCAAGGGGCGGTTCCTGGCGATCGCGCTGGGAGCCGGTCTGCTCGTCCTGGCCATCGGCACCTCCGTCGAGTCGGCTGTCGTCGCGACCTTCCGTCCGAGTCGGTTTGAGCTCAGATGGATTAGCGATGTGATCGCGGCCTCCGTCGTCGTCGGAGGTACGTACTTGAGCTTGCGGCTCAGCGCGGCGCGCGGCCAGCTCCTGGACATGGAGCGCGATCGCATCGCCGTCGGCGAGCAGCTCCGTCTGGCCGCCGAGATCCAGCACCGGACCCTGCCGGCCATTCCCACGGAGGCGCTGAACTACCGATGGGCGGCACGGATGGTCCCCGCGTACGAGGTGGGCGGCGACTTCTACGACTTCCTGGCGCTCTCCGACGACGCGGTCGTCGTCATGCTGGCCGATGTCTCCGGAAAGGGCATTCCCGCCGCCCTGTTGCCGTCGGCCCTGAAGACGCTGTTCCACGTCCACGCCCGCGCGACGGCCGATCCGGCCGCGCTGGCGGGACGAATGTCCGCCGGCCTGCGCGAGGAGACGGGTGGCGTGCCCTACGCAACGGCCATCCTCGCCCGGTTCGACCGGCAGCCGCCGCGGATGACGTTCGTCAACGCGGGCCATCCGCCGGGGTTCCTGATCCGCGACGGGGACCCGATCGCACTCGAGTCCACGGGCATGCCGCTCGGCCTCTGGCCCAATGCGAAATACGACGCGGTCTCCATCGACCTCAGCCCCGGTGACCTCGGAGTCTTCATGCCCGACGGCGTGACGGAGGCTCTCGAGGGGGGCACCGTCTCCGTACGCGACGCGCTCATCCAGGCCGCTCGCTCCGGCCTCGAGGACCCGGCCGACCTTCGCGCCTACCTCATGCGGATCGCAAGCGAGGGCGCGGGCCCTCTCGGCGCAGAAGGATGGCAGGACGATCGCACGTCGCTGGCGTTCCGCGTCCTGCCCACGAGCCGTGATGTACAGACAGTGCGGCCCGCACGAGGCGGCCGATCAATCGTGGAGGACGAGAAATGAAGAGAGAACGCGTGGCGGTGACCCTGGCCGCCGCACTCCTGACCGGAGCCTGCGGCTATTCCATCAAGGTGTCGACCGACTACGACCACAGCATCAAGCTCGCGAGCTACAAGACGTTTTCGGTGACGAGGGGCAACTCCTGCGGAAATCCATTGAGCGACCAGCGGATCGCGGCCGACGTCTCCTCGGCGCTCACGGCGAAGGGGTGGCAGGAAGTTCCGGAGAGCGAGGCCCAGGCGACGGTCGTGGTCCACACCTCGACCAAGACCAAGCACACCTACCAGACGTTCTATGACGGATTCGACGGCGGCTGGCGCTGGCGGCGTTTTGGCGGCTTCACCGGCGCCACGACGTACGAGCAGGACTACAAGGTCGGTACCGTGGTGGTCGACATCTTCGATGGGAAGAGCAAGGAAGCGATCTGGCACGGCTATGCGGCCGGCGTCCTCTCCGGGAAGGCGACGGAGAACGCTCGCATCAACGATCAGGCGGTCGCGAAGATGTTCGCGAACTTCCCGCCGGGGACGCCGGCGGCGGCTTCGAGCGCTCGGTGACACGTCGGCCAGTGATGCCGTGACGATCTTCTGGAGGAGAGATATGAGCGAAACCAGTGCTGGCGCGACGAACCTGCCCCGCAGCGCCGCGGACGAGATCTCCGGCGTGCTGCGCCCGCTCCTGGCCGACGTGTTCGCCCTTTACGTGAAGACGAAGAACTTCCATTGGCACATGAGCGGACCGCACTTCCGCGACTACCACCTGCTCCTGGACGAACAGGCCGACCAGATCTTCGCGATGACCGACGTCATCGCGGAGCGGGCGCGCAAGATCGGCGGCCGTACGCTTCGGTCGATTGCCGACATCGCGCGATACCAACGGCTGCCGGACAACAACGACGAGGTCGTCAGCCCGAGGGACATGATCCTGGAGCTGATCGCGGACAACCGGAACCTGGCGCGGTACCTCCGCTCCGCGCACGGAGTGTGCGCGGAGCTGGGTGATGTCGCGACCCCCAGCCTGATCGAGGTCTGGATCGACGAGACGGAGCGCCGCACGTGGTTCCTGTCCGAGACCGTCGCGTCATGAGCGGGCACGTTTCGACGAAGCACCGGCGTGTGGCCGCGGCCGTCGTGCTCGTGCTGTCCGCGGCGGCGTTGGAGGGCCGGCCCGACTCCACGTCCGAGCGGCCGCCTGGGTCGGGAACGCGGACCTGCGCGAACGCCCGCGTGGTCGCGGTCGACATCGCCGCGCGGACGCTCACCGTGCGCGGGTGCGGGATCGGCAACGACGAGACGTTCACGGTCGAGCCGCGGGCGATGGCGGGCGCCCGTGTCCTGAAGCCGGGGGACAAGATGTCGCTCGGCCTTCGCGCGTTGGGCGCCGGAGAGGAAAGAGTGACGCGCATCGAGCGTGCGTCGCCGACACCGCCTTCCCCGCCCGCCCCTCGCGCGACTCCAGCGGCCCCGGCGCCGAGCCCCGGACCGACATCCCTGCCGACGGATATCGTCGGGCCGTTCCGCGACCCTCGCGTCGATCCCAACTTCGACCCGCGCCAGGACCCGCTGCGCGATCCGCGCGTCATACCCGGCCTGAGCGAGCCGGCCCCGACCCCCGCCCCGGCGCCTTCGCCCGGATAGACTTCACACTCATCTTCACAGTACTTCTCGTAAGTTGGTGCTGGTGGTGGGATTCGGACCCACACTGTGTCGGTTTTAAGTCGACTGCCTCTGCCAATTGGGCTACACCAGCGACGGACCGGCTTCTTATATTCGCCCAATTGCAGCGGACGAAGCGAACGCCACGAGCGGCGCTTCGCCGCTGAATTGGGCGACAAAGAGTTGCCAGATGGGCCTACGGTTTAGCGGAGCGTAAGACGTCGAGCATCAACGCGTGCAGCGCCGGGTTCGCCGCCACCACCTGGTCGGCGGTGAGCCCGATCGGCGAGCCGTCGAAACGGCTGATGACGCCACCCGCTTCCGTGATGAGCAGCCCGCCTGCCATCACGTCCCAGGGATGGAGGCGCTCCTCCCAGAAGCCGTCCGCGCGGCCCGCGGCCACGTACGACAGGTCCAGGGCCGCCGCCCCGTCACGTCGGATCGCGCGCGCCACGCCCATGAACTTGTTGAACAGCCGCAGCGCGCTCGTCAAGTCCAGGCGCATGTCGTAGGGAAATCCCGTCGTGAGGAGGCTGCGCAGGAGCTCGCTGCGGTCGCTGACGCGCAGCCGCCGCCCGTTGAGGTGCGCGCCGCCGCCGCGCTCGGCGGTGAACAGCTCCTCCTTGATGCAGTCGTAGACCGCGCCCGCGACGGGGACGCCGTCGAGGGTGAGCGCCACCGAGCAGCAGAAGAACGGATACCCGTGCGCGTAGTTGGTGGTGCCGTCGAGGGGATCCACGAACCAGACGTAGCGCGAGCCGGTCTGAGCGAGGTGCGTCTCCTCGGTCACGATGTCGTGCTCGGGGAACCGCGAGCGCAGCAGCGCCACGACCGCCGATTCGCACGCACGGTCGACCTCGGTGACGAGATCGATCTCGCCCTTGTACTGCACCTCGAGGTCCTTGGACCCGTAGCGCTCCTTCTGGATCGCTCCGGCCATGAGGACGGCCTCCGCGGCCACCGCGGCCGCGCGGGCGCTCGTGCTCGACACCTTGCTCCTCCGAAACGTGCGATTGTAGGATGCCGTCGCGCATGCCACCAAACGCGGCCCTGCCGCCCCGCGGGACCGCCCTGCTCCTGGCGCTCGTCGCCGCGCTCCTCCTCTTCCGTCTCGGCGACGCGCCCCTCATCGGTCCCGATGAGCCGCGCTATGCGCGGGTGGCCGTCGAGATGCACCGCCGCGGCGACTGGGTGCTCCCGACCCTGCAGGGCCAGCCGTGGCTGGAGAAGCCGCCGCTCTACTATTGGACGGCGGGCGGCGCGTTCTCGCTCCTGGGCGAGACGGAGACGGCCGCCCGCCTCCCCTCCGTCTTCGCCGCGCTCCTGATGACGGGACTGACCGCCCTCGTCGGGGCGCGCCTCTACGGAGGCGCGGCCGGGCTGCACGCCGGCTTCATCGCCGGCACCAGCCTGCTCACCTTCGCCTACGGCCGCGCCGCCGCCATGGACATGATGCTGGCGGCCACCGTGTCGGCCGCGATCGGCCTTCTCGGGCTGCGCCTTCTCGGCGTCGCGGGACGGATGGCGGTGATCGCGGCGGGCGTGTGCACGGGCGTCGCGCTGCTCGCGAAGGGCCCCCTGGGCGCGCTGCTCCCGGCGCTGGTCGCCCTCGCCTACCTCGCCGCCGCCCGCGACCGGGCGGAGGCGTGGCGACGCATCGCGAGCCGTCTGCCCCTCGGCGTCCTGGCCATGGTCGCGATCGCCGGCCCCTGGTACGCCGCGATCCTCACCGTGCAAGGGCGCGCGTTCGTCGACGTCTTCCTGCTGAGCCACAACGTCGCGCGATTCACGTCGACCGTCCACAACCATCCCGGCCCCTACTTCTATTACGTGCCCGTCCTCCTGGCCGGGCTCTTCATGTGGTCCGGGCTGGCCCTGCCGGGCCTGGCCGCCCTCCGGCCGCGTCTGCCCGCGGACCTGTTCGTCTTGTGCTGGCTGGGCGCGCCGCTCGTGTTCTTCTCCGCGGCCGGCTCGAAGCTGCCCGGCTACATCCTGCCGTGCATCCCTCCGCTGGCCATCGCCGCCGGACGTGCCGCCGACCGACTCGTCCAGGCCGCGCGGCCGGGCGCGGCCGCACGCGTCACCGGCCTCGTGACCGTCGCCCTGGGCGCGGTGGTCGCGGCGGCTCCCATCGTCCTGCGCGAGATGCGCGAGCCGCTGTGGACGGTCGTCGTGCCCCCGGCGATGTGGGCGCTCGTCGCCTCACTCGCCGTCTCGGGGAGGCTGGCCGTCGACGCCGCCGGGGGTCTGCGGATCCTGCGCGTCGGCGCGGCCGGACTCCTCCTGCTCCTCACCAGCGCGGCCCCGCCCCTCCTGGCGCGGCGCGAGTCGGGGCGTGAGCTGTTCCGCCACACCGGAGGGCAGGAAGTGCTGGCCTGGCATGCCTGGCGCACCGCGTGGATGGCGGGCTATTTCTACAACGACGGCAAGGTGCGCGACGTCTCGTCCCTCGAAGAGATCACGGCCGCCGCCGCGAAAGGTCCGGCCCTCGTGCTGTGCGGACCCGCGGAGCTGCGCGTGCTGCGCCACCTGCCCGGCTACACCGCCAGCGTCGTCGCCGAGGGTCCGCGCGAGCAGACGCTGTTGCGCTTGACCCGCAGGGGTGTGTCACTCGACCACTATTAGGAGTCCGTCGACGCCGTTACCCGAGACGGACTCCTACGCCTTCTTCTTGAGCATGCGGACGACCGTCCCGCCGCGCGCGGGGAACGAATACGAGACTTCGTCCATGAAGTTCCGCATGAAGAAGATGCCGCGGCCGTAGGACTTGAGCAGGTTCTCTTCCGCGATGGGATTGGGCACCGATTCCGGGTCGAAGCCCAGGCCCTGATCCTGCACCTTCACCTCCAGGGCGGCGGGATGGATGGTGAAGACGACCGCGACGCGCTTGCTCTCGTCGTGCTGGTTGCCGTGCTTGATCGCGTTGACCACCGACTCGCGCACGGCCACGCTCACGTTGTACGCGGCGTCCTCCTCGAACCCCAGCATCCCGGTGATGTGCGCGAGGACGGTCTGAACCATCTCGAGCATCTCGAAGCGGCTGGCGATGTCGAGCTTCACCGTGCGACTCTGAGAGGTCTTTCGGCTCGCACCGGTTGGTGTCACGGGAGCGGCCACCGTAGCATGGCACCAGAGGTCGGTCAACACACGGCAGGCCCGTTACTTGCGACGGGAGATGGTACGATCGTCCGCCTCCGTCAACACCCCATGCGGATCTCCCAGACACGACATTTCCGTGGCCGCTTCACCCTCCCCGGAGACAAATCGCTCTCCCATCGCCTGGCCATCCTGGGTGCGCTCGCCCACGGCGAGAGCCGCCTGAGCAATTTCTCGACGGCGGACGATTGCGCGGCGACGCTGCGGTGCCTGCAAGCGCTCGGCGTCGAAGCGCGGCGCCAGGAGCGCTCGGTCGAGGTCGTCGGCCGCGGGCCGGAGAGCCTGAGGGCGTCGGCCGCCCCGCTCGATGCCGCGAACTCGGGATCGACGCTGCGCATGCTGGCGGGGGTGGTGGCGGCGCGGCCGTTCCGGACCGTGCTCACCGGCGACGCTTCCCTGCGCCGGCGGCCCGTCGAACGGGTGGCCGAGCCGCTCCGCATGATGGGGGCCCGCCTGACCTCATCCGACGGCCGGCCGCCGCTCGTGATCGAAGGCGGGCCGCTGAAGGCGATGACGTGGGCCATGACGACGCCCAGCGCGCAAGTGAAATCGGCGGTGCTGCTGGCCGCGCTCCAGGCGGAAGGCCGCACCACCGTCGTGGAGCCCGCGGCCACCCGCGACCACACCGAGCGCCTCCTGCCCGCGTTCGGCGTGCCCGTCGAAGTGGAGGGCGCCGCCGTCTCCGTCCAGGGCGGCGCCACCCTCCACCCCGTGGTTTTCGACGTACCGGGCGACGTCTCCAGCGCGGCGTTCCTCGTCGTGGCGGGCCTGATCGTGCCCGATGCCTTCATTCACATCGAGAACGTCCTGCTCAACCCGCGGCGCACCGCTTTCCTCGACGTGCTGCGGCGCATGGGCGCGCACGTCGAGACGGGGATCCGCACCGAGGATCCGGAGCCGGTGGGATGGATCGAGGCGCGATCATCCCGCCTCGCGGGCACCGAGGTCGGCGCGGAAGAGGTGCCCGCGCTCATCGACGAGGTGCCCATCCTCGCCGTCGCCGCCGCCCTCGGGCACGGAGAGCTGGTCGTGCGGGGAGCGGCGGAGCTGCGCGTCAAGGAGAGCGATCGCATCGCCACCCTCGCCGAGGGTCTGCGCCGGATGGGGGGCGCGGTGGACGAGCATCCGGACGGGCTGACCGTCCACGGCCGGGCGAAGCTCACGGGAGCGTCCGTGCGCTCCCACGGCGACCATCGCATCGCGATGGCTCTCGCGATCGG
>WNFI01364373.1_pt1 | contig 17214 bp, 16 predicted proteins | sample 5400471 | NCBI WGS metagenome assembly WNFI01 (sample SAMN13153348, study PRJNA577476) | soil metagenome | isolation source: 100 cm saprolite on Douglas fir-dominated hillslope | place: USA:California | collected 2013-09-17 | reverse complement strand
CGACGTTGATCGAACGGATGCCGCCGCCGACCGGCGTGGTGAGCGGCCCCTTGATCGATACCACGAACTCTTTCGCCGCCTGCAGGGTTTCCTCCGGCAACCAGACGTTCTCGCCGTACACCTTGCACGCCTTCTCGCCGGCGAACATTTCCATCCAGACGATCCCGCGCTTGCCGCCGTAGGCCTTCTTCACCGCCGCATCGACGACTTTCAGCATCACCGGGGTGATGTCGACGCCGGTGCCGTCGCCCTCGATGTAGGGAATGATTGGCTGGTCAGGCACCGAGAGTGAAAAATCCTTGTTCACCTGGATCTTTCCCCCGCCCGCGGGGATCTTGATGTGTTGGTAGGCCATAAGGGGCGCCATTATACTGCGGCCACAGTCTTTAAGAAACAATGATTTAGCGCATTCCTGCCAAGGAGCGAGGTGCGGCGGTCAACGCGCGCTTCCCGTGGTGCGTTATTAGCTCCGGGTAGCGCTCGACTCGTCGCGTCCACCCGTTTTCGAAAACTAACCAGGAGAACGAAATGAGCAAGCTGCTGTCCCTGATCGTCGCCGCGATGTTTGCGGCCGTGACCGCTTCCGCCTTCGCGGCGTCGAGTGCCGTCGCGCAAGACAAGAAGATGGACAAGATGGAGAAGAAGATGGACAAGAAGGCGGACAAGAAGAAAGGCGACAAGAAAAAGTCGGAGAAGAAAAAGGGCAAGACGGACAAGATGGACAAGAAGTAACCCGCTTCGATTACCGGAAAGGCAGGGCCTGTCCCTGCCTTTTTTATTTTCCATGCGCCGCCTTCTTGCCCTGCTGCTGATTGCAGTTCCGGCGTGGGCCCAACCGTTACCCACGGTTCAGCTTAAGGCCGGCATGCACATCATCCACGCTGAAGTGGCGGCGGATTTCTCCACCCGTGCCCAGGGGTTGATGCACCGCAAATTCCTCGGTCAGAACGACGGCATGTTGTTCGTGTTCGACGAGGCGGCAATCCACTGCATGTGGATGAAGAACACGCTGATTCCGCTCTCGGTGGCGTTTCTCGACGAGCAGGGCGCGATCATCAACATTGCCGACATGCGGCCGCACAGCGAGCAGTCTCACTGCGCGGCGCAACCCGCGCGTTACGTGCTGGAGATGAACCGCGGCTGGTTCGCGCAGCGCGGCATCAAGCCTGGAGTCAGGCTGGGCGGGCTGGAGCGGCCCCGCTAGGACAATGCCATCGCCACCAGCCCGGCCACGGCGGTGGCGCGAGCCATGAGGCTCCAGACGCGCAGCCCGACGTTGCGCGAGTATTTCCAGACCAGCCGGAACCAGAACCAGTAGACGCCAAGGCGGGCGATATCGAGCAGGTCTCCCCAGTGCGTCTGGCCCGCCTCGCGAGCGTTATCCGCGATCGCAAACATGGCAGCCGCCATCAGGCCGACTGGAATCCCGTATAGCCACCACACCTGCCACAGTCGTGGTGGCATTTGCCCTGCTTGGCTACAGGCCGCCGTGTTGCTGCGCCACCATGAAATACAGCATCGGGATCGAGAGCATGGTGTTGAAGCGCGAGGTGAGCATCGCCACGCGCGCCGCCTTGGTCTTCTCTTCCGGGGTCACCTGGACCATGCCGAGGGCCTTCTTCTGATTAGGCCAGATGATGAACCACACGTTGAACCACATGATGATGCCGAGCCACATGCCGAGGCCGATGGCGAGGACGCCTTTTTGCAGCGTCAGCGCCTGCCCTAGGTAGCCGTTCATCGAAGCCAGAATGAGGCCCAGGACGATAGTCGCCATCGCCGCCCAGCGGAACCAGAACAGCGCGGCCGGGGCGATCACCTTGCTGATGGCCGGTTTCTGCTCGTCGGGAATCTTCGGCATCGACGGGGTCTGCACGAAGTTGAAGTACCAAAGAATCCCGATCCACATCACGCCTGCGCTCACGTGCAGCCAGCGGAAGGCGAACTGCCACCAGCCGTGGTCCGCGAGGCGAACCCAGGTACCGGTGATGGCTCCGGCGATGGCAAGCAGGACAACCAGGACAACGACGCCCGCGGTGATGGTACGTCCCAAGGATTGAAAGATGGCACCCATTGTCTCCCCTCTCTGTATGACGGGTTTGCAGCGAAAAAAGTCTAGCACGCGCCGCTAGCCGCCGGCGAACAGCCCCGAGACGGCGGCCGCCAGGACCGCGATCTGCGCGATGACCAGCGCGGCCTGCAGCCGCTCGCCGTGCCGCAAAAGAGGCGCCACGATGCGCAGGTAGCAGACTGGCGTGATGAGACCGAATAGGGCGACTGCGGCAAGGCTGAGGTAGTCGCCGTGATCCATCATCGCGACCCAGCTCCATCCTGTCGGGGCCCCGGTCTGCTCGAGGAAGCGTCCCACCGGCAAGCCCCACAGCTCGGGCAGGCGTTCCGGCGCCACGTAAGGCGGCATGGCGCCCGAGACGTAAAGCAGAAAAGCGCACAGCGAGGCGGCAAATCCGGTTTTCGTGGCGGCATCGAGCCAGCGCGCGTACAGACGCTGAATGTGCTCGTCGTGCGGTTTCACGTCCATATTCCCAGTCCTCTCAGCAAGGCGCGCGCACCGGCGAGCAGCATGACGGCGATGACCAGCCGCCGGACTACGGTCGCGGGCGTCATCCTCAGCAGGCGCGCGCCGATCCGCGAGCCGAGCATGACCCCGAGGATGGACGGCACCGCGAGCAGCGGCAGCAATGCGCCGCGATGGATGTAAACCCATGCTGCGGAGCTGTTGATGATCGAGATGATGAGTCCGCTGCTGCCGACCGCGACCTTCATCGGCGCCGCCATCAGGAGGTTCAGCGCGGGGACGTTGGCGAAGCCGGCGCCGAGGCCGAACACGCCGCCGAAGAAGCCGATGGCGGTGAACGCAGCGAGGCCGACTGCCGTGCGGTGCGTACGCCAGTCGATACGCATGCCGGCGGCGGGATCCTCGAACTCGCCCCTCAGCCGCAGCAGGTCGCCCAGCGCGTCGGCCTCCACCACGCCGAAGTCGGCGGCTTTCATGGCCCAGATCATGAAGGCGATGGCGATTACGGTGGCACCGAGCGCGATCTGCAGAAGGTCGGTCGCTACCGACAGCCCGACCACAGCTCCCGCCAGCGAGGCGATCGAGCCCGCGAGCGCCAGCGGCATGACCAGCCGCAGATTCGCCATCCCCGTGCGCAACAGCACCGGGCCGGCGGCCAGCGTGCCGGAAAGCGCGAACAGCAGCCCGGCGCCGCGCACGAAATCGAGATGGAAGGGGAAAAAGCTGCCGACGATGGGCACGAACAGCACGCCGCCGCCGACCCCCGCCAGTACGGCGACGATGCCGATGATGAAGCTCACGGCAAACAGCGCGATCGCCCAGATCCACCACGGCGGCGCGACGCCGTCGGCAGCCGTCGCCGGCCCCGCCGCGGTGAGCGCGAGAACCAGGACGGCGACGTGGATCAAGCGGAGATTTTTCAAGCTATGCTCGCATTATGCCGAAGCTCGCCGCGAATTTATCGCTGCTGTTCCCGCAGATCGATTTTCTCGATCGCTTTGCCGCGGCCGCGAGCGCCGGCTTTCGCGCGGTCGAGTACCAGTACCCGTACTCGTGGAAGCCCGAGGAGCTCGCGGCGCGGGCGCACAGCGCGGGCGTGGAAGTCGTGCTGCACAACATGCCGCGCGGCGATCCGCAGCGCGGCGAGCACGGCACCGCTTGCTTGCCAGGTCGCGAAGCCCGCTTCCGCGACGACCTGGAAATCGCAGTGCGCTATGCGCGTGCGGCGGGCTGCAGGCGCGTGCATTGCATGGCAGGCGTTGCTCCGCCGGACGCGGATCATGCGCGCCTGCATGCTACGTATGTGTCGAACTTGAAATATGCCGCGCAGCGTCTCGCGGACGAGGGCATGCAGCTGCTGATCGAGCCGTTGAGCGAGCGCACGGTCGCCGGCTGTTTCCTCACAGGCAGCGCGCAGGCGGCGCGCGCGCTCGACGAGGTGGCTGCGCGCAACGCGTTTCTCCAGTACGACCTGTTTCACATGCAGATCATGGAGGGAAATCTTGCCGCGACGATCGAGCGGCTGCTGCCGCGCATCGGCCACATGCAGCTCGCCGACGTGCCGGGGCGGCACGAGCCGGGCACGGGCGAGATCAACTTCACGTTCCTGCTCGCGCACATCGACCGCATCGGCTACTCGGGCTGGATGGGTTGCGAATACAATCCGAAGGGTGACACCCTCGAAGGCTTGAAGTGGGCGAAGCCCTACCTCTAGAGCCCATTGACATCGCGCGTCAGCGCGAAGTCGCCAAGGCCTTGCGCGGCTTCTTGCCTGAACGTGCGGTGCTGTGGGAAGAGGAGGACACACGGCCGTATGAGTGCGACGGGCTTACGGCTTACCGCCAGGTCCCGATGGTGGTGGCGCTCCCAGAGACCGAGGAGCAAGTACAGCGCGTCTTGCAGACCTGCACGGCAATGGGCGTGCCGGTGGTGCCGCGCGGCGCGGGCACCGGCCTGTCGGGCGGCGCGCTGCCGCCGGGGAACGGCGTGCTTCTTTCCATGGCGAAGTTCATGCGCATCGTGAGGGTCGATTCCCGCGCGCGAGTCGCGGTGGTCCAGCCCGGCGTGCGCAATGCCGCGATCTCGGAAGCCGCCGCGCCCTACGGCCTGTATTACGCGCCGGATCCTTCGAGCCAGATTGCCTGCACCATAGGGGGCAACGTGGCAGAGAACTCCGGCGGCGTGCATTGCCTGAAGTACGGCCTCACGGTGCACAACGTCGTGCGCGTGCGCGGCTTCACCATGCGCGGCGAGGCGATCGAGCTCGGCTCCGAGGCGCCCGATGCGCCGGGCTATGACCTGCTCGCGCTCGCCATCGGTTCCGAGGGAATGCTGATCGTGGTGACGGAAGTGGCGGTCAGGCTGCTGCCCAAGCCGCAATGCGCGCGCGTCATCATGGCGTCGTTTGACGACGTCGGGAAGGCCGGCCAGGCGGTCGCCGGCATAATCGCCGCCGGCATCATCCCGGCCGGACTGGAAATGATGGACCAGCCGGCGACGCGCGCGGTAGAGCAGTTCGTGGGCGCAGGCTACGACCTCGAGGCGGCGGCGATCCTGCTGTGCGAATCCGACGGCACGCCGGAAGAGGTGGAACACGAGATCGCCCGCATGCAGGCGGTGCTCGAGCGCTCGGGCGCGGCGCGCATGACGGCGTCGCGCGACGAGGCCGAGCGGCTGCGCTTCTGGTCCGGCCGCAAGGCCGCGTTTCCGGCGGTCGGCCGCATCTCGCCCGACTACTACTGCATGGACGGCACCATTCCGCGCAAGCGCCTCGGCGAGATCCTGCACTTCATCGCGCAGATGGAGGCGAAATACGGCCTGCGCTGTCCCAACGTATTCCACGCCGGCGACGGCAACCTGCATCCGCTGATCCTGTTCGATGCGAACGACGCCGACGAGCTGCGGCGCACCGAGCTGTTCGCCGCCGAGGTGCTGGAGAAGTGCATCGAGGTGGGCGGCACCATCACCGGCGAGCACGGCGTCGGCGTCGAGAAGATCAACCAGATGTGCGTGCAGTTCCAGCCCGACGAGCTCGAGATGTTCCGGGCGGTGAAAGCCGCGTTCGACCCTGCGCGCCTGCTCAACCCCGGCAAGGCGGTGCCGACGCTCGCGCGTTGCGCCGAGTACGGCCGCATGCACGTGCGCGGCGGCAAGCTGCCGCACGCCGAGCTGCCGCGCTTTTGAGTCTGCAGACGCTACAGGAGCGCATCCGCGATGCCGCGGGCCGCGGCGCCGCGCTGCGGCTGCGCGGCGGCGGAACGAAAGACTTCTACGGCAACGCGCTGCGCGGCGAAGTTCTCGATACGCGCGGCTTCGCGGGCATCGTGAGCTACGAGCCGACCGAGCTGGTCGTGACCGCGCGCTGCGGCACGCTGTTGTCCGAGCTGGACGCCACGCTCGCCGAGCACGGGCAGTTCCTCCCGTTCGAGCCGCCGCACTTCGGCGCCGACGCTACCTTTGGGGGGTGCGTCGCAGCCGGCCTATCGGGCCCGCGTCGCGCGAGCGCGGGCGCGCTGCGCGACTACGTGCTCGGCGCGAGGCTCATCGACGGCCGCGGACGAGTCCTCGGCTTCGGCGGCCAGGTGATGAAGAACGTGGCCGGCTATGACGTGTCGAGGCTGCTCGCCGGCTCCCTCGGCACCCTGGGACTGATCGCCGAAGCTTCGCTCAAGGTCCTGCCGCGGCCGCCATCGGAACTGAGTTTGCGCCTGGAGATGCCGGAGGAACGCGCCATCGACGCGCTCAATCGCTGGGCCGGCCAGCCGCTGCCGATTTCCGCCAGCGCGTGGCATGACGGAGAGCTGTACTTGCGCCTTTCAGGCGCGGCACCTGCCGTGCGCGCCGCGGCAGAGAAAATTGGTGGCGAAAGCATGGAAGGGGAGACATTCTGGACGGCAATCCGCGAGCAGACCGCACCGTTCTTTGGCGGTCCTGAACCGTTGTGGCGCGTCGCGGTGCCGCCGCCGACGGCGCCGCTGGGCCTCGCCGGAAGACAGCTCATCGAATGGGGCGGCGGCTTGCGCTGGCTCAAGTCCGACGCCTCGCCTCATACCGTGCGCGAGGCGGCGCAGCGCGCCAAAGGCCACGCCACGCTGTTCCGCGCCGCCGATAAGCCGGCGGCGGCTTTTGCTCCGCTCGATCCGGTGCTGCTGCGGCTGCATCGCGAGCTGAAAGCGGCGTTCGATCCGGCGGGGATTTTCAACCCGGGCCGGCTTTACGCCGAGATGTAATGCAGACTCGCCTCGCCGATTTCATCCGCGACACGCCTGAAGGCGCGGAAGCCGACGCGATCCTGCGCAAGTGCGTGCATTGCGGGTTTTGCACCGCGACCTGTCCGACTTACCAGGTCCTCGGCGATGATCTCGACAGCCCGCGCGGCCGCATTTACCTGATCAAGCGAGCGCTCGAGGGCGCCGAGGTGACGGCGCGCACGCGGCTCCACCTGGACCGCTGCCTCACGTGCCGCTCCTGTGAAACCACCTGTCCTTCGGGAGTGCAGTATGGAAGGCTGGTCGACATCGGCCGCGCGGTGGTCGAAGAGCGCGCGCTGCGCAGACCGTGGGACCGGCTGCGACGCGCAGCGATGTCTTTCTTGCTGCCACGTACCGGTCTGTTCGCGGCCGCTCTATCGCTCGGCCGTCTATTCCGGCCGTTCTTGCCGCGAGCGTTGAAAGCGAAAATACCTGTAAAAACCCGAGCTGCCGGGCCGTGGCCGGCGCCGCGCCATGGGAGAAAGATGCTGGTGCTCGGAGGTTGCGTCCAACCGACACTCGCGCCCGGCATCAACGCCGCGGCGGCGCGGGTTCTCGACCGGCTCGGCGTGTCGCTCCTTGAAGCGCCCGGCGCCGGCTGCTGCGGCGGCATTCGCTTCCACCTCAATCGCCAGGAAGCCGGGCGCGATGACATGCGCACGGTCATCGACGCGTGGTGGCCGATGGTCGAAAGCGGCGGCATCGAGGCGCTCGTCGTCACGGCGAGCGGCTGCGGCGTGACCGTCAAGGAGTACGGCCATCTGCTGGCGCAGGACCCGGGGTATCGCGAGAAGGCGGCGCGCATTTCCGCGCTGACCAGGGATCTCTGCGAAGTCATTCCCGTAGATGCGATTCCGCAGCGCACCGCAGTGGCGAGCGTCGCCTTCCAATCTCCGTGCACGCTGCAGCATGGCCAGCAGATCCGCGGCCGCGTCGAGGCGCTACTCACGCGGGCGGGTTATGAGCTGACTCCCGTGCGCGACGCTCATCTATGTTGTGGTTCCGCGGGAACCTATTCCTTGCTGCAGCCCGCGATGGCCGGCGAGCTGCGCGCGCGCAAGCTGGCCGCCCTCCACGAAGGCCTGCCGCGGTCCATCGCCACCGCCAACATCGGCTGCCTCTCTCACCTGCAAGCCGGCACCGACACTCCGGTGCGTCATTGGATCGAGCTTCTCGATGACGCGCTGGAGCGTAAAATGACGGCATGAGCGCCGAGGTCGTACGCGCTGCCTGTCCTCACGACTGTCCGGATACCTGCGGCATGCTGGTGACGGTCGAGGACGGCGTCGCCACCAGGATCCAGGGCGATCCGTCCATGCCGTTCACCGACGGCACGCTCTGCACGAAAGTCGCGTACTACCTGGAGCGCACATACTCCCCGGATCGCCTGCTTTACCCGATGCGCCGGGCCGGGCCGAAGGGCAAGGGGCAGTTCGAAAGAATCACCTGGGACGAGGCGCTGGATGAAATTGCGGCGCGGCTGAAGGCCCTTGCCGCCGAGAATGCCGAGACCATCCTGCCGTGCAGCTATGCCGGCACCATGGGCATGGTCCAGTACAGCTCAATGGACCGGCGCTTCTTCCACAAGCTCGGCGCGTCGCTCCTCGATCGCACGCTTTGCTCGACGGCGGGCAAGTTCGGCCTGAAGGCAACGCTCGGCGGCTCGGTCGGCATGGATCCCGAGCGCTTCGACGAATCGAAGCTGATTGTGCTGTGGGGCGCGAACCCGATCGTTTCCAACCTGCACCTTTGGTCGCGCGTGCAGGAGGCGAAGCGCCGCGGCGCGAAAGTGATCGCCATCGACCCCTACCGCAGCCTCTCCGCGGAGAAGTGCAGCCAGCACATCGCCCTGCTCCCGGGCGCCGACGGCGCGCTGGCGCTCGGGGTGATGCACGTGCTGATCGCGGAGGGAATGCTCGACCGCGATTACATCGCCAAGCACACCGTCGGCTTCGAGCCGCTGGCGGAACGCGTCAAGCGCTACACGCCCGAGTGGGCGGCGCAAACCTGCGGCATTACGCGCGAGGAAGTGGTGCAGCTTGCGCGCGAGTACGGCAGCATCCGGCCGGCGGCGATCCGCCTCAATTACGGCATGCAGCGCCACACCGGCGGCGGCATTGCGGCGCGCACCATTGCCTGCCTGCCGGCGCTGGTCGGCGCGTGGCGCGACGCGGCGGGCGGCATCGTGCTCACCACGGCCGATTTCTACGGCTTCGATCACGCTGCCCTCGAGCGCGCCGACCTGCTCGCCGGAAGGCGGCCGCGCGTCATCAACCAGTCGAAGCTCGGCGACGCGCTGACCACGGCGCAGCCGCCGGTGCGCGCCATGATCGTCTACAACAACAACCCTGTGGCGGTGTGCCCCGAGTCGGACAAGGTCATCGCCGGCTTCTCGCGCGAGGACCTGTTCACCGTCGTGATGGACCATTTCCAGACCGATACCGCCGACTACGCCGACATCGTCCTGCCCGCGACTACCCAGCTCGAGCACTACGACGTGCACAAGTCCTACGGGCACCTGTACGTGCTCGCGAACAACCCGGCGATCGCGCCGGTCGGCCAATCGCTGCCGAATTCCGAGGTGTTTCGCCGGCTCGCGGCGCGCATGGGGTTCGACGAGCCGTGCTTCCGCGACTCCGACGAGGACATCTGCCGCACCGCGCTCGGCTCGTCGAAGGAGCGCATGCGCGGCATCGAGTGGAACGCGCTCAAGGCAGCCGGGTGGCAGAAGCTCAACGTGCCGGAGCGTTTCACCCCCTTCGCCGCGGGCGGGTTTCCGACGGCTTCGGGCAAATGCGAGTTCTACAGCGAGTGGCTGGAGAAGCAGGGCGTCGACCCGCTGCCGTTCTACAACCCGCCCGTCGAGGCGCCGGGCGCCGACACGGAGCTCGCGCGCCAGTATCCGCTCGCCTTCCTCTCGCCGCCCGCGCGGCATTTCCTCAATTCGTCGTTCGCCAACCTGGCGCGGTTCCGCGAGTTCGAGCGCGAGCCGCATCTCGACATGCATCGCAGCGACGCGGAGCAGAGAGGCATCCGCGACGGCGACCTCGTGCGCATCTTCAACGACCGCGGCGGCTACACGCTGCGGGCGCGCGTCAACGGCAAGCCGCGTCCCGGCGTAGTAGTCGCGCCGTCGGTGTGGTGGAAAAAATATTCGCGCGACGGCGGCAACGCCAACAACGTCACGTCGCAACGCACTACCGACCTCGGCGGCGGCGCGACCTTCTACGACTGCCTGGTTGAAGTACAGAAAGTCGCTTGACCGACGCCAGATTGCTGGCCGAGGAAGAATCGCTGTTCGATCTGCTGCCGGTCGGCATCGCATTGATCGAGCGGGGCAGTATTGCGCGCTGCAACCGCGCGCTCGAGCAGATGCTGGGCTATGCGCCCGGCGAGCTCGCCGGGAAGCCGTTCGCTGCCCTTGCGGACAGCGACGCGCTCGAAGGCGACGTTGAGTTGCGCCGCAAGGACGGTTCCCGGCTCTGGTGCCGGCTGTCAAGCCGCGCGGCGCAGAATTGCATGCTCGTGGCGTTCGCGGACGTGACGGAGGAAATGAAGAAGCTGCGTCTGGCCGTCGATGCAGCCGATCTGTACTACTGGGAGTGGGATGCGGCGACCGACCGGATGCACTGGAGCCGCAATCCTGAAGTGCTGCCTGCGCTCAGATGGTCCACCCCGACGATCGCGAGCGTTACCTCGCCACCGGACGGGGGGCGGTGGCGCGCGGCGTGCCCTTCGACATCGAGTACCGCATCGCTACGGCCGACGGACACCTTGTCTGGTTCGGCGTGCGGGGCGTGCCGATGTTTGACCCTGCCGGCAAGGTTTACCGCATGGTCGGCGTCTCGCAGGACGTCACGGCGCGCAAGCGCCGCGAAGACGCGGTGCGCTTCCTCGCCTATCACGATTCGCTCACCGGACTGCCCAACCGGCGCCTGCTCGATGACCGCCTCAAGCAGGTAGTGCACCTCGCGCAGCGCCGCGACCGCAAGGTGGCAGCGATGCTCATCGATCTGGACAATTTCAAGCAGGTGAACGATTCGTTCGGGCACCGCGCGGGAGACGCGGTGCTCAAGGAGGTGGCGCAACGCCTCGCCGCCTGCGTACGCAGGGCGGATACGCTGGCGCGGCACGGCGGCGACGAGTTCGTGGTGGTGATCTCCGAGGTGAACGCCGAGGCTGACTGCCAGATCGTCGCCGACAAGATCCTGCGCGCGCTGGCGGCCGAGTTCCGCGTCGACGGCCGGACGCTCACCCTGGGCGCGAGCATCGGCATTTCGCTCTACCCGGCCGATGCCGGCGACGGCGATGCGCTGCTGCGCAACGCCGACGCCGCGATGTACCGCGCCAAGCAGCTGGGCCGCAACCAGTACCGCTTTTACGGCCGATGAGCGCTTCGACCGGGCCGGGTCTGGCGCGCTTCCTGATGCCGTATCGCGCGCGCATTGCCGCGGCGGCGGCCGCGCTCGTTGTCGCCGCGGGCTGCGTGCTCGCGCTCGGCCAGGGCGTGAAGCACGTGGTCGACAACGGCTTCGGCAGCGGCGATCCGCGCCTCCTCGACCAGGCGCTCGCCGCCATGATCGTCGTGGCGGCCGCGCTGGCGCTCGCCACCTGGTTTCGCTTCTATCTCATGATGTCGACCAGCGAGCGGGTCATCACCGACCTGCGCCGCGCAGTGTTCGACCACATTCTGGGCCTCGAGCCGGCATTCTTCGAGGCGACCCGCACCGGCGAGGTGATTTCGCGCCTGACCAACGACTCCACGCTGCTGCAGCAGGTGATCGGCTACGGCTTCTCGATGTTCGTGCGCAACCTCCTGATGATGGCGGGTGCCGCGCTGATGCTTTTCGTCACCAGCTGGAAGCTGGCCCTGCTGGTGCTCCTCGGCGTGCCGGCGACCCTCGTTCCGATTCTGCTGCTCGGCCGGCGCGTGCGGCGGCTGTCGCGCAGCAGCCAGGACCGGGTTGCCGACGTTTCCGCCTATGTCGATGAGGCGGTGCACGAGATTCGCACGGTGCAGGCGTATGCTCACGAGGAAGGCGATCGCGAAAATTTTGCGCGCCATGCCGAGGCCGCGTACGGCGTGGGCGTGGCCCGCATCCGGCAGAAGGCCTGGCTGATCTCTTCTGTCATGCTCATCGCCTTCTGCGCGGTCGGCATCGTCCTCTGGATCGGCGGGCACGACGTGCTGAGCGGGCGTCTTACCGCCGGGGAGCTCTCGGCGTTCGTGTTCTATGCGTCCGTGGTGGCAAGCGGGGCCGGGACGGTGTCCGAAGTTTGGGGCGAGCTGCAGCGCGCCGCCGGCGCCGCCGAGCGGCTGATCGAGCTGCTGGAGACGCGTCCGCAAATCGTCGCGCCGCCGGTGCCGGCCGTTCACGTGGAACGCACCGCGGGCGACGTGGAATTCGACCACGTCCGCTTTGCCTATCCCGCCCGCCCCGCAGCCGCTGCCCTGGAGCGTTTCTCGCTGCGTGTCGCGCCCGGCGAGCGTCTGGCGCTGGTCGGGCCGTCGGGCGCCGGAAAATCGACGGTGTTCGCGCTTCTCCTGCGCTTCTACGATCCGCAGCAAGGGGCGGTGCGCATCGACGGCACGGATGTTCGCAGGATGGATCCGCGCGCACTGCGCCGCCTCATCGCAGTGGTGCCGCAGGAGCCGGTGATCTTCGCCGCGAGCGTGCTCGACAACGTGCGCTACGGGCGGCCCGAGGCGAGCCGCGCTGAAGTCATCGCGGCGTGCGCCAAGGCCTTCGCGCTCGAATTCATCGACAGTCTGCCGCAGGGAATCGATACCACGCTCGGCGAGCGCGGCGTGACGCTGTCCGGCGGCCAGCGGCAGCGGCTATCCATCGCCCGCGCGCTGCTTGCCGACCGGCCGATATTGCTGCTCGACGAGGCGACCAGCTCGCTCGACGCCGCGAGCGAGCGCATGGTGCAGCAGGCGCTCGCCGCGCTCGAGAGCGGCCGCACTACGCTCGCCATCGCGCATCGACTCGCGACGGTGCAGCATGCCGACCGCATCGTGGTCATGGATCGCGGCGCTATCGTCGCGCAAGGTACGCATGCGGAGCTGGTTCGCCAGGACGGCTTGTATGCCAGCCTCGCGCGGCTGCAGTTCCTCACTGCTGGCGGTAAATGGGAACGCGCCGCGTAGGCGCCCTTTTTCTGCTGCTGGCCGCCTGTGCCGTCCAGGCGCAGGAGCCGATCCGCGTCGGCTCGAAGCGGTTCACGGAGTCGTACATCCTCGGCGAGATCCTCGCGCAGACGGCACGCGGCCGGCACAAGGCGGGGCTCGGCAATACGGCGATCCTCGTTGCCGCGCTCGAGAACGACGCCATCGACGTCTATCCGGAATACACCGGCACGATCACCAATGAAATCCTGCGCACCGAAGACAGGCTGCAGCTCGGCGAAATCAATCGCCGGCTCGCCGCGCTGGGTCTTGCCGCTTCGTTGCCGCTGGGCTTCAGCAACAGCTACGCGCTGGGCGTGCGGCGCGATTCGGCGCTGCACGCGATTTCCGAGCTCGCGCGCCGTCCCGAATTGCGCCTCGGCCTTTCGCACGAGTTCCTCGGCCGGCGCGACGGCTGGCCGGGCCTGAAGGCGGCGTATGGCCTGCCGCAGGAGCCACGCGGCCTGGATCACGGCCTTGCCTACGAGGCGCTCGCCGCCGGCGAGATCGACGTCATGGATCTCTATTCGACCGACGCCAAGATCGAGCGCTACCGCATCGCGGTCCTCGCGGATGACCGCCGCTACTTTCCCGCCTACGAGGCAGTCCTGCTGCATCGCGCCGATGCGCCGAGCCGCTTCCCGCAGGCCTTCGCGGCGTTCGCCCGCTTCGAGAACCGCATCGACAACCCCACCATGGTGCGGCTCAACGCCCGCGCCGAGATCGACAAAGTACCCTTCGCCGACGTAGCACGCGAATTTCTTGGCGGCGCACCATCCGCGAAACGCAGCTTCTGGAGCGCGCTGTTCGCTCCCGACTCCGCTCGCTTGCTGGCCGAGCACCTCGCCCTGGTATTCGGCTCGCTGGCTGCGGCGGTCCTCCTCGGCGTCCCGCTCGGCATTCTTGCCGCGAAGCTGAGCTGGCTCGCACAGCCGGTGCTCGCCCTCACCGGCCTGGTGCAAACCATCCCGTCCCTCGCGCTGCTCGCCTTCCTGATCCCAGTCACCGGCAGCATCGGCGTGTGGCCGGCGCTGATCGCGTTGTTCCTCTACGCGCTGCTGCCGATCACGCGCAATACCTACGCCGGACTGGCGCAGGTGCCGCGCGGCCTGCGGCAGGCCGGAACGGCGCTCGGCCTTTTGCCGCGGGATATCCTGTACCGCATTGAGTTGCCGCTCGCGCGCGAAACCATCATGGCGGGCGTCAAGACCTCGGCGGTGATCAACGTCGGTACCGCGACCATCGCCGCCTTCATCGGCGCCGGCGGGTTCGGCGAGCGCATCGCGCAGGGCCTGGCGCTGAACGACCACACCGTGCTGCTCGCCGGTGCGCTGCCGGCGGCGGCGCTCGCTCTTGCCGTGCATGCGGCATTCGAAGTCGCCGAGCGTTTCCTCGCACGCGCGCCGCGGTAAAATTCCGCCCCACCCTCCCAGGGAGAAGCGTTCATGAGAATAGGCGTGCCCGCCGAAGTACGCGCGGGCGAGACGCGTGTTGCCGCTACTCCGGATACCGTGAAGCGGCTGGCGGCGAAGAACGAGGTGCGCATCCAGGCGGGGGCCGGCGCAGGATCGAGCATCCGCGACTCGGACTTCGCGGCGGCGGGCGCCAAGCTGGTCGGTCCGGCGGCGGAAGCGTACGACGCCGAGATCGTGCTGAAAGTGCGCGCGCCCACCGATGATGAATTGAATTTACTGAAACGCGATTCCATCCTGGTAGGGCTGCTCGATCCGTTCAACGCTGCCGGCATCGAGGCGCTGGCCAGGCGCGGCGTCACCGCATTCGCAATGGAGTGGCTGCCGCGCATTTCGCGCGCGCAATCGATGGACGTGCTGTCCTCGCAGGCGAACATCGCCGGCTACAAGGCGGTCGTTCTCGCCGCAGCGGAGAGCGGACGCTTTTTCCCGATGCTGATGACCGCTGCCGGGACGGTGAAGGCTTCGCGCGTGCTGATCCTCGGGGCCGGCGTGGCGGGGCTGCAGGCGATCGCCACCGCCAAGCGTCTCGGGGCGGTGATCGAAGCCTCCGACGTGCGGCCGGCGGTCAAGGAACAGGTCGAATCGCTGGGCGCGAAGTTCCTCGACGTGCCGTATGAGACCGACGAGGAGCGCGAGATCGCGCAAGGAGTCGGCGGCTACGCGCGCCCGATGCCGCCCGGCTGGATGCGCCGCCAGGCGGAGCTGGTGCACCAGCGGGCGCTGCAGGCGGACGTAGTGATCACGACTGCGCTGATCCCCGGCAGGCCGGCACCGAGGCTCATCAAGGAAGACACCGTCAAGGCGATGAAGCCCGGCGCGGTCATCGTCGATCTCGCGGTCGAGCAGGGTGGCAACGTCGAGGGCATCGAGCGCGGCAGGACGGTGGTGAAGCACGGCGTCAAGCTGATCGGGCAGGAAAACCTGGCGGCGACCGTGGCCACCGACGCCTCCGCCTTGTACGCGCGCAACCTCTACAACTTCCTGGTCCTGATGCTCGACCCGAAGAGCGGCGAGTTCAAGCTGGACCGCGGCGACGAGATCATCGCCGGCACGCTGGTGTGCACGCAGGGCGAAGTGCTCAAGAAAGGCTGACCATGGGCGGACCCGTAGATCCCACCGTCATCAACCTCGTGGTGTTCGTGCTCGCCGTGTTCGTCGGCTACCACGTCATCTGGAACGTGACCCCGGCGCTGCACACGCCGCTGATGAGCCTCACCAACGCCATTTCGAGCGTGATCATCGTCGGCGCCATCCTCGCCGCCGCGCCGGCCGAGCTCGACTTCGGCTCGGTGCTCGGCGTGATCGCGGTGGCGCTCGCCTCGGTGAACGTCGCCGGCGGCTTCCTCGTGACGCAGCGCATGCTGCAGATGTTCAGGAAAAAGCAGAAATGACCGCCAACCAGCTCACGCTGTGGTACCTGGTCGCCTCGATCTGCTTCATCCTGGCGCTGAAGGGGCTGTCCTCGCCGACCACGGCGCGCCGCGGCAATTATTTCGGCGTGGCGGGAATGGCCATCGCGGTGCTGACCACCATCGCCGTCGTCGCGCGCGGCCGCGTCGATCTGATCCTGATCGCCATGCTGATCGGCGGCACGATCGGCGCCATCGTCGCGCGCCGGGTACAGATGACGCAGATGCCGGAGCTGGTTGCCGCGATGCACTCGCTGGTCGGCATGGCGGCGGTGCTGATCGCCATCGCCGCCGTGGACCACCCGAGCGCCTTCGGCGTGCCCGATCCCCTGCCCAAAGGCAACAAGCTCGAGCTGTTCATCGGCACTTTCGTCGGTGCGATCACGTTCTCCGGATCGGTGATCGCGTTCGGCAAGCTGGCGGGTCTGGGCAAGAAGTTCCGCCTGTTCTCGTCGGCACCGGTGGTGTTCCCGGGCCAGCACTGGCTGAACCTCATTCTGGGGCTCGCCATGATCGGCTTCGGCGCCGCGTTTTTTCTCGCCGACGACAAGCTCTGGACACCGTTCCTGGCGATGACGGCGATCGCCTTCGCGCTCGGCGTGCTGATCATCATCCCGATCGGCGGCGCCGACATGCCGGTGGTGATCTCGATGCTGAACAGCTACTCGGGCTGGGCGGCCGCCGGCATCGGTTTCTCGCTCAACAACGCCATGCTCATCATCGCCGGCTCGCTCGTCGGCTCTTCGGGCGCGATCCTGTCCTACATCATGTGCCGGGCGATGAACCGCTCGTTCATCTCGGTGATCCTGGGCGGCTTCGGTGCCGCCGAAGGCGCCGCGGCGACCGACGCAGGGCAGAAGACGGTGCGCTCCGGCTCGCCGGAGGACGCTGCCTTCCTCCTCGCCAATGCCGAGAGCGTGATCATCGTCCCCGGGTACGGCCTCGCCGTCGCGCGCGCGCAGCATGCGGTCAAGGAGCTGGCGCAAAAGCTCAAGGCAAAAGGGGTCAACGTGCGCTACGCCGTGCACCCGGTGGCCGGGCGCATGCCCGGGCACATGAACGTGCTGCTGGCAGAGGCCGAAGTACCGTACGACCAGGTATTTGAAATGGAGGACATCAACAGCGAGTTTCCCGACACCGACGTGGCGCTGGTGCTCGGCGCGAACGACGTCGTGAACCCGCTCGCGTACGAAAAAGGCAGCCCGATCTATGGCATGCCGATTCTCGACGTCGCCAAGGCGCGTACCGTGATCGTCAACAAGCGCAGCATGGCCACCGGCTATGCCGGGCTCGACAACCCGCTTTTCTACATGGAGAAGACCATGATGGTGTTCGGCGACGCGAAGAAGGTCGTCGAGGACATGGTCAAGGCGCT
>WNFI01492481.1_pt1 | contig 17215 bp, 18 predicted proteins | sample 5400471 | NCBI WGS metagenome assembly WNFI01 (sample SAMN13153348, study PRJNA577476) | soil metagenome | isolation source: 100 cm saprolite on Douglas fir-dominated hillslope | place: USA:California | collected 2013-09-17 | reverse complement strand
ATGCCGGCCAGCGACGCGAATCGGGAAGGGCGGCGACGTCGTGTCGTAGACGATGATCTGGGCATCGTCGCCGGTAACGCGCGGCAGACGCAGCGGCGAGGTGATATAGGCGATCCCGTCATGCCGCACGACAGCGATGTACAGCGCCGCCTCGTCGCCCGAGGCGCGATACCGGATGTTATACGCGCCAGTGCGCGACGTGCGCGCCGAATCGACTGGGCCGGAGTGATCGTGTCCGATGCGATGCACGACGACCCACTCGCCGGCGATGGGCACGGGCCCACTGCGCTGGCCGAGCTGCACCTTGCCATCGACGCGCCGCGTTTCCGGAAGGATTGTGTCAGTCTGGCACGACGCGCGAGCAGGCGCGACGGCGACCAGAATCGCTGGCAGAAGGATTCGCATTCGATCGATCCGCGTAATCCGGAATCTGATCGGACTAATCCGCGTCTTATAGGTTGAAATCGCCGAAGTCCTCTGGGCGCAGCTTCTCGAGATACGACTTGAGCTGCTCCGCGGACAGGCGCGTGCCCTCGGTGTTCTGCTGGGGCGCCTCGACGGTCTCGCCGGCATCATCGTCCGGGTCGGGATCGCTGAGCAAGTCGTCGGCGGCGAAGATCGGCGCATCCATCCGCAGGGCGACGGCAATGCTGTCCGACGGCCGAGCGTCGATCACCTTCATCACGTTCCCGATGTCGAGGTGCAGCTCGGCGAAGTAAGTGCTGTTCTCGACGTGGGTGATCTGCACACGCCGCAGCGTCGCGCCGACTCCGACGATGAGGTTACGGCAGAGGTCGTGCGTCAGCGGCCGCGCATGCTTGATGTTGTGGATGCGCATGACGATCGACTCCGCTTCGGGGCGTCCGATCCATATGGCAAGGACCCGTTCGCCCGCTTTCTCCTTCAGTACGACGACGAAGGTCTCGGACGCGGCGTCGAAGCCGATGCGAGAGATGAAGACTTCCACCATGAGACGAAAGTTAGTTGGGGGCACCAATGTGGTGTCAAACACCGAGCATGAGCCGCTGTCACCGCTACCCTTCCTGCTCTGCTCCGATGAGGCGCTCGTCGCTCACGGCCCGCTTCAACCGTGACCGCAGCTCGTGCGCCGCAGCAGCCGCCGTTGGCGCGTCCAACGCCGCCCTCGCCGCGACCTCAGCTGTTTCGACCGAAATCGACCGGACAATTCGTTTCACCAGGGGGACGGAGCGCGGCGCAACGCTCAGCTGTCGCACGCCGAGCCCGATCAGCGCGAACGCCATCAGCGGCTGTGACGCCATCTCGCCGCACACGGCCACCTCGAGATTCGCTTCGCGCCCGATCTCGACCGTGCGCCGGATCAGCCGCAACACCGCGGGGTGCAGGGGTGTGAACCGCGACGCGAGGTTGGCATTGCCGCGGTCGACCGCCAACGTGTATTGCACGAGATCGTTGGTCCCGATGCTGAAGAACGCGACGTGCCCGATGAAGGTATCGGCGGCGACCGCGGCCGCGGGCGTCTCGATCATGACGCCGAGCGGCACATCGCTGCGGAACGCGACCCCGCGCGCCTCGAGCACACGCGCCGCCTCGTCCAACATCTTCCGCGCCGCCTGCACCTCATCGAGGGTGACGATCAAGGGCAGCATGATCCGTATGTCACCATGCACCGCGGCGCGGAGCAGGGCGCGCAACTGCGTGCCGAAGATCTCTGGTTCGTCGAGGCACATGCGGATCGCGCGCCACCCAAGGAAGGGATTTGGCTCGGTCGGGAACCCGCCGACGGGCAGCTTGTCACCGCCGATGTCGAAGGTACGGATCACGACGGGTTTGCCGCCGAACGCCTCGGCGACCCGGCGATAGGCGTTGTACTGCTCGTCCTCGTCGGGCATGCTGGCGCGACCGACGACGAGGAACTCGGTGCGCATCAGGCCGACGCCCTCGGCGCCGCTGCCCGCCGCGAGCTCAGCTTCTTCAGGCAAGTCCACATTCGCGCGCAGGGTGATGCGCACACCGTCGGCGGTGACGGCCTCCATCTGGGCAAGCGCCTTGAGCTCGACCTCGGCGACCTCCTCGAGCCGGGCGCGCTCGCGATAGGCGTCGATGTCCGACACCGACGGATTGATGGCGAGCAGCCCGGTCGAGCCGTCGAGGATCGCTGTCTCGCGGCCCGTGAGTTGGGAGACCGCGTCGCGCAGTCCGACAATAGCCGGGATGCCAAGCGAGCGGGCGAGGATGGCGACGTGCGAGGTGCGCGTGCCGGCGTCGGTGGCGATGGCGGCGATCGCCTCGCGGTCGAGCTGCACGGTCAGACTCGGCGTCAGGTCGTGCGTGACGAGGATCGCGTTGGCCCCCTTGGGGACGTCCACCGGGTCGTGGTCGGGAAGATCGAGCAGGACGGTGAGCACGCGAATCTCGACGTCCTTGAGATCGCCGACCTTCTCGCGGAGCATCGGCACGGGACTGCGGGCGAAGCTCTGGCTCCATTCGATCATGACAATTTCGAACGCCTTTTCGGCGCAGAGATTCTGCCTGATCAGCTCATCGACCGCCGACGTCAGCGCGGCGTCCTCGAGGATCGAGTACTGGACGTCGAAGATCGCCGCTTCCTGCGCTCCGGCGGTCGCCCCGACGCGGTCGCGGATCTGCGTCAGGCGCTCCTTGGCGCGGACAAGCGCCTTCTCGAACCGCTCGACCTCGGCCGGGATCGCGTCGTCGGAGATGATGCGATGCTTGACCTCCGGAATCTCCCAGCGGAGCAGCCGGACCGGGCCGACCGCGATACCCGGCGACGCCGGAATGCCGATGAGCTTTCGTTCCACTAGCGCTCCCCGAAGCCGTTGGCGATCAGATCCGCGAGTGCATCCAGAGCCGCCACGGCGTCGTCGCCTTCGGCGCGAATCATGACCGTCGAGCCACACTCCGCGGCGAGCATCATCACTCCCATGATGCTCTTCGCGTTCACGTCCAGACCGTCCTTCTCGATGATGATCTCGCTGCGAAACTTCGCCGCGAGCTTGACGATTTCCGCGGCGGGCCGGGCATGGATGCCGGCCTCGTTGACGATTTCGACGGCGCGCTCTGGCATCAGCGGACCACCGAAACGATCGCGAAGACGGCGAGGACTACCAGGGAGAGTCTCCACCCTTCGACTCGATTCTGCAAGCGGACAATCAGGAAGCCTCCGACGATGGCGGCGAGGAGGACGATTTCGGTGTACGCTCGCCCCGGTCCGATGACGCGACCGAGGGCCAGCGGCAGTCCGATCCCGGCAGCGAAGGCCGCGAGGCGGGCGACGTGCGGCGGCCCTTTGCGGAGAATCGGATTGCCCAGTGCCTGCGCGACGCGGAGCCCGTGCTTCCATCCGGTGCTCAGTCCCCACAGTCGCACGCCGATGTGAACGACATTGTAGAGAATCAGGAAGGTTCCGACGACCTGCCACGGGCTGCCGCCGACGCCGAACACGGCCAGCGCGACGAGCGAACAGAAGGGCATCCATCCCGCCCAGATGAGTCGGTCGCCGACGCTGCCGAGGGGACCGGGAAGCGCGGCGCGAAAGCGCTCGATGCGCTCGGGCGGTTCGAGGTCGAGCTCGACGCGCGCCAATGCACCGACGGCGACGGCGGCGAAGTATGGATGGGCGTTGAAGTACTTCGACTCGCGCGCGAGCGCGGCCTTGAACGCGGGTGCGTGCCGACCGCCGGGCAAGAGCCTCAAGGCCGGCTCGATGCAGAAGCCGATGCCGTTACCGAGCAGCGTCTCGTAGTTCCACGCGCCCTGGATGGCGAACAGACGCGTGATCATCGAGATACGCGTCACCAACGGCAGGCGCGGCGGGCTTGAGGATTCAGCGGTCATCGCGTCACCAGGATGAAAACGCCGATGCCGAGGCCGCAGAGAAAGACCCAGCGAGCCCAGGGCACCGAGTGAAAGAGCTTCCAGGCCGCGCCGGCGGCGACAGCGGCGGCGACGCCGACGAGGAGCGCGCGCGACAGTTTGCCGTTGACGTCCCAGAGTCCGAGCGAGGCGGTGACGAGGGGATCGAGCGCCGCGTAGGCGAGTCCCGCCAGCACCGTTCCGCGCAGGAGGTCGGCACTCATCCCGCTGATTTGCAGACCGATCACCGTTCCGCGGGCGCCGGCGTCGAGCCCCCGCTCGTGGCGGTGGGCCGCGCGCGCGTTGGCGAGGCGCAGCTGGATCATCGACCAGCCGCCGATCCACGCCGTCGCGACCGCCGCGAGCACCGCCATGGTCATCGCTCCAGCGGGGTCGCCGACGTGGCGAGCGTAGAGCGCGCCCCCGACCGTCGCCGCCGAGCCCCATTCGGGGTAGCGCGCGGCGCCGAAGGGCAGCGTCTCGAGCGCGATGAGCTCCAGCGCTGCTCCGACCATCATGCCGCTCAACGCGTGGCCGATCAACGCGCCGCCGGCGGTCGCGGCGATGAGCGGGCGTGAGATCATCGCCTGGGGAAAGCAGACGACGTCGAGCCCGAGGAGCCCGCCGAGCAATGCGATCGGAAGGATGTCGACGAGAAAGTGGGTCATGGGCCATGCCCCCCGAGGACACGGGCGAGCGGGACGCACGGGGATCCGGGAACGTCCTGCGCGAAAACCGGAATGCCCGTGGCGGCGATCGCGCGCAGCTCGGCCTCCTCGTCGAGCGTGAGAAAGACGTAGCGAAGCTTCTGCTCCCGGCCTGGGCGATGATGCAGGCCCCCGATGTTCACCGAGTCGACGACGCCGGCATCGACGAGCTTGCGCATCGTCGCGACGTCGGGCGTGAGCAGGATCCCCAGGCGCACGTCGGCGCGGTAGCGCGGAATCGCCGTGATGGCGCTCGTGGTGGTGTCGAAGTACACCTGCATTGCCGGCGGCACGCCCATCCGGTAGAGCTCCTGCTCCCAATCGCTGGCGGCCACCGCGTCGTCGACGAGGACGATGAACCCGACGTCCAACGGCTGTCCCCATCCCACCACGACCTGACCGTGGATGAGTCGATCGTCGATGCGATTGAGAGCGAGGGTCACGCGCCGCCTTCTTGCACTTGAATCGCGAGGCGGCCACGCTCGGCGGCGTGCCGCGCCGCATCGACGTCCGAGGCCTCGGTGTTCAGGACGAAATCGAGCAACATGGCGAGGTTCGCGCCGACGACGAGCACCATGCCCGGCATATCATGCAGGAGCTTTCTCGCCGCCATCGTCGCGCTACCCGCCTGAAGATCGGTGAAGATCACCGACACGCCGCTTTCGCGCGCTCGGGTGCGAAGCAGGTCCACGAGCTGGGCGAGGGAACAGCTCGAGCACTCTTCGGCCGACAACGCGACCAACACGCTGCCACGGCCGGTGATCCGGTGCACCGCCGACTGCATGCCGGCGGCGAAGTCTCCATGGCCGATGACGATCGCCCGCGGCGCGTCCGGGTCGACGGCCGCCGATTCACTCATTGTCTTCTTGCAGGTACTTGCGGACGTCGGAGGCGGCGCGCATTTGCGTCTTGAGGCGTTCGTTGAACCGCGTCGCCGGATCGATTCCGCTGTACTTGAGGAGGTGATTGAGGGCGATGACTTCGGCGATCACGGTGATGTTCTTGCCCGGATTGAGGGGCACGCGCACCTTGGTAATCTCCACGTCGAGGATGGTCGTCAGCTCGCCGTCGAGCCCCGTGCGGTCGATGACCGCGTCCTGATGCCAGTCCTCGAGCTGCACGACGACCTCGATGCGCTTCTGCTGCCGGACGGCGCGGATGCCGAAGACGCCGGGAATGTCGACGAGGCCAACGCCCCGTATTTCCATATAGTGGCGCTGGAGCTCGTGGCCGCGGCCGATGAGGACATCGGCGCCGCGCCGTTTGACCAGCACGAGATCGTCGGCGACGAGGCGATGCCCGCGCTCGACGAGATCGAGCACGCATTCCGATTTTCCGATTCCGCTGCGGCCGACGAAGAGCAAACCGACGCCGAAAATGTCGGCGAGGGATCCGTGTAGATTCGTCGTGGGCGCGAACTCCTCCTCGAGCCAAGGCTTTGCCTTGGCGTAGAAGTCGTTGGTCTTGAGCTTCGACACGAGGAGCGCGGCACCGGCGTTGACCGCCTCTTCCACCATCTCGGGCGACGGGCGCTGCCCCTTGGTGATGACGGCGCCGGGAATCGGGAACGAGAAGAACACCTTCATGATCCGGCGACGCTCGTCGGACTCGAGCGTCGTGAGATACGTCATCTCCGTCTCGCCGAACACCTGGACGCGATTGGTCGGGAAGCGCTCGACGTAGCCGGCCAACACGAGGCCGGGGCTGGAGATGTTCGGACTCTTGATCGAGCGATCGAGGCCGTCGGTGCCCTCGACCTGCGTGAGCTCGAGCGGTTCGCGCAGGCGCTCGAAGAACGCCTTCATGGTCAGATGCGTCGTCATGTGGCGATCACCGAGGCGAGGTGGCGTTCGGTCTCATTGGCGGCGCGCTCCCAGGTGAAGCCGAGCGCGAAGGCGCGCGCCTGGAGCCCAATGTGGGCGACGAGCTCCGGGCTGTCGGCGAGCCGGCGCATCGCCGCCGCCATCGCCGCCGCGTTGCTATGGGGAACCAAGTACCCGGTTTGACCGTCGAGCACCGATTCACGGATGCCCGGCGAGTTGGATGCGACGACGGGCGTGGCGCACGCGGCGGCCTCCAGGTTCGTGATTCCCCACCCTTCCTTGGGCGACGCGAAGACGAGCGCCCAGGCGCGGCGGAGGAGCGACAACTTCTCCGCCTCGCTGATTCGGCCAAGAAACCGAACTCTGCTCCCAAGGTCAAGCGATGCGGCCAGTCTCTCGAGCTCCGCCCGATAGTCGCCGGCGCCGGCGATCTCGAGCACCGCGTCCTTGCGATCGAGCCGGGCAAAGGCGCGAACGACGTGGTGGACACCTTTGTACTTCTTGAGGCGGCCGAGGTAGGCGAAGGTCGGCACCGGCGCGCGCTCGGTCGGGTTGGGCGTGTAGGCGACGGTATCGATGCCGGGATAGATCACCGCTATTGAGGCGCGGGGAATGCCTCGCGCGGCGAGATCGTCGGCGGTGGACTCGCTGATCGCTTCAAATGGAAGACTGCTGTAGATGTGCCCCAACGGCCTCTCGGCGAGCCACACCATGGCCGCCATGGGCACCGGGAACTCCTGAAAAGCAGTCTCACCGAACAGATGCGGGACGAGCGCGACCACCTTCTTCACACCCCAGCGCGGGGAGTAGAGCGGAATCTTGTTGATGTCTTCGACGAGAACGTCCCATGGGTAGTTACGGAGGTGCCGGTTGAAGTAGTGACGGGCGAGGGCGGGAAACGTGTAGCGCGTCCCGACGCGATGGACCGTGATGCCATCGAGCTCCGCCCGCTGCGGCGACCGCGGCCAGCCGCCGCAGAGGAGCGTCACCTCATGGCCTCTGGCGGCGAGCCGGCCAAAGATCTCATGCATGTGGATCTCGGCACCGCCGGCTTGCGGATTGTCGCGATCCTGCCAGTTCACTAGCAAGATCCTCATCTCAGGCTGCTCGAAACAACAGCATGAGCACAGCTCATGCTCATATCCGTCCCATCCTTCGCGCCAGCGCATCGAGCACGCCGTTCACGAATTTGGCGCTCTTGATCCCACTATATCGCTCGGCCAGCGTCACCGCTTCCTGAATGACGACGCGCGGCGGGGTCTCGCCGCGCTCCAGCTCCGACGCGCCCATGCGCAGCACACACCGATCGAGCACAGCGAGGCGCTCCATGCGCCAGTTGGTCGTCACCTCGGCCAACTCGGCGTCGATGGTGTCACGCTTGGCGATGAACGTGCGCACGAGAGCGCTGGCGATCTTGCGCTCCTCAGGCGAGACGGACAGGTCGTCCCAGATCTGCATCGCGATCTTGTCGAGTTGCGCTCCGCCCGCGGCCCGCAAATCCCACGCGTAGAGCGCCTGGAGCACGCGCGCTCGCGCGCGCGTCTCAACTCTCGTCCGAGACATCGAGCCGGTCGAAGAGATCCGCCATCTCGAGCGCGGCCAGGGCCGCGTCACGGCCCTTGTTGCCGTGCTTACCGCCGGCGCGGTCCTCGGCCTGCTCGTCATTATCGGTCGTCAACACGCCAAAGGCGACTGGCACGTCGAACTCCGCGCTCGCGACGGCGAGTCCACGGGCGCACTCGCCGGCCACATAATCGAAGTGCGGGGTGTCGCCGCGAATCACCGCGCCGACGGCGATGATCGCCGCATAGCGGTCGCTCGCCAACAGCTTACGTGCCGCCATCGGGAGCTCCCACGCGCCCGGCACCCAGACGATGTCGATGTCGTCGAGCTGGACGCCCTTTTCCACGAGCGCCTCCAGCGCGCCGTCAAGGAGCTTTTCGGTGATCTCGTGATTGAAGCGGCTGGCGGCGATCGCGAAACGTCGGCCCGACCCAGTCGGGAGTCCGGCAAACTCGGCCATCAGGAGGCGAGCAGATGTCCGAGCTTGTCGCGCTTGGTCCGCATGTAGCCAGCGCTCTCCTCGTGGGTGGGTTGAACGATCGGCACTCGTTCGTTGACGCGAAGGCCGTACCCCTCGAGTCCGACCATCTTGCGCGGATTGTTGGTGATTGGACGGATCGACTTGAGACCAAGGTCGAGCAGAATCTGCGCGCCGATGCCGTACTCGCGCAGATCGGGCTTGAACCCGAGCTGCTCGTTGGCCTCCACCGTGTCGGACCCGCGATCCTGAAGCTCGTATGCCTTGAGCTTGTTGAGGAGGCCGATGCCCCTCCCTTCCTGGTCGAGATAGACGATGACCCCCCGTCCGTCGGTCGCGATGAGCTCCATCGCTTTCATGAGCTGCCAGCCGCAGTCGCAGCGGAGAGAATGGAAGACGTCGCCGGTGAGACACTTCGAGTGCATCCGGACGAGCGCGTCTTCACCCGCGCCAAGCTCGCCGAAGATGAGCGCGATGTGCTCGTGGTCATCGACGTCGTTGCGGTAGCCGACGACGCGCCACTCGCCATGTTCGGTCGGCAGCCGCGCTTCGGCCACGCGATGGACGAGCCGCTCGGTTTTGAGGCGGTGCGCCACGAGCTGCGCGACCGTGATGAAGGTGATGCCGTGTTCGGCGGCGAATTGCTCGAGCCGTGGACGCTTCGCCGTGGATCCGTCTTCGCTGAGGACCTCGCAGATCACGCCGGCGGGCGACAGCTTCGCGAGACGAGCGAGATCGACAGCCGCTTCGGTGTGGCCGACCCGCTGGAGTACGCCGCCTTCGCGGGCGCGCAATGGAAAGACGTGGCCGCCATGGCGAAGATCGCTGGGCGTCGTTTGCGGATCGACGGCGACGCGAATGGTCGTCGCGCGATCCTGGGCGCTGATGCCGGTCGTCACACCGTGATGAAGTTGACCATCTCGGGCGTGATCAGCTCAGCCGCGCAGACGAGGTCACCCTCGTTTTCGCGGTCCTCGTCGTCGGCCACGATGATGAGCTTGCCGCGCTGAATGTCTTCTATTGCCTGCTCTATTGTTCCGAATTGCATATGCCGGGTCAGTCATCACGAGCGCCAGCGAGGGATCTGTTGTCCGATGACAACGGATCCGTCGCTTCGCTCAGGATGACATTCGAGTAAAGGGTTGAACCAGTTTTTGCACGTACTTTCCGATAATGTCCGCCTCGATGTGCACCGAGTCACCGACCCGGAGCTCGCCGAGGGTCGTGTGCTCAAGAGTGTATTCTATCAATGAAAGCTGAAGCGTGCCGTCCGCCGGCAACGCGTTGATGGTCAAACTGACCCCATCGACCGTCAGCGACCCGTGGAGCACGGAAAGCTCCATGACCTCGCCCGGAACAGCAAGCGCGACGAGGCGCGCGTCGCCAGCCTGGTCGATCGAGACCACGGTCGCCACCCCGTCCACATGCCCGGCGACGATGTGACCGCCGAGCCGACCCCCGGCAACGAGGGCGCGCTCGAGATTCACGCGCCGGCCAGCCAGCCAATCCCCGATCGTCGTACGGCCGAGGGTGGTCTCGACGGCAGCAACGCTGAACCACCCGGGTCCGTGATCGCGCACCGTCAAACAGGCGCCATTGATGGCGATACTCTCGCCGGCGGTCAGCGAGTCGTATCGGGTCCGGATGCGTAGCTCGCGCCCCGCCGGACCAATCGAGACTGCGTCGATCAGGCCAACGTCGTCAATCAGGCCGGTGAACACGGGACCGTGCACATGTCATGAGATAACCTCCGGGCGCCCCATATCCTTCGCGTCGCTCAGGATGACAAACGTCTTTCGGGTCACTTACGAAAGATAATGGCGGGCGCGCCGGATCTCAGCTAATCCTGTTTGAGACGCGGCCGGGTGTGTCGACCCAGCGGCGCACCAGATCGTGCTCGGCGACGATGCCAGCGACCTGCGACGTCGCTCCCTGGCGGCCCGCTCTGGCGTCGGCTTCGATCGTGGCGAGGAGGCTCGCCAGGTGGGTCGCCCGCACGGCACCCGACGCCGACCTGAGGGAGTGCGCGGCACGCGACAGGGCGGGAAGGTCTCCAGCATCGGCGGCGGCAACGATCGCCGCGATTCCCTCGGCACCGTCGCGAAGAAAGAGGTCGAGGAGCATCGGCACCGAGTCTTCGATACCGGCCGCACTCAGCTCCGATCTCAGTCCATCGAGGTCGAGCGGGGCGCCCGTGCTTCGCGAATCGGCGGTCAGGACCGCATCGTCGAATTCGATACCCGCGCCGCCTTCGGCGACCGCGAACAGATCGGCCGGCGTATACGGCTTCGAGAGGTAGCCGTCCATGCCCGCATCCAGGCATCGCTCGCGCTCACCTGCCAGCGCATTGGCTGTGAGCGCGACGATGCGCGGTCGTCGACCCGGCCGCCGCGCTCGAATCTCCCGCGTCGCCTCGAGTCCGTCGAGCTCCGGCATCTGAACGTCCATGAGGACGACGTCGTAGTCCGCGCCCATCACCGCCTCGACGGCGGATCGACCGTCAGCGACCACATCGACCGAGTGGCCGCGGCGTCCCAGGATCGCACGGGCGACAGCTTGATTGATCTTGTTGTCTTCGGCGACGAGGATTCGCAGCGCCCGGCGGACGAGCTGGATCGAGTTCCGCGCCCGCGGAGCGGGGACGTCGACGGGTTCGGCAGCGACGGGCACCGTCAACTCGAAGCTGAACCGACTTCCCACGCCAACTTCGCTCGAGACCTCGAGCCTGCCGCCCATCAACTCGACGAGTCGGCGTGAGATGGAGAGACCGAGTCCAGTTCCCCCATAGCGTCGCGTGGTCGAAGAATCTGCTTGGCGAAAGGGATCGAAGATCGCCGCGGCGGTTTCGGCCGACATGCCGATGCCCGTGTCGCGAACCGCAAAGCGGAGATGAGCGACGTTCGGTTCGCTCGCCAACCGCTCGACGGCGACGACGATCTCGCCGTCATGCGTGAACTTGACCGCATTGCCCGTGAGGTTCGTCAACACCTGGCGCAGTCGCGTCGGGTCGCCGACGATGTGCCCAGGCACGTCGGGACCGATATTCGTGACGATCGCGACGCGCCGGTCGGAAAGCCCCGCCGACGCGATCTTCACCGTCGAGGTGACCAACTCGTGAAGATCGACCTCCGTCGTCTCGATCTCGAGCTGGTTGGCCTCGATCTTCGAGTAGTCGAGGATTTCGTTGATGACCTCCAGCAGGCCGCGTCCCGATGTCGCGATCAGCTCGACGGCGCGCCGCTGCTCGTCGTCGAGATTGGAATCGAGCAGGAGATCGACGAACCCGAGCACGCCGTTCATCGGCGTTCGGATCTCGTGACTCATGTTGGCGAGGAAAGTGCTTTTTGCCGCCGCGGCCTGTTCGGCGACATCACGGGCGGCGCGGAGCTCCACATCCGCTCGTCGGCGGCCGATCGCGCCTCCGACCTGGGCGCCGATCGCCATCAGCGTATCGGTGACGGCTGCGTCGGGCTCGCGCGCGTCGGTCGAGAACAACACCAGCGCGCCATTGAGAACGCCGGCGACGAAGATCGGGACGGCGACTGCGGTACGAAGATTCGCCTCGACGGCGCCGCCTTCGCGGATGAACACCTTATCGTCGGCCATCAACCGGTTGCGCCAGATCGGCTGACTCGACTTCCAGACGCCGCCGGCGAGCCCGACTCCCGACTGGAGGGTGAGATTCGTGCTCGCCTTGTCGAAGGCAGCGATGAGCGCATCATTGCCGCGGTGGGATGAGCCCATGCGACGCACGAGACCGGCGTCAGCGTCAACCGTCCACATTTCACTGAGCACGAAGCCGAAGCGCTCGTTCAGTAGCGGAAGGACGTCCTCGAGCAAGCTCCACTCCGAGGTCGCGTCGGCCGTCAGCTGCAATACGGCTGCCAGCGCCGATCGCCGAGCTTCGCCGTGCTGACGCTCAGAGAGATCGGTCATGACGACGACGCCGTAGACGACATTGCCGGCGCGATCGCGAATGGGTGACCCGTGCCCCTCGATCAGGCGGCGTCCCGCTGGGCCGGCGACCTCGAACTGATCGACGACGCTTTCACCGCTCAGCGCGCGCGCCGCGGGAAGACGATCGTCGGGGCAGATCTGATTCGTCCCGGGCAGAAAGATCGGATAGATCTGCTCGAGATCCGCGGCAGTTGGGTTGCCGCGGAGTCCAGGGCCGCCAATGGCTTGAGCCGCGGCGTTTGCGTAGTAGAGCACTCGCCGCGCGTCCACGACGACCACGCCAACGGGCATGCTTTCGACGAGCTGGAAGAGTCGTTGTTCGCTCTCACGGATCGCCGACTCGGCGTGTTCAGACAGCGCTCGCTGCTCGACCGCAGCGGCATGGCTTCGCTCGAGAGCGTGCTGCAACTCGATCGATCGGACGAGCGAGTCGTGGCCACGTCGATTCAGCGCGGCCATCACGCCGCCGAATACGATGACGAGGAGCACGCTGGTGAGGCTGGCGCGAGTGAGTCCGTGATACAGAATCTCCGCGATCAGCGGAATGAACATCGACGCGACGAATGCGCGGAACGCGGCGGGGTTCGTCACGAACGTCGCGGTCGCGGCGGCCGCCAGACCGCACTCGACGATCATGATCAGGTAGAGCGTCGCCCCCCGATCACTTTCCACCAGCGTCGTCGACCCGGCAGCCCAGACGAGACCGACGGCGACGATGCTGAGGTAGACGGCGGTAGAGAGCGTCGCCGGCAACGGCGAACGCCGGGCCAAACGACGCCGCACCCGAAAGCGAATTGCGGTCGCGGCCAGCAGCAGCACGAGCCAGAATGCGAGCGCCGTCAGCGGGTGCATCCCAACGAGGAGTCCGACCACCGTGAGGCCGAGCACGACGTGAGAGACCTCGGCAACGGGCGAGTCGTTGAGAAACCTCGCAGTCAGCTCCGCCCGGATTTCCGGAGAGTGCCCGCTACCTTGGTCGACTCGTTCTGGAGCGACAGCCCTGTCCGGCGATGAGGCGACGATCATGCGCTGCGGACGAGCACCCGAGACCTCCAGAAGCCATTCGCGCTGGAGCCTCGATCAGGGCTCAAGCGCTCCACCCTCGTTCGTGGCGTAGATCGTCAGTGTGTCGCTGCCAAAGGGGCGACGCTGGAGCATAGGGTACGTTGTCAGCCGTTGCGAGAATCGCGGCGGGGCATGGTCGAACGCGTTCGGGGCGTCGTCGCCCAGCAGCACCGGCGCTTGAAAGAGCGCCAGCCGATCGACAAGGCCCTCTCGGATAAAGCTCCCGGCGAGCGTGGGCCCTCCCTCGAGGAGCAGAGATCGAACGTCGATCGCCCGCAACGCCAGCAACGCACGCCCGAGACTTGGCGCGTCAATCACCTGCACTCCACGGTCGCGAAACAACTGCGCCGCGTCAAGGGTGGAGTCGCGCGTGACGACGACCGTCGGCACCACGCGAGCCCCGCGCACTACCTTTGCGGTCAATGGCGTTCGCAACCGCGAGTCGAAGATCACCCGCGTCGGCTGACGCCGAGGCAACGGTGCATCGCGCACCGTCAGCTCGGGATCGTCGGCAATCACGGTCCCGATTCCAACCGCTACGGCGTCAGCCCCGGCGCGCATGCGGTGCACTTCGCGCCGCGACTCCTCACCGGTGATCCACCGCCGCTGTCCCGTGGGATCGGCGACTTTGCCGTCGGCGGACACCGCCAGCTTGAGGGTCACCCAGGGCCGGTCGGAGACGAACGCGTGAAAGAACGGCGCGTTGATCTCGATCGCCCGTTCGGCTTCGACTCCGACGTCGACTTGAATGCCGGCGGCGCGCAACTTCTCGACGCCTCCCCTGGCGAGCGGATTGGGATCGCGCACGGCGATCACCACGCGCTCGATTCCGGCGGCGATGATGGCGTCAGTGCACGGCGGCGTCTTGCCATGGTGCGTGCAAGGCTCGAGCGTCACGTACATCGTTGCGCCCTGTGCGCGCGCGCCCGCATCGTTCAGCGCGTTGATTTCGGCGTGGGGTCCGCCAAAGCTTCGATGCCAGCCGTCGGCGACGACCTCGCCACCGGAAACGACGACGGCGCCCACCATCGGATTGGGCGCCGTGTGTCCCCAGCCTTTTTCGGCGTTGGCGAGCGCCCGCCGGATGAGCTCCGAGTCGAGCGCTCGCGTCACTCCGGTCGTGTTACCAGTTGAACCGGACGCCAACGCCGCCGTAGAGCCGTGAATCGTTCGCGGCACCCTTGCTGAACGTGTTGAACGGGGTCGGGTTGACCGTTCCGCCGCTCACCTGCCCAATCTCGCCGATCAGTTTGATCAGCAGGAGGTTCATCGAGACGTCGGCGAAGTAGCTGGTCCGCGTCATCTGCTGGGCGAGTGAGAAGGGCCCGAAGGGCTGCGATGTCGTGATGCCGATGATCGTCGACGAGGCGGTTCCCGAGAACGAGGCACTCTCGTCGTACTTGTCCTGGCCAACTCCGGCGGCAAGACCGAACAGGATCAGGCTCTTGCTGGCCACGACCCGCCACGAGCTGGTCTTGATCGCCGCGTTGGACATCGACATCGTCAGATTCGGAGTCGTGCCGGTGACTGTCGTCGTCGGCAGGTCGCGCTTCATCCAGGTGACCGAGATTCCGGGAACGAGCAGCGATTCCTGCAGTGCGCCAACGCGGAGGCCGTAGCCCCACTTCAGATTCGTCGCCGGCGTAACGGTGAATTGATCGCCGCTCTTGCCGTACGTTGGAACGTAGGAGGCGCTCAGTAGCAGATCGACGCCGCCGACGTTGGTCAGGCCGAGTGGCAATCCCTTGAAAATGCCGAGCGCACCATCGACCGCGGGCAACCCGATGAACGAGTGCTTGGTCGGAAGTTGTTCGCTGGTGGGCGCCGTGGAGCGCGGAGCCGGCCACTGGGTGAAGTCAGGATAGTCGGCGACAGCGCCGGTCGCGCGCGCTTCGACGGTGAAGTGCCCGAGTCCGCCGAGGGTTCCGCCCTGGCCGAGCGTTGCGTTACCGCCAGTGATCGAGACTCCGAGCTGCGGCGCGAGCAGCTGAAAGACGTCCTTCGCCTGAAGACAGACGTCTCGTGCCGCGTTCTGGGCCGAGTTACCGGCCGTTGCCGCCGGACAATCCGTCGCCTGCGCCTGGGCCGCGCTCGCCAACACCAACAGAGCGGCCGCTACTCCAAGTCGCTTCATATCTCATTTCCTCATGAAAGAATGACCGAGCCATCGCCTGGCGTGACTCGCCCAAGTTGCCACGCCCGAACACCGGCGTGTGTTGAACTATCGATTATCGCGCCGACGTCACCCGGCGGCGCGATCACCACCATTCCGACGCCCATGTTGAACGTCCGAAACATCTCCGCCCGGGGTACGCCGCCCGCCCGCTCCAGCTGGAGAAACAGGTTGGGGATTTCCCAGCTCGAGGTATCGACCACCGCATTCAACCCCGCAGGCAGCGCGCGGTTCACATTACCCGGCAATCCCCCGCCGGTTATGTGAGCCATCGCACGAATCGACGACAGTACGGGTCTCAAGGCCGCCAGATACGACCGATGGAGCCGAAGCAACACGTCCGCCACCGGGACTCCCTCACCCGGAAAGATATCATGCACGGTGAGCTTCATCCGATCGGATACGATCCGGCGCGCGAGCGAGTAACCGTTCGTGTGCAGCCCGCCGCTTTCGAGTCCAATCAACACGTCTCCGTCACACACACGATGCGCGCCGAGAACCGCGTCCTCATCGACGTATCCGACGATGAAGCCGGCGAGATCGTAATCCGGCGGCGTGTACACACCGGGCATTTCCGCCGTCTCGCCGCCCATGAGCGACGCGCCGTTTTCGCGGCATCCAGCGGCGACTCCGGCCACGACCGCCTCGACGACTTTCGGATCCAGCACGCCAAAGGCCACGTAGTCGAGAAAGAAGAGCGGCAGCGCGCCCTGCACGAGAATGTCGTTGGTGCAGTGGTTGACGAGGTCGTGGCCGACGGTGTCGTGGCGCCCCGCCTCGATGGCGACTTTGAGCTTTGTCCCGACGCCGTCGGCGCTGGTCACAAGAACCGGCTTCGGCACGTCAGTCGGGACGCGAAACATGCCGCCGAACCCACCGAAGCTGCCCCGGGCCCCGGCCGTGAAGGTCGACTCGACGATGCGGCGGATGCGCTGCTTCGCGTCATCGGCCGCCTCGATGTCGACGCCCGCCGACCGATAGTCCAACGGGTTCGTCATGATGGAACCAGATCCTTCGCTGCGCTCAGGATGACAGCGTCGGTCACGCTGTCATCTCCTCGAAGGCAACGAGCTTGCGGAACTCGTCGACGCGGCTGGCGATCTCCTTGGGCGTGACGGAGAGGAGACGCTTGACCGAGAACTGTTCGACGGCAAAGGAGCCCATCACCGAGCCATAGATGACGGCTCGCTTGAGGCTTGCCTCGGACATGTCACCGCTCTTGGCGATGTAGCCCATAAAACCGCCGGCGAAGGAATCGCCGGCGCCGGTCGGATCGAACACCTCCTCGAGCGGATAGGCGGGCGCGAGAAAGACGGCATCCTTCGTGAACATCAGCGCGCCGTTCTCGCCCTTCTTGATGATGACGAACCTGGGGCCTTTCGCCATGATCCACCGCGCCGCCTTCACGAGATTGTTCGTCTCCGTCAGCTGGCGGGCCTCGGCGTCGTTGAGGGTGATGGCGTCGACGTGCCCAAGCAACTTGATGAGATCGGGGCGACGTGACTCGATCCAGAAATTCATGGTATCGCAGACGACAAGCTTCGGCTTCTCGACCTGATTGAGCACATCGAGCTGCAAGCGCGGGTCGATGTTG
>WNFI01696626.1_pt1 | contig 17216 bp, 16 predicted proteins | sample 5400471 | NCBI WGS metagenome assembly WNFI01 (sample SAMN13153348, study PRJNA577476) | soil metagenome | isolation source: 100 cm saprolite on Douglas fir-dominated hillslope | place: USA:California | collected 2013-09-17 | reverse complement strand
TTGACATGGGCAAAATCCGCAGGTCCCCGCGAATTCGGCGTGGCCCTGCGCTACGGTTGTGCGTGAGAAGTGCGAGAAATCTCACCCCGCCCGGTAGCTCAGGGCCACGCCGCCTTTGCGGGGACCTGCGGCCTTTCGCGCAAATCCTGCCGGCCGGGTTCGGCTCCCCGACATCGTCCCTTTCACCCGCCCTATCGCACCTTCCGCCGCGCGATCACCCGTACCTTGCGCGCCCGCGACACCGCCCCCAGCGTCAACGCCTCGCGCGCGATTTCCGCCTGCTCCTCCTGATGCCGCTTTTGCGACCCGGTCGACGGGCTCGCGCTCTCGGGACGCCCCACGTAGCGCAACTCCCGCCCGGTCGCGTCCAGAATCAGCCGGAATTGCTCGGCCATGAAGTGCCACGCGCCCATGTTGCGCGGCTCCTCCTGCGCCCAAACCACTTCGCTCGTGATGGGGTACCGCAGCAGGACGTCCTTCACCTGCGCATCGGCGAACGGATACATCTGCTCGATGCGCACGATGGCCACGTGATCCGCGTTCTGTGCCTCGCGCGCCGCCACCAGGTCGTAATAGACCTGTCCGGTACAGAAAACCAGCCGTTGCACGCGCCCGGTATCGATGCTGGCGGTTTCATCCAGCACTTCGCGGAAGCCGCCGCCCATCAGATCGGCGAATGTTGAAGTCGCCCGCGGGTACCGCAGCATGCGCTTCGGCGTAAAAATCACCAGCGGTTTGCGCATCCCCCTGCGGTCCGCGCCCCCGCGCATCTGCCGCCGCAGCAGGTGAAAATATTGCGCCGGCGTCGTGCAGTTGGCGATCTGCATGTTCTGCTCGGCCGCCAGCGCGAGGAACCGCTCCATGCGCGCGCTCGAATGCTCCGGCCCCTGCCCCTCCTGCCCGTGTGGCAGCAGCAGCACCAGCCCGCTGGGCTGTCCCCATTTCGCTTCGGCGCTGGCCACGAACTGGTCGATCATGATCTGCGCGCCATTGGCGAAATCGCCGAACTGCGCCTCCCACATCACCAGCGTCAGCGGATCCGCCACGCTATAGCCGAATTCGAATCCCATGACGGCGTATTCGCTAAGCGAACTGTCCAGCACATCAAACTTCGCTTGCTCTTTCGCCAGATGTTTCAGCGGCGTGTATTTACGCCCCGTCTCGGCATCGTAGAAATTCAAGTGCCGCTGGCTGAAAGTACCGCGTCCGGAATCCTGCCCGCTCAGCCGCACCGGCGTGCCTTCCAGCAGCAGCGTGCCGAACGCCAGCATCTCGCCATACGCCCAATCGATCGGCCCGCCCTTTTCAAAAGCCTCCCGCCGTTTGTCGATGAACCCGTGCAGCTTGGGATGCAGGTGGAAATTCTCCTGGAACGTTGTCGCCCCGTGCACCACCTGCGCCAGCGTTTCCTGGTCCACCGCGGTGGCGTGCGGAATCGTCGTGATTTCCTCGTCCGGAACCGCGCTCAGCTCCTGCACTTCAAAACGTTCCATCCGCTGCTTCGCCGCATCGAACGCTTCCGAAAGCCGTGCCGTCGCTCCCTTATGCAGCGCCGCGACATCCTCGGCCGTCACCGCGCCCTCGCGCACCAGCCGGTCGCCATAGAGCGCCGCCACCGATGGATGTTCCTTGATCTTCTTGTAGAGCAGCGGCTGCGTGTAGCTGGGATCGTCGGCTTCGTTGTGCCCCCAGCGCCGGTAGCAGAACATGTCGATCACGACATCTCGCTTGAACTCCTGCCGGAAATCGAACGCCATCTGCGTGACGCGAATCGCGGCTTCCGGATCGTCGCCGTTGACATGGAAAATCGGCGCCTGCACCATGCGCGCCACGTCCGTCGAATACGGCGTCGAGCGCGCTTCGTTCGGCTCGGTCGTGAAGCCGATCTGGTTGTTGATGATCAGGTGCACCGTGCCGCCGGTCGAGTAGCCATCAAGTTGCGAAAGGTTCAGCGTCTCCGCCACCACGCCCTGCCCCGCAAACGCCGCGTCGCCGTGAATCAGCAGCGGAATCACCCTCTCGCGCTCCGTATCGCCCAGGCGGTCCTGCTTCGGCCGCACGATCCCCTCGACCACCGGATCCACCGCCTCCAGATGACTTGGATTCGGCGCCACCGAAACCACAATCTCTTTTCCCGCCGACGACCGCCGCAGCCCGCTCGCGCTTAAGTGATATTTCACGTCCCCCGACCCCTGCGTGCTCGCCGGATCGGCGTTCCCTTCGAACTCGGAAAAAATCTGCCCCAGCGGTTTGCCCACGACATTGGCCAGCACCGTGAGCCTTCCGCGATGCGCCATCCCGATCACCACTTCATGCACGTTGCGGTCCGCCGCCCGCTCCAGCAGCTCATCCAGAATCGCGATCGCCGTTTCCGATCCTTGCAGCGAAAATCGCTTCTGCCCCACGAATCGAGCGTGCAGAAAGTGCTCGAACTCCTCGGCCCCGATCAGGTCCTCCAGAATCCGCATGCGCACTTCGCGATCGAGCGGCCAGTTGTTCGCCTCCGGCTCCATGCGCTGCTGCAGCCAGCGCTTCTGCTCCGGATGCTGGATGTTCATGTACTCGCATCCGATCTTGCCGCAGTACGTCTGGCGCAGCGTCTCCAGAATTTCGCGCAGCGTCGCCACCGCCTTGGGCGCGCCCTCGCCGATCGCTTCCCCGAGCGTGCCCGTCAGAAATTCGCGATCCAGATCCCAAATCGTCAGCCCGTAGCGCAGTGGATCGAGCTCCGCATGATAGCTGGGCTCGCCGCCCAGCGGATCGAGATCCGCGATCAGGTGCCCGCGCACGCGATACGCGTTGATCAACTGCAGCACCGCCGCTTCTTTCGCGACTTCCGCGGTGTGCCCCGTCGCCCCCGGCAGCGCGACCTGGCGATCCGGCTCCCAGCGCACCGGATTGTACGGCAGCTTCAGGTGCTCGAAAATTTCCTCGTAGAATCCGTCGTCGCCGTTGACGAGCGCCTGCAGCTTGCCCAGGAACATGCCGGATTCCGCGCCCTGGATGATGCGGTGATCGTACGTGCAGGTGAGCGTCATCACTTTGCTGACGCCCAGCGCCGCGCGCATCTCCGGCGCCGTCCCCTGATACTCGGCCGGATAGTCGATCGTGCCCACCGCGATGATCGCGCCCTGTCCCGGCATCAGCCGCGGAATCGATTGCATCGTCCCCACGGTCCCCGGATTGGTAATCGAAATCGTCGTGCCCGCGAAATCCTCCGGCGTCAGCTTCCCGCCGCGCGCCCGGCTCACCAGATCGTCGAACGTCGCCACGTACGTCTGGAAATCCAGCTCCCCGGCGTTCTTGAGATTCGGCACCAGCAGATTGCGCCCGCCACTCCTGCCGGGAACATCCACCGCAATGCCCAGATTGATGCTGCTGCGCACGATGCGAAAGGGCTCGCCGTTCTGCTCCGTGAACGCGTGGTTGAGGCCGGGGAAATATTCGAGCGACCGCACAATCGCCCACCCGATAATATGCGTGTACGAAACTTTGCTCTTGCCCAGCAGCGTGCGCTGGTGGTTGATCATCCGCCGGTTCTCGTCGATGACCTTCACCGCAATCGTCCGCTGCGACGTCGCCAGCGGAATCGCCAGGCTGGCGTCCATGTTTTCCGCAATCCGCGCCGCCGCCCCGCGCATCGGGATCAGCTCTTCCCCGGAAGCGGAAGTTCCAGAAGCGGATGCTACCGGCGCGGTCACTTGACCCGGACTCGCCACCGGCGCCTCGCCCCCCGCCGGCTTTTCCGTAGACGGCCCCGCACTCTCCGCCGCTACCGGCGCACTCGCGCGCCCGTTCGCCCCGCGCGCGTCGTCAAACACGTGCTTCCAGCTCTCGTCAACCGCCGCCCGGTCGTGCAGATACTCTTGATACAGCTCGTCCTCGAGCCAGCTGTTGATTCCCAAATCCTTGTCGGATTTCACGCCCATCGTGGAGTTTTGCTTTCTTCTTTGATGATACAGGAGCGCAGCATGGCGCGTTACGGGCTGGCTGAGCGCGCTGTAAGTCAATACTTGGGCTAGACCGACGAGGTAACCTCGGGGGTCCGAGTTTCAAAGGCGGTGATTTGGGAAATTCGTGCCAGGCGATAATCGCCGCGCCCCTACCTCACCCCCGCCGCAACATCCCCACCGAAGATTTCCGCGCCCCCCGAAAAACAATCCCCGCCATCACCACCGCAAGCAGCACCATGGATGACGGTTCAGGAGTCGAGGTCACCTGAATCACCGTCGCAGAAAACGAACTGCCCCCGACCGGCCCGACAGGCGTGATCGACAACGCCCCCTGGTCCGTTGAAAGGTCCGGTCCCGCAACGCCGAGCGTGCAAGTGCCAGGGGGGCAGAACCAGGCGAATCCGTTCGACAGCGTCATAGCCGATTTCAGGTCGTAACTGGCGTAAGCAATCGAGGGCGTCCCGCCATAAACGCCCAGCGGGTATGTCGGGCCCCCGGCCGCCGAACCGAATCCCACTCCACCGTTGGTTTGGTCCACGCTCACGAAGATCTGGCCGGCGTCGAAGTTCGCGTTCAGCGACTGACCCGTTTGATCGTTGAAAAGCTGGACGCGTCCCGTGCCTGTGAAGTTCTCGAACCCGCTGGCTCCGGCGACGCTGAAGGGCACGATGTTCGCCGTGTCCGCGAGGAAATAGACGGTGACCTCGACGCAAACCGGGTTCCCGGCGGGGCAGGAATCGAGCGTAGTCGCTCCCAGGCTGGCGGTGTTCGTAAAGGACGTCGCGCTATAGGAAATGATGTCGGCCCACACCCGCGGTGCAGCAAAAGCGGCCAATAGAATAGCCAGCGCCGCGAGGCGTCTGCTGGCTGTTATGAAGGGTATCGTCATATGCGGTAAGGGCTGAATTTTTCCACATAACGGTCGACGTGTCAAGCAGATAAGCGCCGCGGAAACAAGTGGCACCATACTATACGTCCCGGTCTGGCGCAAGCGCCCCGCCAGGAGTTGATTCGACCAGCTGCCATCTATCCTCGAGGACGTTCCTTGTCAATTCTGTGGACGGGGGAAACGGGGGACAGACGCATTTTCGGTTTGCCGCCGTAATTTACCGCGTGCCCACGTTTGGATCGATCTTCCTGGCTAGCGTCATCTCTTCCTCCGCTTCGGCTGTCTTCTTTTCCTGTTCCAATGCTAGCCCCAGGCTGTAGTGAAGGGAGGCGATTAAGGGGTTTACATTGATCCCCTGCCGATAGACCTTGATAGCGTCTTGGTACCGGCCTTTTTCATAGAGCGCGGCGCCCCAATTGATATAGGTCACGACAAGATCGGGATCGATTTCCAGGGCGCGCCGGTATTCGGGGATTTCCTCCGCGTTGCCCATCGCGCCATAGGCGAGTGCGAGGTTAAAATGGGCGTCGCTGTCCTCTGGATAGAGCCGGGTTGCAAGGGTCAGAATTCCAACGCTCACGCCCGGATTGCCGTCTTGCGTGTACATGGCGGCGAGCCAGTTAAGAGCGCGCAGAAGCCGCGGATAGATCTTCAATGCTTCGAACAACTTGTTTTTCGATTCCGGCAGCTTACCTTGCTTCCGCAGGTCCATCGCTTTTTTGAATTCCGCATCAGCATCCTCGCGGAAGTTCCGCGGCAGACGCTGCAGGGTGAAGTACTTTCCGTTTAATTCGACTAAATTCGAGATCTCTCCGGGCTGGAGTTTCAGCGCTGCCGCAGACAACGCGGGATCGAGCTGGCTTCGGTCGAGATCCCCCAAATATCCGCCAGTGTCGACGGTGGCTCGGTCGATCGAATTGGCCCTGGCAAGTTCGAAGAAAGATCCGCCCGCGAAAAGCTGCTGGCGGATGGCCGACGCTTTTTCCCGGTCGCCCAAAACAATCATACGGAGATACAGCCGCTTCGGAGGAATCTTCGTTCGCCAAGCCGGATTGTGGGCCGCGACATCGATCTTTTGCTCGGGATGGACACGAATCCAGTGATCCGCCATAATGAATGCGCCCCGTGTCTGGTCAGGCATATGACATGCGATGCAGCCTTTGATGCGATTCACCGGGCACAAAGCCGCGCGATTCGTTACTGTGGCGTTATGGCATCGCAAACACGCCTTTTCGGATTTGGCGGTCAGCACACGAGGGGGCGCGTCCCGATGCGGGTCGTGACAGTCTGTGCACGTGACGTCGCCCGCGCTTTGACGCCAACACTCGCTATTCTTCAACGCTGTCACTTGGTTGGAAATCAACGTGTCGTACGGCATCGGATCTTCGACGGCACTGGAGCCTGCATGGCATTGCGCGCATGTGCGCATCCGTTCAGCAACGGGCAGCTTCTTCGGGTTCAAAATGCCGAGGTCTCGCGAATGCGCGCCGATCGCGGCTAAGTGCCTTTGGCCCGGACCGTGGCAGCTCTCGCAATCTATGCCGCTCTCGACGCGAGTTCCGCGAGTTCGCGGCGCGCCGTGACAGACGAGGCATCTCTTTTCCAGAAGCGGAGTTAATACCCGGCCCAAGGCCGTCTCGTAAGTCGAGGGTTTCTCTTCGGGAAAACCGAGCTCGAGTGCCAGCCGGTTCTGTTGCGCGTAGTGAAAGTACCGCGCTTCCACCAGAGCCGGACGCGGCAGAAGCAAACCTTCCAGAGCCGTCACCCGGGCCAGAAAACTGATCCCGTGCCGTTCGCCGCCGATCGTGGCTTCCACCGGAAAATCGAGCGGCGGCTGCCCTGGCATTTGCACTCGATATTGCATGTTCCGGCCGGTTCTGGCGAACGCATACTCGATTACAGGCGCCGGGCCCTCCGCGTGCGTCTCGGAATAATTTGCCGGGAGTTGCGGAGTGGCAACGCCCTGCCAGGCCCGGGCCATGTTTGTACGCAACTGCGTCGTCGCAATATCTCTGTGGCATCCGGCGCATACGTCGCGCCCCAGATAACACGATTTTATACACAATCCCCTCGGGCGCATCTATTGGAGCGAAAGGGGACGCAATTTCAGGCCGCAACCTGCTGAACCTGGTACTCAGTTACAGCACGACAAACAATAACGCAACCTGCGCAGCGATCAGCCAGTACAAGAAAACCCGCTCGATGGGAGCCGGCCGCCTCTATCCGAGAGGGTGCTCTTTGATATTTGCGCGCGACCCCAATTGCGGTGGACCTTACTCAACGCCGGGCCGCCGCCGTCCGCCGCTTGCGCAGTGTTGCGTTGAGGTCGCCCAACGATGCGCAGAGTCCGACATAACTTGCGTCCAACACGCTCGGCGCGCGCCGCTGCGGCCGGAAATCGCGCCGCTTGAAAAGATCGGTCACCGAGATCACCGCCGTGCCCATGGGCCGCGATTCGTACATCCCCTGCGCCCACGCCACGTCGCCCGCAATCCAGAGAGAGAAGCTCACTGTGTTCTTATAGCTCGCGCTATCGGAGCAACGGCTCATGCTCGTTTGCTCTTAGCTGCTCATCCATCGCGGTTCGTTGAGCGTTGACCCTGTACTTTCCCCCATCCCTGCCAGTCGTCTTCGTGACAATAGACGACAAGGTCAACCGACCCCTTTTCGGTGCCCCAGAAGTTCTCGTCCAAATGGTAATGATTTGCTGGTGTCAGGAGTTCCTCCGCCGTTAATTCAGCCAGGCCTGAACAGATGGCGGAGAGGGCCTTAAGACCCAGAGGGTTCCCGGTGATCTCCACCGTCCGCCAACCGTCGCGTTCGGTTAGGCTAACTTGGAGGCGCGCGCCCGGCGCATCGATTTCATCTTTTCGCTCTGGGAGCCGTTCGCTCGGTCCTTCCTGGTTGCTTCCCCAATGTGCCTGCATTTTGGTTGTCCCTTTCCCCGTGCCGAACCGTGCGCCGGCAATACCCAGCCCGACTTACCGCCTGTCGCCGCGTGCCCCGTAACGAATCAGATAGACGGCAATCATGAGAACAATCCCCAGCACCACAAGGAACGAGCCGGGTAGGCGAATGCCAACAAGCGCCATGAGTCCGGCGACAATGACCAGCAACACCCACGCCGCCCACTCGGAAAACATCGTGTGCCGTAACGCCCGCAAGATCATATTGCTGCCTCTGTTCCGATCTTAGCTCTTTCCAAGCCTGAAACACGCCTAACCACCCGGTACCACCCTTCGCGCCACGGAGTCGCCCGAAATCCTCCACATGTAATCCCCGCGCCAAATTTTCTCTGCACACTCGTCACAATCTCGCACGCTCACCGGTCCTAGAGGGTGGCAGAGAACAAAGCCTCAGACAGGTGCTATCTACCCCTGACGAACAGGAGTGAACCATGAAAACCGTCGTAATCACCGGAGCAAATAGCGGCATCGGTTTTGCCACCGCCAAGTTTCTTGCAGCGCTTCCCCAGTGGCATGTTGTCTTGGCATGTCGAAACGCTTCGAAGGTCGCCACAGCGATTGCCGCCATCCGAAAGATGCATCCCGATGCGCGCCTCAGTTTCGCGCCTCTCAACCTGTTTTCGCTTACTTCCGTTCGCCGCTTCCCCACCATACTGGCCGGGCAGCAGATTCCACCGCTTAGCGGTCTGATTCTCAACGCCGGCGGCCCCAGCATGAACGCAACGTCGTTGGAGTTTACCGAGGACGGCTTTGAACGCACATTCCAATTGAATTTTCTCGGTCATTTCCTGCTCGCCAATCTTCTTATTAGCCAGATGAGTGCCGGGGCCCGAATCATTTTCGTGTCGAGTGATCTTCACGACCCGGCTGCCACCAGGATGGGCAAGGTAATGGCTCCAAAATTCGGCCCCGTGAGCGACCTGGCCCGAGGCATCGGCACGGCCGCCAAACTGAAACCCATGGCGCGCTACGCAACCGCAAAGATGTACGCGATGATGACGGCCTATGAGCTGGATCGAAGGCTAAGAGCCGAAAATAAACCAATCACGGTCAATTCCTGGTCTCCCGGAGTCGTTCCAACCACTCAGGCAGGCAAAGGCATGAACCCCGTTGCGAAACGAATCATAGCCTCCCGCTGGTTCGTGAACTTCATGGGTTCCCATCTCTCCACTGAGCAGGAAGCGGCCCAGGGCCTCGGTGATCTCCTGGTCGACGCAAAGTACTCTGGCGTGAGCGGGAAATATTTCGATGGGTTCAAAGAGAGTCCCTCGTCGGTGGAATCGCGTGACGAAAGAAAAGCCAGAGTGGTCTGGGAGGAGAGCGAAAAACTGGCGGAATTGTCGCCGGACGGTGTCGAGAATCTGAGGACGACGGCCGCCGGCGATGCGCCTTCGTCAGTCTCAGCGATGAAATTGAATGTAGCTAGGTGATACCGCTACTGAGGAGTCGCGAGCGCTTCAGTTATATCCCGTTCGGGAAATCGGAGAAATGGCCGATGCTAGTGGCCTGCGTAGCGAATTCGTTAGCACGGCGCCGCTTCATGGGTGCGCCTTCTCGTCCAAATGGTAATGATTTGGTGCAGTCAGGAGTTTTCGTCGTCACTATTCAGCCTGACCTGAGCAGATCGCGGAGAGGGCTTTAAGACCCGCTCCTGCTTCCCGCTCTTGACTGGATCGGCGCTACGAGCCCTTCAACGCCGAATCGATCTGCTCCAGGTGGTGCTCGTTATGCGCCGCAACTTTGTCGAACTCGGCCTTCAGCGTCCGGATGCCTGTTTCACTGTGGACGAATTCGAGGTGGCCGCGTCTGTCGTAGTGCAGGCGGGCCTGATAGATGACGCCCGCACGGACAGATTCGTAAATCCGGCGAGACACATCGAGCGGCAACTGAGAATAGTTGAGGCCCTTGGCCCACGAATCCTGATCGAACGCCCAGAGCACCTGTCTCGGCTCACTGATCGTCCGGCGGATGCGGTCGAACAGAACCGTCTCAGCATCGGCCAGGTGATGCAAGAGGAACCTCACCGTCCACTTGCCCGGTGCGTAACTCCGAGCGAGTTGCTCGTCGCTCAGATCAAAGTAGGGCAGCGTCCGATCTCGCGCAGCTTCGAGTCGCGTGACAATATCCATGTCAGTCTCTTGTGAAGGTGAACTGCTCTGGGCCATTGTTCCCTGAGCATAACAGGAGGCGCCGCTGTGCGAAACCAACTTACGGTGTCCTGGCCGATGAAATTTCTTGTCTGCACCCGATGCGGTATCGATGATTGCCTGCGCCTCGGATGTAGCTTGCGCGCGATGGCAAGCCCGCCCCTCCTATTTCTCCCCCAGTTTCCACAGAATCTGCCGCAGCATGCCGAGCACGACCGGCGCATCGCGCGCGCTCACATCGAGACGGCGCACCAGACGCCGCACTTTCGTTTCCGTGGACGCCGCTGTCACGGGATTGACGTAGCCGCTCTTTTCGAGCGCATCCAACAGCAGGCGCGTGATCTGCTCGGCGTCGGCCGCCTTTGCCGGCTTGGGGGCGCGGGGCGGCGCGGCCAGCGGGTCGAGCGCGCCGCGTGAAAGCTCGTACAGGCACACGGCCACCGCCTGTCCCAGGTTCATGGAGTGTTGCTGATCGGCCGTCGCGATACGCACCAGCCAGTGGCAGTGCGCCATGTCTTCATTGCCCAGCCCGAACTTCTCCGAGCCGAATAGCAGCGCCACCGGTCCCGTTTGCAGCTGTTCGCGCATCAACTGCGCGCCTTTCTCTAGGCGATGCAGCTTGTGCTCGAGTTCCCGGTGGCCCAGCGAAGTCGTGCCCACCACCAGCGAGCAATCGGCCACGGCCTCCGCCAGCGAAGAAAATTCTTCCGCCGATTGCAGAATGTCACGCGCCCCAATGGCCGACCGCGCCTCGCGAAACGCCACCTCGTAAGGATTCACCAGCCGCAGAGTTGAGAATCCAAAGTTGAACATCGCGCGCGCCGCGGCTCCGATATTCAGCGGATTACGGGGAGAAACGAGCACCACGTGAAGGTTGGAAAACAGGGCGGAGACGTCCATGGGCGGTTTCATTCTAGCGCCTCGGCGTCCGGTGACCGCGCCGCCGCCCGAACATCAACGAAGAGCGATCGAGAAGTCCGCGAGGGTCGTTCCTGCTTGCCTCAAGATGCTTTGAAGGGTTCCGGGAGTGAGTGATCGGTGTACTGGTACGGTAACTCGTTTTCCGCCCTTCGCCAGGCGAACATGCGACCCCACCTGGCGCGTAACCTCGAATCCCATCCGCTCAAGCGCTTTAACGGTTTCCGCGCCCGATACGTCGCGGGGCAATTTCACGCCTGTACCAGGATCGGATCGCTCACGAAATGGAGCCGGATGCGCCGAGGTGCTGCTCCCTCATCGAAATACGCTGCTACCGCCTCGGTGACCTGGTTCTGCAAGTCGCGCAGGTCTTGCCCTTGCGTAGTGATGCCACCGCCATCGGGAGAATCCCAGGAGGCTACCAGCCAGCCCGATTCCTCGTCGTGTTGGATCTGCAGCGTAATTTCGTCCATCACTCTAACCCTAGTCTCCCGGCGAAGTTCGGTCAAGTCGCGGTTTGGGCCGGACGCCAAGACTGCTGACTATCCGCCGTAACTCCGCCCACGCAACCCAATCAACATCTCCGCTCTTGATTGATTCCCACAAAAAACAATTTACACTTTAATTGTTTTGCGATATGCTGTTATCGCTCTGGCCAATCAATAATCCGCGCGACTATGGATATAGCCGCTCAGATCTCCTTGACTCGTGAGGAGATGGAACAGAGACGTCTAGAGGCAGCGCAGGATCTCCTCAACGGCCTCTCTCAATCGAAGGTTGCCCGCAAATTTTCCGTCAGCCGCACCACTGCTTCCAGGTGGTATCGCGCGCTGGCAAACAAAGGGGTCGATTCACTTAAACGCCGCAAAGCTACCGGCAGGCCCAGCCGCCTGTCCCGGGAGCAACTGGATCGCGTGGCGCAGATTTATCACGACCGTCCGCCGGCCTACGGCTTCGCGGACGATCATTGGACCACGGCGCGCATGGCGACCGTGATCGAGAGCCAGTTTGGCGTGCACTATGACCGTGATCATGTCGGCCGGCTTCTTTACAAATTGGGGTTGCGGGAGCGCAGGCCGCGAGTGCGGCATGCTGCGCCGGAGGCGCCCTACGCGGCTTCACGGTACTCTCCGAACACGGCCTTGAGCCCGTCGGAGATTTCGCCGAGCGTAGCATAACCGGCGGCGGCGTCGAGCACGAGCGGCATCAGGTTCTCCCCGGCTCGCGCCGCCTGTTCCAGTTTTTGCAGGCGTTTCGCTACCAGTTTGTTATCGCGTCCCGCGCGAAGCTCGCGCAGGCGTTCAGTCTGGGATCGCTCAAGCGCCGGGTCGAGTTGAAATGTCGGGATTTTTCGCTCTTCCATGCGGAAACGGTTGACGCCCACGATGACGGCTTCGCCGCGCTCGATATTCTGCTGGTACGCAAACGCTGCATTCTGAATTTCACCCTGGATGAAGCCGGTTTCGATCGCTTTCAGCGTGCCACCCATGGCGTCGATACGCTGTAAGTACTTGCGTGCACCGCGCTCGATCGAATCGGTGAGCGTCTCGATGAATTCGCTCCCGCCGGCGGGATCGGCGGTATTAATAACACCGCTTTCATAGGCAATGATCTGCTGTGTCCGCAGAGCCAGGCGGGCCGATTCCTCGGTGGGCAGTGAAAGCGCTTCGTCGCGTGAATTGGTGTGCAGAGATTGCGCGCCGCCCAGGGCCGCCGCCAGCGCTTCGATCGACGTGCGGATCACGTTCACGTCGGGCTGCTGCGCGGTGAGGGTTGAGCCGGCCGTCTGCACGTGAAAGCGCAGCATCATCGATTTCTGGTTTTTAGCGCCGAAGCGGTCGCGCATCAGGTGCGCGTAGAGCCTGCGGGCGGCGCGGTATTTGGCAATCTCTTCGAGAAAATTGCTGTGGGCGTTGAAAAAGAAGGAAAGCCGCGGAGCGAAGTCGTCGATGGCGAGACCCGCAACGAGCGCGGCGTCGATATAAGCGATGGCGTTGGCGAAAGTGAACGCCACTTCCTGCACCGCGGTCGAGCCGGCTTCGCGGATATGGTAACCGCTGATCGAGATGGGGTTCCACTGCGGGAGCTCGCGGCCAGCCCATGCGAAAAGATCGGTAATAATCCGCATGGAGGCGCGCGGCGGATAGATATAGGTGCCGCGCGCGATGTACTCCTTGAGGATGTCGTTCTGGATGGTGCCGGAGAGTTTGCGCACGTCGGCGCCCTGCCGCCGCGCCACCAGAACGTAGAAGGCGAGCAGAATTGCCGCGGTCGAATTGATCGTCATCGACGTGGAGACTTTTTCGAGCGGGATGCCTTCGAAAAGGCGCTCCATGTCCGCCAGAGAAGAGATGGCGACGCCGGTGCGTCCCACTTCACCCGCGGCCAGCGGATGGTCGGAATCCATCCCCATCTGGGTCGGGAGGTCGAAGGCTACCGAGAGGCCCGTGGTCCCCTGCGAGAGCAGGTATCGATACCGCTGATTACTCTCTTCCGCGCTGCCGAAGCCGGCATACTGACGCATGGTCCAGAGCCGCTTGCGGTACATGTCGGGATAGATGCCGCGAGTGTATGGAAACTCGCCGGGCTTGCCCAGTTCGTGGCTCACGAGCGTGAAATCTTACGCGCCCGGCGGAAACAGGAGATGCCGTATCCGGCCATGATGGTGACAAAGACCACCGTGAGGATGAGCGTCAGGGTGAGCTTGGCGGCATCGCCTTTGCCGGCTTCCAGGTCACGAAGCGCCCGGATGCCCGATGGGATCGGGAAGACGGCCAGGGTCAGGAAAAGGAAGCCGATGACCTCGTGCCAAAGGGTATGGGCGGGGCGAATTAAGGCGGGCAGAAGATGACGGGCTAATTGATATCCTTGGGTTACCAGCCGGGGCTTCGCCACGTCCCTATGGTAGCAAAGGGGATTGGCTATGGCGCCCGTAACAGGGGTGGCGAAAACCCGTATGGACTGTAACGTGCTGAGAGCATTAAAGCGGCCCTAGGTTTTTGCCGATAAAGAACTTGTGGAGCGTTTCCCGGTCCACTACAATCGAAACGGGTAGACTAGGCCGGAATGGAGAGATGAGCAAACTGGAACGCCGACAGCGTTGGACGCATCGAAAAAGTGGAGGCTCCGGGCTTCAATAGCCGCGGAGAAAGGGGCTGATTTTGGAAGAGCGTCTCAAAAATCTAATGCAGGAGCTGGGAAACGCGATCAACGATTCCCTGTCGGACTCCGATCGGATCGCCGAGGCTATCGGCGAGATCAAGCAGGCCGGTTACGACGTGTTCCTGGTGCTCGAAGCTACCATCGGTTTCAATAAACGCGAAGACGGCGACGATGTTGAAGATGCAGCTGACGGAGAGGCCCGCCCCGAAGTGAAACGTACTTACGAATCCACGGGAAAGATCAAGTTTACTTCCCAGGATCAACGCTTCCTGCGCGCGCTCAAGATTGCCGTCGACGAAGAACTGAAATAGCAATCCGTCGCGTCCGATGGAACGTTAGCTCAGCACGCGTTGATACACGTTCCAGGTTTGTTCGGCCGCCCGCCCCCACGTAAATTCATCCGCACGCGCCAGACCCCGGCGGGTCAGGTCTGCCGCCAGCGCCTCATCACACATCAATTGACTCATCGCCGCATAGATGGCGTCTACGTCTTCGGGGTCGACCAACAGAGCGGCGTTCCCACAAACTTCACGCACGCCACAACGGGCGTTCCCGCTGCCATGGCCTCCAGAACCGGCATACCAAAACCTTCATCGAGCGACGGGAACGCAAAAATGCGCGCGCGCGCATACCACTCAGCCAGCTCTTCGGCCGAAACATAGCCCACAACTTGAATGTCGGCACGCCTCGGGCTGCTTTCGATGCGCGTCAGAATCTCGCCAGCTCCGTAGCCGGCCGATCCCGCCAGTACCAGCTTCCATCCAGGCGGTGTCCGCTCGAACGCCTTCACCAGCCGCGCGATGTTCTTGCGCTTCTGTACCGCACCCACGTTGAGGACGACATTCTCGCGCTCGACCCGCTGCCGCGGCCGTATGCAGTTGGCGCCATGATGCACCACATGGATCCGCGCGGGCTCCACACCGAGCAGCTGCTCCACTTGGCGCGCCGTGAATGCGGAAACGGCAATGATAGCGTCCGAGGCGGCGGCTGCCTGCCGCGCCTGCGCGGCGAAACGCTCGCGGAAATCCGGGGTCGAATAGTCACCGCTGAGCACGAACAAATCGTGAAAAGTGGAAACCGCTTTCCCGAACCGGATGCCGGGAAGGCGCTGGTTCAGACCATGGAAGAATGCGCGCGATCGTGGAAACAGCGGCTCGAAAAGGAGCGTCCGGCTGCAATTGGCGGGCATCGCAGCCCCGAACGAGCGCGCGTAACGGTGCGGCCGGTAACAAAGTTCGAATCGCTGCTCACGGTGAGAAGCGGCCAGCGCGCGCAGCAATTCGCGCGAATACACCCCGACTCCGGAGAGATTTTCTCCCACGCTGTAAGTGGCGTCGAGCGAGATTTTCAACTGACCAGGCGGTACTCTTTCAGTTTGCGATAGAGCGTGGTCCGGCCGATGCCGAGCAGCAACGCCGCCATCACGCGGTCGCCCTTGGTGTATTCCAGAGCCTCGCGGATGGCGCGCTTTTCCATCTCCGTCAAGGGAATGATACCTGATTGAGCCGGCGCGCGCGGAGGTTCCGTGCCGGCTACGGCCACCGCCGCCACCGACAGCGCACCCGCGCCCTGGGCGGACCGGTGCGTTTGCAGCGCCGAAGGCATGTCGTGGATATGGAGCAGCGGTCCGGAGTTCATGGCCACCATGCGTTCGATGCAATTTTGCAGCTCGCGCACGTTTCCCGGCCAGTCGTAGGACATCAGTGTTTCCATGGTTTCGTTGATGAGCGAACGCCTGGCTCCCAGACGCTCCAGGAAGCGCTCGATGAGCAGCGGAATGTCCTCACGGCGCTCGCGCAGCGGAGCCAGCCGCAGGGTCACGACGTTGAGCCGGTAGAACAGGTCCTGACGAAAATTCTTGTGCTCGATTTCGCGGGACAGGTCGCGGTGGGTGGCGGCGATCACGCGGATTTCCACCTTGCGCGTCGTGAGGGACCCCACCGCCCTGAACTCGCGCTCCTGCAACAGGCGCAGCAATTTCACCTGCATTTCGAGCGGCAGATCGCCAATTTCGTCGAAAAACGCGGTACCGCCATCGGCTAGCTCGATGAGCCCGCGTTTGGTGTCCGCGGCCCCGGTGAAAGCGCCGCGGACGTGTCCGAACAGCTCGCTCTCCATGAGCGGTCCCACCAAAGAGCCGCAGTCGATAGGAATGAAATGGCCCTGGCCGCCGCCATTGTGGATCGCCCGCGCGACCACCTCCTTCCCCGTGCCGCTTTCGCCCAGCACCAGGACCGCGGATCGGGAATGCGCAAGTTTTTCAATTTGCCGGCGGATCTGACAGATTGCCGGCGACTGCCCGACGAGTCCAAGCGGGGCGTTCGAACACACAGAACCCATGGTTTTGAGTAAGGTAGTGGGCGTTACCACCGGGCATTCTCTAAGCTGTTGCAAATAATAGCGGACAAAGCCCGAAAGGGCTGAGAAAGGTTAAAGCCTGGATTCGAGCAAGTCGTCGCGGACGACGAAAGACTGTGCGAGTTTGCCATCCTGCTCGGCGCGAATGCGCCCGGCCAGCGTCCCGGCATCGTCTTCCGTGGCCGCGCGGCCCACCAGCACGCGCCAGAGCGGCGGGTCCCCCGGCCGGAGCGCCAGGTGCGCGGCGCCGTAACGGGCTTCCATCTCGGCGCGCAGACGCTCGGCATTGGCGCGGTGTTGGAAGGCGCCCACCTGCACCGCATAGTAGCCCGGCACTGTCGCCGCCGCCACAGGCATCTGCATCACCTCCAGCCGAACACGCGCCAGACCCGGCCCGATCAGGCCGATCGCCTGCGCGGCCGCGTGCGAGAGGTCGATGATGCGGTCGCCGGCAAACGGACCGCGATCATTGATGCGAACCTCGACCGACTTCTCGTTATCGAGGTTGATGACACGCACTAATGTGCCGAACGGCAGGGTGCGATGCGCGGCCGTAAACTTTTCCATGTCATAGATTTCGCCGCTGGCGGCGGCACGCCCGTGATACGGATGTCCGTACCAGCTCGCGATCCCAACTTCGGCTCCGCTCACCGGCGGAGGAACCGCTGCCCGGACTGTTCGCCTTTCTCCACAGGAGAGAAGAGCGAGCCCCAGGCAACTGGTCATGACCAAAGCTTGCCGCATATCGTGTGATACTATCGTGCGTTTCCATTTGAGGCAACCAAAAACTGTGCGTTCGCTCTCCATCGGCGGCGCGGAATGG
>WNFI01187969.1_pt1 | contig 17216 bp, 20 predicted proteins | sample 5400471 | NCBI WGS metagenome assembly WNFI01 (sample SAMN13153348, study PRJNA577476) | soil metagenome | isolation source: 100 cm saprolite on Douglas fir-dominated hillslope | place: USA:California | collected 2013-09-17 | reverse complement strand
TTGTCAGTTGAGCCGAGAAGTGCCACTTCATCTAACATGCGACCCGTAATTATCGTAATAAACAAGCAAGGTCTCTAGACGCGAAGCGTCACCTCTAGTCTATATAGTTCTACCCGTATATGGAATGAACGTATGGTATGGAGAGTCGAATAATAGATAATGTCCGAGGGAATTACGCGTCGTTCTCCAACACAATCATCCAGACAACTAGATTGGACGCGGACCGACAGAGTCGAGGTGAGGCACCGAGGTTCATTAAAAGCCTCATCTTCCTGGCAATAGGACATCCAAACATTGATATATTGGTCATTTCCGTTTCAAAGAGACGTATATTCAATTAGAAAGAAAAGAAAAGATGGTCTCAAGCCAGGCTAGCAGCAGAGGCAGTGGAAAGCATTGGGAACATTGCGCTTTCGTACCACGAGACTGCTTTGTGCCCAGCGAGTCCATCCATTGACACGCCAGTGGCGGGCTCGAGCGCGCTTACCGTTGGGTTCACGCGTGCAAATTCGCCATCGTTGACTTCGGCGACGTATGCCCTCGTCCGCACTAGCTCCATGTCCAAACTCACTGTTGCAACCCACTCCAGCAGGCCCTCTGGATCGACCGCGCTACCATCCCCTCCACCTTCCACGACCTCCCACCTGCCGTTCCTCCGCGATAGTGCTTGAGACGGACTAGGCCGTCGCTGTGTCTGTCAGATGCCATCATCAGAGTCGGAGTAGAACTCGTCATCATCCTCGTCAGCTCCGGCAAGGTTCGCAAAGTCCACTTTGTAACGGAGAATACCACCAATGCCACCAAATCCTTTGACGAACTGAGCACCTTCTTGGCTTTTGTTGGAAACGAACTGAGAAAGGTGGTGAGCCAAGGCATAGGCCGGAAACAAACAATAAGATGCACCTCAAGATTGGCACCAAATTCCTTATATTTTTCCGTGAACCATTCTAACAAGCTTTGAGGATCACCTGCTTGTTCCATTTCGGTACTAGTGGATTTATCGACAAACTTGTCCCGATTCTTCTCCTGCTCCTTGTTGGAGTAAACGATGACCTCCTCTGTACAGCAGTGTTTGTAAACTCTGCTTCCGTGGCAGTCAAACTTGTACGTACCTCCGGCAGCATTACGCAAGATGTATCGAGTAATGTCGAGGTTCTCCCAGACGATCAGAGTCTCTACAGCACCGAGTTCGAGAGCTCTGAGAGTGTCGTCCACACCAAAGCAGTATTTTCCAGTATCCTGGCTGATTTCATCGAAGTATTGCTGAATAAGCTTCTTCTCTTGCACGAACTTAACGTTTGAAAGAGCATCTCCAGCGAGCTCGATGGCCTTGAAGGGCCCGGCGGTTAACAGCTAGCTTTCCCTCAAGATACTTTTCAAACTTGCCTGATTGAAGCCATTTTCGCCTCCGTAGCTGACATCTACAATCTTGATGATTTTAGCACCAAGACGCTGGTCGAGCAGGTCACTAGAGCTCAGCTCGTTCTTGAAATCGGCACTTCCAGCTAAGACCAAGCCCGAAACATTGACGTGATCGCTCGTAATGAAATGCTGCACGGCAAGCTCGGCCACCTTGCGCACGTAGTTATGACGCTTTTCATCACGAAGACGGGAGAAACGAAGTGCAGATTGACCTCCACGTCCATGTTTCTTGGGAAGATCGACGGTGAATTTGTGGATCACCTCGCGAGTATTTCCGGACAATGTTCCGAAAAGTGACCCGTTACCGTCCATGACGATGAAGCCAAAGCGTTGATCAGACTCCAAGAGTTCAGTGAGAGCTTCTGTGTGGAACTTGTTGTCACACAGATAAAGAGATCTGAGGGAACGGCGTAAATGATGGCGGAGCTTCTAGGCTCGGATGAACGTACGTATTAATAGGTTTGTGAGGCTCAAAATCGAAAGAGACTTTCTTTTCTTTGCCTTCGTCTGTCAAGATGGTACCGACGAAGAGGACGAGTCCATTCGGGGGAACACGATTGTAAAGTTTTAAGCGCTGCTGGGTGCTAGTAATGGCGGCGAGCACCGAGAGACGATTGACTCGAGACTTGATGTTCGATGCTGTACCATACTCCTGAGTCAACATCGCAGAAACTCGGGAAATTTGATCCTAATATAATGGCATGATCTATCGCAAGGAGATGGTCCCAAGTGTGAAGAAACGTACTTTAGGGGGGATAATAAGGCTAATCATGGAGGTCCCAGCGCTGTACGGATCCGATCGCGTCATGAAGAATGAATCATGTCAAACATGGCTCCGCTTACCCTCTGGCGGCATCGAGACTCCTAATAAGCTTCTTAATCTGCTCGACATGGAACTTTTTTAATCTAATCTGTTCACGGTGTGGGTCTGTCGTACCTTCCAGAGCTAACAGGGCAAAAGCAAAGCTCCATCAAACCGTTCTTTAGCGTTACACATGGAAACGTACCTGAATATTCTGTTCGGCGACGTCCTGGCTCATGCTAGCACTCTCCTAGATGTAGGTAGATGACTCGAGGAGGTTGAAAGTGAAAAATCGAACGCTTGTACAATTCCCGATTTGATCCCGTCTGGCGTCGTGACCCATTGTGGCCGACTCAATACTGTAACGGAGTTGGCCGAATTCACTGTGATTACTTGTCGTCAACAATATGTTTACGGGTCTGGTTAGTGTTGCTTCCATCTTCGCGGGATGATCAAATTCGCTCAAGCAAAAATCTCATCTGCGCAAAATTCGTTAGGTCGAGCATATGGGAGTGGTCAGCTCCATTGTTACCCATGACACAACTGAGAGCGGTGGAGGTGGATGGACGATCACTATTGCCAACGCCACGCCCATCTTAGGGGACTGCCACATTGGCGATTCAATATCTGTCAATGGTGCATGCTTGACAGTGACCGAATTTGATCAGGATAAGTTCAAGATCGGGGTTGCACCGGAAACCTTGAGCCGAACGAACCTTGGTTTGTGCCTGAATTATTTCCCCTAGCGAGTTGTGAGGTATGGAATTGCTCTTAGGGAATCTCAATGTTGGTGCACAAGTCAACCTCGAGCGAGCCATGGCAGCCCATGTACGCTTCGGAGGACATATGGTACAGGCACGTAGATACACTTCATGAGCGATCATTACAGTTAGCCAATGAAGTCTTCAGGGTCATATTGATGATACAGTGACCATTGTTTCTAAGGAAAAGGATGCCAATTCGCTCAGGCTCCTTTTCCGTGTTCCAGAACCCACGTCTTCTCGGGCAGACATTTTTCCATACGTCATCGAAAAGGGCTATATCGCCTTGGATGGGACTTCCTTAACTGTCACATCGGTTTCTGACTCAGATCGGACGTTTGGGGTAATGCTCATCGCACATACACCCAAGGGTTGGTTGATGAAGCTGTCCAAAGAACATTGGCGAAGTTCGGCAGAAGTCGTCCTTTGAATAAGTTGTAGCCATCATATCAAAACACCATGTCAATAATTGTTGCCCCTTAATGACTCAGGCCTCCCAGTTTCTTGGAGATCATGACTTTGACTTTCGGAAATCCTCTGTTTGTTCTAGTACAACCCCTTCGGAAACGGGCTTCCACACATCCTTGCTAGCATGCATTAGTTCGTATAATTGATGAAGTTGTTCGTCTGACATCTAGGTAAATAGAATAAATTTTAAAAACGCTCCTGTGGTCGTGAGAAAATGATCTACCTTCTCGACTGCTGTTGGATCAAGCGGTTTTCCTCTAAATGTGCCATCTGGCTGCACTGACAATGTGTCTAGGTACATCTTCCATTGAGACAGGAAGCCCATGATATGGACGGGATTCATGACTTCGCGATGTCGCCGGAATTCTGGGCAAGATACGGAAATGTTACGATAAAGACAGCTTCGGGGAGATCATCAGTGGAGTCCACACACCATCTTTTACATATGGATCGCCCAAAGCACGCATTTCAGCTGGCAAGTGACGATGCTCACGAAGTATGCGGCGGAACAACCTGAAGATGATAGAAAATCGGCATACGAATGCAGGGCATTCAAGAATGACCGCTCACGGGATGGGGGGAAGAAGTGAAACACTCGACTGCATAGAGATCGGCTTGGTGCTGATGTTTTCCGCCAGCCATCGTGTTGACTGGCGAAGCGCCATTATTATTCTTGCTCCGAATCACGTTACCGCTCTGTAGCTCCATTTTAGTGCTGAGCCTGGTCTCGCGTACGGCGTGATCCTCCTCTATCACCCGGAGCGGAAGGTTCTCTATGTCGAGTGATGGTCACTGCGATCTGCTTGCAATACTACTTGTCGCCGACTCGTCAAATGGGGCTAATCTCGTGTTTCGATGGCCACCAAGACCTCATGTTCCAGTCCGTCTCGCTCGTCCGCGTCCTCCAGATTATATTGAGTATCACCATCTAGTTGACGTATCCTATATCGCTGCAAATGCGCTGGATAATGAAAGGCTAAAGAAAGTGGTCGAGGAGCATGGATATACTGGCAAACCTTCAGAGTCGCTCGACCCGATTTATCTCTGGCAGCCTCAGAGGAACGGGAACTTTGATTACTCCTGTTCAGCCTTCGAGCCAGAAAGTAATTCGAATCAGTCCTACCCAGCTCCACAAGAGGAGGCGTCCAGTAGTAATTCATATAAGGCGGTCCATGATTTATATGAAGATCTCATAGGATATCAGGCCGCTTTCCTCGCCGAACTGCTCTCTCCAAAACCTGCTCTATGTCATCAAAAGTTTGAGCTCTCTGTCCATGATATCGCATTTTTGGGTCATCCCGTACATGCTAAAGAGGACGATAGCTGGTCCTTCCCTGAGATTTACGAGCGAACTCGCGGAGTGGATACTGTGTCAGGGATAGACCATGACAGTCCCCGTGGTCGCACTGAAGATCGTCGTGGGCCACCAGGAGGGCAAGCACAAAAGGCACGGTTCCATTTCGCGGGTGAAAGCGAGGACGATGACAATGAAGATCAAGAGAGTGACACGCGATGGAGCAGTGCGCGCTTGACGCCAAAACCATTGACGATGCCTTCAGGACCACCTACTCCGAGCGCTTCGTCCTCACCCTTCGTCCCGACACCTGGAGGGAGGAACTCTGTATCTTCTACACCGAAACAGTTCCTTGTGCTGAAGTCATTCCATTTGGTGCTCGTTCTGGATCGACCTGATCCGTCGTCAGTTGCATCTACGGACCTTGACCGTTACTTAGATGCCTACTACCAACAAGTTTCATTCAAGCTCACTGCTGCAATGCTGTACGAGCAAGGGAGAAATGGATACGTTGCTCAACAGGTCGACAGTCTGATCAGGCTCCGCGAGAGCATCTTCGTGGGTTCATTCACACTCTCTTCTTTTATTGAGGACCTTACTTGTGTTAGTCGTCTGAATCTAGACAAAGCCCCCCAAAACAATTTGAGGCGTTCTTTGACAAGGCTCTGAAGCAGTCCACGTTAGCCCTTGCCATCAAATCGGCGTACGAAGCCGTCGTGTCTTCCTCGATTGCGCAAGTCATGATCAACACGATCCTTGTTAGCGTTCAGCTTCCCCCAGGTCATTTCAACCTCCTTAAGGTCGATCAGCAACAACCCGATGACGTGTATGTTACATCGGGTATGCCAACTGAAGAAGACTGGTGGAATATCAACAATGGCGGCGAAGAAGAGGATGAGGAAAGTGCAGAGGCTAGACTCGAGGATGAACTGCGTTTCGGTTGGAAGATACCTCCACTCAAGCCATGGAAATCATTCTTGCTGCTTGATGAGGCTAATAATGAATCTGGAGAGAATGGAATGGACGTGTTGGTAGGAGACAGACCAAGGGGACAGAATGGGAAGGATCCGCTGAGTCGACTTCTGAAAGTTGCCAGCCCAACCCTCTCGTCAGTGACCCTTGTTCACCTTATTTGAATCACGTCGCTGATTCACTTATGGTAATGGTAGTCTCTATGAGATGTCAGACATTTGCGATCTAAAGCTCGAGACAGAGATATATTCGCTAGTAAGGCTCCTCGTCTACAACCGGAAAGCCAAAGTCTGCGATGTCGTGCGTAAAACCCTCACGAACATCTACGTTCCATCTTCTATTTTTCCCCGACCGTAAGTACCGAAAATCATCTTCTTACCCATTCTTCACCGAACTTCTTACAGGCTCTCGGAGCTGAGCATTCTCTTCTCCCAACAGTTCCCTACACTCAGTCCACTGCCTTCTCTCCTAAGCGTTATATCTTCCACTCATCGCCCATTCAATGCCCTCGTTCCAACACCTCACAACAGTGCAAACCGAAAGCTCTTCCTGCGTGCCCTCATCTGGATGGTTGCTAATGATGTCGTTGTGATGCTCCATGTCCGAGTGCGCATCGTCGTAACGACGGAGATTAAACTTATGGCATTGAAAGCTCAGCGTAACGAGCGTGATGCTCGAGCCAAGAAGAAGGAACAGATGGACCAACGACGACGGTCAAGATCTTCCAGACGCACCAGCGATACGAAGAATGGAGACAACAACGGAAATAGTCGAACGGCTTCCCCGCAGATCTCGGTCCTATCTCTGGGAAATAGGGGCGTAGAGATGCTGGACGAGAGCATTGGGTGGGCGGACCCTGTCATCTCCACGACGCCTTCGCGTGACTCTATCCAAGCCCTTGGCAAGAGCACTCCGCCCTCGAAATTGGCCAGAGTGCTAACTCCTCATTCACAATCACGTTCTCGTGCGAGCCGTGAATCTTCCCATCGTTCTCGGCAGGCTTCTTTTGCACGTTATCCCGGTGCTGCTTTGTTCGGTCAGATTGACGAGAATGGATATGACGATGAGCACGACGAGCCAGGCTTTGATGAGGAAATTCACTCGGAGCAGGATGATAGTTATCTTCAAAAGCATGGGTCACGCCTATATGCTGACAGTACCGAAGTTGAGACTTCTGAGCTTGAAGAAGAGGAAGACGCGGATCTTGAGCCTTCGTTCTTAGTGGACCCGGAGCGAGCGACAAGAGCGCAGAGGCGGTGGTTAGATGGAATGTGCATTGGGAAAGATGAATATCTTGTCCGTTGGTTCAGAAAGTAAGTCGTTATTCATCGTCGACTAACCATTGGAATAACTCGGATTCTGGTACGTGGGATAGAGTCTCGCCATATTTCGATGGCAAGAAGACGACGGACGAGATTCTTCACCGAACTGAGATTAGTCGGAAGCAGCTACGAGAAGTGTTGCACCACTTCGACGAGTATGTGAGTAGGATGTGACCAATGTCATTTCATGATCCTCATCACATCTCGTTTATTAAGTTGATGCTCATGCTTCACCCTTGATGGCCCCGTAACGGGTAATGGTCGCTTTTGGCTGTTATGTCAAGTGCATTAAGACAACATGAATGCACTTGAAATGACTGTGGAGGAACGTGCTCTGAATATCACCCAGCGAAGATTGCTGCGCTGTCAACGTGGATACAACTAGGCTCGCGTGGCCACTCCCTTTCTCCATTGTGTTACATCCTTTCATACAAGGTCTTGAAACCTCAGCTTAGTTTCTGCCTAGACCATGGACCACAGACTTGTTGCTACAGAAGAGAGGTCATGTAGCTGCAAGCGGTCGGGCAGGTGTATGTACGATGCATGTTTGATTACTTGTGATAAGAATACATATGGATGATGGCAAGTCAATAATCTGGTAGGAAGTGTGTTATACGGAACACGAGACACAGACGCTTAATCAGACTTGCCCTTTTTGAGGAGTTCGTCCTTCTTTTGCCCCGCTTCGGTGGCAGTTTGATTCACTTTTTGGCTGGCCTCACTTGCGGTTTCTTTGACCTGTTTTGCGGCTTCGTCGGTTTTCCCGCCTGGATTATGAACTGCATCAGAGGATGAAGAAATGCATATAGGTTCGAGAACTGACCTACGGCTTCCTTGGTCTTTTTGAAAACCTTCTCGGTCCCTTCGATAGCCGAAGCCAGTCCCTTTCCAACCTTCTTGTTGACCTAAAGATCAGTACTCTATTAGAGGTGCACCTGCGAGTGGCGGACTGAGTACAAAAAGGACTGACGGTGTCTAGGGTATCCTTAGTGGATTCGGTCACCGTCTTATTCCTTATGGGGGTTGTCCAAAGACGAGCGACAGGTGGGGAAACGAAAACAGAATGCGCTGCGGCGGATTGGCGAATTGCGGAGCGGGTTAGGAAAGACATTTGTGGTGTGAGGCGTTGGGAAGGCTTGATTTGTGTTTGGCTGACAGTGTTTGGATCTTCTGCGAGCGGCACCCCGCTCCCTTTATACCTTTTTGACTGGGTTTCATACCGACGTCATAGGAGGCTGAATCAAGGGTCATGTCAGGTGATCGCCGTCGAGCGGGAACTCGAACCGCGGTTCAGTCTCGGTTCAGCGAAGGTTCGATTCAGGTTCAGGCCTATCCACTCAATGTTGTGAATGGTTCAAACTGAACTGAGCTGAACTGAATCTTGCGCACGCAAAGAATGAATATTATTTACATTGCATTCCTTCCGGCCGGTTCAATACCGAATTGTAGTTAATTTATCGTCGAGGAGGTATCTAAGCATCGCCCATTCTTCCTCTTCCAATTAGTGGCTGCGCGGCGCTGAGGTACGACAACCGATCTCAATTGGGTTCGTACCTCACTGGTGGTAAAATCGCCTGGCTTATGTACATGTACGCAGGCAGGTGCAGGAAGATATGATTACGGTACTTATACCGACGGAAAGCCAAGAAGCAAGAAACAATAGTACCAAGAAATAAAATATCCAGCATCGACTCGGATCTGTGGCGTAACTCAATAGTGACACAACTCATCGATCGATCCGGGACTGCCGTTTCGGTGTCGTTGACTCCGGACTGGATCCACAACAATGGCATGCTGAGGTCGTAAATTTTGATGGAGATGATGAACCTTGTGAACCGAACCGCGGCAACCCTGGCGAGAGTACAGTGGACATCCCTGTTCTTTCTCTCTTCAAGTGGCTCGCGCACATTTGCTAGATGAAACTTTGTGCAGAATCCGTCATTGGGACAATTGGGATGATACTAATCTTTAGAATGGAGTGTAGGGGGTCATCAAGAGTCGTAATTTCTAGGCTTTGGGCTGGAAAAGGTAGAAGGGCAGTATGTGACAGGCTAGGAAAGCAGGATTCAACAGACGTCGATATAATAACAAATGGATATAATGATGGGGACCTTTCACAAAAAAAAGATAGACTACTCAGGCGGCAGCTCCGCGAGGAGTGAATTTGAGCAAGCACCCATCCTTAGGGAAGATCCTGAAACATTGTCAAACCATCAGCATCGAAGAAAAGCTTATGTGTGATCGTTTCCAAGTGGACTACTTACGTTGCGATAATCTGAACCTTATCACTCTCCGGAGTCTTCAGATGATCCCAATCCATTAGCACCACCGCAGTCCCCATAGCCGTCATCATGTTCATCGTCGTGTATTCCTGACCAATACATCTATGGGGACCCGCACCGAACACGAGGTAATGTGCGGGATTCTGGTTTGCCGCGTTATTCTCGTCTAACCAGCGCTCGGGCGTGAACTTGTGCGCGTCCTTGTATACACTTTCATCCAGTAAGGACGGATACAAAGAAGGGATAACCATGCTACCCTTGGGGACTGTATACGTGTCCGTAATAGGGAAATTCGTTTTCGCGCGGTATGGAACCTAACGAGTGTTCCTGCTTCAGATCACATTCGGTTACAGGGATGACTCAGGATGGACGCACCATAGTGACCGGGGGCTTGACTCTTAAACTCTCCCTGACGCAAGCGCGGATATATGGCATATTATCCAAGAATTCCAAGCTCATGGGACTCTCCACGTCTCCACCGCGCACTCTCATCTGCTCCTCGCGTACCTTGGCTAGGATGTCCGGATGATCGGCCAAATGCTGGAACATGTAAATGATCCCACTTGACATCGCGTCCTGAGAGGCGAACAGAAACGAGAGCACCACTTGAGCAACCTCATGATCAGAGAAGTCGACCTTGTACTTGCTGTCTTCGCCCTTGGACTCAGAAGCCGTAGCCATCTCCCGAACCCAGGCGTCAATGAGGCACTTGACCTCCTCACCACGGCGCATGGCCTCCTTGCTTGCTTTGGTAGCACCTTCAAGCCACCTCATGGCCTCTTTGCGAGCCTGAATGGCTCCCCAAATCTTCGTTCCCGGTAACGCAAATGGGAAGTTGACGAGCTCAAGAGCTTTAGTGATCTTCCAGTACCTGTCACTAATGATCCGGACGGCATGTTGGGGAATGTGCGGGCCACAGAAGACGCGAAGGGAGGTTTCCATATTGAAGTCGCGTACGGTCTTCATGATGGACGAGTGAGTATGAGCTTGAGGAGACTCAAGCCATTCCTTGTAAGTTTTGCGAGCGATCTCGTCCTGGATCTTGAGATATATACTAAACAGGGTGTACGCGGGGTAGCAACATTTCCAATGATTACTATTGAGGGAATGCGGCTCACGCTAGTGACTTCCTTGTGAACAGAGAGTTCAACATTCTACGATAATCTGAATGTGCTTTCCCATTAAGAAAAACCCAATTATCGTGCTCAAGAACGGCCTTGGCAGAATGCACCAGGCATGGTTCTGTATACATAGGACTGTTGAAAATCTTGCGTGTATGTTGGTTGGAAGATGCCATTACGATGAAACTGCGAATTTAGGTAAGAGTGTATCGTGAGTCAATCGATAGAATCGGCAAACAGAATCTATGGTACGCACATGTTGAATACGCTGAGAGCGCTTAGAGGACCCATGTCCCATTGCTTCTGGTAATTTTCCAGTGTAGGATGCATACTATTTAAAAACTTTCCGATAACTGGTATCGTCCATTTATCACCAGGCAACCATGATTTCTTCCATCGATAATTGAATTGCTCGAGGATGAGGAGTAAAAGAAGAGTTGCGCCAATGGTGGTCAATATCATGTCGCTGATCCAGAGTCCGTGGGGATTGGTTGCAAAGGAGACACTAGCATTGTCAGCAGGTGTTATACGGCGGGAGGCGAAGGATAAGAAAGCAGGTGGAGAGCGCAGGATTGAGGACATCTTTGAGATGTTCGAGAACGTTTAGCAGCCAAGAGCTCGAGAGTCTTATAATCAGTGCCGTACAACACGTGCCGCCAAGAAAATTCGGAAAGTAGTCCACTACTCGCTGGGACGTTATCCTTGACTCTTCAGCGACGGCCGGGAGGAGGACGGCGAGGTGGGATGTTAATAATCTTTTCGGTGGTACGATATGCCATGAGTGTTTTTTTCTCACGCTGTCTGCAAATAATAGGCCTTTTGGCTCGTTCAATTCATCAGGGTCCACACTGCCAACCTCTGCCAACTAGAAGGAAATGTCGGTGTTGTTAGATATCAACGGGAGCTCACGGACTTAAAGTACATTGGTGATTGTTGTACCAATGTTATTTTGTTCCATTTTTCTTTCATTCTCTGTTTTGCTGCGCGAGCATAGGCGATTATGCCAAGCTCAAAGCGTATATATTAAAGAGGAAGTTCGACGTTGATTCCCTCACTTCTCTTGTTCCGAGACTGAGGTGAGATTGACGAACTTGCTACATATACCTTTTCTCTTACTAAATAACAATGTATTACCTTTCGCTAGTGATTTTGCGTATAGCGTTCTAACAGGTGTATGGCATCATTGCAATATCTACACTCATTGATACAATGCGAACGTTCTGGGCGTTGCAAATAATATTTCTTATCGTAGGAAATTTTCATACATCTTGCAGGAACAGAAAGTTTTCCAACGGCTAATGCCTGAAGGACTCATACTCAAAAGTCTTCTACAGTCAAACCCATAAATTAGTGGCAGAAATGACCAAAGAGGGATGCTCTCTCAATTTCGTAGGGTCCGTATATAGCGACGAGCTTGGGCGCACATATCCGCCGCCCTTTGTTTGTTTCATCTGTTCTGAAGCTAATCTGGCGATACTTGGAAGCGAGAGCGCCATTCCCCATTTATTATTGATAACTCTACGTGGACTGCGATATCTGACGAATCTGATATCGCGTCCAGATCACAACACGCTAAGCATCAGTACCCGTGAGCTAAATTCCACCGAAGTCCATACTATAACAGTCCATGCGTACGGAGAAAGTTTAAGATGCATTTGACGAAATTCAGGAACGGTGAGTGCAACACGGGCCCGTACGCCCGAGCCATTCATATCCGATTTTGTTACCACGTTTTGCAGGTCACCAATACATATAATCAAGTAAGTGTATCATCAACATGTGTATGTGGAATTAGCACATACGCGGCTAACGCTGCTGTTGGTACATTTAACGTCCTCGAGCTGAATTTCAAAATTGACAAACCTTGATTGTCATTTCGTCGATATATTCTTTCTATATATAATTTCATCCATGTGTTTTCAGGATGTTCTTCTGAGCATAGCTGAGCATTCGGATTAAATTACTTGTGGCTCATATATAGGATTGGAATCAGAAAATCCGATGATCAGAGGAATTTCCTGGCAGAATTTTCTATAGATTTTGTTCGAGCGTTCTCCCCTTAGAGATGCGGTATTGATTTCAAGGCGGTCAACCTAAGCTTCTCCTGTAACTTTCCAAGCACTGGGCGCTGATTGATCTCATCTACTGTACGCAATCTCTGCCCCGGGCAAGTTGGTGAACTCGATAAAGTGTGTGATACCCTTAAGACCTGCAGGTCAAGCCGGGACCAAATATTCATTACATACCTACATTACATACTCATGTCTGTCTGACTACACAGGACGCCGGGGTTGTCACAGCTGAAGTACGTAGCAAGGACATTGATGGATTACAAACAATCGCGAGAACACAGTACAACAAAGCAAAGCCCACTACCCACAAAAATGATTGTACATGGCCATGGAAAGCATACCGACGACAAACCCGAAAGCTATTTTGATGTAATCCGAATTTGAATGCATGCTACACACCTGTAATGGTGCTTCTTTCGGGTTGGGATTAGACACCTTTCTTTTCTCTTCACTCACAAATGGTTTGCGTGCATAAATATCCACATTTTGATGTTTGGCCATTTCCATGCCAGTTTCCATGGCTGGTAGGCCATCGATGGAGGCCCCATTGTTTAGTGCCCAGTAGTTCCAAATACCTTTATCAGATTTATAGGCTAGGTTGGTCCGTTCCAGGTCATGGTTATCAAACTTCTCTTTGTTGCTTAAAAAGGAGAGGAGTTGTGTGCGATGGTGGGAGAAGGTATAGACTGGTACAGCTTGAAGGATATGAAGAGCATGTCAACGCACATTAACTAGGGCAAGCTTGTAGTGTGGCGTACCATACCCGCATGACTTAGATATCAAGGGGTCAACGAAGGGTCAGCAAAGGAGGAGGTATGAAACTTACCGAACCAACTGCATGGACATACACGACGATGACGGCCCTCCCGCCTGGCAGCCTTTCTTCGTCTGGAACGAATTTTTTGAATTCGGCAGTGCCTGCTTCGTGCCAGATCCCTAGTGTGATCTCCCGGTGAGAGGTGCCTTTACATCATCACCAACAGCGGAATTATACCTGCACCAAACAGCCGGATGATCTGGGGAGCTTCACTGAATTCCTGAGAGCGGTTCGTAGAATATAGATGTTCAAAGTGATAAGCAGGACACTTTACTGTACCTACTTGGAATAAAATTGTAATTCGTCCGTTCTCTCGTAGATGGGCTATCGTCTCAGAACCGGAACCAGTCAAATCCTAAACCAATTGAAGAATTGCCGTCACGCATGCCAGGATTTACACACCTGATACATGACCGTATTCTTGTCGAGGACCTTAAATGTCCCTGCTACACCCTTGGGGGACACATTAACATGACCGGTTGGGCTCCTTCATCAGCAAGATGACATCCGAGTACGGAAGTGAGTCACATCAGTCGTTCACGTTCAGTGAGAGCAGTCATACAAAGGAGCCGTTGCAACCCAGAAACAATGCTGTTTCTCTATCCATTCGATAGTTTTTTCTGGTATTTCGTTGAAAAACTTGCCCATAATTCGAATTTGGGCCGTGAGGGTGCAGCAGTGACAATGAGTGTTGACAGAGAGATTCCGCAGTCAATCAGAACGCCAAGGAAGAAATAGACAGATCGATTATCTGATAGTCGGGAAGATAGCGGTAAGACCCCCCTGGTGCACAGAATTAGGTGGTGGTGGAATTCTCGATATTTAGCTGGCTTCTCGTGAGAATGCCAAGGGCAGGCGTCTTCTTGGTACAAATACATAGAAATAGGAATAAAGAAACTATTTCGTCTTCATCTCACAACCCACACATCCGCCTTCGTCTAAGGGACTCGAGACATTCGCATGAGCCTCACTCAGGATTAGGTTCTGTACCTAGTGCAGGATTACTAGAGCTTTATTATCGATCGATCTAGCACGTGAAATGACTCACACCATAATTTGACCACTCACAGACTGAACTTGAAAGGAGATAAACTAGCATGGCCTAACGTTCACAAGCAATGACCAAGGTCCAGGGAAAGCTTACATTATCTGCGGGCTGATATAACAAGCATACTGAAGTAATGAAAACTATACACCATTGTTTTCATGATGTCGGGCAATCTGAAGGCTTCTATTCGGTTGGGTTTAGCTGGACGTCGGGGCCACCAGTCGATTTGGATCGGCTGATTCTGAGTTAACGCAGCAGTTCTTGACTCTATCCATGATTTGGCCAATAGACGGTGTCATTACTGGCACCGATGTCTGTCCAACTGGGTTGCTTGATCCCCCCACCTTTCCCATCCGAATCTCAGTGGTTAACGGATGTGCGCTCAGGTTTTACGTGCATCCTTAACCGGTAAACGGGTCCGAGTGCCATATGATCGAGTAGAGTCCCTTCGCAAATCGGGGTCAAGGTAGAGCCAAATAATGTGATTTTTCGGCCCTCGATTTCGGTGGTGCCTCCTGCCTTCTCGAGGCATGGCAGAGAGAGTCTGTTAGGGCCTCGAGAGGGGACATACAGACAATTGCGCAACTCAAGCACCTTGACTTGGTGTCCAATACGTGCTTCGGCCCGAACACTTCCACAACCTAGAACAGGTGTTCGAGTATTGCCGATTCTGAGAACGAATTGACCTGGTGTCTCCGAGTAGCTCGTGAAAAACTCTTTCTTGGAGATAACATGCGCGTCCGCTCCAGAGTCGCCAATCCATTGGTTGACATTATATTGCATTGATGGGAGGGGAGAAGCGAATTTGAACTGCGGTTCCTGTGTAGGTTGGGCCTTCTTAAGATCAGCCTCCCGTTTTCGGCAATCCCTCGCCCAATGACCCCTCTTGCTACAGTAGTTGCATATATCATTCCGTCGACTGTGAACGTGGGGTGTACTCGAATCGGAACCACGAATTGCCTTCGAGTACTGCCGACGAGCCCACTCGTTCTTGATACGCCTCAAAATAGAGACGGCCGTTTGTGTTTGAACTGCACGATCATCACTATCGAGATCTTCCATGTTAAGTGCAAATATAAAGATGTCCCATGAAGGTGGTAGAGACATGAGGAGTGCGATAACGAATTCCTTCTCATCGAATCGTTCTTCCAAACCCGCATCCCGAAGTTTGTTCCATGTCTTGCGCATCGTATGAGTGTGAATATCCAAGTCATCATCTTCGCCCATATGTGTACTATAGAATTCGCACCGAAGGAAAAACCTAGTTTGTGCATCTATAGTCCCGAAACGCTCTGCCAGGATACCCCATGCCTCTTTCGCCGACTTTGCATCCTTAATGCAAGGCACAATGTACGATTCAACCCGAAGACAGATCTCGATTATCGCTCGTCGGTCTCTTCTCTTCGTGCTGTCATCGTCGGCATCAGCAGTAGCACCGCCATCTTCGACACAGTTCCATAGATCAATGACTGTCAGGAGGGAAGACATGTAGCGCTTCCAAGTGTGGTAGTTTTCACTCCCTCTGAGGAGAGGAATGTCATAGATATCTTCGCTGGAGGAAATCATCCTATCCTCAATCGACGTCACAAATGGTATGGAAGCTTGTAACAGTGATGAAAGTGTCCAGGATCCTCTTGGTGTGAACTTGTTGGGGTATAGGTTGGCACGAGCGGGTCCTTGAGACCTTTTATACTCAGCAACAAGTTGTCACACGTCACGGCTCTTACTAAGCGCGTACTTTCGCGTACCGGATACTCCCGATGACTGAAGAGAGCCCCTGCATTTCAGATTTCTTGATTCAATGCGCGATGCTCAGACCACCTAGCAATGACTTTACTCTGCCTGCAAAGTTACGGCCCAATCTCCTTTTGTACCGCTTTGGCCATCATCCCCATTCATTCCTGCCACAACCCCCATTCCTGCGCCTCACGTATGAACCGTCGTACGTGAAGGAACCATCCCTTCAGGAGTTACCTCAATAGGAATGCAACGCCAATTTAGGAGTCTTCCGGCCCGAGGCCCCGAGCGTCGCTTGTATCACATGACCTGCCTTATCTTCAAGTCGTTTCGGCCGATTAAGATTTCATTGTAACCTTCACAATGAGTCCGCTAGCTCGGTTAGTGAGCGGGCAGACCACCATTCACATTCCATCTTTTGTGCTTGAGAATGGCGTGGAGCTCAAGGATGTCCCTGTTGCCTACAAGACATGGGGAACCCTCAACGAAACTAGGGATAACGTTATGGTCATCTGTCATGCTTTCACTGGGAGCGCAGATGTTGAGGACTGGCGAGTCCCTAGTGCTACCACGAGTTTGGCCATATACTAAGATCGATGCATTTCACTACTCCAGGTGGGGTCCCTTGATGGGCCCTGGCAAAGTTTTTGATCCTTCGAGGTTTTTCGTCTTCTGTGGAAACGTCTTGGGCTCTCCGTATGGTTCTGCCTCGCCTCTAACAATTGGCTCTGATGTGGGACGCCCCTATGGCCCAGAGTTTCCACCAACCACCATCCGTGACGACGTTCGGTGAATTAAGCCCTTGTTGCAGACTGGTAACCTGTCCTAATACTCCTATACAGTCTACACAAACTTGTCCTCGACCAGCTTGGTGTTTCATCAGTCGCTGTAGCCATAGGTGGCTCCATGGGTGGCATGACAGTCCTTGAATGGCCACTCTGCAGCCCACCAGGCTACGTCCGGAACATCATTCCCATCGCCACGTCCGCCAGGCATAGTGCGTGGTGTATCAGTTGGGGCGAGGCACAACGCCAGTCCATCTATAGTGATCCGCTCTATTGTGATGGATATTACGACACCAAAGACCACTCGAAACAA
>WNFI01688417.1_pt2 | contig 17217 bp, 20 predicted proteins | sample 5400471 | NCBI WGS metagenome assembly WNFI01 (sample SAMN13153348, study PRJNA577476) | soil metagenome | isolation source: 100 cm saprolite on Douglas fir-dominated hillslope | place: USA:California | collected 2013-09-17 | reverse complement strand
ATCGTGCAACCCCGTGTGACCTTTAAGGTCACAGCTCGAGACGGTATGTAACCTTGGGTTGGGTGGGGCTCGAACCCACAACCAACGCCTTAAAAGGGCATTTGCCCGTCGAGAGGAATCTTACCTATTACACGAAAATACACTTTGACAGCTTGGTCGCCCGAGGCTGAACATTATCCTATGAAGTCACCCATATTGGAGCTGTACTTAGAGCCGTTCAAGACTGCTGCCGCAGAGGGGGCAACAGTTGAGTTGAAATTGCGATTGCTCGCCGGGACGGTACCCGCTCTCGCGAAGTACGCACACCAAAAACACCTACAGGACATTGAGGACGATTTGGCAAAACATTTTGGCGATGCTTTATCCGACGACGAAAAGGAAACACTCCGCTTGTGCCGTCAGCTTCGAAACAAAGTGCTTCACACAGATTTCCGAGCAGCGAGGGATAAGCTGAACGAGTTGCGTGCAGAACCGACATCGGGCGGCGTCGTGAAAATTGATCTACCAGTACCGACCGTAGCTGAAGCGACCAAGAAAATTACCGCTGCCAAAGAAGGGAAGGAAGGCGTGCTAATATCCGACACTTTATCCACCGAGGCCGGTAGCGTCTTTGGATGGTTTATGGAAGCTGGAGCAGCAGGCGATTTTCAGAAAGCGAGCGACGCCTTCAAGAGGGCCGCCGCGATAGTCGATAGATTAGCCAGTGACCAAGCCGTAGCAGCGATTCAAAAAGCGCAGCAGCGGCGTTAGGTACCCCGTAGGACCGACCGGAAGGACCTTCCGAGTGTGATCATGGCAGCGCTTTACAAATCCATGCTGCAGTCATAACCCGGTCAACCAATTCTGCCTTTAGGCTGCAGATCTTGCGGTCAACGCATCGGCGTTCTGGTAAATTGATTCACGAATGGCACTGCTTTAGCCTATTCGGCTAAAGTAGAAGAATTCAAATGACTCCCTCCAAACGTCACACGTCCTTGTTCGGAATCGGATTAACTATAGAATCAGAGTATCAGTTCTCAGAGAGCCTCATCCTGAGACCATTCACCCTTAATTCTGACATAGAGTGGCTTAAAACCAGAACTCGTAGCCAACGGGATTACGGGTTCATTTGCGCTCTAGCTAAAGTGATAACATTTGAGTTGGAAATCTCGGCGGCGGCGGCGAAAGATGTGGCTATTGCAGGCTGGAACGCACAATGGATTCTAATTCTCATTTCGATCTATCTACGTAGCCCCGTCTACTGGCCTCTTAACGGGTATCGTTCTGACCCAACGGAACAGCCCCGCAAAGTCCTAGTAGGAAATATTTTCTTTAGTCATCGGATTTTCTCTCCTCCAGTTCCCGTTCCGATTTCCACTTTGGATAAATGCGCTGCAAGTATTGCCTCTTTTAATAACCTTTTGTCTGACGAACGATTCTCGTTCGCGGCGTCTGTGACTGCTCACAATTACAACGAACCCAAAGCTTCAGTTCGGGTCGCCGCAATCTGGGCTGCGATTGAATCGTTGCTGGGGTTCGAGTCCGAATTGAGATTCAGAATAGCGGCTGCCGCAGCCCGACTACTTGAGCCGCAAAGTGATGCGCGATATCTGCGTTTCAAGAACGTGCAGAAGCTTTATGATCTAAGGTCTAAGTGCGTTCACGGCGGCAATCTGAAAAACAAAGATCAGGAGACTGCCGTATTAAGCTCCTTGGGCCTCCTGTGTGAATTGCTGATCTTTTTTATGAAGCGTGGCTCCCTCTTAGATAAAGCCGAAAGGGATCGCATTTTTTTTAGCGACTCTTCTCCTCTTAACTGAAACACTGTCCGATTCAAAACTTTGGCTCGTAAAAACAATCCAGACTTTTTCGGGGGTTATGATTTCCGAGAGCAACCAGCTTCAAGAGCGCTATTTCTGAGAAGCCCGGTTTAACGGCGTATCTAAAAAAAACCCCGCCTAGAAACGGCTAGGCGGGGTTCTACCCTTTCGGGTGATCCGTTTTTCACATCGAGATGGATTTCTCGTCTCCGCTTTGACCACCGGAGCTGCGGCAATGAACAGAAAATTACGCCGTTGTCGGCGCGTTCGTTGCTAGACCTCGATGAACTTCGAGTCGCCGTTTAATTCCCACCAGCGCTGTGGGTTAAAAGGTTAGTTCGCTGACCTTCTGTTCGATCACCTGAGGACGGTCATCATACTGCAAACTGATCTTCCAAGGATTCTTTCACGTGTTTGGTGACTACCCGAGCAAGCTCTTGGTGATCGGTTACGCCGTGTATATTGAAGGTGTTATTTACACTAACTTTGTCCCTCGCATGGTTAGGTGTATATCGATCTATCCTAAGATCCGACTCTGGCGCAGTATCATTGTCTCTGTACGTTCTGCCGCCATACTCAAAAGTACGCCCCGTTGAGCCTCCAGAAGTCCCGAACAGCCTCTGGCGCATCGAGCGAGTCAGCGCGACAGACAAGCCAGCCTGCAGCCGGTTGTCGCGATCACCGATTCCATTACGAGAGTTGGAATCTCCTGTTGAGTCTCCGGCGTAACCGTATTCGGTCAGCTTGACGCCGCCTAGCATCCCATCGCTGCCATTGCCTCCAGGTCCGCCTCCGAAGCCTCCATTGTTCCGCATGGCGTCGATCAAGTCTCTCTCGGTGTCAGCTAACTCGCGCATCGTGTCTGCTACTTGCTGGAACGTGCTAAGAGGCAGAACAGCCTCAGTGCCTGCTTCGCCGACCATTCCGACGTGCGGAGTGTTGAAGATTCCGCCGTCTGCGTGTCCGGGTATTACTGAGTGGATCTGAGAATGGGAATATCCAGTCCAGATCGAGGAGCCACCGCTGTGTATACCGCTAGCCGCATCAGATTGGATTTTTGCGTTAGCGCCGGTTGGATCTGAATTTAAAAGAACGCCTCCAGGGACTAAGTTTTTCATCCAGCCAGGCATGGCATTCCATACGTTCCCTATTGTGTTAAGGAACTTAACGACAGCATCCATTGCGAGAGTCATTATTTGAAGGTCGTAGATAACGCTGTTCATCATGCCCTGGTCGAAAGATTTACCAATTGTGTTAGCTAAGTCGCCAGAGTCCTTCATCATTTGCTCGATCACCGGCATAACGCTCTTGTCAACTCCCTTTCCTAATTCATTGAAGAATTTCTCTATCTCAGGAAGATGACTAACAAAGCCGGTGTTAACTTCATTCAGAAGCGGGCTAAGGATCTTGTTTTCTACGTCGCCGATTAACGTCTGCAGAGTGATGAAGTTATCTTTAAATGTATTCTCTCGGCCTTCAGTTGTGTTAGACATTCTGGCTGCGGCTCCGTAGGCGATCCCTCCAGGGCCCGTGGCCTCGTCTATAGCTCTATCAAAAACGTAAGCAAACTCTTTACGCCCTTTGATAGCCTTTGCTAACTGGCCGTAGATAACGTCTTGGTCTTGCTGCGGCATCTTAGCGAACTCGTCGCGGCTGATCTTTTCGCCGCTGCTGTTCTTAAGCATTCCGGATTGGTCGAGCATAATCGCGCGTACGTTAATTCCGGCCTTTTCAAGCGGGGCGATGCTGGCTTTAGTGATGTAGCCTTGCATCTCAGCCTCAGAAATGGTTGAAGCAACTATCTTGAGCTCGTCGTCGTAGTTGCCATTCCCGCCTTCAATAGCGCCGTGCGCGTAAGCGGCAATATCTGACGCCTTCCCGAACTGCTTTTGAGCGTAAGCAAGCTTTAGCGCGGGGTCGGTAGCGGGGGACGGTTCGCCGAGTCGTTTCTCTGCGATCAATTCCGCAGGGGTAGTGTACGGGTTGTTTAGACCCTGGGCTCGCAAGCGCTCAACTTCTTTGTTGACAGCCTCGGGGTCCATCTGCATTGAAATGCCGAAAAGAGTCTTCTGGCCTTCCAGTGTAGCCGCTGCGTTACTAGACTCTTTCATGAGGTTTGCGAGCTTCCCGGCTCCGTCTACAGCTGAGGCGAAGAAAGTCTGCATTGCGCCCAGGGCGGTAGCGCCGAACATGCCAGCCATTATGCCGTCCATGCTTGTAAAGCTGCTTTCTATCTGCTTTGCGTGCGCTGCAGCTTGTTTAAAGCCCTCAGGCTCCACAAGCCCGTTGGATTTTGCGTTAGCGGACGCCGCGATGTTAGAGATCTCGCCAAAAGCTCGCTTCAGCTTATCCAGCTCTTGGACACTAATCCCGATTGACCGTTCTAAAGAGCTGTCTACAGCCCCACTGATCAGGACTTCTGAGGTATATTGTTTCATTTTTTAAAAAAAAGTTAGTTAAAATTAAGCCCCGAAGCTAGTTTTCTAACTCCGGGGCTCGTTCGTTTTTCACCGCCATGAACTTGGCGTATCAGTATTGACCCGCTGATCTCGGTTATGAACAGACAGCTCCTTTCGGAGCCACCAGAAATTGTTTGTTAAAAGGTTAGTTCCTTGTTAGAAAAGTATTACAGGTTACCGCCGGTTCCAACGACGAAGGAAGGCCCGTGCAGAAGTCCGACGTTGCACCACAGAACACAATTCAGGACGATATTGCCTTGCGTCATTTGCGTGTATGGATCCACAGCGATCTCAAAGCCCCAGATAGCCAGCGCTAGATCACTAAAGCGTCCGAAAATCAAGTTGCCGCTGACGCCGTTCAAGTACTGCGAAGTAGCGAGCGGAAGTCTGTCGTCGCCGAGGACGCGGTTGTTTTCAACCAAAAAGCGGTTGTTAACTCCGCCGATCGGAGTCGTACGGAGCGAGCTGGCCCCTGTCGGTGATGTAACAAAGAGGAATGTTCCGTCGTCGTGAGCCGCAGTGGCCTCGACGTTAGCAACCGCGCTCGACAGCTTGACGTTAGTAATCGCGCTGGACAGGTCAGTTGTGTAAAAATTCGTCTTGGAAAAGTCTGCGTTGCCGGAACTCGGGTTCACCGACGAGTTCAAAATTCCTTTTGAAGGGACGTTCCCGGATGCGGTGATAGCGCCGAGCGCGAATCCGTCTAAGTTGGATAATGCAACACGATTAACATCATTGAAAACGCTTTCAATAATGTTTGCCTGAGACTGCTTGACTAGCTCATAGCTTACGGGGACGTTAAACGCTAGCGCCGCCGGCTTCAGAGTGAGCGCTCCTAAAGTTTGGTTCGAGTTGTCACCAACTGCGCTGCCTTCAGCAGGGCTGGAGAGCGGCGTAGCAGATGTTGCGAAATACGGTCGGGAATAGTTACCAACTAGGCCGGTCACGATTGTTGCCTTGGAACAAATCGGGGAGTTTACAAAAGACAAACGGATGTTGCTGTCGACGTCTGTCTGGACGAGCTGAGGATTGTTAGCTGTGCTGTCGTCACCCCTGGTTACCGAAAAAGGGATAAACATTCCTGTCTTGGCATTGATCCCAGTTCGGTGCTGAAATTCTTTATGGAACTGGCAAATCGGAGAGTTTCCTCGGTCGAGAATCTCGTATGTTGAATTGAGCAAGAACTCTTTGCCGAATACGAGTTTCTTTGTGGCTGAGGAGACTGGCGGCGTCGGTCTGTGCGCGCGGGATTCGCCTAGGGTTGTGATTGCTTTAGGGGTCTGGATGGACATTGGAAAAATTATTCTTGTGAGGACGGAAGTTTGAAGAGATCAACTTCCTTAGTACCCATGATTGCTCGGGCGCAAGGTGTCAGCCCTCGAATCTGCTTGCTGCGGATGTCACAGCCCAGGATTCGAGCGACTTGAGACTTGGTGTACAGAGTAGTCATTTTCGGTTTTTGTTAAACTTTGCTGTAATGCGCCACTGCGCGCATACGAGCGTTTAACCTAATTACCGACGTCCAACTGGACAGTTTCTAAAAACCTTGGCTCAATATCGCGAACGGGATCCTTGTTAGGCTCGGGCGCAGTTACTGTGGCGGGTTCCGGTTTAGGTTCAGGTTTAGCTCGTTCCTTTTTTGGGCATAGCGACAACAGTTCACCCTGCCCATTGATTCTATATTACTCACGGTGAGTAGTATAGATCTGTGCTCGTCGAGCATCATATATCGGCTAATAGCGAACCATCTATAAACCGCCGCTCTAGCTAACTCTTGACCCTCGCTATGCGCAGCGTTTGCTTCCCGCTGCGCTGTTAATAACAAATGTCACGCCTTCGCCGCTATCAGAGAAGGAGCCAAAGGGGAGAAACTTGAGAAGCTAGTTGCGCGCCGACAATTTCTAGATCAGATCTACCAGAGAGCAGAACCTGAAGCAGTTCTCGAATCGCAAGTAAACGGACGACAGTAGCAAAAGAAGCAGGCGAGGGAAACCTTTCTATTGCCGTGTAGGAGCGTTAGGAGGGACTGTAGGACCGTGCGGAAGGTGGCTACAGCTTCAACTATACTAGGTGCGGTGGGAGATGCCCAGCTTGGCGCCGTCGAACTGCGGCCATGTCGAACGGTCTTCGAAAGAGAATATCTTGAAGAAAGTCTTTAGCTTACGGCGTGCGTGGGCAGCGCTCATTCTTTGACGGGCCTCTGCTGAGTGCTTTTTTCCCATACGAGATTCGCTCATTTTGAGTCTGCTATCGTCTGAAAATATCAACCCCGATATTCCATCACCTCCATTAGTAGCGTTACAAAGTTTATCTCGACCGATTATCGCAATAGCCGATATCTCAAACCAGAACGCCATCTGCTCGTCGTCGCCTTCCCATAACTTCTCGTACAGGACGTCAGTATAACCTTCAGAAGCTATCTTCCTAAGTTTATCTCCTAACTTGTTAGATCCAGGCTTTGTTTCGTTTCGCAGGACATGCTTTCTCCAGTGCTTATACATCCTCCTGACCTTTCCTTTACCTACATAGATAGTATCCCCGTTCCTAGGATCGATTAGCGCATACACGTAGAATTTCGGAAGTACCTTCACGCAAGTACCTACGACACACACCTAGGATATTAGGCGGCTTTCTGAGGCGATTTTAAGGAGCCAGCTAGCGATTGCTAACCAAACCCAGAAAGAAAAAGCGAGGCTGTGTTAAATGAGGGGAAATCTACCCTGTTCGGATTTCTCATCCGACTCTAATCAGCTCGCTTCGAAAATGATTACTTGGTAATCGGCTGGAACTTGCCGTCAACGATTTGCAAGTACACGCGGTTCGATTCGTCAACCTGCTGCGCCAGGTTGATTTTCTCTCTGTCCGCTGATACTTCTCCGCAGCTGGAGCGAGCGTGGAATCGGGCCAAAGCGGCCTCATGGGCGCGGTCGATGTCTGTCTTTTGAGAGTCGATGCGTTCTGCTTCTTCGCGTTCGCGTTGAATTTGGCGCTGGATGAGCCCCCATGCGGTTGAATCGTGAGACCAAACTTGTCTTGCGTTTTTCATGTAAGATAATTACACAGTCAAAGGGCGACGGTCGGGGGCGTTGTCGCTTTTTTCTTGACGCTTGATTCGCGCCTTGACGCCCCTGAAACCTAGCCGACGCACGCAGCCAGCGCAGCCGATATCAGATAGAGATTTGAAGCGGCGACATAACGGGCAGCGTAGCCCCTTAGTTTCCAATTGGCCCCTTACCATTCTTGAATCCGCCTAGGTTAAAGTCGTCCTTATAAACCCAATCAGCTAAGTTCGGCGTGCGCTTGGGTTTGCTATATAGAGAGAGGAAAGGATCGGATGGTCCGGCCTCGACAGCCGTCGCCTTGCCTTCCATGGTGACGACCGTAGTTAGTTTGCTGTGCAATTCGTTTAATGCTTTATCCAGCCTGGCGTGCAGACTCTTCCGGTATTGCGGATGCGTTACGGTGGAGTCAATTGCTAACTCCAAGATATAGTTTTCGTTCAGATTTTTTATCATATTCTTATGCGGGTTATTTTCACGGGTTCTGTTGGCGCTTGGCATATTATCTCTTTCTTCAGTTGATATTCTCTAACTGTTCCGCCCTTCGGATCGTTCCACGGGTTAGCTACAGGCTGAGAGTGGGTCTTCTCAACGGTGCTCCAGTTCGGGTTAGCAAATTCGCACGCCCCCAGATTTAGAACACGGAGATCCCACGATTCATTGCGCGCTTGTGAAGTTCTTTTCACCCATGTTGGCAAACCGTTGTCGGACGTCTTGATTTTCTCGCTTAAAAGGGTTGAGAAATAATAATCGTCATAACCGAGTTGCGGGTTGATAGGGAAATGTTGGTAACCGGGCCCAGCGTTCTCAACTTGAAGCAAATCGCGCAACGTCGTCTTAACGCCATCATTCTTGATCAGGAACATTCGGTCATTGTCGCTAACTGACTTACTCACTGACGACTGGCCGACCGGAGCGTATCCTTTCGTACCGCGCACACACTGAACGCCGTGCACACCGCCGCGTCGCGCAAAACGGTAAGCTAGGTCTGGACGGTAAGCGCAATCGATGAACGTCGCATACACTGTCAGGTAGCGCCCAGACGGGTGTCGATACTGCTTCAAAAGAAGCTCTTTCAGCGGATCCCAAGTCTGCGGAAGGTCGATGTTCCCGCGCTGAACGAAGTACAGCAAGCCCCACGTTTCGTTGTGCGGACCGTGCGATACAATCTCCATTTCGATTCGGTTTTGCTGAATATCAATGGCCGCAGTTAACAGTCCGGCGCGTTCGTGTAGAATAACCTCGCCCGTGTCTTCGAACTCAGGATACAGCTCGCGGCGTTTAAGCAACGTATCGGCTGGCAAGGCAGATTCCTCTTCTACTTGGTAGGCCTCTGCCAAGACTGTGTTCTGGAAAGTGCGAGTGTGATAGCTGCCGCGCTTGTTAGCTTTCAGGAACTCGTCCGCAAACTCGGCCATCTTGGATCCACCGAACCCCTTTCGAGCGGGTAGAGGCGTGATCAAGGCTGAAGCGTGGAGTCCAATCTTGTGGGTTATCTCAGGTCGCTCGGCGACGAAAGAGCCAGACAGCGCCATCTGAACTCTAGCCTTGTCGCTGTAGCGCGTTTCGCAGTGCGGGCACTGTAACCATGCCCCTAGATAGTTGTGGACGGTCTTTTTGTCTTTGCCTACAGACTTGTCCCATCTTACGTCTGGCCATCTGAAGACCCACGGCTGTGCGCAATTCGGGCATGTGCAGGTCCAACGGTGCTTCGAGCTGTCGTCGTATTCCATACTGATGCGGCAGCCTGGATTGATAGCTGGAGTGCTAGCGTAGATAGCCTTAGCGTCTTGGAACGTCTCAGAACGACGTAGCGCTAGGGTTACAGGATCACCACCATCGAGCGCCGACGGGTCGTAAAGGCTGACCTCATCGAACAGGAGTAATTTAGTAGAGTAACTTCGCAAGCTCGCTTCAGAACCAGCGGAGCCAATAACGCAGAAGCCACCGGGGAATCGCGTAAGTAGTACAGAGTTGGCGCCTTGGCCTTGCAACTGCTGGTCAGCTTCCAGGGTTATCAGTTCCCGCAACGCCTTGGTGCTGTTGATAACCGGGAATAGCTTGGTCTTGGCGAACGCGGACGCCATCTCAACGGTTGGCTGCAGAATCAAAGAAGGTGCTGGGTCTTGAGCTATCATTCGCCCGAGCAAACATTGAAGCAGGAGAGTTTTCCCTAGAGCCTGAGATGGAAACTGTAGCACCAGGGAGCTAACGTCCTGGCGATCAGCGTAATACAATGCTTCGCGCTGCCATGGATAGAGCTTTAGCTTACCGGCTCGCGACGATACCGTCCTGGTCAATGTAATGTTCTGTTCGGACCAGTCTGCGGAGCTTAGGCGAACTGGGGGCTCGAATAGCGCGAGGGCTTCTTCTACTACGTTAATTAGACCTGGGTGCATAGCTCCTTCAAGTGCAGGAGCAGCGAGTCTTTTGCGTCCGCGGTTAAGTCGTTATTGACGAGAATCTCAGTTCTGATCGCCAGCATTACTTTGGACAGGACTTGTGAGACTTCCTTGGCCGGTAGTGACTCGCGGCGTGATGCTGCGTTCTGGAGAGCGACACGATCGGCTTCCTCCCTTACCTTGCGAAGCTTCTCAGCGTCTAAATCGCCGTCTAGCGCTTTGAGTATATCAGGGGTAGAGTACAGCCCGTCAGCGCCCGACTGAACATCAGACTCGATCAATCGCTTCTGTAGCGTAGTCCTGTACAGCCCGAACTCTCTGCTAGCTGATAACAGGCTCCAGCGTAACGGTTCGCCGGGGACGTTAGTTCTATCTGGGCGACTGTCGTCGATTTCGACGTCATTTTGGTCCATGCTAAGAAATACCGTAGGCGAAATCACAGCTTTCCCAGTCGAGGAACGTTATGAGAAAAAAGCAAGGCAATGATCAAGTACAGGAAAGGGCGGAGTCAGATGACTCTAAAACCGTTTTGGCAATATAGGACCCGCCGTTTTTACCCATACAGGTATATGTGGCACGGATATTGTAGAGTGGCTCAGTCGGATTAGCGAGCGGCGCTGGAAGTGTAGCGCGCTAATCGATCCGCAGAGATGAGAGTGCGGCGAGTGTTTCGAGAGCCCCAAATTAGGTAAGAGTTACCAATTTGACTTTAGAGAGCCCTAGTTGGCTGCGAGGATGACTAGGCAAGGGGCTAGGTATCGGCTACCTCAGTCTTTTGATGTGCTGCCTGATAACCTAGAGGGGTTAAGGCTTGACTACGGCGTAGGCGCTATACCTATGGCTTTACTGGCGGCATAGCGTCGTCGATGAGATTCTGAGATTTTAAGCCGAGTCGCTTCGGAGATCTTACGACCGCGATGTGCCTCGCTGATTTTAAGCTTAGTTTCGTCAGAAAGCGGGCCTCGCACTCGTCGGCGTTGATCTTCAGATACAGGCTTGAGGACAGTCTCGGAGATTGGCTGAGCCAGCGGGGGAAGCATTAGAACCTTGACGCAATCAATGACGAGGGTGTTGGCGACAGTGACAAGCTTGCTTTCGATCATCCGATTAATCGCTCGCGTGACGCACTCAAATGAAATTTCGGCGTAGTCTGCGTTCAAACGATGCTGAAAATACAGATCAGATACTGGCTCTTTGGATCGCCGCAAGTGCTCGAGGATGAGGTCTTGCAGTTCGTCGCGTTCGACGCATGTCATAGACTAAGGATTACTTATGAACGCGATTTAGCTTTGCGGATTTTCGAAATTTTATACCAGCAATCTTGGCAGATATCGTCTCCCCAGCGCTCTTCCGGCATTGCGATTTTCCACACGTCCGTATCAACTACCCACATCGACCCTCGAGGCTTATTGCACTCGTCGCATAATCGAGAATAGTTGCCGTTGCTGTGCTTCTTGAAGCCTCGCCCGCGATGAAACGCCCGCGAGATGGATTTCACCTCTTCGCGCTTTAGGTCTTCGTGGTTAAGGCCGTTGATCGTTGCGGCAAGCGCGACATCAATCGGATTTCCGGCGCGCCATAATTCTCTCAAGTCGTGCTCGGTTTTTTGAGGACGCTTTGTTGCTCGGCTTCGTTTCACTGCTGGCATGGCGACAACCTAAACGCACGAACGCTGCTTTTAGACGGCTATTTGCGGCTATTTAGAAATACTGCCGAAGACGGCGCTGCTTATATCTCTTCCGCTTCGATAGCTTGCTGGCACTTCTTAATAAATCGTATCGCAGAAGGTATGGCGTGCTCTGGCTCCTCAAATCTCTGGTCAGCGACTTCCCAAAGTTTCAACGCTGTTTCGCGAACTTGGTTTAGAGTGAGGAATCCGTTTGAGTATTTTGTTGGCATAATTCGAATGCTGGCTTGAGCCAGCGGGTGTGAGTAGCACAAGTGATGACTTGAAAACTTATTTTCTATTCGCCGACAGCTTGCCATACTGTAAGTAAGGGGGGGGTACTTGTATCCCCCCTTCCTAACTGTAAGTGTGGGGGTTTAGTTTTTAGTTTTAGTTTGATATATTCTATAGCAATACAAACTAAAACTAGTGTTCAAATCAACACAGTATTTATTTGACATAAATAGCAAGATCATGAGCGTCGCAGACATTGCCTACCAACATCCTGAATTGTTCCGAGAAATTCTCGCCATGGGTGAGAAGCGACACATTGCATTGCGAAATACAGCTATAAGGCGAAAGAGGCTCGCCGATCTTAAGATAAAGAGGCTTGCGCAGCAGCGCCCAGCTTAGCGGACTTTATCTCCCGATCACCTTTCTCAGTTCGAGTGTAAATTCCGTTTTCACTCTTAACGATCATTTTTCCGAACTGAGCTTTCTTAAATACTCCGTTGAATTGGTTAGGCGTCATCCCTAATTCAGCGGCGCACTTCTCCTTTAGTTTACCGTGCCTAATTCCGTCGCTCGGTAATAAGTTCAATAAAGCTACTGGGCTGAACTCAGCCGCTGGTCCGGGACTGCTACTGTCTTCTGCGATCTGCGAAACTTCGTCAGCATCGCAAAGCTGCCACATAGGACCTTCTACTCGTTTAGCGTAAAAGAGTGCGGTCGGTGCGAACTCTCTTTGCGTTACGTCGAACGCGAATGCGTCGCCTTTGGGCTCAATATCGATAATTAGATCGGGTCCTCGCCCGAAAGCGCCAGCTCCAGACGAGCGTTCAAGTGATCGTTTACCTCCCTGCTGACCCTTTGAATGGTGATGGACAAACATAACGGCAGCGCCTGTATGCTCTGTGATCTTATGTAAGAGCTTGATGACTTGCGCTATATCTTCGTTAGCGTTCTCCTCCCGGTCGCCTAGAAGGGTGTAGATAGGGTCGATAATTATCAGGCCGTAATGCCCAGGATGTATGTCATCGCAGATATCCTGCGTGAGAGAGTCTATCGTAGCGTCACAACCTCTTAAATTCAAAAGATCAAGCTGTCCTAGCGGTATTGCGCCTAGAACCTTCCTATCCATCAGGAGCTTTAGACGCTTACGTAGAACCCGGGAGCGAATTTCGGCATTGACGTAAAGAACCCTATTTGCGTTGCACTTCTTGCCTAGCCACACTTGCCCTTGCGAGACGCGAATTCCGATCTCTTTAGCTGTCCAGCTCTTGTTCGTTTTCGACGCACCCTGCAGTAAACAAACGCTGCCCCGCGCCAACATTCCCTCAATAACTGCCGGCGGATCGTCCTCTTGTTCTTCAAGGAAGTCTTCAACTGGAGTTCCCAAGGTCTTCTGATGACTCAGGAACTCTTCCCAGGTCTGGCCATTGTATTTGACGGCGCCACTCTTACTGTCGGTACTTACTTTGTGTGTGTTTTGGGCGTCTCCTGTGCCTGCGGGGGACGCCTTTTCTTCTTCTTCAGTCATAGTTGAACTTTCTTCCAGCGCGTGTCGAACTCGTGGGCTCGATAGCGGACGAGGAAGTTCACTAAGTCTTCGGTTTTTATTAAGTAACGGTCTCCAGCGAACCGCGAGGCTGGGAGCACGCCTTCTCGTATGAAGCGCCGAAGCACGTGGCTTTTGACGCTGCTGAATTTTTCAGCTCTTTTAATGTCTAGTACGTTGTCGATCATAAGTATAAATACTGACGTAAATGAAGTCGCTTTTCAAAAGAGTGGCGCGAACGCCTCTTGGTGAATAATCGGCGTGCTGTCAGCGTGCGGGTTCAGATACAGCAGACGCTGGCTCCTCTGGTTATCGCCACGGGTGACGTTGGCTAGGCGCGTTAATCGCTCGTCGGTCGTTAAGCTCTTAATGCACGCTCCGAGCGGTCCGTAGGTCTCTGCTAAGCTCTTTGTGATGCTGTCGAACTCGGTGTGGCAAGTCGCGTTGATTTTAATGAGAGCGTGGATGCTGGTGTTGCCGGACTCGACAAGCGACACGATACGCAACGGCTCTTGGACGAGCATCCTGAGCCAACATTGGCCATAATCTTCTTCGTCGGACTCAAGCAGGCAGTAACGCCAGTCGGTGATGTTCTACGCTCCTCGTTCGTTATGCTTCAGAACTCTTTCAAATCGCTCGGCGTGATCTGCGTTGTTAGGTTGATACGGAAAACCGGCGTCACTGTACGAACGCATGACCATAACGCGCTCTCTAGGCTTGAATAGCGCGTCTAAGAATTGCGTAGGCGTTACGTTGACGGCATGCGGAGAACGAGCGCGGAGCCAGTCTGGCATGATGGCGAAGTCTATCTGCTTGGCTTGTTCAATCAGGAGGTCGGCGTTGAACAGCTCGGTGTCGGCCTTGCGTGTCGTCGCGCATGGCAACGAAGCGACTCCGTAAGCGCGCTCAACTTGGCGCTCGATCTCGCGTGGGAACTTCTCCTTACGAGTCATCGCTGCTCGGAGCGTATCGACAGCGCGAGACTGATCGACCTTAGAGCGCTTCAGTGTGCAAGCGGCTGCATAGATCCAGTCGTTGATACATGGCGCCCCTGGCTCGTCTGGCGGACAGGGACGGAATAATGAAATACTCGGCATAGGAACTAATCCAAACATTCTGTGATAGCTGCATGGAGGTGCTCGTACACTCGGCTGAAGAATTCACGGCTTTCTCTGCTCCATGTGATGCAATTTGAATTGTCCTCAACTACACCGGCGACAGAGGCAAGGACAACTTCTAAGTCGAAGCGGCTTATCATTCCTGATATTTTAACTGCCGGCAGGCTTTCTCGATGAGCTTCAATTAATTCGTCTGCTTTTTCTTCTCTTGTTTTCATGTGCGTCTTCTTTTTCGATGCGTCGATTTTAACGGCTGGTGAATACAGATGATCTGGATCTGCCTCTTCAATTGTATTAAACTTTTCAGCGCGTTTCGCGTACTCCTCGTTCCTGTCTAGGCGCTGCTCAGCGGATGATATGATTTTTATCTCGGTCGGTTTTTCTGTGTTCATGGTCATTTGTTTGTTTGTGTATAGGTAACTACCGCCACGCTACGACACGGTTTGGCGATATTAGGCGGTTTTCTTCAACTTTTTTGCGGGTGTGCGCTCACTGTCGACACGGGACTTGAGCTATTTACGATTTCCGAATCGTGCAAGTCGCAAATTCATAACTAAAGGAAATCATGTACAAGTTTCACGGCAGAGGCGCGACCTGAACCCGGCCCATATCGACATAGCGGTGAGCAGTCCGACGCGCCCAGTAGGCTCCTACGCGCAGGAAAGAGCATTGTAGGAGCCGTAAAATATCGGTTTTTAGGTGACTAAAACCTGCGTAAATCGTTGAGGCCTACCGTGCCAAGTCGGTTTTGGTATCGGTCAAGCGGTTTCTTGCGATCCTTCAAAGTTTTATGGCAGTGTGAAATACAATGCGTGAGAAGCGTAAAGACCCGACTCCACCTTTCGGCTTTCTGTTGGACCGGGACGTTTCTAAGGCTGCATCGCTATTCCCACCGAAGCGCACTCGCACCATCTCGCAAGTCGGGGTGCCGGATAACGCCACGGATCGAGAAATCGTCGAAAAGGCTTGGGAGCTTGGTCGGACGATAGTCACGGCAAACGGAGACCATTTTGTAAGGGAGATTGAAGAATACCTCAATCAAACAATGCAGAAGACTTGCCACGACATGTTTGGACTGGTCATCCTTCCGAATGGGTACGAGCATCAAAGACAATCGTTAAAGGGAGTTGAAGAGAGGCTCCGACTCGACGGGAAGAAAATCACTTGGTCAGACGTTGCGAAGCTAGACTGCTGCGTTCGGGTCAAAAAGACCGGGAATCCTGAGGTTACCAGATTCGAACGTTGCTTCTATTGCCGAAGGCTCGGACGCCAATAGCCAATCCAGTAAGACGATTCAAGACAATTTAAGAACACTAAAAAATTATGTGTTGACGAGATTAGGCGCCGTGCTAGACTCAGCGCATCATAAACAACAAAGCGCATCGCGAAACTTTAGACTTCGTACTAAACGAAATAGGAGCACTTGAACTCGTGCTGGGTAACCTCAAGGAAGGGATCACCTTGAAAAAAATGCGCATGGACGCGAAAGAGTAAACCAAGTAGCCCAGCAACTAGACTCAAGCAAGCAACGAGAGCCCGAGGCGAAAGTCTCGGGCTTTTCGTTTTCAAAATAGCGCTTGAACTGCAAACCAAGCTTCCCCGTCTTCAGGCGTCAACCGTTCGAGGTAGTGCTTGCGGATAGTCGTCTCGCTGTTCCCTGCGTAACGAGCGGCTTGCACTACGCCGAGATCGTTGTCTGCGGCTAGCGCGTAAGAGATGCAACTTTTTCTCAGCCCGTTATGAATCGGGGTAATGCCGAGCTTGGTGTGCATTGTTTTCCAGTGCTCTGAAAACTGACCGTGTAAAATCTCGACGCAACGCCCCCCTTTGCGGTCCATGAAGGCAATCATCGCTTTCTCGAACGGATCGCTAAACGGGATGAATCGCTCGTCATCTTGGCGCCGAGTCTCTTTCGCGACTTCTCCGCGAACGTGAACTTGACGACGCTCCCAGAGAATATCGTCCCAGCGAATCACTTCCTCTTCACTGTACAGCCGCACGACCTCGCCCGTTCGCATAAAGCACAAGCCACATAGAGAAAGCATCGGGAGCAACGCTTCGCGCTCGTGACTCTCAGCTTTGATATTTGCCCACTCCAACATGTCCTGGAAGTTCTTCGGCGTGTAAACCTTGACGCTAGCTCGCTTCGGCGTCGGCTTTTTCAAGCGCTCCAGCAAGTTCTCCGCCATGTAGCGATTCCGCACGCAGTAATCAAAGAACTGGGCGAGGCGCTTCCAGTACGAGCTGCGGGTGTTCAGATTCTTGAAGCTGTGCAACCATCGCTCGATTGCGGCTACGTCGAGGCTGTGCATTAGAGCGCCATCGAAGTCTTCACCAAAGCGGTTTAGGCGCGACTCAATATCCTGCCGAGTGCGTTTATCGACCTCCGGCAAATGCTGCTGCAGGAACGCCTCCACAGCATCCTCTGCGGTGGTTTCGCGTGTCGCCCGAGTGTTGCGCCAGTGCTCTAATATGGAAGGCAGCAGTTTCAGGTCGTCGCCGAGCTGCTGTCTTAGATAATGAACCCACTGGCGCTCTTGAGCTGTGACAAAGCTGCGACCGTGCTCCTGTCGCTCACCTACTCGCGCCTTGAGATCCTCGCTTGCCGCCTCCTCGCTATCGAAATAGATGAAAGAATCCTTCCCGGTCGGGCTAAGTTTCGCGCTGTAATGAACGCACCAGCGCCCACTGCGGTGGAGGAACGGCTTAGGCATCTGCTGAGATGCCTTACACGAAATACACGAAAAGTCACGCCCAAAGACAGGCTTCGTTAGCCTCTGCTAACTATTTAGCCTTCTACTCAACTTCTGTAAGTGTTTGATTTTCAACGAGATGTTCAGTGGGTTGGGTGGGACTCGAACCCACAACCAACGCCTTAAAAGGGCGCTGCTCTACCATTGAGCTACCAACCCTGGTAAAACGGACTGGAAAAGTATA
>WNFI01086993.1_pt2 | contig 17217 bp, 15 predicted proteins | sample 5400471 | NCBI WGS metagenome assembly WNFI01 (sample SAMN13153348, study PRJNA577476) | soil metagenome | isolation source: 100 cm saprolite on Douglas fir-dominated hillslope | place: USA:California | collected 2013-09-17 | reverse complement strand
GAGCAAAGCGGAAAACATATCCTCGTAGTGAGTTCTTCTCAGCTTGACCCGTTCCGGACATGCAGCGATCCGCTCATTCGATCACCTCGTCGGCGCGGGTGAGCAACGGTCAGCTGCACATTGGCACCGAGCGCCTTCCCGGTCTTGAGGTTAGTGACCGGCTCGAACCTGGTCGGCTGCACCGCCGCTATCACGGCAGCTGCCGCTGCGAACGATGTCCCGAGCGTGTCGCTTCCCTGCAGAGTCTGGGAAATCCAGACGAGCTGAATTTGCGGCGCATCGCCCGAGTGGCACTCGGCTACCGATTTACTGTTACGGGCCAAGTCGGGGACGTACCGGCCTAGGCAGGGTACGCGGACTTGTCAGTGGAATGCAGCTGTTGAAACCGTTGAGGCGCCGGCGTATCAGTTGATCCGGCCGAGATGCGTTTCCAGCGCGGGCATCGAGTCGCTCATTTGCGGCGTGCAACGAGGCTCACGGCACTATACCGGCTTCCGCACTGGCCTAGGCCAACGTTCGAGCCATCCGGCTTCTCGCCGACGATGTCGGGCGCGGATGTACCTTGCACACATTTTGGGTTCGGAGACTGATGCCCTGGCATACGCTGTCTGGCGGCGGTGGCGACCGCTTCGCCCACAGACATCTTGGGTCGGGCGACTTCTCGCAGGCGAGCTGAATCCGAAGCTTGCCGCCGAGGCGCTCCAGAGGCTTGGCACCCTTGGCCGCGCCCTTAGAGCCCATCGGATCGGGAGGAGAACATGAGCAAGCAATTATCCCGTCGCAAATTCATAGGATCAGCGGCGGCGGCAACAATCATCGGTCTCGACCTGCGGACACAGTCTTGGATTACGCAGGCGCAGGGCCAGGCACAATCGTTTCAGGGCGTCCCGAAGCTGGATGGGGCGCTGCTTTTCGACGAGACTTCACGGAAGGCTATCGCCGTCGATGGCAGCAACCTCTTTCATCGGATCCCCGCAGCGGTGCTCAAGCCAGCCTCCATTCAGGACGTCGTCAAGATGGTGCAGTACGCGAACGAGCACTCGCTCAAGGTCGCTATAAAGGGTGATGGCCACTCGCAGTATGGGCAGACCCAGGCCGAAGGGGGCATCGTGGTTGATTCGAGGACTCTTAGCGCCGTTGACGCGCCCGCCGCGGAAAGCGTGGACGTCGAGCCTGGCGCATTCTGGGGGGACGTAGCAAGCGCAACCCTTGCCAAGGGTCTGACCCCGCGCGTCTATCCGGCAACCTGTATGGCTATCACGGTCGGTGGAACGCTCAGCGTCGGCGGCATCGGCAACACGAGCCATCACTACGGTGCGCAGGTCGACAATGTTACAGAACTCGATGTCGTGACGGGCGACGGTCGGCTTGTCACCTGCTCGCCTGATCGCGAGAGCGAGCTGTTCAACATGGTGCTGGCAGGTCTTGGCCAGTGCGGAATCATCGTTCGCGCGAGAATCCCTCTGGTGCCGGCGCCAAGCCATGTGACGCTCCACGACCTGATCTACACCGATCTCGACAAGTACCTCACGGATCAAATGCGAATCGCTGCGGACGGCCACTTCGATAGTCAGCGCGGAGGTATGAACCGCAACAAGAATGGGGAGTGGAGCTTTGCCATCGAGCTTGGAAAGTTCTTTTCGCCGCCCGATGAACCGGACCTCGCTTCTCTGGAATCGGGCTTGCAATTTGACTTTGCCACAGCGCCGATGCGGATGACATATCGGGATTATTTGTTCAGGTTCGAGGCGCGGAATGCGGCCTTTCGCTCCAATAACGCCCCGCGCGTGTACATCACGATGTGGCTTCCGGCATCGGCCACAAAAGGCTATCTCTCCAATATCCTCTCACTACCGACTGACGTGGCCGGACTACCGCGGGCGGGTGAATCAGAGAGATTCGGGTTTTTCCCACTGAACACTCGTCGATTCACGCGTCCTATGTTCAAAGTTCCCGACGAAGACCAGGCGTTTGCGGTTTGGCTGTTCCGAAGCGCGCCTGTCGGCGATCAGGCAGCCCTCTCGGCGATGATGGCAAGCAACCGCGAGCTACTTGCCAAAATGACTGCGGTGGGAGGAAAACGTTACAGCCCCTACTCGGGGGTGATGTCGTCGGAAGAATGGGCGGCTCACTTTGGGCCCGAGCTGTGGCAACGGCTTTCGGAAGCGAAGAAGAAATTCGACCCGAATAACGTGCTGACGCCGGGAGCGGGGATCTTCGCCTAACGCGCGACCAGTCCAGCGGCGGCGAAAAAAGTTGGGTGTTCGACAAAGGATAGGGCGCGAGGCGATCATCTCGTCGCCGCGAAGGAGGAGCACACGTCGGGTTTGCTCCGAGAAAATATCATTAGGATTGCGAATTGTCGGATGTCCGTAGTTGGCACAAAGCTGACTTACCGTGCGCAAACTGCGATGTCCGCTTATCCCTGATAACGGACATCGCTGCCTGGCACTTCCGCGATGCGGCAAAATGCTGGGTCGCCCATTGGGCGTCATGCCGGCACGCGCCATTCGGTAGCAAGGTGCAAAGGTAAAACCCTCGCGTTCGCGAAATCCGGATTTGTCACGAGACGCTCCGGTCATTCACCCGATATCAGACATTCATCAGATTGGCAGATCAACTGCATCGCCGGTCGATAGCGCGGCACAATGCAACGTATTGGATCTCACCGCGTGTAACGCAGAAATTCCGAGAGGGATGCATGGCGGTGGGTAGTATTTGAGCCTGAGTGGCGCTAACATTTTCAAACAGATGCCGGCTCAGACCGGTGGGGTTAAACGCTTCGCGCCTCGGCGGGAGAATACCCTTTGACCCGCGAACACTTAGTGCGACGGCTTACAGCCATATTCGCGGACACATCGTCAAGAATACCGGCGATGGGTTCCTAGCCAAGCGAAGGCGCTGCCGCACCACGAGAGTGGCGTCGTTCTCCGTAATCGCTCTGGCGGAATTTCCGCTCGCATGTGCCAGCTCAAGGGCATCCCGCAGTTCGTCCGCGCTCGTCGCAAGCGCGCCAAAGCCGCCAAGTGCAGAGACCACCTGATCGTATCGTGTCGGGAGCAGATCGCAGAATCGGGCGCGCTCTTTGCCAAAACTGCGCAATTGGATCTGATACTCCACATTCCACCGCGAGTCGTTGCCCACCACCGCGATGATCGGTAACCCGCAGCGCAGCGCCGTATCGAAAGAGCGTCTGACTGGAGCGATCGGCGCGGACGCAGATCGGAAGAAAGTTGCTGACCATCTATCGCGCTACGAAGCCGCATCCAGCCTTTAGCCGAAAGATCGGCTTTGTCCCAAGGGGCAAACACTCGATGCTGATCAGAGACATCAAGTGTTATGAGCACAAGGAACGCCGACCTCATTGGTCGCTTCAATAGCAGCGCCCATAATACTTATGAATCGCTGCTTCAATCTCCTCCCTTTTCAGATCGAAATCGCTTGACGCTGGATACCTGGGCGCCGCAAGCAGTTGCCTCTTGATGAGGTGTGTTTGATATCCAAAAATCGCGGGATTGTATTTCAGGGCCAACCACGGGAGCGGAAAATATTCGTTGCCAAGGCCCAGAACGTCGAACTTCGCCAGAATATACGACACTCTTGCGTCGTCACTTTTGACAAAGATTTTCGCTATCGAACCCATTAACTCTCGTCTCGGATCATAAATAGCTACCCCGCAAAATTGCAGGCAGTCAATCAAGCCTGGCGATTGGGGGTGCGAAGTTGTTCCGTTATTTTCGACCCGTGCACGCGGTATACCTCGAGCGCCGACTACCCTGCCAACCTGATCGATGACGAAGTGCTCGAATTCCGGAAACTCTGGATGCAGCGTATTGGTTAGTCTGAGCATCCATTCGGCGGTCACATCTTCATTCGGTCTCCACGACATTTTTTCGCTCCCTGCAACGTCCGGACAATAAATCTTTGATCGCGCAAAGACCGACCGGGTCCTGTCAGGAAAACAGGCGGACGATACCCAGGCTAATGATCAACAACAGAAGGAGAGAAAGAGTTACGGCGACCGTCACTTTGCCTCCAGCGCGCCTGATCACGCTGATATCGACGCCCAGGCCGAGAGCAGCCATCGAAACGATGGTTAGCAAGGAAGCCACCTTCAACAGCAGCACGGCGGCAGTACCGGGCAATATTTCAAACGAGCGCAGTCCCGCCAAGACGAGGAAGCCAATAATGAACCAAGGAACTAATTGAAAGAAACGATTCGAACCGACAGATGCTGCAGTCTCTTTCCGAAGCGCACGCCCAAAAAGCGAGAAACAAACCACGATCGGTCCAAGAGTCAGAACGCGCACCAGCTTAACCAAGGTCCCGATCTGGGTACTGAGGAGACTGACCGGTACTGTCGCTGCAAGAACCTGTGGCACCGCATATACTGTCAGACCGGCGAGAATACCGTACTGGGTCGGCGACAGGCCCAGTAAAGGAACCAAAAGGGGCAGACCGAGCACCATTATCACCCCGAGAATGGCCGTGAATGATATCGAGGACACGATGTCGTCGGCGTTCGCTCCGATCACCGGTGCGATTGCCGCAATCGCAGAATTCCCGCAAATCGAATTGCCGCACGCAACCAAAATCGAGAGCCGGACGGACAGCCCGAGAAACCTGCCGATGATGTAACTAGCCGCCAAAATCACGCCAACGGTCGTAACGATTGCGGCAATCAATGGGAGGCCCGAAGAAACTATCGCTGAGAAAGTGATCGTGGCGCCGAGCAACACTACCGCCACTTCGAGGAGCTGTTTGGCGCTGAAGGCAATGCCGGGTCGCCAGCGCTGATTTGGCTCCCAGACAGACCGAATCGTCGTCCCGAGCAGAATCGCGATTACCAGGGCTTCCAAATAAGGGTGGCTAAGAAAGCGCTCTTCCAGGTACTGAACAGCAAGCGAGACCAGGGTGACGACGGTACTCAGTCCGATGCCAGGCATCAGAGACTTGACGCGAGTGACGATGGCACTGCAGCCCATGTCACGCTTCTTGAGAGCAGGCATAACAACTCCTACGCGAGGATCTCGCTATCGATGGACCGCTGAAAGGGTCTGCCATCTGGACAGGCGTCGCGGGCGGCGGCCGGCACCTCACCGTGTTGCGGGGACTCCTTCCTCTCAGTAGGCCGCGGCAAGGTAGTCAACGATCTTGCTCACATCGGCCTCATCGATCGGCGCACCATAAACCTTGATCATTTTGGTCACCTCCGCCTGCCAGAAATCCCTCTTGAATTTTGGTCCTTGAGGCTGGGTGCTGATGTAGTCGGCCGAGTGGCAGGCCGTGCAATTGCCCTGAACAATTTCGAGGTTCGGCCCTGGCTTGAATGCTGCGGTCTCTTCGGGAAGCTTGTAAGAGACCGGCCCGGCGTTAACCTCGGCAAGATTGCCAGCGACGAGCAACGTTACGACAAGGCCCGCGACTGCAACGATAGCTGATCGCTTCATGACCATTCTCCTTAGGCCGCCGTTACGCGGACGGTTTCCACTACGTTGCGCAAATACCCGGCCGGATTCCACAGGGCTTCCATAGGCTGCGTTTTGCCGTCGTTACTGGTCGCACGGACCTTCAACTCGTGGGGGCCAGCGGATAGATTCACCGGCATACGCCACTCGCGGAACGAGTACCTGCCGAGGTCCTTGCCAAGTCGCGCGGACACCCAGGTTTCTCCACCGTCTATCAACACCGCGACATCTTTGATGCCCTTGCCGCCATCGAACGCGATGCCTTTCAAGGTCGTCCTGCCCGTCTTGAGCTTTGCGCCATCCGTTAGGTTGGTAATGAACGAACGGACAGTGAAGCGGTTGATCGGGATTGTTGCCTTCGGCGCTGTGCCAGGTTCGACGCAATTGCAGTCATTGTCCGGAATTCGATAAGCTGTCTTCATCCAGAATCCGTCGAATATGTTGTCGACAACGTTGATCTCGTTGAGATGCTTGACCCAGTAGGTGCCGTAATAGCCCGGCACGACAAGGCGCAATGGAAATCCATTGAGAATCGGCAACTCCTGTCCGTTCATGGAATAGGCCAGCATTACCTCGCCGTCGCGCGCGTGGTCGATGTCGAGCGCCTTGGCGAAATCCGGGGTCTTGTCACTGACAGGACCGTCCATGCCACCAAACACCACCTGCTTGGCTCCTGCCTTAACGCCTGCTCTGTCCAGCACGGTCTTCAGTGGAACACCCTTCCATCGCGCATTGCCCATTGCGCCATTACCGAGTTGACCGCCTGCCACACGCGGCGTGAAAAATCCGCGGCTGTTTCCTGAGCATTGATTGACTGCAACAAGCTCGATCGCAGGCATCTTCCTGATGTCGGCTAATGACAACTTCGCCGGCTTTTCGACATTCCCCTTGATCTCGAGCGAAAACTTGTCGAGATCGATGTCGAGCGGCAGGTCCGCCAGGTGGTAACGCACGAAGAACGCGTCGTTCGGGGTGATCACGTTGTCGTTGAAAACCGCGAATGGCGTCTCCAGCTGCGGCGGACGGCTGGTAACCCCGCCGCTTCCTGCCAGCAAAGCTGCGCCGCCTCGCAACAGGCTTCGTCGGTTCATCATCGGCTTTTTTCCCTGATTGTCTGCAGCCAATTGGCCCGAGTTTTCCGCAAGACCGCGGGGCGGACCATAATAAGTCAACCCCGCGACGACACGATTAGTCCACAGGCGCCAGCGAAAGGAACTCGGCAATCTCGGCCGGCGTATCCGCAACCCTGACACCCGCCGCCTCCAGCGCAGCTCGTTTCGAAGCGTATCCGCCCCGGCCGCCGGTCACGATCGCTCCGGCATGCCCCATCTTCTTGTCGGGCGGCGACGAGCGTCCGGCGATGAACGAAACAACGGGTTTCTTCATGCCGCTGGCATACTCCGCGGCCTCTTCCTCCATCGCGCCACCGATCTCGCCGACAAGAACGACAGCTCTGGTTCGTTCATCCCGGTCCAGAGCCTGCAGCGCGTCGCGCGTGGTAGTGCCGATGATCGGATCGCCCCCGATCCCGATGAAAGCGGATTGCCCAAGGGCCGCGCGGGTCAAATTTAGACACATCAGCGTCCCAAGACTGCCGCTGCGCGAGATCACCCCGATATTGCCGGGCATGAATATATTTGAATTGTGAGCCGGCATGATCCCGACAAAACCCTCGCCCGGCGTCACGATCCCTGCTGTGTTCGGACCGATAATCCTGCTCTTCGAGCCTCGCGCACGTGCAAAGATTTCCAGGACGTCATGACCTGGAATATGTTCGGTCAAGGTGACGATGGTGCCGATGCCAGCATCGATCGCATCGATGATCGCATCCTTGGCCATCGTCGGCGGAATGAAGATGACCGAGATGTCGCAATGCTGCGCTCGGCTCGCCTCCACCGCGGAGCGAAAGATCGGAACGCCAAGATGCGAGTCGCCGGCCCGCTTCGGGTTCACGCCGGCAACGACGTCGGTACCGCATTCCATCATCTTGGCAGCCCAGAACGAGCCTTGCTTGCCGGTGATGCCCTGAACGAGAACTTTTTGACCGCTTCGATAGATGCCGAGCCGATCCCGGACCAGCTTCACGGCTTCATCCGCGCCGGTTCCGTGAATGCTGAAGAAGGCCGGGACCTTCGGTTTCAACGTCTCCCACGCCCGAACCACCCCGTCCGCCATGACATCCGTGCGCGCGAACGCGCCGCAGAAATTGACGACGAGGCTTTTGACGCCGGGATTTGACAGCACGAGATCCAGCGCCACCTCCGCCTTGGTATAGGCCTCGCCACCTATCTCGAGGAAATTTGCAGGTCGGCCCCCGAAGTGATCGATGACGTCCATCGTCGTCATTGTCAGACCCGCGCCATTTGCCAGAACGCCGACATTCCCGTCGAGCTGGATGAATCGCAGCCCATGCGCTGCACCCCGTTCCTCCAGCGATGTCATTTTGGCCGCGGCGGCCACCTTGACGAGTTCAGGCTGCCGGGCTGTCGAGGCATCGTCGAGGACGAATTTGCAATCCAGCGCGACGACCTTGCCCCCTTGCAGCAACGCAAGCGGATTGATTTCCACCAGCTCGGCGTCCTTCTCGCGGAAGACGCGATAGAGCTTGACGAGCACCTCTCCGACGGCGCCGGCGGCGGGCCCGAGATCCAGATCCGCAAGGAGCGCCGCTGCGTCCGAGGCGCCGAAGCCGCGCGTGACATCGACGACATGCCGCCTGATGGCATCCGGTTTTTTTTCGGCGACCTCTTCGATGTCCATTCCGCCTTCCGTCGAGAACAGGACAAGTGGACTTCGACTGGTCACGTCCACCAGAACCGCGGCGTACAACTCCCGCTCGATCGGGCAGCGTTCCTCGACGAGGACACGCTCGACACGGCTGCCGCCAATCGTCATGCCAAGTATCTCGCGTGCGATAGCAGCGCCATCTGCGGGCGTATCCGCCATCTTGATGCCACCGGACTTTCCGCGTTTCCCGGTTGGCACCTGGGCCTTGATAACGGAGGGCCCAATTTTTGCGACGGCAGCAGATGCTTCTTCCGCACTCCTGCAAACTGTTCCGTTCGGGATTGGCACTCCTGCGGGCGCGAGGACGTTCTGCTTGGCGGCGTATTCTTCGAGATTCATCGCGATGGTCCTATCGTCCGTACCGGGTCCAATGAGGACCAAAAAGCTCTTCTTCGGACGGCTTGTCTTCGGGGATGCGAACCACAAGATGGGTAATGTTGAGGAAATGCTTGTAGTTCAGGTTTTCCGAGATGCTGTTTTTTTGCCACGAGCCGCATCCCATCGTCAGCGTAAATTCGAGGCCGCTGTCGAAGCCGCCGCCATTGCCGAAAGTATGCGCGAAATTGACCAGCACGCGGACGACCGGCAGGTCTTCAGCAAGCTTTGTTGCCCGAGTCATGTTGGTCGTATGCAGGCCCATGGAGTGACCGCGTCCCTGAAAGTCCAGGATCTTGCGCACGGTCTCTGTCGCTGCCTTGAAATCGGGCGCCCGGTAGACCGTCAGCACGAGCGCAAGCTTTTCGCCCGAGAGTGGAAACCCTTTTCCAATCCCGGTTTCTTCCACCAGCAGGAATTTCGAGACCGCGGCTTCGGCGGGTAGCCCGAAGCTGTCTACGAGAACCGGCATGTCGCGTGCAATCAGATGGCGGTTGAGCTTTCCATTCTTCCACAACTCGCTCTGGACACGCGCCTTCTGCGCGTCATCCACGAGATAACCGCCCGCGTTCCTCAAGGCTTCGATTGCCGCGTCGTAAACTGAAGATACGATCACGACGGAATTTTCCGAGGAGCACGAGGTCGCATTGTCGAAAATCTTGGAGGCGCAGATCTTTTGCGCCGCCGACGCGAGATCAGCCGTCTCATCTATGATGACCGGAACATTTCCCGCACCTACGCCGATCGCCGGCGTGCCGCTCCTGTAAGCGCGGCGGACGTTGTCCTGCGAGCCGGTGACGACGACGAGGTCGACCGCTTCCATGATCGCCTGCGTTGTATCCTTCGTGACCGGCGCCGGAAGGATCTGGACAAGATCCTTCGGAAGACCGATCTTGGCAAGACCTTCACGCATGTATTCGACGGTCAGCGCTGTTGTCCGGTAGCCAAGCGGAGATGGAGCGATGATCACCGCATTGCGGCCTTTGATCGCCATCATCGCCTTGTTGACCGGCGTCGCGCCGGGATTTGTTGATGGCGTAATGGCTCCAACGACCCCCATCGGCTTGGCAAACTTGACGATGCCCCGCTTGTCGTCGCGCTCGATTTCGCCGACGGATTTGACGCGGAGAAGATCGCGAAGCGCACCGAATGTCTTACGCTGCTTCTTGACGATCTTGTCCGGGACGTTGCCCAAACCGGTGTCCTCGACCGCGAGCTCCGCGAGTTCGCGGGCATGCTCCGGCTTGTAGAGAGACCACGCGATCGCACGCACGGCCTCGTCCACGCGTGCCTGATCGGTATTTGCAAAGGTCGTTTGTGCGATCCGCGCGCGGCGCACGAGATCGGCTGCAATTTCCTGCGCATCCGAGATTCGACCCTGCATTTCGACAACCGCGCTCATAGTTCACTCCTTTTTTCAAATTGTTCCGCACACATCAGGCGCGCTTCTTGAGGCTGGCTGATGCGCGTTGATCATATCAGGCAGTTTTTAGGATCGGCGCAAAATTGTCGCGCACATCGACAAAGCGTTGTCCCGGCTTGCATCTCAGCGCGAGAAGAGCGCCGACCAGAAGGATTGCGAGCGATCCGATGAACGGCACGTCCCATCGTCCCGTCAAATCGATCGCATAACCAAATACGACCGGAGATATAATGCCCGCCATACCAAAACCAAAGTTCATGAAACCGCTCGCGCTTCATGAACTTTGGTTTTGGTATGGCGGGCATTATATCAAAACCAAAGTTCATGAAACCGCTCGCGCTTCCCGAATATTCCGGCGTTATGTCCATCGGGACAGCCCAAATCGGCGCAACGATCAGTTCCGCGAAGAAGAAAGCGAGACTCAAGCAAATCGCGACAGACGAGAGATCATGGATGAATACGATCGGCAACATAAAGCAGAACGATCCAAGAAAGCCGAGTACGATGACAGATATTCTTGCCTTCCCGACATCTCCTGTCCTTTTAAGAATGTAGTCGCTGAGTATTCCGCCGACCGTATCTCCGACGACACCTGCGAGGAACACACCGGCCGCGAACAGCGCCGATTTTTTGATGTCGAGCTGATATTCATGCAGAAAAAAGGACGGCAGCCAGTTGAGATAAAGCCACAAAATCCAACCGTAGCAAAAGTCGGTCAACGTCACGGGCATGATGCGTCTCAGCAAGGGGCCCCAAGGCACAGCTTTTCGCGTCGCAGCAACTGTTGATGGCGGCAAACCCTCCAAGTCCTCAGGCGTAATGCCAGGATGCTTGCGCGGATCGTCGCGGAAGTAGATCCACCACAGCGCAGCCCACGCAAAGCTCGCTATGCCCAGCACATAAAACGACACTCGCCACGAGAACGCTACGATAATTGCAGCGATTAGCGGGGGCGTGGCCGCGTTTCCGAATCGCGCAAACGCGTGAGTAATGCCCTGTGCAAAGGCGCGTTGATCGGGCCGCATCCAGTTCGACAACGCTCGCGTCGCGGTTGGAAACGCCGGTCCTTCACCGATGCCAAGAGCAAGCCGGGACAGAAACAACGCCACCAATCCGCCAACCATGCCTGTCCAAATCGTCGATACGGCCACCAACACCCCGCATAGGCAAAGCGTTATGCGCGGTCCCATCCGATCACCAAGCCACCCGCCAGCAATCTGGAAAAAGGCATAAGGATAAGCGAAAGCGGAAAATGCGATACCAAGTTGCGTTGCAGTAAGACCAAGGTCTTTCTGCATAATCGGCGCAGCTGTCGAAAGATTGACGCGGTCCACGTAAAAAATGAGATACATGAGGCAAATAGTGAACAAGACGAGACGACTAGCCTGCTTTTTTATGACCGTCACGTTTTTCTCCCCGCAGTTTTTATTCGATTTTTGCCTGTGCTCGTCAGCTCGAATTCAGTGATCGAATTCAAACGCTTGGCATGGCCATCGTTATCTGTATGCTACATGATGGGGCAGCAGTGACGAAATCGATATTTTGCATCGTCACCATTCGCGGAATTTATCATTGAACCAAGACCTCGACATCGCATTGCTCAGGACGTTCGTGGCGATCGTCGATACGGGGGGGCTGACGTCCGCCGGCAGGAAGGTGGGCCGTACCCAACCCGCCGTTACCCATCAAATCGGGCGCCTGGAGGATTTGATCGGCCGCACCCTTTTTGACGACAACCGACGTAAGCTGAACCTGACACACGACGGAGAGGTCTTGCTCGAATTCGCTCGCGGGATGCTGCGATTGAATGACGAGGCACGCGACCGGTTCTCGGCGCCCGGCATAGCCGGTTACGTAACGCTGGGGACGCCGGATCTCTACGCGTCGTACATTCTGCCGGAAGTCCTTGGGAATTTCTCTCGCTCGCATCCGAACGTCGAGATTCAGTTGCGCTGCACTCGCAGCATTCACCTTCATGCCGCGGTAGAGCGCGATGAAATCGACATTGCGTTGATGACGAACCAGCCGGAGTTCCGGCGAGGCCAACTCATTCGTCGTGAACCTCTGGTGTGGGTCGCGGGCGTCGCAAGCAGCCCGGAATTGCGAAAACCCCTTCCCTTGGCGGTACTTCCTCAGGGCAGTGTTTATCGACACCTTGCTCTTGAGGCGCTCGGCTCTGCCGGCCAACAATGGTCGATACGCTCAGTCTGCGACAGCATCGCCGGGTTACAGGCCGCCGTGTTCGCAGGACTTGCAGTGGCGGTCTTTCCACGTTGCGCCATCACACCAAATGTGCGCTGCCTCGATGAGGCGGACGGTTTGCCGAAACTGCCCCCTGTTGAGCTGGTCATGCATCGCAAAAGCCAGGGCGTCTCCAACGCGGCGGAGCAGCTTGCGCAATATATCGCTCGCGAACTCGGGGACTCGGTCTCCGCTCCGCTGCCAGCCAGTGTGAGCGGCAGTCTCTGATCGCCGGCGCCGGCCGATGGCTGCGACGAGCGCAGCCATCGTGATGCGCAATTCGAATTTGATCGAATGCCGGCCCTACGCGATTTTCTGCGGCCGCATGTCCTCGCGCTTGATACCCGCGACCACGACGGGCTTCTTCATAGCATCACGACGGAACGGTTCGCCGAGCTCCTGGTTGAGAACCACCTCAATGAAGGTGGTGGTGCCCTCCTTTTGCGCTTCACACGAATTGCGCAGGGCGTCGGTCAGTTCGGCCTGCGTCTTGACCACGACACCCCTCAGCCCGCAGCCTTCCGCTACCTTCGCGTAGCTCAAATTCATGTCGAGTTCGGTGCCCACGAAGTTATTGTCGTACCAGAGGATCGAATTGCGCTTTTCCGCGCCCCATTGGTAGTTCCGGAAGATGACCATCGTCACGCCGGGCCATTCTTCGCGACCGATCGAACTCATCTCGTTCATTGAAATTCCGAATGCGCCATCGCCCGCGAAGCCGACGCAAGGCGTGTCGGGATTGCCGATTTTTGCACCAATGATGGACGGAAAGCCGTAACCGCAAGGTCCGAACAGCCCCGGCGCGAGATACTTTCGTCCCTTTTCAAAAGCCGGATAGGCATTTCCGATCGCACAATTGTTGCCGATGTCGCTGGATATGATGGCGTCGCGCGGAAGTCCCGCCTGGATGGCGCGCCAGGCCTGACGCGGCGACATCAGATCCTTGTCCCGCTTGCGAGCTTCCTCATTCCACGTCGTGCCCGGATCATCGTCCTCGTGATCCATGCTGGAAAGCGCCTGAAGCCACTTGGATTTGGTCGAGCCAGTTTCGCGTCTCCGCAGATTCCCACGGTGACCGGCTTCGTCAGACCGATGCGGTCGGCGTTGATGTCGACCTGGATGATCTTCGCCGTCTTCGGCCAATAGTCGATGCCGTAGCCGGGGAGCGTTGAAAACGGATTGAGCCTGGTCCCGAGCGCCAAAACGACGTCGGCTTTTGCCACCAGCTCCATCGCCGCCTTCGAGCCATTGTAGCCGAGCGGACCCACAGCAAGCCGATGACTTCCCGGGAAGCTGTCATTGTGCTGATAGTTGTTGCAAACCGGCGCGTCGAGTTTCTCCGCAAGAGCTACGCACTCCGCAAACGCGTTTCCGAGGACGACTCCGGCGCCCGCAAGAATGACGGGAAACTTTGCCTCCGACAACAATTTCGCCGCTTCCGCGACGGCGGCATCTCCGCCTGCCGGACGTTCAAATTCGACGATGGCCGGCAGGCTGATGTCGACGACCTGGGTCCAGAAATCGCGCGGAATGTTGATCTGCGCCGGAGCAGAAAGACGTTTCGCTTTCAGAATGACGCGATTGAGCACTTCTGCGACGCGCGATGCGTCACGCACTTCTTCCTGATAACTGTGATTCCAATAAGCGGTCTTGATCGGTGTGACGAAGCCGGTAACGCCGGGGCCGTTTTGGGCGATGGCCATTGCCATCTTCCCTGTCGATCGCGTGTAGCCGTCGCAGATTAGACCGCCATTGGTTTCATGCGCGACGTCCCAGAACGTAATGCCGGCCTGAGGAAAAAGATCGGAGATCGGCATGAAGGCCGAACCAATGATGCCGAACGCATGCTCGATGCCGTGCATCTGCAGAACTTTCACGAAGGCTTCTTCCGTCGTCATCTTCATGGGTGGCATCCTTCTATTGCGTCCAACGCAGACGGCGTGAGCAAGGCTGATGTTTGAGGCGCCGACCAATGGCACGCCAATTCCCATCTTGCAACTATTATCTCATTTTTTCGGGAGAAACGTTTCATATTTCGGAATTTATGTTACAACCCCTGTATGAACGACTTGTTGGGCGCATTGAAACCACTCGGTTTGCTTGAGGCCGTTGCAGCGATGCAGCATCCCGCGACGCTCGCAGAATTAGTGGCGAGCGTTGGCGTACCGAAGCCAACGGTGCATCGCTGGCTCGCCTCCCTCGAAGCGGCAGGACTTCTTCAAAGGACTCCCGATGGTCGACGGTTCGAGCTCGCTCCACGCGCGTCCCAACTCGCGTTCTCGATCCTCGGGAATAGGCCGGGCGGCTCGACAAGGCATGAAATTCTTCAGCGCGTTGTCCAGGAGGTCGGCGAAGCCTGCAATTTGACCGTACTCGACGGAACGCAGGTGACATATTTGGATCGCGTCGAATCGAATTGGCCGCTGCGGATCACGTTTCAACAGGGGTCAAAGGTTCCGGCCTATTGCTCCGCCAGCGGCAAACTCTTTCTCGCTTTGATGCAACCGGCCAAACGCGATCTCCTCCTCGGTCAAATGCCGCTTGAGCGTCTGACCGACAACACGGTGATCGACAAATCCGAACTGCTCAAAGAGCTCTCCAATATTCGTCGCGACAAGTATGCCCTCGACAGGGAAGAATTCATGACCGGGCTCGTGTGTCTCGCTGTCCCGATCCATCAGCAAAAAGGACGGTCGCGCGCTTGCGTCGCCGCGCTCGCCATTCAAGCGCCGGTGACGCGGGTGTCGCACACAGACATCGTGTCAAGGCTGCCGATCCTTCAACGGGCCGCCGAAACGATCGCTGCCACACTCACCGAGTAGCCAAGAATCCCATGATGCCACAGACTGAACGAGCATTTCCGAAGCTTGACGCCCTCGAAGCCGCGGCCCGCGGCAGGGGGCGCCTTTCGGTCGCGGTCGCCTATCCCTGCTCGGCCGACTCTCTCGCTGCGGCACTTTCCGCGCGCGAGGACGGCATGATCGAGCCTGTGCTCGTTGGGCCACGCCAGCGGATCGAGGCCTGTGCGAGCATCCTAAAAGTGAGTCTTGAGGGACTTCGGTTTGTGGAGGCGGAGGACGATCCGATCATCTCATCGCGTACGGCCGTGGCACTGGTCGGCGCAGGCGAAGCCAGCGCGTTGATGAAGGGATCGCAGCATACTGACGAGCTCTTGGGCTCCGTCGTGTCCCGCGACGCCAACATGCGAACTTCGAGGCGCATGAGTCATGTCTTTTGGTTCGATCTCCCGGCTTACCACAAACCACTTATGGTGACCGACGCTGTCGTGAACATCACACCTAGCCTGAAGGACAAGGTGGACATCCTCGCAAACGCGATCAGGTTTGCGCAGGCGATCGGGCTCGCAGCTCCCAAGATCGCACTGTTGTCGGCCATCGAGACGGTCAGTCCGGACCATGTCTCAAGCATGGATGCGGCGGCACTCTCGAAAATGGCCGAACGCGGCCAGATAAGCGGGGCGGTCCATCTACATGGGGCGCGGGGAATGCGCCGGTATTGTATTAGGTGCGCGCGTGCCGATCATTCTCACAAGCCGTTCGGACTCGCGGCGCGCTCGCATCGCATCCTGCGCGCTGGCGCAGCTCAGCCTGCCCTGACGCAATCCGGTGATAAAACTGAGACGGCCCGATCGTGATCGCACCGTCGCGATGAACCGTAGTTCATCGTGTCTGGCTGTCAAGCAGCCGTCGTTGCAGGAACGAAGCTTACTTCCGACCGCCGTCGCGCAAGCAGGCTGATCCACCAGGCTGATAGCGCGCTGACGACTCCGGCGACCGCGCAATACAATGCAATGGCCCAGCCGCCGTTCGGTCCATAGGTTTGCAAAAGTGCAGTGGCGATGATCGGCGTCAGTCCGCTCGCGAAAATTCCCGAGAATTGGTACACGAACGAAATACCCGTGTAGCGAACCTGCGGTCGGAACAAATCACAGAATAGCGCAGCCTCGGGGCCATAGATGGATGGGTAGAACACTCCGAATGGAATGATCAGCGCGGCCCAGACCAGGATCGCCATCTCCGGGTAATCCATCCATATCCCGAAGGCAGGCAACGCGGATAAGCCGGTGATCAGCGAGCTCCAGAAATAGACGTTCGTGCGTCCCATGCTATGCGGAAGGCGACCGAAGAAGGGAATGAAGGCGCACATGATCAGAGCGGCAGCAGTTACGCCCAAAAGCGCTTCCGTCCTGGGCACCTTGAGTTGCTGCGTGAGATAGGAAATCGAATACACACCGAAGATATTGAAGAACACCCCATCAATATATCGAGCGCCCATTCCTGCGACGATCTCCTTCGGATAGTCCGAAATCATCGATGCGAACGGAACTTTGACTTCGGCCCGACTCTCCTTGAGCTTGGCAAACTCCGGCGTTTCCATGATGTTCAACCGAATATAGAGCCCAATCAGAACAAAGACGAAGCTGAGCACGAAAGCGAGACGCCAGCCCCAAGCGAGAAACTGCTCGTTCGTCAGACTGTAAGAGAGCAACGCGACGACGCCCGACGCCAGGCACAACCCGATCGAAAGGCCGATCTGCGGAAAGCTTGCATAAAGGCCACGCTTTTCAGGCGGCGCATATTCGTATGTCATCAGGACTGCGCCGCCGCATTCGCCGCCGAGGCCGATACCCAGTAGAATGCGCAGACACAAAAGTGAAATGGGGGCCCATACTCCGATCTGCGCGTACGTCGGCACAAGGCCAATCAAGAACGTCGCGACGCCCATGATCATCAACGTCAGGACCAAGCATGCTCTTGCGGTCGATCCGATCGCCGAAATGACCGAAGATAACGCCGCCGAGCGGCCGCGTGACAAACCCAACAGCGAAGGTCGTATAGGCGAGCAGCGTGGAGACGACCGGGTCCGCAGCCGGGAAATACAGCTGGTTGAACACGATGCCCG
>WNFI01154014.1_pt1 | contig 17218 bp, 1 predicted proteins | sample 5400471 | NCBI WGS metagenome assembly WNFI01 (sample SAMN13153348, study PRJNA577476) | soil metagenome | isolation source: 100 cm saprolite on Douglas fir-dominated hillslope | place: USA:California | collected 2013-09-17 | reverse complement strand
TTGGTTTCCATATCCGGACGCTGGCGGATCTTTATAACCCGATTGATTGGAACCAGCGGTCGAAAAATGGGTGATCAGTGTGATTGGCGAGAAACCCCATAACCGCAAGCAGGCGGAAAAATGGGAGGTCGCCCACCGGATCTGGTCGAATTACCTTGCGAGTTTTGCGTGGACGTTCGATTTAAAAGACATCGACAATCTCCAACAAACTCAAGCGCTAGCCAAGCTCATTCAGGAGTTGAAAGTCGGCGTACTGCGGCTGGTGACCAAGAATCCGGCGGCGACCGACGTCTCCCAATTGGACATGGGCCGGTTGGATGTCCGCGAGGTGCTCGGCAACATCGCAGCGATGGCCCTCTTCCGGAACCTCGACCCGGCGACGGTGATCACACGGCTGACGCTGGCGACGCAGGAAGCGGTCAGCACGGGTGAAACACGGGAGTTGACCGACCGGGAAATTCTCAGAGGACTGTTGAAGGCCGCCGACAAGAAAGCGGACGAGGCCGAAACGGCGATGCCCGCGGCCGAACGGACCTCTAACGCTGCGGCACAGGCCGAAACCCAACTTCAGTGGACTCAGCGCTATAACCAGGTCCGCGATGAAGTGAGCCGGCTGATGCGGACGCTCACCTCCCTCGGTGCGGGGACCATCGACGATCAAACGATAGAGAAGGCCATCAAAGTCTTCACCCAGATGATCATGTCCGAGCTTGAGCGAAACGGTAACGCCGCCACTATGCAGAGCGCAACCCAAGTCATCCTCAACTTCCAGGCGCAGAATTTCAATCTCTTGCGGAATTTGGCGCGACTGCCTGCGCTGACCGCGCAGCAGATCCTCGATCTGGTCTTCCACCCCAATCGGGATGCCTCGAAACAATATGTCCGTGCGCTTTTCTGGGCGGCGGCCGCGACCCATAAAGAGCTCGGTCCGGAAGCGGCGCGGATGCGCGCCGGCCAGTTGATCGAGTGGCAGCGGCGAGGGGAAGCGGCCGGACTCTTCGGTCTGGGTGGGTTCGATGCGGCGAACCCGGATCATCAACGCCTCTTAAATGAGCTGGTCTTGATGGACACGCCGTCTTATCACGACGACCGTCTGCAATGGATCGCGAACATCCGGACTGTGAGGCCGGCGGGTGGTGCGGTACGGCCTGGCGCGGAGCTTCAAGCGCTTCTGGGACAAGCCGCCGCGCAGACGGCAATGGAGAAATCGCTGCAGCAGGGAGGCGTTGAAGGAGACAATTTGAAGCGGGCGTTGGAAGGGTTTGGCCGGATCCAGAGAGCGTTGGCTGCGCTCTGGAGGACCGATGCCAACCCGAACCCCGATATTCATCTGGCAATCGCCCGGGAAGTTCAGGAGATGGAGGCGGCGATTCCCCGATTTAAGGCGGGGGTCGATTACGCCGGCCAGCGCGCCGCGCAGCTTGAAGCGCTGAAGCCGATCAAAGCGCGCTTCGAGGCCGCGATTGGCCGCAGCCTCTCGCCGGTCGAACAGCAGGATGTCGATCAACTCCTCCGGCTGGACCGCATGGGCTCGGAGAAAGCGGCCCGATATGTCAAGCGGCTTGGTTTCCATATCCGGACGCTGGCGGATCTTTATAACCCGATTGATTGGAACCAGCGGGACTTTGACCGCCCGGCTTTCAAGCGGGCTGACGGTCTGGCTCGCATCGATGTGCAAGGTAACGGCACCATCACTCACCAAGGGTTCACGATCCAGCTGGACGAGGTCGCGAAGGCGATGGTGAAGTTGAAAGACGCCTACCTGAACCGGTCCCAAACCGGGAGAACTTATTTGTCGATCGACAAACAAAGCGATTTTGACAATCTCCAGGAGTTCGCGCTCGCGGAAGTGGTTTCGAATCACCATCTTGGCGGTTTCCAGCCCGGCTACGGCGCCCGGCTATTGGACGCCAAGAATAAGCTCCAAGGAGTTGTGAGCCGGCTAACGCGCAAGGCCCGGGTCAATCTGCAAGATTCATGGTTCTTGAAACTGGCTGTTTATCGTATCGCCTCGGGTGAAGTGTCTCTAGATAAAGAGCTACAAGTCTTGTCGGAGGCCGCCGACCAGCGATCGGTGCGAGTGGAGGATACGCTGGACAGCGTTTTCGAGTTTTACACCGACCGTGCGCTGCAAGCGAGCAATCCTGCGGGTTACGCCGAAGCGCTGAAGCTTCTGGCCCAGATGCAGAAAGACGGCGAGTTGCCGAAGAGCCGAGCGCTTTCTCCTGCCGCCTGGCTGACACTGATCCATTTCTTCATGCAGAACAATGGTTTCTCGGCGGCTGAAAAGCGCGCCGTCGCGCGTGCGATCTCTCATGGCGAGATTGCTCGCGCGCTGCAAACCGCTCAGCGGGAAGGCTATATCCGCAGCGCAGGCGAGCTGCACCTAGTGCCTCCGTCCCAAGGATCGAATCAGCAGAAGGATGAGGTGGCCGTGGAACAGAACGCCAACTCTGACGTCGCGCCGCTGCTTCCGAGCAAGACCTTAAAGATTTCTACGCCGGCGAAGACCAAACCGTCCGCCAAGAGGCCGTCTGCTTCGCGTGCTCCTCCCGCGGCCGAAACTGCTTCTACGTCTCGGCCCACCGCCTTACTGCCTAATATAGGAACGCCTTCTCCCTCTGCACGCCGCTCGACTCGAAAGAATAAAGATAACGAAAACACCGCCACGGAAGAACCCAGCCGCAAATCCAAGAACAGCCCCGTCATCGAGTATAGCGTCGAAGGCGCCGGCCTCGCCGCCGTCATCACGCTTCGGAGGCGTTTGAAAGGCAAAGGCCGCTCCGTCGACGCGCTGCTGCTGCTCGGGGGCGCGATGCTGGCTGCTCCAACCGCCGCCGAAGCCGCTTCTACACAACAGGCCGCTCCGGCTCAGAACGCTCCGGCATTCAACCCGTGGATCAACGCCGCCGCTCCGGCCGCCGCACCCAGAATCGAAGGGCTAGTTATCCAATTCTTGGACTATGTGACCCCAAAGGCGGATTTAGCCCGGCAATTTAACATTGACTATGCGCCGTTGACGATCACCGCTCCTGCAGAAAATGACCCGGCGTTAGGGCCATGGACGGAGCGAATGAACGCCCTCGTGGGGACACCGGCCGGCTACCAGCGAGTCCTTGTCCGCATTTCGTTAGAAACCAACCCCAAGGCTCAAGAGCTGCTGAGGGCGCTGCAGGATCCGACCCGGCCCTGGCTTCTTCAATATTTCAATACGGATCGCAAGACGCAAATCCCGGCCTCGGGGTCCGAATTAACCATTGACGACTTTACAACCCTCGCCTCGATCGTCGGTGATCCGAACTACAGAGGTGCCAAATCCATTACGGATTTTTACGATGCCGTTCATACCTTTTTCGAAGCCTGGAAGGCATCTGCGGATCAGGCGATCATCAACAGCGACATTCTGGTTCCGGTGTACGGAATCGATCTTACTCAACCTCTCGGCAGATCAGCCTTCGACGCATTCCGCAGAAACACAGGGCCGGCTTACAACCCGCTTTATGACGCGCAAGGAAATATCAGACCCCCGGCCACCGTCCTGAGTTTCTTCGGTGGGGCGGCGACGTACTGGAGAGCCTTCTCCAAACTGTCACCTGCCGATCGGGCCGCCGCGGCCCGGACGTTCGGGAAGATGTTCCCGGGTGTCGTTCTCGGAAGTAGGCTGACGCCAGAGATCCTCAATCTCCTCGGCGATCCGTCCAAAGGCGTGCTCTACGATGAAAATGGTGTTTTCCGGAACCCCGACCAGGCGATGCAATTTTTTGTCACGGTCGATAAGTATTACCAGGCCTACGCGGCCTATCTGGGCTCCAATGCCGCCGACGCCGCGATCGCGCGCACCATTTTCCAGCAGGTCTTTGGCGTCGATCTGAACGCCCCCCTCGATCTGGCGACCGTTAAAATCCTGGGTGATCCCAAGCTGGGAATTCTCTATGACGTGGACCAAGCGGGAAACATCGTCCAACGCGACCCCGCCGCCGCCCTCCGGTTTTTCGCCACCGCCGGCAAGTATTACAGAGCCTATGCCGCGTACAAAGGTTCCAACCCCGGCGACGCGGCGCTCGCACGCGCTATCTTCCTGCAGGTGTTTAAGATCGATCTGGATAAACCGCTGGATGCACCGACGCTAAAAATACTCGGGGATCCCAATCTGGGAATCCTCTATGAACTCAATCAGGCGGGGAACGTCGTCCAACGCGATCCTGCGTCGTCTCTCCGCTTCTTCGCGGTTGTCAGCAAATATTACACCGCGTATGCGGCCTATAAACAATCCAACCCGGCGGACGCAAAGCTGGCTCACGATATACTCGTCAAGATTTTCCAACTGGATCTCGATAAGCCGATCGATGCGCCCACCTTGAAGATCCTGGGCTCTCCTGATCTTGGAATTCTCTACGACGTCGATGCCGCTGGGAATCTCGTCCTGCGCGATCCCAACAAAGCGCTGCCGTTCTTCGCTGTCGCCTCCAAATATTACAGCGCCTACGCGGCCTACAAGGCGGCGAATCCTACGGATGCGCAGCTCGCACATGATCTTTTCCTGCAAGTCTTCAAATTAGATTTGGATAAACCGCTGACCGCGGCGGCGTTGGTTATCCTAGGGGATCCGAAGTTAGGGATTCTGTATGACGTGGACCAGGCGGGCAACCTCATTCAGCGGGACCCCGCGGCCGCCTTGCCGTTCTTTGCCGGCGTCGCGCGCTATCGTCAGGCATTCGGTCGATTGAACGACAGCGATAAAAACGCCGCTGACACGATCTTCCGTCTTGTCTTTAAAGTCAGCCTGCGGGACGACGTCACTCCGGATTTCCTGAAGGTCCTGGGCGATCCCAGCAAGGGAATTCTCTATGACGCCGGTGGAGTCTTGCGTGATGCCGACTCCGCGATGCGGTTCTTTGTCGGCGTTTCCAATTATCGGCTGGCGTTCTCTAAACTCAGCGAACCCGATAAAACGGCGGCCGATACGATTTTCAAAGAGGCCTTCACCTTTGGTTTGACAGACGCCATCACACCAGATTTCTTGCGTAAGATGGGCGATCCAAGCGTTGGGATTCTTTACGACGCGCAAGGCACGCTGCGGGATGCGGATGCCGCGATGCGGTTCTTCATCGGGGTTTTCAACTATCGCCAGGCCTTCCAAGCGTTGAACGCCGGTGACCAGAATGCGGCGGGAACCGTGTTCCTGGAAGCCTTCGGCATCAGCCTCAACGCGAAGATGACACCGGACGCTCTGAAAGCGTTGGGCGATTCCAGCAAAGGCATTCTCTACGATGCGAATGGCGTGTTGAGGGACCCGAAGGCGGCGATGCAGTTTTTTGTCGGTGCCTACAACTATCGTCAAGCGTTCAGGGCGTTGAGCGCGGACGACCAGAACGCGGCGGGGACCGTGTTCCTGGAAGCCTTCGGCATCAGCCTGAATGCCAAGTTTACACCGGACTCCTTGAAAGCGTTGGGCGATCCAAGTAAGGGCATTCTCTATGACGAAAACGGAGTGTTTCGCAACCCGACGGATGCGATGCAATTCTTTGTCAACGTTTACAAATACCGGGCGGCCTTCCTGGCGCTAAGCGCGGAAGACCAAGCCGCCGCCGATACGATATTCAAGGAAGCCTTCGGGTTCAGCCTGAGAGACAAGCTGACCCCTGCTGTGCTCAAGCAGTTAGGCGATAGCAGCCTCGGCATTCTCTATAACGAAAACGGAGTGTTCCGCAACCCGACGGATGCGATGCAATTCTTTGTCAACGTTTACAAATACCGCGCGGCCTTCCTGGCGCTAAGCGCGGAAGACCAAGCTGCCGCCGACACGATATTCAAGGAAGCCTTCGGGTTCAGCCTGAGAGACAAGCTGACCCCTGCTGTGCTCAAGCAATTAGGCGATAGCAGCCTCGGCATTCTCTATAACGAAAATGGAGTGTTTCGCAACCCCGCGGATGCGATGCAATTCTTTGTCAACGTTTACAAATATCGCGCGGCCTTCCAGGCGCTTAACGAGGAGGATCAGGCGGCGGTCGATTCGATCTTCAAACAGGCTTTTGGATTCAGCCTCCACGACAAGATCACGCCGGCGACTTTAAAAGCTCTTGGAGATGAGACGAACGGGATTCTGTATGGCGAAGATGGCGTTTTTCGCGATCCGGCCAAAGCGATGCAATTTTTCATCAATGTCTATAAATACCTGCAGGCCTTCTCCAAGCTGAGTCCTGCCGATCAGGTGGCCGTTAATTACGTTTTCAATCAAGCTTTTAAAGTCACGCTCGGCGGCCGGGTCACTCCCGGTCTATTGAAAACCCTCGGTAACACCAGTCTCGGCATCCTGTATGACATCAAGGGAGTCTTCCGGGATCCAGACAAGGCGATGCAGTTCTTCGTCGGCGTCTACAACTACTGGCAGGCGTTTGGAAGGCTGGGTGCCGCCCAGAAGGAACTGGCCTCGCAGTTATTCTTCAAAATATTCGGGGTGAAACTGGGCGGGGAGCTGACGCCGGATATCCTCAGGACCCTGGGCGATCCGAAATTCGGCATACTTTACGACGAAAACGGTATTCTTCGAAACCCGCAGTTTTCCGTCAACCGCTTGGCGATCGCGGCCCAACTTTTGAACGCTCGGGTGTATCGCGAATTCCGCGGAACGCCCGCCGACCTTACGGGACGGATCGACGTCTTGAAGTTCGTGATGAATGAGGTGGCGAATTTCGTCGGACCGGAACGGACTCAGAAAGCGTACGGCGCCAACACCCCGGAAGAATACCTGCGCCGCCTGGCGCCGCTGAAAGATTTGCGCGATGCCTTCGATGGCCAGCAGGACTTGCTGGATACCTACAACGCCGGTCATCCGTTCCATACCCTCTTCTCCGACCCCGAAACCTTGCAGGGCCAGGATACGCAATATCTCTTCGATCTGCTCAGCGATATGGACATGGGGCCGGACTACGTTTACCAGGAACGAAGCTTCGACTTCCAAAAAGTCCTCAAACTGGGCGTCCTGGCGAAACCCTCCGTTCAAGACTACCTCGATTTGACCCGGGAAGCCGATGGCGCGCTGCGTCTGGAGAACCTCCGCGACAACCCCAACGCTCGCGCGGTGCTGCTCGCGATCGCCGGCGAGCTGCACGTCCGTAAGATTGATGAGATTCTCGGGATCCGTATGGACCGATCCCTTAATGACCTCGCTTTGCGCCAAGCCGTCGCGAATCTGCGTCGACAAGGGTACGCCGGTCCTTTGACGTTCGACGTTCTCGCTACTCAGCTCAAAGTCTACGGCCGGGAGGACGTCTCGGATGTGTTAAAGCTGCGCCGGGCCCTCAGCCGCTACGGCAGCCGCGACGGACAGTACGCCGCATCCTTCAGCCTGATCAAGACGTTGGAGATCATGCTGGGAGGCCGGGAAGAAGCGGCGAAGTACCAGTACGAACTCCGCGGCGCCGGATCGAACGCCGGGATTGTCGCCAAGCTCACTAACCCGGCCTGGGTCCGCGTCACTGATCCGACTTATAAGCATCAGAGGGTGAGTAGCACCTACACACCGTTTGGCGTCGTCAGTCAGGAAGTTGTCGAAGATATGGACGGTTTTTATCAGCCTGCCACGATTGCGTTTGACGAGGAAGGCCGGCCGAAGTGGAAGAACAGCGGCAACCGCCTGGCGTCCAGCTATCGAGCGCGCCGCAGCGAGCGCGGCAGCACCGATTTCACTGATCTGCAGATATTGGTCGGCAGCGACAAGTTGAAAGATATTAAACAGATCGATCGGATCGAGGAGTTCAACGAACTGACTCATGTACGGACGATTTCTTACTACACCGTTACCGGTGGAGAGACCGTAGCCCCTGGTGATCTAATCGCCAGCATCACTGACGATGAAGGCACGATCGTCGGCGATATCGGCGTGAATTCGACCGGAGAAGCGGCGCTTTTGGATGAGTCCGGCGTGCCTGTTCTAAAACTCCGGCGCTATCAAGCGGAGAAGTCGCCGAACGGCGACCCGGCTCGCAAACTATGGTGGGCCCTCCGCGTGACGGACCTGATCCACTGCAATTACGTGACGCATCAGCTCTTCAACATCCGCGGCGGGCGGCTGACCGAGATCAGCGGTGAGATGAACCCGGGCAAGCCCGGCCAGGAATGGACCCGCATTCAATACGACCGCGACGGCAACGAATCGGCCCGCTTCAGCGATTATGTGGCTCCTGAAAACGGGGTCCCGGCGGTCGAGGGCTATCAAAACGGCCAACCCCACTACAACGCCGATGCGTTGAACCGCCTCGATCATTTGACCGGCGTGATGGAAGAGGGAACCTTCAAGACCGCGGACGGCCGGCTGGTGACCCTCGGTCGCGACGCCCAGGGCAATAAATACATCGTGCAAAGGGACTTGAAGCGGCGCCAAGACCGCCTCGAGAAATACTCGCCCGCCGGCCGGCTGCTGGAGCAAACCGTCGGACGTGAACGGACGGTTTACGATCCCCACCGCATCGATTGGCCGCTTTATAAAGAAAACGTCCAAACTGGCGAACGGCTCGAAGAATACGAACCGATCGACGTCCAAGATCTCACACCCGAAGAACTGGCCACCTTGCAATCCGCCAAAATTACATTGCCGGTTTCCCGGCCGGCCGCCGCACAAGCATTCGTCTCAAGCGGGTTGGTTCGTGCCTATAAGTTGACGGACGGCAAACGAACGGCTCAGGGGACCCGGCTCGACTATTACGCCCAGGGCAAACTGCGCGCGACCCTCGTTTCCTATGAGGGGGGAGCGATCCTCGAAACAACTATTCCGCGATATCAGGTTAACGGCCTTGAAGCGGGTTCCCGGACCACTCGTCGGGTCCAGGGTGTGGACGTAGCGCACTGGTCGGATGAGGTCATTGGTTGGGAAGAGGGCGGCGACCACGACGGTTATCAGCACTCGGTGAGGACGTCGGCTGAGACGTTCCAGCGTATCGTGCACATTCGCGATCTGGACGGAAATGATGCGGCCCTCTTCACGCGGGATGCCACCGGGCGCCTGCAAGTCACCTTAGTGGCTCCTGATGGGACGCGCGAGATCTACGGAGTGCGAGCGGCAGACGCGGTTTCTATCAATGAACGAACGCCGTTGAGCGATCTAGCGACAGCCGCACGCAGGGGGCGGTTGATCGGCGGGTCGGATAAGCCGGCGTTCCGGGATGATGGCACTTTTGATGTGGCGATCTGGAAGATAGTCGTTACAGCGGAGGGCGATCAACGGGTCACGACCCTGACTCATATGGCGGGCGATCTCGTACTGGACGAGACCGTCGGCCTGCATCGCACTGTTTATGATCGCTCCAAGCCTTACCAAGCCCCGCTTTATAAAGAAGACCTGCGGCGGCCGGAAGGCCAACGCGTCATTCAGACCTTTGTGTCCGAGCCCGAAATCACCAACGGCGTGGTGACAGGGCTCACGGTGATCGGCACGGATGTCCGCACCTACCAGGTCTCGCGTGATTTTTACGACTTTACGGGCCATCCGGAACGGAACCGCCATACTGTTACATCGACCGAGAACGGGATCACCGTAACCATCGAGTCCTCCGTCGAATTGGACGCCGAGTACGGTGAGCTTGCCACAGTGGCCCTCCGGCGATCGGACAAGGGCGTCGAGCGGATACGCACCGTCGTGGAGAAACAGAACATCGACGGCACGCGGCAAATCCTGGAGACCAACGAAACGACCGGGCTAAAGATCCGCCGCCTTGTCGCTCCGCAAGGCGACATTCTGATCCAAGCCGACCTGAATAGGGTTGAATCCAAAGTCACATTCAACAACTACGACGCGTTCGGGAACCTCGTTCGCTCGGATGCTTATTCGTCGCTTAATCTGGACGTCAGCGATCTGAATACACTTGAACGGCCTTCAGAGCCTCCCATGAGCTGGTCCGAAACGCCCCATTACATCAGTCCTGCGGAAGCTCTGGCCTCCCTGCAGCAAGGTCAACCCAAAGAAGCGGGTTCCTTGGATGTGGTCACCCATACGGCGATCTATGACGTGGACGGCAATCGTATCGGCGAAAAGGTGGAGCGCGACCACTACACCTCTATCGGCGCATTAGCCACTCAGGATACGGGAACCACTCACGTGGTCTTGGATCCGCGGTGGTCTTTCCCGTTGCCGCTCTCCGACAAGCTGATCGATGGCCGGCCTGCAGAAAGTTACCGGCTGACCTTTATCCTCCAGCTGCCGGATGGAGGGATCGTGCGGGTGCCTTATGACCAGACCGCAGCTCTGGCCCGTTATTTGGAAAATGGCGCTCGGATTCTGCAATGGGAAAACGAGATCCGCGATATTCTCGAAGGGGGGAAGAACCGCACTGAAGTTTACTCGGAACTAGGCGGTCTGGAAAAAACCCTCAAGGATGGGAACATGGGCGGCCAGCCCATTCGGGAAACCACGATTCCTATCCGAAATCCGAAAAACAAAGCCATCTCCGGTTCGGTAACCCATTTTGGGGATGAAAATGGACCGATTCTGGAAAGCTTTGAACAAACCCATTTCGATGAAACGACTGGCGCTGTGTCGGGCGCCCACAAGCTGTACGGCCACAACTCAGTGCGTTGGGTCGGCACGCTAAAGCCGGAACCGGTCCCCGGTCCGATCGCCCAATTGATCCGGCAGTTCATGGAACAGAACCGGCTCTTTGAAGGGGAGCCGGATCGAGATGCTCAACGGGAAGACCTTTTCCGGCTGGTCCAGGCGATCATGGAAGTGGAGACCGTTCATTTTAATCCGAATGCGGTATCTCCTCGCGGCGCTATAGGTGTGATGCAGATTCTGCCCACAACAGCGGCGGATTACGGCGCCAGCGCCGAGGCTCTGACGAATGTGGCTGAAAATATTCGTGTTGGAATGTCTCACTTGCTCAACCTCCTAGATCATTATGACGGTGACGTCGCGTTGGCCGTGGCCGCCTACAACGCGGGACAGGGCGCGGTGGATCGCGCAGGGGGAATTCCACAGTCTTCCGGGTATGCAGAAACGCAAAAGTACGTTCCGAAAGTGATGGCGCTCTACCAAGGTGTTGAGACGATCCGCCTGGCGCTTCCTGTTTCACCGGATGCCGATGCGTCCGTTTACTCCAACGAATTGCAGACCTTTGACGCGAGCGGCCGGCTGATCCGCACAGAAACGGATTCCGAAATCACGACAATGAACCCCGTCGCGGAGACGTCGGTCACCCTCAATAAGCGGAGCCAGCAAGTGTCCCGGACCTCCGCCAAAGATCGTGCCGCAAATACCCTGACGGTCACCCATTGGGATGACTTTACGGCCGGCTTGGTGCGCTACCGGGAAGGATTCCACCTCAATGATTTCGGCACGCCGGATCGCATTGAGAGCGGTGAGGGCCAGTTGGCGGAGACGACCCAGGTCGTCTACGCGGAAGGACTCGAGGTTGGACGGACATCGTACCTGGCTTCGACCGGCGAACAGGTGCGGCGATATTCAAATTATCGGTATGAGAACGGCGGTGTATTACGAGATGTCGATGACACCTTTAATTTGCAGCTGAATACGGAATTTGTCAGCAATGGAACGCTTAAATGGCGGCAATATACCGTGGACGGCACGTCGCTCTGGCGCATCAACTATGACCCACGCGGTGGAGAAGATTTCCCGCTCTACGCGGTGAACCCCGAAGGCCAGGTGCAAGAGCGCTACCGTACCGTCTCTGTCCCAGGTGTCGGAACAGCCCTCTTCCGGTTTGCGCCCAATGCTACCGATGCAAAAGGGCTCATCGGGATCACGGTTCGCGATCCGCTCGGGAAGATCGTGATTGAGTGGGAAGGTTACTCCAAGACCATGCGGTTACGGTTATACGACGGTACCGTGCCGATTCAAGGCCAACCGGTCAACCAAAACCAACACGCTATTCCCACCAGTGATCGTCTTTTCAAGGGTGTGACCCAGGATAAGCTGGGAATCAACGTCGAACCCTTGCTGAATGCCGATCTGCCGGCCCTCCCCGGTGCCCAGCAGCGGCAAGAAGGTCCCAACCTCGGCGTAACGTTCATGCGCTCCGTGGTCAATCAACTCAATACGGCCTATCAGGGTGTTACGCAGGTTGACCAAACCGAACGACGGGTAGGTGCCAATCTGCTAACGCCCATCCCCGGCCCAACGCAACGGCCGCGTATTGCGACGAATTCGATCCGGAACATTCTCAAGGGCTTTATGGTCCTTTTCATTCTGGTAAAAGTTTTTCTGGGATCCGCTTCAGCGGAGGCGCTCGATACGGATTCAAAAGCGGTTGAACTTATCACTGCGGGTGTCTCTTATGCGCATTCAGCTTCCGGTTTTATGGTCTATATCTCCAGCATTCCCACCTTGGTCTGGATCGCGGGTCTCTATGTCGTTGCGATGGGAGGCGCGATTTACTTCAGTCAACGTTCCGAGCGCCGTGTGCCACGCCGAAGCCGCCGTTTGGCACTGTTTGCTATCGGCACGGCCCTCGTGGGAGTTCTTTCAAACGCTGTGAATGCACAAGTAATCGGGCCTACGAATCCTGCGCCGGCGCCTGCCCTGCCAAGCAACGGCCAACGTCCAGTCCCCGGGCGTGGCCTTGAAAGCCAGATGAGTACCGAATTGGCTCGATATGGAAACTTCACTGGAACCACCGTGCCATTCCCGGCCGTAGCGAATCGTCGCATTCCAATGATACATTACAACACACGCGGAGAAATTGTCGAAGTGTATCGTTTGACACCGCTCCAGAACGGCACGCTATTTGCGATTTCCACATACCGTGTCCCGCCGGGACCCGATAACTTCTTTGATGCAGCCGCGGCTCGGGATCCGAAAGCCAAATACCGGGAAGTTCTGACTCGTGCAATGGAAAACCCCGACAACCGGGTGTTTGAAAAACGCTTCTATAACTGGCAAGGACAACCCGTCTCCGTTGTTTTGGATGATTGGACGACGACTTTTGATTATGCGGACCCCTCCAATTCGGGAGCTATCCCGGTTCACGGGAGATTGGATTTCAGTCACCTGGGTTCCGCGCCCTTCCGCCACTACGAAGTCGATATCAATAATCAGGTGCGGCACCCCGGTGATTTTAATCGCGAAGCACTAGCTCAAGCGCTGTCTCAAGGGGGCGCCTTAAATACGTACGTGCTTGGGATGCTGGGCATCACGGTACAGCAGTTGAGAGCGATGCCCGAACCACAAGCGCAGAATGCGATCGCCGAAGCTTTCAATAAGATGCTTCAGGACCCGACGTTGCACACACATTTCGAAAGTCTTTGGTATGAGCGGGTGCGCGACCCTGCAGATGATTCCATGATCAGAGACATTCGCTGGCACGGGCCGGATATTAGTCTAAACGCCCAATTAACGCTAGCGGATTTGGTAGTCGATCAAGATATCCCGGTCAAATATCCGCCCAGAAATCTCGACATCGTGCGTATGAACCGCGTGTTGCTGCAAACGCTTTTCCCTGCCGCGACGCAGAATAGCCGCCGGGTCTTCCATGTATGAGTACGACGGGCGTTATCCGGGGTGGGATGCGTTGCCGGTTGCCCTGCGCACGAACTATGCAGCGGATGGAATTAGCGCCCACTCCGCCTTGCAACCCGCTATCACGGTTAACGCCATGACCGGAGAGATGTTCACGACGCTTCGCTTGGTTAACGACCTGTTAGAGCGGCCTGTGGCAACACGCAATCGGCTTGGCTGGGCCTGGACCGATGAAACCGAAGGTCGCTATAGCCGGCATGACTGGGTCACCGACTTTTGGCTGCAAGTCAAAGGTCAATTCCGAACCGCGACGGCGCGAGTTCCTAACCGAAGTTTCATTACCCGCCAGATGCAACAGCTGTACCGCAATCTCTTTGCCAAAAAGGCTCGAGATCCCAATGGGAAGGTACATGACGATGCCTACAATCTGCAGAACTGGTTCCAGAAGCATGTGTTCGACAAATTTGGGCTAAGCCCTGTGGTTAGCAATCAACTTTACGATGACCTTGGGATTGATCCCGAGGGGAACTCTGCGCTTGTCACCTATACGCCGAAGATTCTTTCGAGTTCGTTTGAGGGGCGCCCCGTTCGGCAAAGCGATTTCCGGCTCAACGGTTTCCAAGCGGCGCTTCGCCAGGGGCGGCCCGTCGATGGCCTGTTACTTCGATCGATGAATAAGCGGCCGGATCAAATTGACACGATCACGGAACAGGAAGCGTTGAGCGCCCTTAATCAGTTTATTGGCGCTCAAAACGACTACTCCCAGCTAAATATCCGGCCGGCCGATCGTGCGCGCGACCACCTGATCTTCTCTCTGGATATTTCACCTCTCTTGGCAAAAGTCGATCGAAATGAGCCGTTGACACCGGAGGAGGAACGCGCGCTAAACCGTGACGTCTTGCAGGTCTTTTATCCGTATAGCTTGGAAGCGGCGCGCTACACCGATGAAGACGGGGCGCCGACCATCTTCATTGCGCGAGACGATTATCCTCTGGGAGGTTTCTTGGCGCAGACTAACAACCTCAGCGAATCGGCGCCGTTCGTTTTTGGCGACATTAACGTTGATGCGCTTAGGGCCAATTTGACCAAGACGCCTCGACGTAGCCTCGATATTGCCATCCTAGAGCGTCTGGGCCTTTCTGAAGATGACGCGCGGGGAGACCTGGCTACGGTAAACAGCCTCTTGGATCAAGCCTTGACGGAGCGTTCGGCTTTAGTCGCGATTAATATCCTTCAGGCTGAACCTAACTTGTATCGAATTATTGACATTCAACCGGAAGCATTGACGATTCATCAGCGGATCTTGTTGCGACATGCCCGCCAAGGGAGGCCGTTAAATGATCTTGAAATCCGAGAGTTGAATCGCGCGTTATTGCAAAAGAGCTATTCGGAGGCCACGGCGAATAGCCTCACGCGGGTGCGTCCGATACAGGAAATGTCCGGGATCAATCTTCAGTTCCTCGAGCAACAGCCCTACAATCTGGCCTCCGAATTGATTAAAGATCCCAGCATCGAGGAAAGTTCGCCTGTTCGCGTTAATCCCATCCCGCTGGAAGAGACACCGCCGACTGTCTTGCCGGGCGCCATTGATATCATCGGGCAAGGGGAGTTGAAAGTCTTTGTCCGCCGTTTTGACTCTGTCCAGGATGCGGGTCGTGCGATGCAGAAGATGGGCCATCCCGAGTCGAATATCCAATACCCCCCTAATGATCCGAACCTTAATGTTGGACCCGTCTATCTCTATCAATTTATAAACAGCAACTATAAGAAATGGGAAGTCCGAACGCTGACCGGACAATTGGTTTCGGTCGTTTATGGAACAAAGACATCGCCCGCCGGCTTGCGTGAGACGTGGATATGGCAGATCTCATACCGTCTGATGAACTATCTCCCAGGAATGAAACTGCCAGAGAGTTTCCTGCGAGGGGATGAGCGAGAGGTGGTTATCCTCGACACCTCGGTGGATTATTTCAAGCCTCTGTATGCGATTAACGAGCATGGCCAGTTAACCAAGCAGTGGTTGAGGGTTCTGTATAACCCCGATCAATTCGAAGAAGGCTTAGGGCCCTCCGGACGGCAACTGAGTGGTATCCAAGAGCACCACGTCCTGGTGAAAGACCCGAATACAGACACATTCCAAAACGGGATTTATTGGTTTGACCAGTTTGGTCAACCGTATGATCCGATTGTCGATTTTGACCGTGTCTGGTTAGTTAAAAAGATTAAGCAATTAAACCCTGGGTTGAAAGATTCCAATGGTTTTGGGGTTTTCTTAGGAGTGTGGGTCGCCGGGGCCGCCTTGCTTTATGCGGTCTTATCGGGCCTCATGGATCTTGGATTTTATCGTTTGTGGCAAAGTTATGTGAACCGTCATAACCTTGGCGAACAAACGCTGGGACAGTTTGCTCCGGCGGCCAACGCGCTTTATACGGATGCAGATCTGTTAGAGGCGAAGAGAGAGTTGCGAGATCATGTCGTTACCCCCATGCAAGATGGAACGCTGGGAGTTCCTGGGGCACCGGTTTGGAGCCCTCCGCCATTCGCCGTCGATCATGCGGGGGAAGCGCAGACCCAACTGCACATGCCGAACATGCCGGACGGGGCGTTTACTACAGCGGGGCCTATAGAGGCACTTTTCCTTCCGTACTTGGAAACTTCATTAGCCATGCTCATTCATCAAGGCGTCCCACCCGACATGATAGCGGGTTTTAATCAATTCGCTTATCGAACCGCATTGCATACGGCTCATGAGATAGCCGCTCGGGGAAACAACCTTTGGGGACTTTTTGACGTTTTTGATCCAGATATTCGCGCGAAGGTTTTCATGTACACCCAGCACCTGCACATTGCTTTGATGTCGGCGCTCACGGACCCTGATCCGGCGCGCCGCACGGCCGAGATGCGCCGCGTGCTGCATGAGTTCGAGATCTTTGCTCAACCCAGCCTTGGAACGATGGAGCCTGGCTTGTTAAACGACCACTACCAACTCTCCCAGCATTATCAGCGCTACTTGAGGGCCGAGGGTTGGGAAACCTGGTATTGGCCCTTCTTTTGGCAGCTTCGGCGCGGGTTGGGTATTTTGACGAAGAGTATTCATCCCTATTTGAAAAAATTGGCGGTCGTTTTGCCCCTCTTCTTGTGGCTGGCGGGTGGCAATATCCTCATGGTTTGGAGCGGGCCTTCTGTCTTTGCCCTTATGGCGACGGCCAAACTTTCAGTTCCTCTTCTAGGCATTACGGTCTTGGCGCCCCCGGTATTTGCCTTCGCTGCTGGATTGATTGCTCTCGGCGTATTATTGGGTGGATGGCATCTGTCGCGTACGGCCTACATCGGTATGGGAAGACATGGTGGCGCATGGATAGGCAAGTTTACACGCACAGCCATGGCCATCAGTTGGTTGGGGTTAGGACTCATGTGGTTAGGGTTGCCGGCTCCGCAGCTTGGAGCGACGATCCTGAAACTGGTCCTCGTTACCCTGGCCTTTACGGAAGCCTATGCGTTAGGCTTGCAACGGCATTCGCTATGGGGCCTCACCGCATTTTTCCATCTAAAGCCGACGATCGGTCGCGCTCGCCTGCGCGCAAGGGTCTTGGAATGGGTTCAAGGCGTGACCTTTATGGCCTTCGCCCTATTGGCTTTTAATCGAACCTACGGCTGGTGGTTTGGTCACCAAGTGCCGGGTTTATTGAGCAATATTGGCTGGGGCTACATGATTTACTTCGTTCTCATGACGTCCGCTTTGTATGCCAT
>WNFI01084661.1_pt1 | contig 17221 bp, 9 predicted proteins | sample 5400471 | NCBI WGS metagenome assembly WNFI01 (sample SAMN13153348, study PRJNA577476) | soil metagenome | isolation source: 100 cm saprolite on Douglas fir-dominated hillslope | place: USA:California | collected 2013-09-17 | reverse complement strand
CGAACCCGTCCGCCTGGGAGAATGACGTCACTGCGCCGGAGCCCTTGCCTGTTGGAAACGCGACCAGTCCCTTGTCGCCCGGCACGAGCGCCACCAGGATGAATTCCTCGCGGCCTATCTCCGAAGTGATGCGGACCGGTATGGTCGCTGCCACTGACTGCGCCGCTTCCGCCGGCAACCCAGCGCGCCGCCGAATGACCGGCGCCACGAAGGTATGGAAGGTGAAGATCGCGGAGGTCGGGAATCCGGGCAACACCGCGATCGGCTTGCCGTCTACCGCCGCGAGGCACAACGGCTTGCCCGGCTTGAGGGCGATGCCGTGAACCAGAACTCCCGGCAATCCAAGCCGTGACAAAATTCGATAAGACAGATCGCCGACCCCTTTCGAGGTTCCGCCGGAAACGACCGCCATGTCGCATTCGGCGAGCGCGCGGCGCACCGCGCCCTCAAGTTTGACTTCGTTGTCCGGAAAGGCGCCATAGCCCACCGCCTCGCCGCCTGCTTCCCGGACTGCAGCCGCAACGATAGCCCCGTTGCTGTCGTAGACCGCAGCGGGGCGAAGCGGCGAGCCGGGCGGCACAAGTTCGTCGCCTGTTGACAGCACGGCGACGCGCGGCCGCCGGACCACGGGGACTTCGGCGAAGCCGCAGGCGGCCAGTATCCCGATCTCGCGCGAGCCGATGCGCTGTCCTCGCCGCAGCACGGCCTCGCCGCGTGCGATGTCGGAGCCTGCGAACGAGACGGATTGCCCCGGCCCGACGGCGCGACGCACGACAATCATGGGCCCTTCGGGCGCTTCCAACACATCGGTGTGCTCGATCATCACCACCGCATCGGCCCCGCGCGGGATGACGCCGCCAGTTGCGATTGCGGTCGCGGTGCCCGTCCGTACTTCGAGCGTGGGCGCATGACCGCAAGCGATCACCTCCGCATTGAGGAGTAGCCGGCGGGGCGTACGGTCGCTGCTGCCCGTGGTATCGGCGGCGCGTACCGCAAATCCGTCGACGCCGGAGCGGTCAAAGGCCGGTACATCAGTTGGCGCGGCAGGAGTAACCGCGAGCACACGGTCAAGCGCATTCTCGAGCCTGATGATTTCGCCGGGAAGTGGCTCAAGGTCAATCGCGCTTTCGAAACGCTTTCGCGCTTCGGCGGCCGAGATGACCTCAAGAAACTGCTCCTGGCGAGCCGCATTGCGCACCGCAGCCAGGAGATCCGCGGGCGCTGTGCGGACGCTTTGGTTGTCCGTCATGGCAGTGACCCCGTTATCACTCGCGCGCCGACTGGGAGACCTTCGCTCGCGGCCGGCACGACAATCCATCCGTCGGCCTGGGCGAGCGCCGCAAGCGGCAAATATTTGGAAGCTAGCGGCGCGATGCCGTCCGCCACGCGGCGCACAAGCACCAGTTCGGTAAGCCCTACCGTGGAAGCGACCTTTGCTGTCAAGGGGAGGCTCTCGCATGATGGTTCATTTGCGCCGCCGCCTCTGAGTCTTGTCAGCATATGCCGGCCGATCAGCAGCCATACGGCTAACGCCGCATCGAGCCTGCCTGGAATCAGCAGCACCGGCCTGGAATTGGCGAACCCAAATGCGGCTGTCTCACCTGGGGAAATTGCAATGCCGTGGGCCTCGACGGTCCCGGTCCGTGCCAACGCATGCACGGTATCATCGCGGCGACCGCCGCCGACGCGCGCGATCCGAACGCGAGGCTTGCGCACGCGCACGGCAGCGACGCCAAGCGCCTGAATTGCCGCTACGTCGATGGCGCGCAGCCGGTGCCCGGCTTGGCGCAACACTTCGCCAGAGCTGCAATCGGTGCCAGGCATCAGGACACCTTCGCCGGGGATCACCGCCACCTGTATCTCGCCCTTGTCCCCACGCAATGTTACGGCGTCCAGCGGCGCCACAGCATCGCCATGAGACCCGAGTGGTTCGCCCACGGCGACTTCGCGGATCTCGGACAAGATTGCGGCTGCATAGGCATCGGCACCGGCGGTCGCCTCGGCGTGCACCGCCCAGCCATCGATCAAGGCCAGCGGCACGGCTGGATGCTGACCTGCAGATATAATATCCTGCGCCAACGTCGATCCAAGCGCGAAAGCAGGCGGCATTTCGCGCGTCGGTACTGGATGAATGCGTTCGCCGATTCGAAGCAAAACGTCGTCAAGCGGCGTCAGGCGTCCAATCCTTTGGCGATTTTTCAGGGCAACAACCATATAGGATATCTGCCCGCGCCCGGTGAGGCGGTCAAGAAGGCGCAGATAGCCTTGGCGCATCCCTCATCGACAGAAGCTGCGCTCGGCTTTGCAAAAGGCCCGTCAAGTGCCCCGCGTCCGCCGGGCCGGACCTCGGCAGAACCAGCTGGGGTTGAGGCAAAGGGCAATGTGACCGTAGCGAAAAGGATCAGATCGCAGACGCCTCTCGCCGTACGAATGTCCAGTCCTTGCTCCTGCGCGCCTGACCCAGGCCGAAAAAACCAGAACAACTTCTCACTAACCCGCGGGGGCGGTGCCAAGTGGCCGACATTTGGGCGGCGAACCTCGTCTTGATGCCGCGGGAGACTTGTCGCCTGCGTCCGGCTAAGGACTCCACCAAACGCTGTGCCTCCTAGCGTCATTCACTGATGGTCAACCGGTTGGATCTCAGCCAACATTAACAAACCGGTTATGAAAAAGGCAGTTGATGCTTTGGCCTCGACGCCGTTGGCCGTTCGGATCGCATCCTCAACTTGCTGTCGCAGCTGGGCTTCAGTCCGCTTGAAGACTTTCAGCTGCTCGAAGTCGTATTGATGTTGAGAATGCCCACTCCTCCGTTTCAATTCCGATCCTGCTCAGAAGCTCCACCAAGAATTACAATGGGATCGAAGATCAAGAGCTTACGCGTCGCCACGGGTGGATACTGCCACTTGCCGAATGTGTCATAATCGGTGTGCCAGCTCAGTTCGCGGGTCTGCCTCTCGATCCGCGGCAGCCGATGCGCTGAAAGTTATGATAGACGCCTGCTTGAAAAGATTGGGAAATGCTTTCAGTCGTTGATCTTTTCGAACTTTGGCGATGATCACGACGCAGCGCGTAAGCGCCTGATCAGATGCAGAACGGATCGTGCAACTCTGCGCACGAGCTGAATCACGGGTCCAGTGATAGGTGCGCGGGCAAGCACATAGTAGCGTTGCAGAAGCCAATATCCGCGTGACGATTCGATCTGCCGAAGGTGCGCGATGGTTTGGTGGGCTTCTTCCAGCCGAGTCTTCTCCACCACGGACGCCCGCCCCAGCTCCGCAATCTGTCCCTCTAACGAGGCCACGCGTTCCTTCAATGACTGAATGCTCAGTCGAGTTTTTTCCACCATCGACGCTCGCCGAAGCTCGCCGATCTGCTCCTCGAGAAAGGCCACGCGTTCCTTGAACAGCCTCAAGGCCCACCAGGGCTCCAGGCAGGCCTGTCTCGACATGGGAACAACCACATGCACGGCATTCCCTGAAGAACCCCAGATCCCGACGTAGAAGGCACAGCTCTCTGGCGTGGCCCGCAAATTTGACTGTACCAACACATGGCCAGGAGACGTCTCAAGGGAAACCGCCAGCAGCGACGGGTCGCGGTGCAGGAGGGAGGAAGAAGGCTCGGCAATGACGACACCCTGGAGGGGGGTTCCGAGATACCAACGCGCAGCGGTCCCGAGGACGTCAGTCGTTAGCTGCTGGAAGTCAGCCAGCGTGTAGGTCTTAAGATCAAGTTGGCTAGTGTCGCCGCGCGTGCTCTCCAGCGCATCATTCGGGCAGCTCAACACGATGACCCCGCCGGGTGTCAGCATGCGCCGAAGGCCGTCAAGGAAGCGACGAGGATCGGAAACATGCTCAATAGTCCCAAAGCTGGTGACAATGTCAAATGGCGCCCGATTTCCAAGTATCCTGGAAAGATCAAGGGCGTCGCCGACGAGGAATTCCACGCCGTCCCGGGCAAAGCGTTTTTGCCCGACCGAGATTCCCTCCTCGGCAATGTCCACGCTGACCACTTCCGCGGCGCCATGTCGGGCCAGAATGAATGCACCATAACCCTCGCCGCGGGCGACATTGAGCACGCGCTTGCCTGCGCAGAGCGGCGCTGCGAAGGCATAGCGGCCGACATGCTCCGCTGGGAGTACGGCGTCAGAATAATCCATATAATTCATTTGTCGGTGGCGGAAGTGCAGCGGCTCAGCGCGCACGGGCCTATCCGGTTGTTCCATGTTGTTGCAACCTTCCTGCGACAGAGAGGGGCCGGTCTGTCACGCGCGCTGTCGAAGGTGGATGCCGCTCGCGGCGCCCACTTTCGAGCTACCGAAGATCGCATGCGCGGCATCGGCAAAGGCCACGGGACTGTGCCGGTCGACAAGGCGTCTCAAAGCACCTGTTGCGAGCTTCGTGCGCAGCGCCGGATCGTTCGTGAGTCGGACAATAGCTAGTGCATAAGCCGCCGCGATTTCATCGTCGTTTGTGAGCGCAGGCAGGAGGAGCCCACTATCACCATCGACGATGATCTCTCCGATCATTCCGACATCTTGGGCGATGACAGGCACACCAGCAGCCATAGCGGCCAGAATCACATCGGGCATCCCGTCGAAGGCAGCAGAGCAGACCAAGGCATCATAGGCGCTGTAATCGAGCGCCGCAAAACCGTCGCAGGCGCCCCAATACGAGAGGTTATGCAAGCCGCCGAGACAGCTAAGCCTAAATATATCCGGCGCGGCGCTGCCGAAAACGTCAATTCGTGTATCGGATCCCAGTCGCTTTAATTTTTTAGCAATGTATGAAAGTAGCTCCGAGTGCTTTTGCAAATCGACCCGAGAGGCCCAAATCACGCGCCCCTTCCTGGTTGTCGCGCGCGCTACTGCCTCGACCTCGGTCAGGCTTGGAGGGTAGCGAGTCGGCAGCCAGTGCCACTTCTCGGGGCAGACGGCGATCCGTCGTCTATCGCGCGCAATGATCGTCTCGCTGTTAGCAACGATCAACGTTAGGTCCTGCACGTGCTCAGAAACGAAGTTGAAGCTCCACGGCCGTGCAAAAACGCCCGCAGGACCGACCTCCATGACGTCTCCAAAACGATAGTAGACCGAGGGATTGGATCGAAGAATAGTCTTGAATCTGCGGTAGAATCCTTCAGGGAACGGACCCTGTCGGAGATGCAGCCGCGCCCACGGCGCCGTCGACTGGATGAGCTTCAGCGCAATCAGCTGGCGCTGCTCCATTGTGAGTTGCGGCCAGTCGTTCCCAAGATCGAGGATCGTGGCATTAGGCGGCACTCGGTCGAGATAACTGCCGTCCACGAAGGGCTCGCCTAGGAGGACGAGTATCCGCGTTGTCGGACGCATATCATAGAGCACCTGCATGACATCGCCTACGTATTGGTCTGCGCCGCTATTTGCAATGAACGGCAACAGGAACACCTCATCGAAACGCTGTGCACCGATGATCTGGCAGATTTCATGATAGGCGAGACCTACGGTCAGATCGGGCCCATCCAGGTTGCTGCCGAATGTCGATTCTCTCAGCAAAGGATCGATGTCAGGGTCGATAGCGTTTGCGGCGTGCATGAAGGTGAGGTGCGAGGCGCTACCTAGCCCGTGGCTCTCGCCGACACCGTCGGGCCCGGGCGGACGCACTCCCTCCAATGGTCCAAGTCGCTCATAGGCGTCATGTGTGATGCGCACCCAAGTCTGTGGTTCGAAAAGCGTGCACGGCGGAATCTGACGAGTTGTGTGATTGTTTGATTGGTCCATTAGGCTGCCACGATGCACCCGATAGAAGTAGATCGTGTCCTCCGAAACCAGAATCTGATATCCGCGACCAACGCACTCGGCATTGAAGTACCAGTCTTCATAGGCATAGCCGGATGCGATGCGTGTGTCTGTGTAAGGTACGGCCTCAAAGATCGCGCGGTGCGCAAATGCGGCTGAGGTATACGGGTGCCCTTCCAGAAATGCGAGTGGAGTAACTATATCAAGGGGGAAGCGCTTCCAGCACTCATAGCGCTCGCCAAAAGTGCATATGTATTGATGAAAGATGATATGACCTGGACCGGCAGTCTCCGCCAACCGAAACATAGCTGCGATGGAGTTAAACGAGATAAGGTCATCGCCGTCACACGTGTAAATAAACCGGCCGTGCGCGGCCTTGACGCCGCTGTTGCGAGTCGGGCCGAGCGAACCATGATCTACCTCCAAGATGGTCAATTCATCGAATTCGTTAGTTTCAAAGTTCCGCAGCACCTGACGGGTTAGTTCGTCCGCCCGGTCAAGGGTCGCTACAAGTTCGACGCTTATGCCCTCAGCACGCGCATAGTGCGTTGCTTCGCGTAGCGACAGTAGCGTGCGTTGGAGCAGAGCAGCCTCGCGGTGCAACGCGAGGACCAGTGACACATCAAATGCGGCGCTCTTCTTAATAATTTCAGCACCTCGAACTGGTTTTCTTGCATAACGGGCTATAGCGCATCCACCGCGCGAATCAACACGCCGGGCGCACGCGGCCGCTGTGTGAGCAGAAGGACCGCACACCGCGAAGGCGGTGAGGCTACGCCTCGACTCTTGGCTGAAGCTTAACCCGCTACAGTGTTCGGCCCGGCGCGGAGCCCACACACGGCGGCCGGATAGCATACAACGGTGCGCAAACCGTACGTTAAAACAAATTGACACCTGGCAAATGGTAATATATTGCCCGCCGCTAGAGGCTCGCCATCTGGGCGAAGCCGACCGCGCGTACTGCCTCCTCTCATAGAGGTAGCACGCTACGCCTCAAAGAGCTTCAAGACAGCGCCGGCCCGATGTCGCACACGAAGTCATCACCGGACGAATTAATATTTTACCACCACAATCTTCGGGAAGATGTATTTGTTGAGGGGTGGAGACACGATGTTCCTGACAAGTCTCGCACACTTTCGTACCAGTTACATGGCGACCCGGGGGCGCGTCGACTGAGATGGCCGTTGCAGCGAGAACAATGCAAAACTGCAGCTTCCTCAGCGCGTGGCTCACCGTCCGGCCTCTCCCATCCGGACGATTGCGATTGCTCAATGGCCAATACCTACCACCTGACTGATCGTGAAACGGCCGCCATGAAGATCGCCCTGCTGGTCCATCAGTTTCTGCCCCATCACGCCGCGGGTACCGAGCAGCTCACGTTAAAGATTGCACATGAATTGTGCCGTCGCGGTCACGACGCACGGATTATAACAGGTGAGCCTTTACGCAACGCGGGTCTACCCGCCATCGAGTCCAGCACCTTTGCCGGTATAACTGTTTTTCGGTTTGTCGGACTTGGGCCGTGCAACTCCTTTAGCCACATTCAGAATAGGAGAGCCGAGCGCCTGCTGTCGAAGCTGTTGACGGTGTGGCGGCCAGACATTATTCACGCTCATCATTTCATTCATGTCGGAGTTGGCTGCGCCGCCGTCGCGAACAAGGCGCAGATCCCAGTTGTCTACACCCCAACCGATTTCTGGTGGTGCTGCCCCGCGACTCGCTTTCAAGAGGCGGACGGCCGACCGTGCCCCGGTCCTGGTACATTTGCTGGGCGTTGCGCAAGACACATGTCGGCATTGTGGGCCGAGCGACGCAGAGTCGCAATCCGATCCTGGATGCCTAGGGTGCCATGGCAACTGTTCGCAGGCGTCGTCTTGATTACTAGCATTCCTGGAGTTTCGTTAATTCCAATGGCAAGTTGGTTTTCCAAACTTGGGGCCCGTGAGCGCACGCTTGCACGTCTTCGTGACTCTCTCAGTTTCGTATTCGCGCCCACGGTGGAGGTTTATAATGCGCTGCTGCGCGCTGGCTTTCCCGCTACGAAGATGGAGCTACTGCCGTATGGAATAGAGAGGCCGGTGCCATCGGCGGTCAGGCCACGGCAACATCCTCAGATCACTATTGGGTTCATTGGCACACTGCAGTCCCACAAAGGCGCCCACCTCCTGCTGGAAGCTCTCAAGATGTTGCCCTCGCACCCTTGCTTGCGTGTTGAGATTTACGGCGATCCGTCTGTGGACACGATTTACGCGGAGCGGCTGCGCAGCCTTGCCTACGGAAGCGCCCACGACATCGTATTTTGCGGGACATTCCCGGAAGCCGAAATCGGAGACACTTTCGCCCAATTGGATGCCTTGGTCATTCCGTCACTTTGGACTGAAAATCGGCCTTTGGTCCTGCTCTCCGCTCTAATGGCGCGAGTGCCGGTCATCGTGTCTGATCAGCCAGGGCTAATTTGTGAGGTTATCAATAACAAGAACGGGCTTGTCGTTCCGAATGGTGATGCAGGCGCACTGGCGCAAGCCTTGGTGCGCATCAGCACCGATCGAGAACTGCGCCGTGCGATCGCGAGACATCCCAAGCGTCCGAAAGAGCTACGCACCTACGTAGACAACCTCTACGAACGATACACGGAGCTAGTCAAGACAGCGCCGATGGTTCGGTGCGAATCGAATTCGCCTTTGCCACGACCGTGAAGAGCGAGACGTTAAATTACGGTGCTCCCCTTGAGGCATACCAATGAAAGTGGCGCTTTTCGTGCATTGTTTTTTTCCCGATCACTTCTACGGCACAGAAACGTATACCCTACAGCTGGCACAAGATCTAGAGGCTCTTGGACATGAAGTCGTGGTAGTAGCGGGCGTGTTTCAGGGCGAACCGCGCCGAGCGGAGTTAGTGACCCGATACGACTATGCCGGCATCTCGGTTGTTGCAATCGACAAAAATTTCGAGCCCCACACACGCATCCGGGAAACCTATTGGCAGGAAACTATGCGTCCCCACTTCCGCGCACTGCTGTCAGACCTCAAGCCGGACGTGGTTCATGTCACCCATCTCGTGAACCACACCGCAGTTCTGCTGGAAGAGGCCAAATCCGCGGGCTATCCCCTCGTTGGGACGCTAACAGACTTCTTCGGATTTTGTTTTAATAATAGACTTGAGGCCGCTAACGGCTCATCGTGTACCGGACCGAACATGTTGAGGAGTAACTGCATCGCATGCTTCTTGAAGGCGATATCAGACCGTCAGCGCCAGGAGCTCAAGGTCTTGAATCGGGTGCCTTTCGGCTTCCAATTTGGTGGGCTCGCGTTGCGGCTTGCAGGCTTGCCCCGCTCAGTTGTCCCCGATATCGTGAGACGTCCGTCTATTCTGCACCGTGCTTATGATGCTTACGATGCCATGATCGCACCTACCCGGTTCCTCCGCGACGAGTACGTTCGCAATGGTTTCGATCCCAATCGCGTTATCGTGAGTCGGTTCGGCGTAGATCTCGACCGCTCTTCCAAGCCGGCCCGGCCGCCGAGTACGCCCCTCATTGTCGGATTCATCGGTCAGATCGCGGCACATAAAGGGGTGGACATTCTGGTGCAGGCGGCACGTTCGGTACCGGCGGGCCAGCTATGCCTAAGAGTTTACGGTCCTCACAATCAGGATCCGGCCTACATGGCCCGACTTAGGATGATGGCGGGACCAGAAACGAAATTTCTTGGCACTTTTCCTCCCGCGCAAATTGGTGAGGTCCTCGCTGGGATGGACGTGCTTGCCGTCCCATCTAGGTGGCATGAAAATAGCCCTCTGGTGCTACTTAACGCACTCGCTTCGCACACTCCAGTGCTCGTTTCAAATGTTGCAGGCCTTACTGAGTTCGTCACTGACGAGAAAGATGGCTGGTGCTTTCGACGAGGTGATTGCGCCGACCTTGCTCGAAGACTTGCCTTCTTGGCAACTAATCCTCAGCGCTGTCGGGAATTAAGTAAGCGCACTACCTACGAGCGGACGGTTCGCTCAATGACAGAGGATGTTGTATCGGTTTATGAATATGCGTGGCGACGCAACAGGGAGGCCGTGACCATGCTGTGACGCAGAAAAAATGACCGCAGCATTTCTTTTTGGGATATCACCAATGCACTGTCGGCGGTTCTGCAATTGGCTCATGGAAAGGCAGACCTCCTCGGCGATGAGGCGAACGCTGCCCCATTGTTTTTTGGGCGAACTTAGCCGTTGAGAGCAAATCGATGATGCCGAAACATGCTTCCGGCAAGATACTAAAAACGCCACAAGTCGGCCGCCCAGAGTGTCCGATTTGCGGCCGTCAAGAGACAGTCTTCCTATGCACCGTCGGCGGACATGACATTTGGCGATGTCCCCGCTCGGCAGTTGATTTCGTGTTTCCTATGCCCTCACGTAGCGTTCTGCAAAAGCTCCATGCTCGGCCAGCATGCTTCGAGGGGGGACAACAAGAAGCCGATGTCTCGTTCGATGCTCGAACTGGCGCCTGTCCGGCATGGCTGGATGAACTTATTAGTCGATTGACAGCAGAGCGCACCAATCCGTCGATTTTGGATATCGGGTGCAGAGACGGCCTGCGCCTGAGCGCGGCGCGCGCTCAGGGGTGGCAGGCGTTTGGCGTCGAGCCGTCGCTGCATGCGCGAAGCGAAGCTCGGGCTCGCGATGCCGCGCTCTATGTCGTTGAAACAGTGGAGGAAATACCACCCCACCGATTCGACGTGATCCTCATTCTTCATATGATCGAGCATCTAAGCGCGCCTTACGAGTTGCTTTATGGGCTAGTCATAAAAAATGCGATCGGACCGGAGACGATCGTAGCTATTACGACCCCTAATGCATGCACACATGACGCGCTAAAAGATGCTGCGAACTGGCTATATCGGCAACCGCCATCCAACGTCGTGTTCTATTCCGCTACTGCTTTGAACGAGCTCTTGAGAAGCATGAATTTCACAAGCGTGGAAATTCGAGGTCAAGATTGCATGGGCACTACTCTCAAAGATACTCTTCCATTAGATGAGACCTCGGCACTTAATCGGCCCTGGGTCGATTTTGCACAGCTCCTGTGCATTGCCTCAGGAAGCGAATTTGCTGCTTTTATACAGGAGCGATACGTCCCGGGGACATGGTCGGAAATTGCCGCTTACGAACATATTCCACGCTACCGCTTTGCACGCACATTTGCGGCCGGCAAGCGCGTGCTCGACTTCGGTTGTGGGAGCGGGTATGGAGCGGCGATTGTTGCCAAGGATGCTAGCATGGTCGTGGCCCTCGACGCCAGCGAAGGTTCACTAAAGTATGCGCGTCGCAAATTCGAGTTATCGAATCTTTCTTTCATTCTCGACAAGGAGCTCGGCTCATCCCTTGATGATGCGAGCTTTGATGTCATTATTTGCTTTGAAGTAATCGAGCATTTAGATGCGCATACGCAACGCCGGTTGCTTGCCGCGCTGCGGCGACTTTTAGCCCCTCAAGGTCGTCTTCTGATTTCCACGCCAAATCCTGACGCAACCGGACTGTACGGTGCGAATCGATTTCACATTCACGAGCTGACTTTATCTCAATTTCAATGCCAGTTGTCCGAGCAATTTGCTTACGTCGAAATCATACAGCAGTGCATTTATGCAGGTATCTTCTTGCAGCCTACTAATCAAAAGAACATTCTAGAAGTGCATAATCTGCCGGAATTCTCTGGCAGGAACCAACCGGCGGCCTTCATGGCGATATGCAGCCTTGACCCAATCGAGCCAATCGTCGGCGTGGTCTACCCCGATTTCAGTCGACATTATATTGCATCACGAATCAAAGCGCTTAGATGCCGAGATGCTCAGCTCATCGACCGCTATAATATGGGGCAGCTCAAGGCAAGCATTGATGCAGAGCGACGTGAAGCGGCTGCTAAGACTCGTGCAGCTGCATCCGAAGTGATGGATGCAAGAAATCGACTTTCACATATTGAGCAAGAATTGATATCCACGAGACATCACCTCGGTCAAGTCAAGAGCGATTATGCGCTGGCCACCGATCGTCTTGCAGGACTTGAGCGCGAATACGCTTTAACTACCGAGCGTTTGCGAGAGGTAGAACGCAAGAATGCCCTTGCTAAAAATGCACTGGCTGAAGTTGAGCGTGAATATGCCTCTGCAAGGGCAGGCCTATGTCGCCAACTCAACGAAGTTGAGCGGGAGAACGCCTCGATAAAACGCAAACTTCTAGAAATTGAGCGCGAATATGCTGCGAGCTCTGAGCGACTGCAGCAAGTATCGACACACCTCAACGAGATTCTGCATTCAACATCGTGGCGCGCGATCCGTTTGTTTTCGCCGCTACTACGAGTGTTTCGACCGGTTCTGAGACCGACTCTACGTAGAATGTACCGGTTTCTGCGGTATGCATATCTGACTTTTCCAGGCCGGTTAATTATTGAACGGGCCACGACCTCACGTAATCCCAGCGGGACATCAAAGAAGCTTGATCTCCTGCGTGAGTCCTGCATGGAGCCAGTGTGGTGTGAGAAGAACCAGCTGTTCTTTCTGCGCTGCAATGAGCAACTCCTATCCGAGCGGCTCGCCGGAGGCCAGACGGCACCGTTTGCAACAACGAAGCCATACAGTGCGAGACTTGGCACACTTATTGACCCGACTGTAAAGCGCTCTAAGGTGCTCCACGTTATTCCTAATGTTTACCTTGGCGGATCAACGCAGCTCATTGTGGATCTCGTGGACCATTTGTCGGTACGATCCGAGCACCACATTTTGACATCGGCATTATGGGCAGGGGGAGCACATAATGGCCTCGTTGTTCATCACGTCGCATCTCCAGATGTGATCGCGATGCGCAACCTATATAAGCAAGTGAATCCCGACATTATCCACTTTCACTACTGGGGACTTACGGATCAACGGTGGTATAGGGCAGCGCTTGAGGGTATGCTGGACAATAGTGCACGAGCGCTGCAAAACATTAACACTCCCGTTTATCCCTTGGTTCATCCGCGTTTTGACTGTTATATTTTTGTAAGTAATTATGTTCGTGACCTATTCGGTAGAGCAGTGATGAATCGCGAGAGCTCTCATGTTATTTACCCCGGTATAGACCTGGCAAAGTTTGCTGGCGGTACGACTGAAGACGCGGCCGATGCGATAGGGATGGTATACAGGTTGGAAGGTGACAAATTGAAAGCGGATTCGATTGACTTGTTAATCGAGGTTGTGCGTTTGCGTCCTCGAACTAAAGCCTATGTTATCGGCGGCGGCAGCTATTTTCGTCCTTACCTTCTCCGAACAATCGAAGCGGGTGTTCGCGATAACTTTGCTTTTACAGGATATGTATCGTACGAGAGTCTTCCACAGTGGTACGAAAAGTTTTCAATATTTGTCGCTCCTGTTTGGCAGGAAAGCTTTGGCCAGGTTTCACCGTTTGCGATGAGTAAGGGGTTAGCGGTCTCAGGCTATAATGTCGGCGCTTTGAGCGAAATACTTGGCGGCACAGAGACGCTCGGAGCAACACTCGAGGAAACAGCTCACATTATTGTTGATTTGCTGAACGATCCTCAACGGCTGCGAAGAATCGGCGAGCGGAACATCGCTCGGGCGAAGAGTATGTTTGACGTCCGCCTTATGGCAGCTCGGTACGGGGAGATTTATGATCAGCTCTTGGAGCTAGGACGTGATTGCTGATGGTCAAAGGGTTGGTCGACGTGCGCCGTTCGACTTTCACGAGTCGATTTGAGTAGCCAGTCGATCGTTCGCGCAATGCCATCATCCAGCAGCACTCGAGGCCGCCAATGCAAGGCTGCCTTGATACGTGAAATATCAAGGACATTGGCCGGCACGTCAAGAGAGCGTGCGGAACGGAAGATGACATCAACATTGCTGCCGATGGCCGTCGCGACAGCCTCGACTATTTGATTTAGACTGTGGCCTATACCACTGCCCAGATTGAAGATTGTTTCATCGCCATTGTAAGCAAGAACGCTGACCATCGCACTCGCAACATCAGATATATGTATGTAGTCGCGTACAACACTCCCGTCACCCCATATTTCAATAGGCTGTCCCGACATTGCACGATTAAGGAAAACTGAAATGGCGCCCTGACCCGAGTTGGCTCTCTGATAGCGCCCATATGGGTTTGAGATGCGCAATACGGTGTATCGGAGTCCGTGAAGCTGAGAAAAAAGGGCAAGATACTTTTCGATTGCTAGCTTGCTAATGCCATAAGAGCAAATTGGGTCAGTAGGATGTGTCTCTGGAATAGGCAGCTGTTGCGGAATTCCGTAAACGGTCCCCCCAGATGACACGAAAATCACGTGGCGGACGCCCACCTTGTGAGCGGTCTCTAAAAAGTTGATCGTTCCGACGACGTTACTTTGGACGTCATAGGCCGGATTATCATTGGAACTCTTTGGCAGCGTTGTGCTCACTAGGTGATAAACCGTATCCTGCGCCTTAAGCGCTGGGCCCACCTCCTCTGTGTTAGTCAGATCGCCAAAGAATATCTCGATTTTTTCAAGAGTCTCCGGCGACCAGAACATTTGTAGGTTTGGTCGTCCCAAAATCCGGACCTGATGACCGTTTTCGAGAAGATTCTCGCAGAGATTGGATCCAATGAATCCGCCGCCTCCGAGCACCAGAACTCTAGCCATGTTTCCGCACCGCCCAGGTAATTGGCTGGTTGCGTAAAACATAAGTGCCCCGGTGCGTCGACCAGAATCCCTGGCGAAATTCGACAAGGTTGACGCGGTCAAGCTGGTTGATCATCACTAATACGAAAGTCTTGTATGTAAGGGCGTGTCCGTAGTCAGAAATAGCCAAGTCGAATTGTTCTGATTCCGCGATGAAGCTGTAACGGTCGCTGTCCACAGCTATACGCGGGATATGTGTTTTATGCCTGGTCTCGCCGTCACGGGTGAAAATCAGAAGGCCAAGCGGCTTGACGAATTCCGAGAGCTTCTTGAGCCAGGGTAATTGAGTAGCGCGTGGCATGTGCGAGAAAAAGGAAGGGGCGAATACGACATCGGAGCGAGAGAATATAGCCGCGTTGGCAGGGTGTGCATGCGATATGACGGCATCAATCTTCAGCCGCTCCGCGCCGATCGCAACCGATTGGTGCTGGTCGGTGAGCCGGACGGTCCCGCCAGATGACGTGCCATCGCTGAAGAAGACCAAGCGGGCCTCTTTCATTTCACGGATGTATGGCCCGAGATGATGGATGTCATGACCGTAGAACATCAGTTTGGTATCCGAATTCTGCCGCAGAACGTCGATAAAATCGATCGCAACGTTGGGCCTGCTCAGCACGACGCAATCGAGGTATCGGCAATTGTCGCGCACCCACGATCTAAAGCCGGTCGCAGATTGGTCGGCGTAAAGCACCTCAATACCCATGTCCTGCAGGCACTTGCTGCATTGCGGATCCCACCAAAGGTTATTGGGCCAGAACTTCACATTAAAATCTGCCTCTGCGAGCTCCTCCATGATGTTGAACACCGATCGCGAGCCTGTGTCAGGATCCGGCAGGGGCACGTCATGGTCCATGACGAGAACCGAGCGCTTCCCTTTAAGGTGGACTTGTGGACAACGCATGGCCGCAACGGCTCGCTCGGGGACGACCCTTGTAAGCGGCCGCGTTTGAATGCGCACGCCCCACCTCATAGTCCTTCTGTCATTCGAAGCGAGGATAGCGGCAGGCGCCGTACACGTGCAATGCGACCCTCAGGAGGGCTGGCCGCAGCCGGGCAAGCGCGAGGGGCCACACCCTTCGCAACAGGCGTCCCCCGAACCGCGGGGACCCAGCGACGCCCTTATTCTCTGAAAGCTGTCTAACATCCACACCTTACGGCGGACGCGCCCGACCGTTCCGCCCCGAACTAAGTGCTTGTACGTGAACGAAGAGTTTTAAGTGAGTTGCAAGAGTTGCGTACTCATATCTTGTTTAGCACCACAGCGGCGGCGAGACCAAGGTTGCCCAGAAAGGTCTGTCGATAGACGCCGGCTTGAAGGAATATCCTGGTACGCTTTAAGAGCGGCTGACGGCGGGCTATGCAAAACAGGTCGAAAATTCGCCGGTTTTCGCTGCTCATGCGCGGCCGAAGGCGGGTAAGCGCCGTGACGTTTAGGTCTTCCCAACGACGTAAACGCCCGTGTCCAAGCATCCAAAGACGGTGCATCTGAGCAGTCCATCCGGTGTTGGAGCCGATGACGTTTGCGGCATGCTGCCGATAGCGGACCGAAGGGTAAGCATCGTAATGCACTTCGCCGCCGCAGGCGGACGTCACCTGATAGAGCCACCAATCGTGCGAGGGCACGTTCAAATCCGCGCCGCAGAGCGCCAGCAGCTCGCGCGCCTTTTCATTGAAGACCATGGTGTTTCCACCAGCAATGCTTTGCACGAGCGCACACTGGAAGTCCGGCCTCCGATGGAACTTCGGAGAAAAGCCTATCTCATTGTCATTTTCGTCGATCAGCCTGGTGCGCGAGCCGTAGAGCGCCGGAATGTCCGGACCTACTTTCTTCAACAGATCGACGGCGCGAGCCAACTTATCTGGCTCCCAAATGTCGTCTTGGTCGCAAAAGGCGTAGAAATCGCTGACAAGATTTTCCGCGCAGGCCAGAAAAAGAAAATTTGCCGGAGCCCCGCGCCGCGGGCCATCCATGATCTCAACCTTGCCGGGCTCGAACGATTTTTGGAAAGCATGCAAGATGGATTTAGTGCGATCCGACGATCCATCGTCCGATGCTATCAATCTCCAATTCTTAAAGGTTTGCTTTTGAAGTGAAGCTAGTTGCTCGGGTAGAAAACGTTCGCCGTTGAGTGTGCAAAGAAGAATCGTAACGCTGGGGCCGGTCACTGACCGCGACGGCGCTCGCGTTCCACATGTCGGCAAACCGCCGCCGCTCGCCTGCGGCGATGAAACACTTCTATACATAACGCCCCCACAGATAGCCACGTATTGCTGATAGGCAATCCGCGTCATAATAGCAATCCGCGTCATGATAGGAAGCATTTTATGCAAAAATTAGGGGAGGCCCAACTTTCCGCCGCACTCTCGAGCGGGCTCCATCAGATTTTATTCCTACCAGCGCACACAAATTTGCCACGCCGCGCCCTGGTGCGAACTCTAGACGTGGCACCACCGCCTACGTTCGTACAAAGGGAAGCTCGAACGGCCAGCCTTCGGCTCGCACTTCGATCGCGCGCAGCGCAGCCGTGCCGTTGCTTTCGTTAGTGAGGGTGATGCTGATGTCGCTCGCAGGAGGCGGAACTTCGAAGCGGACACAAGGTCCGCGGGCTGAGTCCAAGGTCGACGGTAGGGCACCCCGAGCTGAGGCCAGCGTCACGTTCTTGAGTGAGGCCGGCGAGGAAGCCGATCGCAGTTTTGACGTTGCCGTAGGACTCGAGGACCAGCTTTTGTGGATCGAAATGTTTGACGAGAAGGCG
>WNFI01040715.1_pt1 | contig 17221 bp, 11 predicted proteins | sample 5400471 | NCBI WGS metagenome assembly WNFI01 (sample SAMN13153348, study PRJNA577476) | soil metagenome | isolation source: 100 cm saprolite on Douglas fir-dominated hillslope | place: USA:California | collected 2013-09-17 | reverse complement strand
CGGGTTCGTCAAAGGACGAGCGAACGAAATATCCAGCTCGATGCGGCGCTCAACAATATGGGCCAGGGCCTGTGCATGTTCGGCCCCAATAATCGCCTCCAGCTCTGGAACGAGCGTTACATGAAGATGTACCGGCTCTCGCCGGGAGCAATCCGGGCGGGAATGACCGTCGATGACCTGTGCGCGATCCGCGCCGCGGCCGGAACCGCGTTCGAGGACATGGAGTCGTACCGAATGGAAGTGAGCGCCGCGATGGACGACCAGGCCGGAGCCGGTTACATCGGTAAGGTCCGCGACGGCCGGACGGTCAACGTTGTCTATCAGACGATGCCAAATGGCGGCCTGGTCGTCACCCACGAAGACATCACCGAGCGCGAGGCCGCAAAACGCGACCTGGAGCGCACGCGCAGCTTTCTCGATACGATCATCGAAAACGTGCCTTCCGCGATCATGGTCAAGGAATTTCCCGATCTTCGCTACGCCCTGATCAACCAGGCAGGGGAGCGACACCTGGGCATCGACCGGCAGAGTATTTTGGGAAAATGCGCGGCGGACGTCTTTCCGGCGGCCATGGCGCAAGCGATCGATGCGCGGGACCGGCAGGTTCTGGCATCGGAAGCCGGCTCGGTGACTCACGAATACAAATTCGAAAGCCTGGCCGGCGATGCCCGCGTCGTCATCACAAAGCGTATAGCATTGAAGGACGCTACGGGCCGGGCGAAATATCTGGTCAGCACGATTCACGATATCACCGAACGCAAGCAGAGCGAGGCGCGCATCGCGCATCTGGCGCTGCACGATCCGCTGACGGACTTGCCGAACCGGGCGGCGTTCAACGATCATCTCGCCAGGACGTTCGGCGATGCGTCGTCCGGCCAGACCAGCTTCGCGATCCTGTGTGTCGATCTCGATCGGTTCAAGGAGATCAATGATGTCTTCGGCCATTCCATCGGCGACCTGTTTCTTTGCGAGGCTGCGAAGCGAATAAAGGCGGCTTGCGATGGTGCCTTCGTGGCGCGACTCGGCGGCGACGAATTTACGATCATCGCTTCGGCCGGTTCGCAGCCCGCCACCGCGGAGCGAATCTGCGCGCGGCTGATGGCCGCGTTCAACGCCGAATTCCGGCTTAGCGACCACGCCATCCATGCAAGTTGCACCATCGGGGTCAGTGTCTATCCGCAGGATGGCGTCGATGTGGAGACCCTGATCGCGAATGCGGATGTGGCGCTGTATCGTGCCAAAGCCGAAGAGCGCGGAACGATCCGGTTTTTCGAGGCGGCGATGGATCAGCAAATCCGCGAAAAGCGGACTCTGCACCGCGATCTTGTCAGCGCACTCGAGAATAACGAATTCGAATTGTATTTCCAGCCGCAGGCTGCGACCAAGGGCGACATCGTCGGGTTCGAGGTCCTGGTCCGCTGGCATCATCCCGTGCGGGGTATGGTGCCGCCGGGAATCTTCATTCCCCTGGCCGAGGAAAGCGGCCTGATCGGCGCAATCGATGAATGGGTGCTGCGCGAGGCCTGTCGCGAGGCGGCCTCGTGGCCGAATCCGCTGTCGATCGCGGTCAATCTGTCCCCGGTTGATTTCCGGCGCAGCGACGTCCCGGCAATGATCTTGTCGATTCTGCTCGAAACCGGAATGAACCCGCAGCGCCTCGAGATCGAAATTACGGAGGGCGTGCTGGTCGAGGATTTTGCGCGGGCGACTTCCATCCTCCACCAGATCAAGAATCTCGGCGTTCACGTGGCGATGGATGATTTCGGCACCGGCTATTCATCGCTGTCCTATCTGCAGTCGTTTCCCTTCGACAAGATCAAGATCGACCAGGCGTTCATCGCCAGGCTTGGGACCAATGCCCAATCCGCCGCCATCGTCCAGGCGATCCTTGGGCTCGGCCGGTCGCTCAAGCTGCCGGTCATTGCCGAGGGCGTCGAGACCCCGGCGCAGCTGGCCTTCCTCGCCGAGCAGGGGTGCAATGAAGTTCAGGGCTACCTGATCGGACGGCCGCATCCGATTGCCCATTACCGTCATGTCGTCGATGGCGTCGTCGGAAAGCCGGATGCGGTGGCGATCGCAAGCTAGGCGGAGCTGCAAGTTCGATCCTCATCCTGAGGAGCGGCCTCTTGGCCGCGTCTCGAAGGATGGCCGCGAGTTCGTTGCGTCCATCCTTCGAGACGCTTGCTTCGCAGGCTCCTCAGGATGAGGTCAGCAGCATGTAGCCCGGATAGAGTGAAGCGAAAGCGCTGGATTGCTTCGTCGCAAGAGCTCCTCGCAATGACGAACTCTCGCGTTTCCGCTAGCCCCTCAACGTCATTGCGAGCGAAGCGAAGCAATCCAGAAACAACGCAAAGAAACTGGATTGCTTCGTCGCAAGTGCTCCTCGCAATGACGGACTCTCGCGTTTCCGCTAGCGCCTCAATGTCATTGCGAGTCAACGGGTCGGCGCAAAGCGCCGCCCGATGACAAGCTCCGCGAAGCAATCCAGAGCCACGCATGCAGACTGGATTGCTCGTCCTACGCTCCTTGCCATGACGAACGGACGGAAGTTTTTCCTCACACCGGCAGTGCGATCGAATATTTCACCTGGCTCAGCGCAAAGCTGGATTCGATCGAGGCGATGCCATCAAGCCGCGTCAGCTTGTTCTTCAGGAACGCTTCGTACGACGACAGGTCGGCGGCGACGACGCGCAGCAGGTAATCGCGGTTGCCGGTCATCAGATAGCATTCGAGAACTTCGTCCCATCCGGAGATCGCTTTGGCGAAACGGTCGAGGTCCTCTTCCTTCTGCCGCTGCAGCTTGATCGAGATGAATACGCTGACGTGCAGGCCGAGCGATTTCTGATCCACCATCGCCATGTAGCGGGTGATGACGCCGCGTTCTTCCAGCAGTTTCACCCGGCGGTGACATGGCGAGATCGATAGCCCGACCTTGTCGGCGAGTTCCTGCATGGTGGTCCGGCTGTCAGCCTGGAGCTGGCCGAGAATCTTGCGGTCAATGGCATCGAGCGCGTGCATTGGAATAAATCCACGAAAATTGGCTTCTGTCCGGGGTTTTATCCCAAAAAGCCATCGGTTGTCGCGATTATTTGAGATCTTCTGACCGCTCTCGCTGGCTAACATAGGCGCTGACGCAACCAGCCAGTGGTCCCCCGCCATGCCCGACCGACAGAGCCGCCTGGAGCTGTTGTCCGCCCTCGCACGCAAGGTGCTGTGGCTGTCTTCCTGGACCATCCATCACGCCAATCACATCCGGCCCAATGCGGATGGGCTGAAGGTCGGCGGCCATCAGGCGTCGTCGGCATCGCTGGTGACGATCATGTCGGCGCTGTACTTCTCGGTGCTGAAGCCGGAAGACCGCGTCGCGGTGAAGCCGCATGCGAGTCCGGTATTTCACGCCATCCAGTATCTGTTCGGGCATCAGACCCGCGAGAAGCTGGAAAATTTCCGCGGGTTCAAGGGCGCCCAGTCCTATCCGTCGCGCACCAAGGATATCGACGACGTCGATTTCTCGACCGGCTCCGTCGGGCTCGGGGTCGCGCAGACACTGTTCTCCTCGCTGGTGCAGGACTACGTCACCGCGCATGGCTGGATGAAAGACCGCCCGGAGGGGCGGATGATCTCGCTGGTGGGCGACGCCGAGATGGACGAGGGCAACATCTTCGAGGCGCTGCTTGAGGGCTGGAAGCACGGCCTGCGCAATACCTGGTGGGTCGTCGACTACAACCGCCAGAGCCTCGACGCGGTGGTGCGCGAGGGGCTGTGGGAGAAATTCGAATCCATGTTCCGCAATTTCGGCTGGGATGTGGTCATCGTGAAATACGGACGGCTGATGCAGGCGGCGTTTGCGGAGCCCGGCGGCGAAGCGCTGAAGCGCTGGATCGATGCCTGCCCGAACCAGATGTACGCGGCGCTGTGCTTCCAGGGCGGCGCGGCCTTTCGCAAGCACCTGCGCGACGAAATCGGCGATCAGGGGGATGTCTCGCGTCTGATCGAAGCGCGCAGCGACGACGAATTGCTTGAGCTGATGTCCAATCTCGGCGGCCACGACATGGCCAGCATGATCGAGGCCTTCGAGGCGATCGATCATGATCGTCCGGTATGCTTCATCGCCTATACGATCAAAGGCGTCGGGTTGCCATTCCAGGGTCACAAGGACAATCATGCCGGCCTGATGACGCCGACGCAGATGGAAAAATGGCGCGCCGCGCAGAACATCCGGCCCGGCCATGAATGGGACAAGTTCGAGGGCTTGCCGCAGGATACGGCCGAGCTTGAAGCGTTTCTGGCGCAAGCGCCGTTCAATCGCGAAGGCCGGCGCAATCTCGGCGCCGATGTCATCGACGTGCCCGCGCATCTGGCGTTCACGCCGGCGGCGCAGATGTCGACCCAGCAGGGTTTTGGCCTCCTGCTCAACGAACTGGCGCGCGGCGACACCGAACTGGCATCGCGCATCGTCACGGCATCGCCGGATGTCACGGTGTCGACCAATCTCGGGGCCTGGGTCAATCGCCGCGGCCTGTTCGCGCGCGCCGAGAAAGCCGACCTGTTTCGCAGCGAGAAGATTCCCTCGACCTTCAACTGGGATTTCTCGCCGAAGGGACAACATATCGAGCTTGGCATCGCCGAGATGAATCTGTTCATCCTGATGTCGGCGCTGGGGCTCTCGCATTCAATCAACGGCGAGCGGCTGCTGCCGATCGCCACGCTGTACGATCCGTTCATCCAGCGTGGCCTCGATGCGCTGAATTACGCCTGCTATCAGGACGCGCGCTTCATGGTGGCGGCGACGCCGTCGGGCATCACGCTGTCGCCGGAAGGCGGCGCCCATCAGTCGATCGCGACACCGCTGATCGGCATCGCCCAGGATGGCCTCGCGGCATTCGAGCCGGCCTTCGTCGATGAACTCGCAGTCATCATGGGCTGGGGTTTTGCGCACATGCAGCGCGAATCGAGTGAGGAGGGTGATGATTTAAGCGGCATGCGCAATGGCGGATCGGTGTATCTGCGGTTGTCGACGCGGACCGTCGATCAGCCGCAGCGGATGATGACGCCGGATCTGCAGAAGGGCATCACCGACGGCGCCTATTGGTTGCGCAAGCCGGGGCCGAACACCGAAGTGGTGGTTGCCTATAGCGGTGCGGTCGGGCCCGAGGCAATCGAAGCCATCGGGCTGCTCGGCGAAAGCCGCCGCGATGTCGGCCTACTGGCGATCACTTCCGCCGATCGCCTGCATGCGGGCTGGACCGCGGCGCGCAAGATCCGCCGCAGCAACCGCGGATCGCAGCATATCAGCCACATCGAGCGGCTTCTGGCGCCGTTGCCGCGCGACTGCGGCATCGTCACCGTCATCGACGGTCATCCGGCGACGCTGGGATGGCTCGGCAGCGTGCGCGGCCACCGCCTCGAGGCGCTCGGCGTCGAGCATTTCGGCCAGACCGGCACCATCGACGACCTCTACCGGCACCATGGCCTCGACACCAACACCATCATCGATGCGGCCGAAGGCCTCACCGCCGGCGCCCCCGTGCGGCATCGCAAGATGGCGGTTTGATCAATCGGGATTTCTTTCCCTCCCCTGGAGGGCCCTCCAGGGGAGGGTAAGAAAAGAGATGCGGCCACTGTTCGTTTCACATGCGACAGCCTTGCTCTCGCCACGGCGCTGATCTTATATGAACGGCAGCCGCACTTCGGCGCCCGCGCATGGCGGTTCATTTCGCGTGGCTTTCGTGCAAGGATGCTTGCCGAGCGCTTCGTGTCCCCGAAATCCTGCCTAGCTGCCCCCAAAATCAAGAGGTTCACGATGGTCAACCGCATGCAATTCTATATCGACGGCGCCTGGGTCGATCCCGCCGTCAAGAAGTCCACGCCGGTCGTCAATCCGGCGACGGAAGAAGCGATGTACGAGATTGCGCTTGGCTCCAAGGCCGACGTCGACAAGGCGGTCACTGCCGCGCGCGGTGCCTTCGAGACCTTTTCGCAGACCAGCCGCGAGGAACGCGTCGCGCTGCTGACCCGCATCATCGAAGTCTACAAGACCCGGATGAAGGACATCGGCGCCGCGGTGTCGGACGAGATGGGCGCGCCACTGCCGTTCGCGGAAAAATTCCAGGCCGGCGCCGGGCTCGGCCACATTTCCTCGACGCTCGACGTGCTGAAGAATTACAATTTCGAAGAGCAACTCGGCACCGCCATGGTGGTGCGCGAGCCGGTCGGCGTCATCGGCATGATCACGCCGTGGAACTGGCCGCTCAATCAGATCGCCTGCAAGGTCGCGCCCGCGCTCGCCGCCGGCTGCACCATGATCCTGAAACCATCGGAATTCACGCCGTCGTCGGCGCTGATCTTCGCCGAGATATTGCATGAGGCCGGCGTGCCCAAGGGCGTGTTCAATCTCATCAACGGCCTCGGCCCCGAAGTCGGCGCCGCCATGAGCGAGCATCCCGGTATCGACATGATCTCGTTCACGGGGTCGACCCGCGCCGGCATCGATGTCGCCAAGCGCGCCGCCAATACCGTCAAGCGCGTCAGCCAGGAACTCGGCGGCAAGTCGCCGAACATTATCCTTGAGGATGCCGATCTCGCCAAGGCCGTCAGCGGCGGCGTCGCCCACGTCTTCAATAATTCAGGCCAGTCGTGCAACGCACCGACGCGGATGATCGTGCCGCTCTCGAAGATGAAGGAAGTCGCCGCCATCGCCAAGGGCGTCGCCGACAAGACCAAAGCCGGCGATCCCCGCGCCGAAGGCACCACCATCGGGCCTGTCGTTTCACGGATTCAGTGGGACAAGATCCAGGGCCTGATCCAGAAGGGCATCGAGGAAGGCGCCACGCTGGTGGCCGGCGGTCCCGGCCTGCCGGACGGCGTCAACAAGGGGTTTTATGTGCGCCCGACCATCTTCGCCGATGTGACCAATGACATGACGGTCGCCCGCGAAGAAATCTTCGGGCCGGTCCTTGTGATCATGGGCGCGAAGGACGAAGCCGACGCGGTAAAGATCGCCAACGACACGCCGTATGGTCTGGCGGGCTACGTCTCCGCCGGCACCGTCGAGGGGGCGCGCAAGGTCGGCCGCCAGCTCCGTGCCGGCAACGTCAACCTCAACGGCGTGCCGAACGACCGCAGCGCGCCGTTCGGCGGCTACAAGCAGTCCGGCAACGGCCGCGAATGGGGCAAGTTCGGCCTTGAGGAATATCTTGAGGTCAAGGCAATCGCGGGTTTTAACGCCGCGTAAGCGCGACGCAAATGACAACGCCGGGATGGATTTCAGAATCCCGTCCCGGCGTTTTACGTTGGGGAAGGTAGAGCAATCCAGAAGGCAACAAGGCAGAACTGGATTGCTTCGTCGCAAGAGCTCCTCGCAATGACGAACTCTCGGTTTTCCGCCAACCTCTCTACGTCATCGCCAGGAGCCCTTGCGACGAAGCGATCCAGTCTTCGTTCGTCGTACGACCCACAACAACGCCCAACCGCCGCTATCCCCCCAGCGCGCCTTGCGTGTTGACATACAGCGCATAGATCGACTGGCTCGAAGCCATGAACAGGCGGTTGCGCTTCAACCCGCCGAAACAGAGGTTGGCGCAGCGTTCGGGCAGCGCGATGCGGCCGATCAACACGCCGTCCGGCGCGTAGACGAAGACGCCGTCCAGCTCCGGATCGCCCATGCCCCAGCCGCACCACAGATTGCCGTCGATGTCGCAGCGCATGCCGTCGGGCGTGCCGGGACCGGCGTCGATGAAAATACGTTTGTTGTTGATCTTGTCGCCGCTTGCGGCGACGTCGTAAGCGAGGATTTTCCGGTTCGGCACGCCGCGCGATTCCACCACGTATAAAATCTTCTCGTCCGGCGAGAAGCAAAGTCCATTAGGCCCAAGCACGCCTTCGGCGACAACGGTGGCCTTTCCGGTCTGGCCATCGATTCGATAGACATTGGCGTCGATCTCGGAATCAGCCTTGTAGCCTTCGTAATTTCCCAAAAGGCCAAACGTCGGATCGGTGAACCAGATCGAGCCATCGGATTTCACCACCACGTCGTTGGGCGAATTCAGCCGCTTGCCTTCGAAATGATCCATCAGCACCGTGATCGAACCGTCATGTTCGGTGCGCGTGACGCGACGGCCGCCGTGCTCGCAGGTGACGAGGCGGCCATGGCGATCCCTGGTATGGCCGTTGGCGAAATTGGACGGCTTGCGATAGATGCTCACCGCGCCGGTTTCTTCTTCCCATTTGAGAATGCGGTTGTTGGGAATGTCGCTGCACAAGAGATAGCGGCCGTCGCCGAACCAGACCGGTCCCTCGGCCCAGCGCAGCCCCGTGGCCAGCCGCTCCACGGATGACAGTTTCAGCCAATATTTTTCGAACCGCGGGTCAATGGCGTGAATGCAGGGATCGGGATAGCGCGTCGCCGGCCGCCAGCCGTCGAATGAAGCCACTGAATGATCGGACATTGCGCGTTCCCGTTGTTGCGACGTGGGCCTTGTTGCGGCCGGAGCTTTGAGTTTTTTCGCTTGCTATCATTCCCGACCGGTGACAGCAAGTGATCCGCCTGTCGCGATGCGGCCGCCGTCACGCCGTACGCGGTTCACTGTAACGATGAGGGTAACGATGCCACGCATTCTTTTAACGGGCGCTTCGGGCGGGGTCGGCACACGGCTGCGGCAGTTGCTGCCGCCGATCTATCCGGATCTGCTGCTCTCCGACCTGAAGGCTCCGGCCGATCTGGCGAAGAGCGAAAAATTCAAGGCCGCCGATCTTGCCGATCTGGCGCAGGTCGAGGCCATCTGCGAAGGGGTCGACGGCATCATTCACCTCGGCGGCTTCTCCGTCGAAGGTCCGTGGGACACGATCCTGCAGTCCAATATTATCGGCTGCTACAATCTGTTCGAGGCTGCCCGCAAGAAGGGCGTCAAGCGCGTGATCTTTGCGTCATCGAACCATGCGATAGGGTTTTATCCGCGCCACACCAGGATCGGTACCGACGTGACGGCGCGGCCCGACAGCCGCTACGGAGTCAGCAAGGTGTTCGGCGAAGCCGTGGGCGCGTTGTATGCCGACAAGCACGGCCTGAAGGTGACCTGCATCAGGATCGGCAATTTCGGCGACAGGCCGCTGGATCATCGGCGGCTGTCGATCTGGCTCAAACCGGAGGATCTGGTGCAGCTTTGCCGCATCGGTCTGGAGCATCCGGACATCCGTTTTGAAATCGTTTACGGCGCGTCGTTCAACGAGCGTGCCTGGTGGGACAACTCGCGTGCCTACGAACTGGGCTATCGCCCGACCGGCCGCGCCGAGGATTTTCGCGAGCACGCCATGGCCGAGCAGGCCAAGCTGCCGCCGGACCCGGTCGGCGATTTCTATCAGGGCGGCACATTCTGCAGCATCGAGTTCGACGGCGACGCCGGCCGGGTTTGGAAGCCGAAATAGCGGCACTTAAACCACTCGTCATTCCCCGATGCGCAAATTGCGCATCGTGGATGCGCCACTTGGCGCAGGCCCGGAATCCATACTCCCGGTGGCGGTTATGGATTCCGGGCTCGCGCAAGTGCGCGCCCCGGAATGACAAGTGTTATCGCTGGGCCGCCTCGCCGGCGATGCGGCCGAGATAATCGATTTTGCTGTATTGCATATGCTCGACGCAAAGTTGCGCCAGCGCCCAGTTGTCACGGCCGCGCAGCAGCTCGATCATGATCTCATGCTGGCGGCGCGACAGCGCCAGTCCTTCGCGGTCGGCAAGATTCTTGGCGCGCATCGGCAGCGTCAGGTTCATATAATCCTGCAGCGAGCGAACCAGATACGGATTGCCGCAGGCGGAAAACAGCGCGAGGTGAAACGCATCGTTCGCCTCATGGATGCCGCGCATGTCCTGCGCGTCAGCCTTGATGCAGTATTGCCGCTGCAAGGCGGTGAGCTGTTCGATCAGGGCGGCGGGCGCGGGCAGGGCGATCATCAGCGCCGCCTGCCGCGTCAGCATTTCGCGAACGTCGTAGATCTGGCGGACCTCGTCGCCGGAATAAAACCGGACGGTGGCGCCGATGTTCTTTTCGCGAAGCACGATGCCCTGGCGTTCGAGCTGAAACAGCGCCTGGCGGACAAAATGCCGGCTGGCGTCATAACGGGCCATCAGCGTGTCTTCGACCAGCCGCGAGCCCGGCGCGAAGCGGCCGAAGATGATGTCCTCCTCCAGCCGCCGGATCACTTCGGCCTGCTCTTGCTCGCGCGAGAGCGCGCCGGCTTCCCGATGCGATGGCAGCAACGTTGATGTCATCGGTTGTCTTCCCAGCCGGATAGCCGGTAGCAGTCCCTGGACGCTCGCAGGATTAGCAACTGCGGCAACGGCGCATCTCGCGATCCAAATCAGCACGGCCTCTTGCTATTGTCAATAATGCCGCCAAATTCGGCGATTCCGCCGCGCTATTTGAGGTCAATTATTGACAATCGCGCCGGCACATCCATAACTGCACGGACAAAAGCGCTATCAAAGGATACCCAGGAATGGCTGACGGGCTTCGCAAGGGATTGACCAGCTACGGCGACGCCGGGTTTTCGCTGTTCCTGCGCAAGGCCTTCATCAAGGCGATGGGCTATTCCGACGATGCGCTCAATCGTCCGATTGTCGGCATCACCAATACCCACAGTGACTACAATCCCTGCCATGGCAATGTCCCGCAGATCATCGAAGCGGTGAAGCGCGGCGTGATGCTGGCCGGCGCGATGCCGATGGTATTTCCGACCATCTCGATCGCCGAGAGCTTTGCGTTTCCGACCTCGATGTATCTGCGCAATCTGATGGCGATGGACACTGAGGAGATGATCCGGGCCCAGCCGATGGACTCCGTGGTGGTGATCGGCGGCTGCGACAAGACCCTGCCGGCGCAGATCATGGCGGCGGTCAGCGCCGATCTGCCGACCGTCGTGATTCCGGTGGGGCCGATGGTGGTCGGACATCACAAGGGCGAGGTGCTCGGCGCCTGCACCGATTGCCGGCGGCTGTGGGGAAAATTCCGCGCCGGCGAAATCGATGAAGTCGAGATCGAGGCGGTCAACGGCCGTCTCGCGCCCTCGGTCGGCACCTGCATGGTGATGGGCACCGCCAGCACCATGGCCTGTATCACCGAAGCGCTCGGCCTGTCGTTGCCGATGAGCGCGACCATACCCGCGCCGCATGCCGAGCGATTTCGTTCCGCGGAAGCCAGCGGCAAGGTTGCCGCCGAGATGGCCAAATCGAAAGGCCCGAAGCCGAGCGAATTTCTCAGCCCGGCGTCGTTCCGCAACGCGCAGGTGGTGCTGCAGGCGATCGGCGGCTCGACCAATGGTCTCATCCATCTCACCGCGATCGCCAATCGCACCACCCACCGCATCGATCTGGAGGCTTTCGACAAGCTCGGCCGCGAAGTGCCGGTGCTGATCGACCTCAAGCCATCGGGCGCGCACTACATGGAGCACTTCCATCATGCCGGTGGTGTGCCGAAACTGATGAAGCAGCTCGGCGACCTGATCGACCTCGACGCCAAAACCGTCACCGGGGCCACGTTGCGGGATGTCGTCGCCGGCGCCGAGGAGGTGCCGGGGCAGGACGCCATCCGCCCCCGCGACAATCCGATCAAGCCCGAGGGCGCGATGGCGGTGCTGCACGGCAATCTGGCGCCGCGCGGCGCCATCATCAAGCATTCCGCCGCAAACCCAAAACTGTTGCAGCACACCGGCCGCGCCGTGGTGTTCGACTCGGTCGAGGACATGACGCTGCGGGTCGACGATCCCAATCTCGAGGTCACTGCCGACGACGTGCTGGTGCTGCGCAATGCCGGGCCGAAGGGCGCCCCCGGCATGCCGGAAGCCGGCTACCTGCCGATCCCGATGAAGCTGGCGCGATCAGGCGTCAAGGACATGGTGCGGATTTCCGATGCGCGAATGAGCGGGACTGCATTTGGCACCATCGTGCTGCACATCACGCCGGAATCCGCCGACGGCGGCCCGCTGGCGCTGGTGAAGAGCGGCGACATGATCCGTCTCGACGTCGCCAAACGCAGCATCGATCTAATGGTCGATGACGCCGAGCTGGAAAAACGGCGCGCGGCTCTGGCGCCGGTGCCGACGCCGGAATGGGCGCGGCGCGGTTATGCGCGTCTGTTCCACGAAACAATTCTGCAAGCCGATGAGGGTTGCGATTTCGATTTCATGACCGGCAAGGGGAAGGGCGGCTCGTAAGCAACGCTGTTGTTTATGGCAGCGCTCATGGCGATGAGCGCTTTTCCCGTCATTGCGAGCCACCGGGTCGGCGCAAAGCGCCGCCCGATGACAGGCTCCGCGAAGCAATCCAGAGCGACGCCGGAAGACTGGATTGCTTCGTCGCTGACGCTCCTCGCAATGACGAACTCTCGCGTTTCCACCGGCCCCTCAACGTCATTGCGAGCGAAGCGCCTCTTGCGCGCGATGTCTGATTGACAATCGCGACCCCGATGGGATGATCAAAGAAAAAATCAACCAACCGGGGGAGGACGGGCGATGAGAAGCCTGAGGATATTGATTGGTGCGGCCGTCGCCGCATCGGCGGTGCTGTTTGCAGCAAATGCCGGCGCGCAGGAGGTGAAGCATTATCGCTTCGCCTACGATCAGCCGAAAACGACCGGCTACGGGATCGTCGGCGATATCTTCGCCGACAAGCTCAAGGCGCTGAGCAAGGGCACGATGCTGATCGACCAGTATCCGGGAGCCCAGCTTGGACAGGAGCCGCAGGTTCTTCAGCTGGTGAAATCCGGCGATATCGAGTTCTGCATTTCCTCATCGGCGAATGCCGCGACCTTGTCGCCGCAAGCCAGCGTAATGTCGCTGCACTTTCTGTTCCGGTCGGAGCAGCATCTCGCCAAGGCGATGGCGGACCCCAAGGTATCCGAGGCGGTCAAGGCGATGATCGCAGAGACCGTGCAGGGCGCCCATGTCATCGCGCTCTCGACCCTGGGTCTGCGCGACATGTATTCGAAGCGTGAGATCAGGACCATCGACGACATGAAGGGTCTCAAGGTGCGCGTGCAGGCGACGCCGACCGAGGACACCATGTTTCCGGCATACGGGGCGCAGACCGTGCACATGCCGTTCGGCAGCGTCTACACATCGCTGCAGACCGGGGTGATGGATGTCGCGGAAAACGGCATCAACGTCTATCTGGCCAACAAGCACTACGAAGTCGCGCCGGTGCTTTCGATCACCGAACACGAGGCTAACAACAGCCTCGTCTGGGTGAGCGACAAGTTGTGGCAGAGCCTGACGCCGGAGCAGCAGAAATGGGTGCAGGCGGCGGCCGACGAGGTCAACAAGAGCCAGCCGGCGAAGGCGATCGAGCTCGAGCATCAATCGCTCGACAAGCTGAAATCGATCGGCGTCAAGGTCGTCACCGACGTCGACAAGTCCGGCTTCACCAGGATCGCCGATCCGTATCTCGACAAGCTTGCCAAGGATCTTGGGCCACACGCGGAAAAGGTCAAAAGCCTGATCCGGGCGATCAACTAGTTCCTGCTGGTGATGAGGCGTGGCAGCCTGGTTTGCGTAGCCTGCGCTACCGTCTCGAACCATCGGGCTGCCGGATCCGTCGATGCGAATTATCGATAATTCTGTGCGTCCCGGTGCTTCATTTCGACACTTCTCCACGCTTCAGCGGGGTTTTATTGACAATCTTACGAGCAAGATGGGATGATCAGGAAAAGCAAAACAGGGGAGGGCGCCATGACAAATAGAGGGAAATTTATCGCCGCGGCGCTGGCCGTGGCGGCGATGGCTTTTGCGGGCGGGGCAGGCGCGCAGGATGTCAAGCATTATCGCTTCGCCTACGATCAGCCGCGCAATACCGGATATTCGGTCGCTGGCGACCTGTTCGCCGACAAGCTCAAGGAACTGAGCAAAGGCACCATGCTGATCGACCAGTATCCCGGCGCGCAGCTCGGGCAGGAATCGCAGCTGCTGCAACTGGTCAAATCGGGCGATATCGAATTCGCCATCATCTCGTCGGCGAACACCGCGACGGTATCGCCGCAGGCCGGCGTGATGTCGCTGCACTTCCTGTTCCGCTCCGAAGATCACGTCGTCAAGGCGCTCGCCGATCCGAACATCATCGCAGCGATCAAGGCGATGATCGACGATACCGTGCAGGGCATGCACGTCATTGCGACCGGATCGCAGGGAGTGCGCCACATGTACAGCAAGAAGGAAATTCGCAAGGTCGAGGATATCAAGGGACTGAAGGTGCGGGTGCAGGCCACCGCGACCGAAGACATGATGTTCCCCGCCTACGGCGCGCAGACCGTGCATATGCCGTTCGGCAGCGTCTACACCTCGTTGCAGACCGGCGTGGTCGACATCGCCGAGAACAGCATCAACGTCTACCTCGTGAACAAGCACTACGAGGTCGCCCCGGTACTGTCGATTACCAAGCATGAGGCCAACAACGCGCTGGTGTTCATCAGCGACAAGCTGTGGCGGAGCCTCAGCGACGAGCAGAAGCAGTGGGTGCTGATGGCGGGGGCGGAGATCAGCCAAAAGGAGCCGGCGAAAGCATTCGAGCTCGAGAAGTCCGCGGCGGCGAAACTGAAATCACTCGGCGTCAAGGTCGTCACCGATGTCGACAAGGGCAGCTTCACCGGGATCGCGGATCCCTATCTCGACAAGCTCGCCAAGGAGCTCGGCCCGCACGCGGACAAGATCAAGACCATGATCCGGGCGATCAACTAAGTCCTCATGGTAAGGAGCGCGCTCGTTGCGCGCGTCTCGAACCATGAAAGCGACATTCTCCTCATCCTTCGAGACGCGGCCAAGTAGCCGCTCCCTCAAGGAGCGCGCCGTTGCGCGCGTCTCGAAGGATGGCCGCGAGTCCGTGCGTTGCATCCATCCTTCGAGACGCTTGCTTCGCAAGCTCCTCAGGATGAGGTCGGAGATATAGTCTCACGCTCTCAGGATGAGGGCCCAATGCCCGTGGAGACCTTTACGATGGCCATCGCCGACAAATTGGTTTTGCAGAGGCAGCATCACCTGAAATGGCGTTCGTTCGACAGGCTCGAACTGATCCTGATGATCGTCTGCGGGCTATTGTGCTTTGGCTTTTCGTTGTCGGTGATGTTCGACATCATCACGCGGACCATCGGTCATCCCTGGTTGTGGCTGCAGGAAGTCACGTCGACGTTTTTCATCTACGCCATCTTCATCGGCGCGGCGGTGGCGACCCGCCGCAACGATCACCTTTATCTGACGGCAATCTCCGAGGCGTTGCACGGCACACCGCGGCTGATCGTCGAGATCATTATTCGCCTGGTGGTTCTTGGCGTCGCGGCCTGCCTGATCGGCTTCGGCTACGTCAATTACGTGCGCGGCTTCGGCAGCTTCCGCCTGCCGTCGGGAACGCCGATCGCCTCGCTCTATGCCGCTATCCCATTCGCCGGCGCGCTGATCGCGCTGTTCACGGTCGAGCAGCTGGTCAACGGCATCCGCAACGGATTCGATCATCCCGAACCGCCGGCACAGGACATGGATATTCCGCCGATTGAGACGCGCGTCCACACCGGAGCGCGCCCGTGAGCGCACCATCGATCCTTGTGCTGATGTCGTTTTGCTTTCTGTTTTTCGGCTATATGGGCGTGCCGGTGCCGTTTTCGCTGCTGGCCGGCGTCTTCATCGGGGCGATGTTCACCGACGTGTCGCTCGCGGCCATCATTCAGAAGGTTTTCGACGGCGTCGATTCCGAAGCGCTGCTGGCGATTCCATTCTTCCTGCTCGTTGGCGAGCTGATGAGTTCGGCGAACGTGGTGGTGCGAATAGCAAACCTGTCGCTGTCACTGGTCGGGCACATCAGAGGCGGCCTGTCGCAGGTCGTCGTGGTGTTCAGCATGTTCTTCTCGGAAATGTCTGGATCGACCACCGCCGACGTCGCGGTGATGAGCCGCGCGCTGGGCGGCCCGATGAAGCGGGAGGGCTACAGTCCGGCCTTCATCGCGGCCATCATCGCATCCGCATCGACGATCGCGGCATTGGTGCCGCCGAGCATCACCGCCGTGGTCTATGGCGCGGTCGGCAACGTTTCGATCGCCGGCCTGTTCATGGCGGGCGTGGTTCCCGGGCTGATGATCGGCCTCGGGCTGATGGTCTATTGCTATTTTTTCGGCCCCTCCGGCATGCGCAAGCCGCGGGCGCCGCTGCGCCAGATCGTGTTCGCCGCCGGTGACGCAGCGCTGCCGCTGATGATTCCGGTGATCCTGCTCGGCGGCATCCTCACCGGCTGGTTCACCCCCACGGAGGCCGGCGTCGTCGCGGTGATCTGGATCATCGCCGTGGTGATCCCCGCGCTCAATCGCGGCCACCTGAAGAATATCCCGTATGATTTTTGCCTGGCTGGGCTGATTTTCTCGCTCCCGCTGATCACCATCGGTGCCGCCAATGCATTCGGCTGGATGCTGGCCTATCTGCGGGGCGCCATCGTCATCGCCGACTGGATCATCTCGATCGCCGGCAACGATCCGCATCTGATGATGCTGTTGCTGGTGCTGCTGTTCACCATTGTCGGCGATTTCATCGAGCCGGTGCCGACCATCATCATCTTCATGCCGCTGGTGAACACGCTGACCCAGGCCGGCGACATCAATGGCGTGCATATGGGCGTGGTGCTGATCGCCACCCTGGCGTTCGGGCTGATTACGCCGCCCTACGGGCTGGTGTTGCTGATGGCGTCGAAATTCGTCGGCGTCAGCTTTGCAAAAGCATTGCGCGCGGCGCTGCCGATCTATGTGGTGTTTCTGGTGACCATTGCGTTCACCATCTATTTTCCGAAGGTGGTGCTGTGGCTGCCGAAGCAGGTAATTCCCGAATCGGTCGGGTGTTTCAAATCGCCTGCCGGGACCGGCTATATTTGCCCGAATTGAAAAAGTCCTCATGGTGAGGAGCGCATCTTTGCGCGTCACAAACCATGGGACTGCACGGTATCTTTGCTTGATGCTCATCCTTCGAGACGCGGGTAAGACGCCGCTCCTCAGAGCCCGCCGGGAAATACAGACCTCATCCTGAGGAGCTTGCGAAGCAAGCGTCCCGAAGGATGGACGCAACGCACGGACTTGCCGGCATCCTTCGAGACGGCGCTTCGCGCCTCCTCAGAGCTTGTGATCCTATCGCGGTTTCGAGTACGAGGCGAGATCGCGCACAGGGATGTTGAGGCGCCGGCGAGTTCTGGTGAGGGAATAAGGGGATGGTG
>WNFI01312743.1_pt2 | contig 17224 bp, 19 predicted proteins | sample 5400471 | NCBI WGS metagenome assembly WNFI01 (sample SAMN13153348, study PRJNA577476) | soil metagenome | isolation source: 100 cm saprolite on Douglas fir-dominated hillslope | place: USA:California | collected 2013-09-17 | reverse complement strand
ACCGCCTCGACGATGGCGTTGACCGGCTCGGCCAGGGCGTCGCGGATCTCGTCGGAGCTGACGGTCAGCGTGCGCGGCACGCCGGCCACCAGGTCGCGGCCCTTGATGTCCATGGTCAGCACTTCGTCGGTGGGGTAGGCGTTGCCGATGCCCATCTTGATCAGCTCGGCGGTGCGCTCGCCGATGAGCAGGTTGTACTTGCGCTTGATGTGCTGGATGATCGCCTCGTCCATCTTGTCGCCGCCCACGCGCACGCTCTTCGCGTAGACGATGCCGGCGAGGCTGATCACTGCCACGTCGCTGGTGCCGCCGCCGATGTCGACGATCATGCTGCCCGAGGGCTCGGTGATGGGGAGCCCGGCGCCGATGGCGGCGGCCATCGGCTGCTCGATGAGGTAGACCTCGCGTGCCCCGGCGCTCTCCGCGGCCTCGCGCACGGCGCGCCGCTCCACCTCGGTGATGCCGGAGGGGATGCCGATGATGATGCGCGGCTTGACCAGCGTATTGCGGTTGTGGGCCGCGCGGATGAAGTAGCGCAGCATGGCGGCGGTGATCTCGAAGTCGGCGATCACGCCGTCCTTCATCGGCCGGATGGCGACGATGTTGCCGGGCGTGCGGCCCAGCATCTCCTTCGCTTCCTTGCCGACCGCGAGCACGCGCTTGCCGCCGCGGGCTTCCTGCTGCACGGCGACCACGCTGGGCTCGTTCGACACGATGCCCATGCCCCTGACGTAGATGAGGGTGTTGGCGGTTCCGAGGTCGATCGCGAGATCGCGGGAGAAGAGCTTGTACAGGCCGTTGAACATGGAGAGCGCGGATCCTTTTGTAGCGCCGCGGGGGGTGGCTTGCGCTTTTCAGACCAGTGGGGAGGGGGCGGACGCTAGCAAAGGCCAGCACACGACGCAAACGAACGTCTTCGGGCGCTTATGCCCGCGAGCGGGAGTGATGGTGGAAGCGGGCGCGGCCGCCAGGGGTGCAAAGGCGGCGGCTCGCTAGTTGCTTCGCGCGGGCCGTCTAGCTACAGGGGGACTGGAGGCAGCCCGCATGGCCCTGTCCATCCCGCAGAAGGACGAGAAGCGAGGGAACTTCATCGGCGGAGCGTTCGTTCCGCCCCAGGCCGGCCAGTACGAGCCCTGCAGAAACCCGGCCGACACCCGCGACGTGCTGGGTCTCTACCCGCGCAGCGCTGTTGGCGACGCACGGGCCGCCGTCGACGCGGCCTGCGCCGCCTTCCCCAGCTGGGCCGCGACGCCGGGACCCGAGCGCGGCCGGGTGCTGCTGCGGGCGCACCGGGCGTTGAGCGAGCAGATCGATCTGCTCGCCGAAGCGCTCTGCCGCGAGGAGGGGAAGACCCTTTCCGAGTCGCGCGGCGAGGTGCAGAAGGGCCTCAACCTGATCGAGTTCTACGCCGGTCAGGGCTTCCGCATGCAGGGGCGCACGCTGCCCTCCGAGTCCCGCAGCACGCTCGCGTTCACGCTGCGCCAGCCGGTCGGGCCTGTGGCGCTGATCACTCCGTGGAACTTTCCTTTCGCGCTTCCGGTGTGGAAGACCATGCCGGCCCTGATCGCCGGCTGCACCGCGGTGCTCAAGCCCGCCTCGCTCACGCCCAACCTGACGCACTTCATGGCGCAGGCCCTGCACGAGGCGGGGTTGCCACCCGGCGTGCTCAACGTGGTCACCGGCCCGGGCGGCGCGATCGGCGACGCGCTGGTGGACGACCCGCGCATCCGCGCCATCAGCTTCACCGGCTCGAACCAGGTGGGCCTGCGCCTCTACAGCCGGGCGGCCGCGCGCGGCGTCCGCGTCACCTGCGAGATGGGCGGCAAGAACGCGGTGGTGGTGCTCGACGATGCCGATCTGGACCTCGCGGTCGAGGGCATCGTCCAGGGCGCCTACGGCTCGACCGGGCAACGTTGCACCGCCACCGCGCGCGTGATCGCCACTCCGGGTATCCGGCCCAAGCTCACCGAGAGGCTGGTTGCTCGCGTACGCGCGCTCGAGGTCGGCGACGGGCGCCGCAAGGAGGTCCAGATGGGTCCCGCGGTGGACCAGGGCCAGCTCCAGGTCGACCTCGACGCCATCGCCGCTGCAAAGAGCGACGGGGCGCGGCTGCTCGCGGGCGGCGAACGGCTCTCCGGCGGAGCGTACGAGCACGGGTTCTACGTGGCGCCCACGCTTTTCGACGGGGTCGAGCCGGGATCGCGGCTCGCGCGCGAGGAAGTGTTCGGCCCAGTGCTGGCGTTGCAGGCCGCGCGCGATCCGGCCGAGGCGACGAAGCTCGCGAACGCGGTCGAGTTCGGGCTCGCCGCAAGCATCTACACCGGCGACGTCAACGCGGCGCTCCGCTTCGTCGAGGAGGCCGAGGTGGGCATGGTGCACGTGAACCAGCCGACCGTTGGCGGCGAGGCGCAGCTTCCCTTCGGCGGCATCAAAAGCACCGGCGTGGGCGAGAAGGAGATGAGCGAGGAGGGCGCGAACTTCTTCACCCACCTCAAGACGGTCTGGCTCGATTACGCGGGCGCGCCGCGGCGGACCAACATTTACTAGCCCTGCTACGCCGCCCCGCCGTCCGGCGGTGTCTTGCCCTTCTTCTTCAGCTTCTCGACCAGCGTGGTGCGGTTCAGGCCGAGGATCTTGGCCGCCTGGTTCTTGTTGCCGCCGGAACGCTCCAGCGCCTCGCGGATCAGGCGGTCCTCCAGCTCGCCCAGCACGGCGTAGAGATCGACGCCCTCCGGCGGAAGCGCTCCGGCGAAGCCGGACGCCGGCCCGCCGCCCGGGACCGCCGCGGCCCCCGGAGCCGCAGCTGCGGGGTTCGCGGGACCCGCCACGGACGGAGCCGGCGCGCCGCGCACGTTGGCAGGCAGGTCCTCGAGCCCGATCTCGCCCTCCGAGCGCAGCAGCATCAGCCGCTCGATCAGATTCTCCAGCTCGCGCACGTTGCCGGGCCAGGGATAGCGCTCCAGCGCCGACAGAGCGGCGGGCGAGAGCGTCAGCTTCTGCTCGCGGGCATGGTTGGCGCGGCCGACGAAGAGCTGAGCGAGGACGGTCACGTCGCCCGGCCGCTCGCGCAGGGCGGGCAACGTGAGCGGGACCACGTTGAGGCGGTAGAAGAGGTCGCCGCGGAAGCTGCCCTTGGCCACCATCTCCTCGAGGTTGCGGTTGGTGGCGGCGACGACGCGGAAGTCCACCGGCTCCGGTTTGGTGCTGCCGATCGGCTCGATGGTGCGCTCCTGCAGCACGCGCAGCAGCTTGCTCTGGAGTCCGAGCGGCATCTCGCCGATCTCGTCGAGGAAGATGGTCCCGCCATGGGCGGCCTTGAAGCGGCCGGCGCGGTTCGCGGTCGCGCCGGTGAACGACCCCTTGACGTGGCCGAACAGCTCGCTCTCGAGGAGCGGCTCGGGGATGGCGGCGCAGTTCACCGCCACCAAGGGCCCCATCGCGCGCCGCGAGAAGCGGTGGACCGCCTGCGCCACCAGCTCCTTCCCGGTGCCGCTCTCGCCCTGGATCAGGACCGAGCTCTTGGAGGGAGCGACGCGCACCAGCGTGTCGAACAGCTTGCGGATCTCCGGCGAATTGCCGAGGAGCCCGGCGCTGCCCGCGGCCGAGACGGCGCCGTCGACCTCGTGCATGTCGGCGATCGCCGAGCGCACCTCGCGCTCGAGCTGCGCCACCGGGAATGGCTTCTCCAGCATGGTCAGCGCGCCGAGGCGCATCGCCTCTACGCTGGTCGCGACCGAGCCGAAGGCGGTGAGCACGATCACCGGCGTCTTCGGCATCAGCCTGCGCACGGTGCGCAGCACGGTGAGCCCGTCGCCGTCGGGCATGCGCAGATCGGTGCAGACCGCGTCGAACCGCTCCGCTTTCGACACCGCCGCCTCCAGGGCGGAGACGGCCTCGGCGACGTTGTAGGCGCCGGCGGTCTCGAACCCATGAAGCCGGAAGTACCGCGAGAGCGACGAAACCATGTCGCGCTCGTCGTCGACGAACAGCACCCGTGGCACAACCCCATAGATCGCCGAGTCCACGTCCCGGGTCAACGAAGGCGCCGCTCGGCCGATAAAGCGGGAATGGTCAACGCCCCGGCGCCGTAAACGTCAAATGGCTGACGCTCGCGCTCGAGGCGCATGTCCGCTCACATCCTCGCCGCGGGTCTTTCCCGAACAATTGCGGGCTCCTTCTCGATCCGGGCCTCCCTGGCCCCGCCCTTGCTCCTGTTCCCCGGCGCCGCCCGTGCGGCAGACCGGAGACAGCGATGCTGATGGTCGAGACCGCAGAGGTGAGAGAGAAGAAGGCCGCCTTCGCCAACGCGAGCCGCGAGGAGCGGATCGTCGCCCATCACGGCCTCGCGCGGCAGATGGCGTTGCGCATGGCCGGGCGGCTGCCGTCCTGCGTGGAGCTCGACGACCTCATCGGCGCCGGCATGCTGGGCCTCGTCGATGCCGTCGACCGCTTCGACGCGCGGCGGGAGATTCCCTTCGAGGCCTACGCGCGCACGCGCATCCAGGGCGCCATCCTCGACGCCCTGCGCGCGGAGGACCACCTTTCGCGGCGCGACCGGCGCAAGGGCCGCGAGGCTGACCGCGCCGAGGACAAGCTGCGCAGCCGGCTCAAGCGCGAGCCCACCCTCGACGAGGTCCACAAGGCCCGCCGCGGCGTCCCGCGCACACTTCCGCACGCGATGGCGTTCGTCAGCATCGACAACGCCGACGACGCGCTGCTCGTCGAGCGCAGCCCGGCGGACGCCTTCTCCGCGCTGGCCACCGTCCAGAGCCATGGCCAGCTCCGCGCCGCCGTCGCCGAGCTGGGCGAGCGCGACCGGACCATCCTCTCGCTCTACTACGAGCAGGAGCTGACCTACCGCGAGATCGGCGGCATGCTCGGCGTCACCGAGTCGAGGATCTGCCAGCTCCTGCGCTCCGCCCACACCCGCCTCAAGGTGCGCCTCGAGAACCAGGTGTAGGCCGGCCCGGCCGGGGGCAGTTCAAGATTTTGACGGTCCCGCCGACCTCCCTGTCATGGCGATGACCACGCCGGGGATGCCGCTCCAGCCCGAGGCCGCGCTCGAAGGCCGCGAGGTCCGCCTGCGCAGGCTCGCGGAGGAGGTGCGCGCCGGCCGCTACCGCCCGGACCTCGACCGCTTGGTGCTCTGCATGCTCGCCCGGAGCGCCGCCCCGAGCCGGGGCATGCCGCTTGACGGCTGGCCCGCCTGCTGAGAGTTTAGCGGGGTGTTGCCCGGTCCGCCCCTGGGGGCCCACATGAGGAAGACCCGTGCATCCGGCGCCTTGCTGCTGTGCGTCGTGGCGGCCGCCGGCTTCCTCTGCGGCATCTTCGGCATGGAGCAGACCTTCGGGCGGCTCCGCCCGCGCCAGAAGCCGCCCTTGGTCTACTCGGTCGAGGTCCACGATGCAGACGGCTCGCTGCTTGCGAACCCGCTGCTGGTCGGCACCGACGATCGGAGCGTCCACCTCGACCTGAGCAAGCCCCGCCCGAGGCAGCGCCGCCGCGTCCCCCCTCCGTTGGACCTGTCCCTCGATCTCTCGCCGCGGCCGTGGGGCGAGAGGGCCATCTACCTCGAATACCGGGCCTCGCTCGACGCGGGCGTGGAGCAGCGCGGCCGGCTCGCGCTCGCGCTCGGCCAGAGCGGGTCCTTGGCGCTCGTTCGCTTCGACGGCGAGCCCGTGCGGCTCCAGGTCACCGTGGCGCGCGCGGGGTCGAAGGCCTTTCGCGAGATCCTCCGGGCCCGCCGGGGCAAGCCGGTCACCTGACCGGACGGAGCGCCCGCCGGGCAAAGGATCAGGAAGGCTCGCCCGCCCGGGCTCCCCCGGCGCCCTTCGTTCATCTAACCCAACGTCGGGCCGATTGATGGCCCGACCGCCGGGGAGGCGTCTGCGCGCCTTTCTTTCTGCGGCGCGATGTGCAATCTGACGGCGCGCAAAGCGCGCGGAGAAGGCACTCATGGTCGGAGTCGTGGTCGCCACGCACGGCAGGCTAGCGGAAGAGCTGATCCGGACCGCGGAGGGCGTGGTCGGCCCGTTGCCGGAGGTGCGCGCGGTCTCCGTCGATGCGCGCAACCCGGAGGTGCGCGACCAGCTCAAGCTCGCCATCCGCGAGCTCGACCGGGGCGAGGGCGTGCTCTTGCTCACCGATCTCTTCGGCGGCTCGCCCACGAACCTTTGTCTCTCCTTCCTCGCGGAGCTTCCGGTGGAGATCGTGACCGGAGTGAACCTGCCGATGGTCGTGAAGCTGCCGGCGGTGCGCGCCTCCGCGAAGCCGCTGCCGGAGATGGCAGCGGACCTGGCGGCCGCCGGTCAGAAAGCGATCGGTCATGCCTCGGAGCTCTTGCGCGGGAGGTTGAAGTGAAGCCTGCCGCCGGGCTTGCCCTGGTGCGGGTCGACAATCGGCTCGTGCACGGACAGGTGCTGGAGGCCTGGCTTCCTGCGCTCGCCGCGCACGGCATCCTGGTCGCGGACGACGAGGCGGCCGGCAACCTGCTCGCCCGCTCCGCCATGTCGCTCGCCATCCCGCCCAAGGTCGACTTCCAGGTGCTGGGGCTCTCCGCGGCGGCGCAGCTCCTCGCGCCGGGCGGCAAGGGACCCGCGGCGGCCCGCACGCTGCTGCTCGTGCGCGAGGTACGCGATGCAGCTTCCCTTCAAGAAATGGGCGTCCACCTGCCGCAGCTCAATGTCGGCAACGTGCATTTCCGTGCCGGCCGCAAGCCGGTGTCGCCCTCGGTCTACCTCGACCTGGCGGAGCTGCAGACGCTGGAACGACTCGCGGCGTCGGGGACCTACGTCGAGTTCCGCGCCGTGCCTACGGAGTCGCCGCTGTCGCTTTCGGCGGCCAAGGCGCGATTCGATCAGGTGTGAACGCGGGGCGCGCTAGGATGTGCGCGTGGCCGCGGGTCCCCTCAGTTCCCTACCCCTGTTCCAGCTCGAGCCTGCAGCGCTGTCGGCGCTCTTCGGCGGCCTCGCGGCCATCGAGCGCAAGGGCGCGTTTCAGCTCATGCTCAGCCGGCCGCTGGTGCTCGCGCCGCTGCTCGGTTGGGCGCTCGGCGACGCGCGCTCCGGGCTGATGCTCGGAGTGCCGCTCGAGCTGCTCTTCCTCGGCGGCGTGAACCTCGGCGGCAGCATCCCGGAGAACGAGACGCTGCTCGCAGGCGCGCTGACCGCGGCGCTGGTGCCGGCCGGCCTCATCGACGGGCGGGGCGTCGATCCGGCGTTGGCCGGGTTGGGGCTCGCGCTGCTCTATCCTCTCGCGGTGGCGGGCCGCCGGCTCGAGCGCGCGGCCGAGCTGCGCAATGGCGCGCTGCTCGAGACGGTCCTCGCCCGCGTCCGGCGCGGCGATGCCGACGCGGTCGAGCTGAACCTGCGCGGCCTGTGGCTGCCCTTTGCCTCGGCGGCGGCGATCTGCGCGGCCTGCGCGCTCGCCTCGCCGCTGCTCGCAGCCCTCCGCGGCGCCTGCGGACCGCGCGTCGTCGTCGGCCTGGAGGGCGCCTGGCACGCCGCTTGGGCGCTCGCCGTGGCCTGCGCCATTCGCGCCATCCGCGACCCGCGCGCGCCCGCGCTGGCCGCCGCGAGCGGCATCGTTGCACTGGGTGCCGCCGCGCTGATCGGGAGCTTCCGATGAGCGGCGCGGCCGGACGCCCCACCCAAGGCTCCGCGGACGCGCGAAACAGGCGCGGCCCGAGCGCCTCCTCGGGCGGCTTGCCCGCGGCGACGCTGGCGCGGGTCTTCCTCCGCTCTTTCTTCCTGCAGGCGGCGTGGAACCCGCGCGGCATGCAGAACCTGGGCTTCGCCCACGCCATGGCGCCGGCGCTGGCGGCGCTCTACCCGGACCCCAAGGCGCGCGCGCGGGCCACGGCTCGCCACCTCGAGCTCTTCAACTGCCATCCCTATCTCGCCGCCGGCATCCTCGGCGCGGCGGTGCGGCTCGAGGAGCAGGTGGCGCACGGCGAGATCCCGGAGGAGCGCGCGTCCGCGCTCAAGCAGGTCCTCGCGCCGCCTTTCGCCGCGCTCGGCGACGGCTTTTTCTGGCTCGCGTTGCGCCCGGCGGCCGCGCTGCTCGCCGCGGTTACGGTCCCCGCGCTGGGGTTGTGGAGCCTGGTCGTCTTCCTCGGCCTCTACAACGCCCTGCACCTGGGCGCGCGCCTGTGGCTGTTCGTCGAGGGGTACTGCCGCGGCGAGGGCATCGTCGAGGCAATCGCCCACGCCCACCTCCCCTGGGCCACCGCGCTGCTCAAGGTGAGCGGGGCGGTGCTCGCTGGGATCCTCGCGGCGCGCTCGCTCTTGGTCGCGCTCGCGCCGGCGCAGGCCGGGGCTCCACCGCGCGTGGGCCACGCAGCGCTCGTCGCGGCGACCATCGTGGGTATGGTCGCGATCCTGCCGCACCTGCGCTTCGCGGCAGCGCTCTATTTTTCCCTCGCGCTCGGCCTTGCGATCGGAAGCGGCTTCTTCTAGCAGTGTTGGGGGAGCGAAAGGAACGCATGCCGGACGATCTGGTCGAAAAGAACTGCACGGTGAAGAACAAGATGGGCCTCCACGCTCGCCCGGCGGCACTGATCGTGCAGACGGCCAACAAGTTCCGCTGCGATGTGACGCTGCTCAAGGACGGGCAACAAGTGAACGGCAAGAGCATCATGGGCGTGCTGATGCTCGCCGCAGCGAAGGGGTCGACCATCGCCGTGCGCACCGAGGGCGAGGAGGCCAAGGCGTGCGCCGCCGCGCTGCAGAGCCTGTTCGAGAACGGCTTCAACGAGGCCTGACCCCGCCTCACCACCCTTACGTCCGGAAACCCCTCTCGCGCCGCTTGAGGCTTTGGAGGGAACCTGCGGTTCCCCTCGGCGAGCAAAGCTCGCCGAGCCTCCTCTCCCTGACGGCCGGACTCCCGGCCGGGGCGCCTCCGGCGCCTTGTGCTTGTTCGCGCTTCGAGCCTTTCGCTTAAGAGGGCCGGCCCGCGCGAATTCAGCATGCCCGCATCCCGTGCAAGGCCCACTCGCGCCGCCTGCTCGCGCCGCGAGACTTTGGCTTGAGAGGGCCGCCCCACCCGGCGGCGGCCCGATCGCTGCCCGCTCTCGCCGCTCCCAAGGATCAGGGTACGCGGTGCTCCTCGCGTCGCAGCAGCCGGCGCAGGTTTCCCTGGTGCCGGACGAGGATGATCGCTGCGACAACCGCGAGGCCCGCCACCACGGGCACCGAGGCGACGCACGCGGCGACGGCGAGCGTGGCCAGCGCGCCCGCGAGCGAGCCGACGCTGGAAATGCGCAAGAGCTTGTAGAGCACGAGCCAGGTGAACGCGCCCGCCAGCGCCGCCGTCCACGAGAGCCCCAGCGAGACGCCCAGGCCGGTGGCGACGCCTTTGCCGCCGCGAAAGCCCAGCCACACCGGAAAGCAGTGGCCGAGCACGGCGGCAACCGCGCAGGCGGCCCCGAGGCCGTCGTGGCTCGCGAACGGCGTCGGATCGGCCAGCGTCCGCGACCAGAGCACCGGGGCGAGGCCCTTCATCGCATCGAGGAGCAGCGTGGCGACGGCGGCGCCCTTGCCGGCGGCGCGCGCCACGTTGGTCGCGCCGATGTTGCCGGAGCCGACTGCGCGCACGTCCTTGCCCGTCTTCGCGCGGGCGATCAAGAGGCCAAAGGGGATGGATCCGCAGAGGTAGGCCGCAACGATGAGGAGCGCAGAGCTCACGCTGCACCGCGGGCGAGCACGAACAGCCAGTTGGCCGCAAGCGCGGCCAGGGCGCCCGCCCGGAGGAGCCGGGCCGCGCGGGGCGAGAGGCAGACAGGCGCGGGTGCGAACGGCAGGCCGCACAGGCGCAGGAGCGTCAGCGCAAAGTGCGCGATCAGCCCCAGCGCCACGAGCGCTGCAAGCGGATTCGCCGCGAGGGCCTCGAGCGGCTGGCCGTGCAGCACGAAATGGAAGGCGTGCGTCGCTCCGCAGGACAGGCAAGGCAGCGAGGTCGCGGCCCGGACCGGGCAGGCGAAAAGAGAGAGCGGCGGAGCGTCGAGCGGCAGCATGGCCGCAGCGGCGAGGACCGGCGCCGAGGCGGCGGCGATCCCCAGCGCATGCACCGATGGCGCGCCCGAACGCACGAAGGGGCGCATCAGTTGGCCATCCCCTTCATCGTCTGCGCCAGGGCCATACCAAACAAGATCGAAGCCCCGCAGGCGGCGCAGCAGAGGAGGAGGTAGGGCATCAGCGCGGTGGCGACCGCGCCGCCGGTGGAGATGCCGTGCGTCGCCTTCATCCCGATGCCGGTGAGCACGACGCACCAGACGATCGCGATGAGCCAACCGCATCCGGGCAGTGCGACCAGCACGAAGGGGGCGAAGGCATACGAAACAGCCGCGAACGTGGCGGGAAAGCCGCGGCGATTCTGGCCGAAGATGACGGCGAAGAGGTGGGTGACGCCCGCGCTCGCGTACACGAAGGCCAACGCGAAGAGCGGCGAGAGCAGCGCCGAGAGAAGCAGCAGCGCGGGCGAGGCGGAGTTGGCATTCAGCAGGAGCTTTTCGACGCCAGGCGGGAGCGGTCTGCCGCCGGTCATCTGCTGCAGCGCCCGCTGCAGCTCCTCGGCCCGCCCGCTGAAGAGGAGCCGCGACAGGAGCTGGTTCAGCACCGAGAACACCGAGGTCGTGAGCACGGCGAACCCGATCTGGGCTGCGCCGCGATCGAGGTGCGCCGACGCGAACAGCTTGTGCGGGTCGAGCAGCGCCTCGCTGATCGTGCGCGTCCAGGCCGTCACGAATCCCAGCTCGGCCCGCCGCTCCCAGGGCGTGCCCGGAGGGAGCGCTCCGTCGTCTGGCTGTAGCGAGACCCCCGGCGGTTGCCCGGGCCCCTGTCCCGGCGGCGCGGCCACCGCTGCTTCGGGGACCACCAGCGGCTTGCCGCAGACCGGGCAATCCTGGCGTCCCGCCCTCTCGGCGGTGAACGTGTTCCGGCAGCTCGGGCAGCGGGCGAGCACGAGGCCTTCTAGCACGCCCGCAGGCGGGGCGGGCGAGGCTTCCGCCTCGGCGAGGCAAGAGACTTCATCTCGGAATTGCGCTCGCCGCAACCAGCCTGATGGGGCTGGGCGCCTGCGCGCACCGCGGCAGCGACACGCGGACGGCGAGTAACGGCACGGGCTCGAGCAGCGGCGCCGCCTCTAGTGGCGCGGCGGCCAGTCCGACCGATCCGTCGGCGACCACCGGCACCGGTACCGCGAGTGCCGGCACCTCACAGGGCATGAGCGGCACCTCGCCCTCCGACAACGTGGGGCCGCCGCCGTCGTCGAGCGGCACGGACGCGAGCGCCCCCACCGACAGCCAGAGCCCGGCAGCGAGCAGCAGCGGCTCGATGGGCCAGAGCGGCAGCAGCACCGGCTCGACCTACGGCCAGAGCGGCAGCAGCACCTCTGGCTCCGGCTCGACTTCCGGCCAGAACCAGACCGGTACCTCCAGCGGCTCGATGGGCCAGAGCGGTACCGCAGGACAGGCCGGCAGCACCGGCTCGGGCTCGACCTACGGCCAGACCGGCAGCGGCACCGGCAGCACCGGCCAGGCAGGGACGAGCTCGGGAGCCGCTTCGAGCGACACCGGCAACCTGCGCCAGGTGACCGGCCAGGTGGCAAAGGTCGATCAGACCGCGAACAGCATCACCCTCGACCAGGCATCGGGTGGACTGACCCTGACGGTGGACCAGAACACCAAGGTCCAGCGCAACGGCAAGGCGACCATGGGTCTCACCGGCATTCGCGAGGGTGAGCAGGTGCGGGCGAGCTTCGACCCCGCCTCCAACCGCGCCGATTCCATCCAGGTGATGAGCCGCCGCCACCGTGGCAAGCGCGGCGCGTCCGGTTCGACGGGCCAGGGCGGCACCACGAGCACGCCGACCAACCCGAAGTAAGCGAACGGTCGGCGCGAACGCGCCCACCAAACGTCCGGCAGCGCCGGTTCCTCCGGGGACCCGGCGCCGCCGTTTCGTCGCTCCTGCATCGCTTGGCCCTCCCTCGGTCCGAGCTCTTCAACACCTGCTAGGCTCGTCGCATGGCGCAGCTCCTCCTCGGGCTCGCGGGCCTCGCCGGGACGGTCCTCTGCGCCCGCGTGAGCGAGCGGGTCGATCTGCTCCGATTTCCCCTCTGCTGGTGGTCGCTGGTCCTCGCGCTTTGGGGCGCGGTCCGGCTTCGCCACGGCAAGGCCGCGCTCCCGCGGCCGCGCGAGCTGTCGCTGCTCGCCGCCGGCAGCGTTCTCTTCTGGGACCTCTTCGAACTGCTCAACCTGCGGCTGCGCGACTGGTGGTACGTGGGCGTCCCCAAAGGTGCGGCGGCGGGGCTCGTCTTCTCGGCCGCCTCGTTCGCGACCGTGCTGCCCGCGGTCCGCCTCGGCGAGCTGCTGCTGCGGCCGCGCGGCGCGAAGGTCTTCGCGCATCCAGCGGCGGCGGTCGATCCTGCGCGCGCGGCGCGGCTCTTCGGCGTGGGGCTCCTGCTCCTCCTCTTGGCGCTGCTCTTTCCCGAGGTGGCTTTTCCGGTCGCATGGGTGTTCCTCTGGCCGCTCTGCGAGGGCGCGCTGTGCCTCATGCCCGGTGGACCGGACGAGCCGCGCGGACCGCTCGAGGCGTGGCGGCAAGGCGATCGCGCGCTAGCGCTGCGGCTCCTTGCCCTGGCGCTCCCGATCGGGCTGCTCTGGGAAGCGCTCAACTGGGGCTGCGCCCGCGGCTGGCTCTACACCGTCCCCGGTTTCGAGGGAGCGAAGATCTTCGAGATGCCCGCGCCTGGCTACCTCGGCTATTTCCCCTTCCTGCTCGAGTCGGGCGCTGCGATTGCGCTCCTCGCGCGCGTGCGCGCCTTCGTCGCCCGGGAAAAGCGGCCCGGGCATCGGCGCTCTGCCGCGGCCCTCGCCCTCCTCGCCCTCGTCCACCTCGCGGTGGACGGAGCGGCGCGGCGATCGAGCTGCATCTCCGTCGCCCCTCGCTTCGCCGACGCCTACGCGTTGCCGCAGGCCGCGGCGCTCATCGCCCATGGCCTTCCGACGCCGCGCGCGCTGCTCGAGGAGCTGCGGTTGCGTGGGCCCTTCGCGGTAGCGGTGCGCACCGGACTGACCGAGGGGCAGCTCGCCGAGGCGCGGCAGCTCGCCGCGCTGGCGCGCGTTGGGCACATGGGCATCCCCTGGGCGGAGCGGCTGCGCTCCTCGGGGGTGCGCGGTCCTGAAGACCTCGCCGCCTTCGGCGAGGCCGGGCTGCGCCGACGACTCGCCGCCTCCGCGGCGACGGATCTGGGTCCACCCCTCGGCCAATCGAGCGGGCCCTCCATGGGCGGCGGCGACGGCGGGGGCGCGCCCGCGCCCGCGCTGCTGCGGATCTGGATCGCCTCCGCCGCCCGCGTTTCGCGGTAGAACGGGTCATGGCCCGCAGTCGCCCCAGCAAGGGATTCGAGGCGCGCGAGCAGCACCGCATGCTGCTGGTGCTGCATGCGCTCTTGATGATCGGCGGGCTCGCGGCCTGCGCCGTGATCAACCGCTTGCGTAGCCCGGGCACGCTCTGGGTGCAATGGGTCGCCCTGGCCTGGCTGTGCCTCTTTTGCGCGCACCTCTGGGTGTTCTCGCGCGGCACCATCGCCACGATGGGCGGAAGACGCGAGTGAGCGCGCACCCAATTCGGCGCGCCCTTGGCTTCGGGCTACGAGTGCTCCTCGTCGGACTGGTGGCCTTCGGCCTCTGGCTCTTCGTCCGCGGACTGGACCCCGCGGCGCTGCTGGCCGCGATGGGCTCCGCCTCGCCGTTGCTGCTGGTCGCAGCGGCGGTGGTCAACCTTGCGCACCTCGGCTTCCGCATGCTGCGGCTGCGCGAATTGGTGCGGCCCACCCGGCTCATCGGCACCGGCCGGCTCTACCGCTACTTCCTCGCGCTCTGCGCCGGCAACAACCTACTGCCGGCGCGCGCGGGCGAGGCGGTGCGCATCTGGCTCCTCCACAGCCGCGAAGGGGTGGCCGCCAGCACCGCCATCTCCGCCTCGGTGGTGGAGAAGGTCAGCGACGTCGTCTCCCTGCTGATCCTCGTCGCGCCGCTGCCCTGGCTGCTTTCGGACTTGCCAGCCTGGGTGGCCAGGTCGCTGTCGTTCAGCGGGCTCGCCGCGGCGCTGCTGATCGCGATCCTCGCCGCGCTGCTGCACGCGCACCGCCACTACCCGCCGCATACGCTGCGCGGCAGGCTCGCGCTCGGCGGGCGGACGCTGCACGGGGTCTCCGGCGTGCTCATCATCTCGCTGCTCTCGTTCGGCGTGTGGATCTCGGACGGGGTGACGCTGCTCCTGGTGCTGCGGGCCGTGCACGTCGAGATCCCGCTCGCAGGGACGCTGTTCGTGCTGCTGACGCTCAACCTCGCCATCGCCGCCCCGTCGACGCCGGCGCAGGTGGGGGCCTTCGAGCTGGGGACGGTGGCCGCGCTACGCGTGCTCCACGTGCCGGAGGAGCACGCGCTGGCGGTGGCCCTGCTCTATCCCCTCACGCAGGTGATCCCGGTGACCCTGCTCGGGCTTCCCGACCTGCTGCTCATCACGCGTGCCCGCGCCGCCGCCGCAAGAGTTGAATCATTGCCGGCAGCGCCATCAGCGCGGCAAGCAGACACGTGATCTCGCCGATCATCGCCAGCTTGCCGAAGCTCTGCAGCGCCCGGTTGGAGGCGAGCAGCAGTGAGCCGTAGCCGATGATGGTCGTGAGCGAGCAGAGCGCTACCGCCGATCCGGTGTCGGCGATGACCTCTTTCAGCTCTGTGCGTGGCTCGGCGCGCACGCGGGCCCAGACGTTGGCCGCATAGTCCGCCCCGACCCCGAGCGTGATCGGCACCCCGACGAAGTTGACGAAGTTGAGCTTGAGCCCGATCGCCGCCAAGAGGCCGCACAGCCAGGCCATGCCGATCCCCACGCAGAGCAACACCGGCACCGCCCCGCGCCAACCGAAGCAGAAGAGGACCAGCAGGGTCACGCCGCAGAGCGCCGCCAGGGTGACCCGCGGCCCGTCGCGCACCATCGCCTCCAGCATGCCGGCGAACACGGTCGAGGCGTTGGCCGCCACCCAGGTCTTCCCCAGCGCCTCGACTCGCATGCCCTTGGCGAGCCGCAGCAGGTCGTGGCCGTTCCAGTCGTTGAAGTTGGTGGCGTCGATGCCCACCAGCCGCCCGCGCTCGCCGCCCACCTCGGTGAAGCTCTCCTTCACCGTGCGGGGCAGGTCCTCGACGGTGAGCACGTGCAGCGAGTCGGGCGGCCGCATCCGCTCCGCCATCTTGCGCTCGTCCGGCGAGAGCAGGTGCAGGGTGCGGTCGATCTTTTGCCGCATCCGCGCCAGCACCGCGAGCTTCTCCGGCTGATGATCGGGGAGCACCGAGCGGATGGTGCGCACTTCCTTGAGGATGTGGTCCTTGCCCTTGGCCACGTCCTGCGCCCACAGCGCCTCCGCGACCGCGTCCGCCTGGTCGGGCCGGTCGACGAGGATCACGCCGTCGGTGGCGATCTGCCCGGCTCCCACGTCGCCCATCCCGCGAACGACCGGGACCGCCGCCACCAGCACCAGGAGGCAGGCGAGTCCACCCAGCGCGTAGGGGTACTTCTGCGCGATCCCCCCCAGGGCCGCGAAGGGCCTGCGCACGGGGTTCTCGCGCGGGGTGAACAGGCCGGGGCGCCATCGCTCGCCGTAGATGACGAGCGGCGGGATGAGGAGGAACATCATCGCCCAGACGAGCAGCATGCCCGCGCCGCCGACCAGTCCGAACTGGCTGAAGCCGCGGAAGCTGGTGAGGAGCAGCGAGCCATAGGCGATGCTCGCCGCAGCCATGGCGGTGCCGGTGGCCAGCACCGAGGCGCGCAGCGCCCGGTTCAGCGCCACTTCGACGGCGACGCCGCGCCGACGTTCCTCGCCGTAGCGCGCGAGCAGGATGATGGGCGAGTTGATGCCGTTGCCGAGGATGATCGAGATGAGGAAGGCGGTGTTGGCGTTCAGGTAGTGGACGCTGACCCGGGCGATGGCGAGCGCGAGGAGCAGCCCAAGCACCGCCGGCGCCCCCACGGCCGCGAGCACCGCGACGCGCCGGAAGTAGAACCAGATGGCGAGCAGCACCAGCGTGGTGCAGATGACCGTCGCCAGCGTCAGATCGTCGCGGATGGCGTTCTGCTCGTCGATCGCCATCGCCACGTTGCCGGTGTATTCGACCGAGAGCTTGGGGCTGAACTTGCGCGGGTCGACCTGGTCGACCGCCTTCTTCACCGCGTCCAGCGTCTCGAAGTCGCCCACGCTGGCGAGGCCGTCGCCGCGCCGCCAGAGCATGATCCCCAGGTAGCGCTTGTCGCCGTCCTTGCCCAAGAAGTAGTCGCTCGCTGGCGCGGCCGGAACCCGGTTCTGCAGGCGGTCCTTCAGTTGGCGCAGCTCGGTCTCGGGGTCGCCGTCCTCCAAGTCGATCGCCAGGGGGGAGGAGCGCTGCGCGCGCACCCGGTCGAGAAGCCGCTCGACATCGCGCAGCTCGGGAAGACTGGCGTACAGCCACTGGTTCCTTTGAAGAAAGGCGGGCACTTCGGCGTCCTTGTGCCACTGAACCTCGGTGAAGACAGAACCAACCATCGACTCCAGCCGCGGCCTGAGCGCCTTGGCGAACTGCAAGTTTACCTCATCGCTGTCAGAGGTGAGCAGCACGACCAGGTTGGTCGAGCTCTTCTGCTTGCCCTGGATGTTCCTGAGGGCCACCACGGCCGGGTGGTCGCTGGGCAACAGCTCGGCCATGTCGGTGTGCAGCTCCAGCCGGGTGGCGAGCGCGAAGGCCCCCAGGCCGAGCAGCGCCAGGATGAGCATCAGCCAGGCGCCGCGAACCCGGGCCAGGGCGATGTAGCGTGCAAAAAATCCAGTGGCCGGCTCAAGTCCAGGGGGGTCGGGACGAAGTAGAGGTGCGTTTAACAGGATGAACTCCTTCGGTGTTCTACTAACTTGCTGAGTGGTTCGAGACTGCTATAGTGCGTCGCCATTTTCAAGAAATCGCGCTCGTTCGCTGCGGATCGGGCGTGCGCAGAACGAGGCGTGATGAAAATCTGTCAGGTCAGCCCCTATGATTTCGCCGTCGACGGCGGCGTCAACAAGCACATCACCTACCTTGCCTCCGGGTTACGGAGCCTTGGCGACGAAGTAGAGGTCATCGCACCCTACAGCGGCGGCCATCACGCCATGTCTAACTTTCGCGGGTTCGGCGGGGTAGTGTCCATCCAGTCCAACGGATCGG
>WNFI01016639.1_pt1 | contig 17225 bp, 15 predicted proteins | sample 5400471 | NCBI WGS metagenome assembly WNFI01 (sample SAMN13153348, study PRJNA577476) | soil metagenome | isolation source: 100 cm saprolite on Douglas fir-dominated hillslope | place: USA:California | collected 2013-09-17 | reverse complement strand
GCGATCCCCGAGCAACTCTCGTTTCTCGTCCCAATTTCCTTTGCGCAAGTGATAGGGCACATACTGTACGAAGCATGTGAGAATGTGTTTGCCCGCGGGCGCCAACGAATCGTCGGCGTTCGAGGACACCACGCAATCCACCCAAAGCTCCTCGGGAATGTCGCCAAATTTTGCGATGTCGTAACAGCGCTCGGCAAATTCCAGCGATGGAACCAGCGTGTAGAACGTACGCTCCAGTGCGGTTGCTTGCGGAGAAGTTCCCGTAAACTTCGGCTCCTCCGCCAGCACTATGTTGACCTTTGCGCATGGGCCCTGCATCTTGATTCCGCGCACAGCAAAAAGAAAATCTTCCGGCAATGCGCTTGCGTCCACCAGTTTCAGAAACGTGTGCTTTGGGTCCGCGTTCGACAGCACCATGCGCGCACGCAACTCCGTGCCGTCTTCCAATATCACGCTTCGGGCGCGTCCGTCGCGTACGTCAATATGAGCGACCGCCGCTGACGTGCGAATTTCAACTCCCAGCTTTCTTCCCGCCGCAGCCAGCGCTTGCGTGATCGATCCCATTCCGCCCATCACATGTCCGTAGAAACCTTGCACCTCGTGCGCGCCCCCGCTAAGCAGGTGAAAGAGCAGTCCAATTGCTGTTCCCGGCTGGTACGGTCCTCCATGCTTGCCGTAGACATTGTTCGCGAGAAACAAAGTCTTCATCTTTTCGGACTCATAGTTCTGGTCTAAAAATTCTCCCAAACTGCCCGTTAGAAAAGACACGAGCTGTGAGATCTCCGCATTAGAAATGCCGCGGAACCGTTTACCAACTCGGAACAGGTCGGCCCATCCCTTCATCGTTGACGTATCGATCTCCGGCGGCGGCTCAATGAAAAACGGCTGCAAGTAGCGTGCCAGCTTTTTCAGTTGATCATCGACTTGCACAAATCGTGTGGCATCTTTTGCGGAAATCTTGGAGAATTCCTGTCGTGCCCGCTCGCGGTCAGCCCACCATGGCACGACATGGCCGTCAGGGAAGGGAACTTGAATCGCAGGATCACACGGCACCATGCGCAATCCGTGATCTGCGAGGTGTAGTTCAGAGATCACTTCCGGCCGCAGCATGCTGGCGATATAAGATGTGCTCGAAACGCGGCAGCCGGGAGCAATTTCTTCCGTGGTACAACATCCGCCCACTATTTCACGACGCTCCAGTACCAGCGTAGACAGTCCGGCTCGCGCCAGATACGCGGCGGCGGTCAGTCCGTTGTGCCCCCCACCAATAACGATGGCGTCGTAAATCGATCTATAGGCAGGAGTTTGTCGTTGACTCGAAGTCACAAGGAGCGCTCTGAGATTTGCTAACACTACGCCAACGAGCACTAAAAATGAAGTTGAAAAATAATTGGAGCTGAAGTAGTCTTGCGTGACTAATAGTCATGAATACGCCAGCGAATCCCGTCAGTCGCGTCGCTCCTCCGCTCTATCAGCATCATCCGCCGCAGCGTCCGCGTTCTGAGGCGAAGCGCGCGCGCATTGTGGAAGTTGCCACCCAGCATTTCGTTCAGCACGGCTACGACGCCGCTCGCGTTGGCGATATCGCCATAGCGCTAGGTATTGCGAAAGGATCGATCTTTCAGCACTTCGGAAGCAAGGATGGACTGTTCTTCGAGGTCTACAAGCGTGCTGTCCGCTCTTTTTCGAAATATCTTGACGCGCCCTCAGAAGTCCATGCGACAGGCTTCTTCGAGGTTCTGCGTTACTGGCTGGTGCGTACGGAGCATCTACTTCACGAGGACTGGATTCCTTACCGCATCTCGCTGCTCGGGAACTACGGTACAGATCTAGCCTTGAAACGCGAGATCAACCGTTTCTTGATCGCTGAAGATCCCTACGGTACCGTGAATTTTGTCCGTTTTGGACTGGAAAGAAACGAATTGCGCAAGGACATGGACGTCGAGATGATCGTTTCTATTCTCGATTGGATGATGGAGCGATTTCAGGATGCATTGTTGACCGCTGAGCTTGACCCTGGGCTATTCCGTCGCCAGGGGGAGCTGCCTGAGAAGAAAGAAGCTCGAATTCAGCAATTTCTCGCCGTGCTGCAACGTGCCATTGGCGCGACCGAGATAAGTTCCGCCTATGATCGGCGTTCTCAGGGGCGAGCAAACCATCGCCGCTAGAAGTGAATAAGATTAGAAGCGAATAGAATGGACTACACCGCCTTCGGCAATAATTGATTTCAAAATCGATTTTCCCTTCGAGACCACAAGCATGCAGATATCTATTGAACAGATTCTTTCGACCTACAACGATCGCGCGCCGCTGTCCCAGGCCTCAACTATCCCCGCACCGTGGTATACCGATCCGCGCGTTGCAGAGCTAGAGCGGCTCAACGTGTTCAGCAAGACATGGCAGCTCGTCGCGCGCACCGATCAACTTCACAATCCCGGCGATTTTGTTTCGGCACGGATCGCCGAAGAACCAGTCGTCGTAGTTCGCGGAAGCGATGACGCCCTGCGCGCTTTTTATAACGTCTGCCGCCATCACGCCGCCGCGGTGGTCACGCAACCATGCGGCCACACCGCGATGTTGCAATGTCCTTATCATGGCTGGAGGTACGGACTTGACGGTTCGCTGAAAGGCATGCCCGAGTTCGAAGGCGTGCAGAATTTTGATCGTGCTCAGAACGGCCTTCTCCCTATTCGCGTCGAGACCTGGGAGTGCTTCGTCTTTGTGAACCTCGATTCTGACGCCGAGCCTCTGGACGAATTTCTTGGAGGTCTGGTCAAGCGCGTCGCTCCACTCGGTATCAGCAAGCTGTATTACTTCGACCGCAGAAGTTATGACATTCGCTGCAATTGGAAGGTCTATGTAGACAACTTTCTCGACGGCGGGTATCACGTTCCCCATCTACATAAAGGCTTGAGCTCCGTGCTCGATTACAAGCAGTACACCATCGAAAACGAAGATCGCTACTGTCTGCAATCGAGCCCGATGGTCACATCCGACGAAGACGCCGCCACCGGAGCGACGCGCAAGGGGGATCGTGCCTGGTATTTCTGGCAGTATCCCAATCTCATGATCAACTGCTACGAAGGCTATATGGACACCAACTATGTGATTCCAATCGACGCCGACCATTGCAGAGTGATCTTCGACTTCTATTTCAGCGACGTCAGCGAAGCGCGGCGCGAATACAACACCGAATCCGTCAACGTCGGCAACCGCGTGCAAGACGAAGACCTCGGTATCTGCGAAGATGTGCAGCGCGGGCTAAAGTCGAGAGCGTACGGCGCTGGGCGCCTTTCTGTTCGCCGTGAGGCCGGGGAACAGCTCTTTCACCAGCTTCTGGCCGCGGACTTGAAAGGCGTTCGCGCCGCGGCATTGGCGGTTGCTGAGTGATTCGAAGATTTGTGATTAAGCCTGGAATTCTCGTTATTGTCACCGGTCTGCTTGCCAGCCTTGTATCTGCTCAAGTCACAGCTATCCGTGCGGGAAAGTTAGTCGATCCTGATTCCACGAAGGTACTTACCGACCAGATCATTGTGATTCGCGATAACAAGATCGAAAAAGTCGGTGCAGGCCTGGAGATTCCTACGAACGCAGCCGTCATCGATCTGAGCAAGATGACGGTGCTGCCGGGACTCATCGACTGCCACACCCATCTCGCGGATGGTGCGCACAATCCCGAGCCGATGGTGCAATTCACGAAAACTGCGGCGCGGATCGCTCTGGAGTCCGTGCCCAACGCCCGCGCCATGCTGGAGTCCGGCTTCACTACCGTGCGCGACGTCGGCACTTATCGTGCGCTCGGCGATGTCGCTCTGCGCGATGCCATCAACCGCGGCGACATCGTTGGTCCTCGCATGTTTGTTGCTGGCGCCTACGTCACCATCACCGGCGGTGCTGGTGCGCTAACCGGTCTTGCTCCCGACATCCCGTTGCCCTGGGACTTGCGCTATGGCGAGGCCAACAGCCCGTGGGAAGTGCGCAAGGTCGTTCGCCGGTTGGCGCACGATGGCGTCGATCACATCAAAGTTCTATCCAGCGGCGCGGTGCTTACGCACGGCAGCAATCCAAATTCTCAGGAGTTTACACCCGAAGAATTGCAAGCTGCTGTGGATGAAGCCAGTCACTTCGGACTGCGCGTCGAGGCGCATGCGCATTCGCCGAAGGGAATCAAGAATGCGATCCGAGCAGGTGTCGCCTCGGTCGAGCATGCCACCATGATCGATGCCGAGGGCATCGCTCTCGCCAAGCAGCGCGGTACTTATCTCGATATGGATATCTACGACGAAGAGTGTATCGAGGAAGAAGGGAAGGCGGCGAGCATCCCGAGAGATTTTCTCGAGCACGATGCGCAGTTGGGACAGTTGCAGCGCGACAACTTCCGCAAAGCCGTAGCCGCTGGCGTAAAAATGTCATTTGGCACCGACGCCGGAGTTTGTCCCTACGGCACCAGCGGCAAGCAGTTTGCCTTCATGGTGAAGTACGGCATGACGCCGATGCAGGCCATCCAGGCCGCGACCAGCAATGCGGCCGATCTTCTTGGCCGCGCGAATGAACTAGGCTCGATCAAGCCAGGCAAATACGCGGACCTTATTGCGGTCGACGGCGATCCTATTGCTGACATCCGGCTGCTGGAGAATATCCCTTTTGTCATGAAGGATGGCAAAGTATACAAGCACTGACTTTCGATCGACCGCAGCATTTCATTATTGATGATCCCGGGGAATCGTCTCCTGCCAGGTTTTCGATTTAAGCATCTTGCCGTCTTTGAGCAATTCGCGAGTGTATTTGTAGTAGAAATTCTTTTGATCGGTGGTCACTAGCAGATGCCCGCGCCAGGTGAGCGTGCGTCCTTTCAAAGCGAAGATGCTTTCGGCTTCGCCTTGTACCGAGGTGGTTTCGGGATGTGCGTCATCGCCCTCGTAGGTTAAGTTCTCGAAGTCGGTCTGCGCGCCCCACGGATACGTGTAACTATCTTTTCCTTTCCAATGCACAGAAGTTTTCTGGTGTACCTCGTCGCGCTCGACGCTCCACTCGCCGGGCCAGGGAAAGCCTTCGTTCTTAATGTCGGTGCGTTCCTCGGAAGGCTGCGGCGGAGAAAACTCCGGCGGAACGGCGCCATGCACAGGGACTATCGGGAGCACCACGCGCGAGCCATTATCCCCGCCGAGTTCAAGCATTGTAATCATCGGATAAGGCGTCGGCAGAATCATCGGCCACAAGGCATTAGAAATAGCCACGCGGATGCGATGGCCTTTGGGAAAGACCCATGAAGTCAGGTGCATCTCGATGTCGAGAGCATAGATTCTCCCTATTTCCAGATCGTGTGGCTCAGACATGGATTCTCGCTGTGCGCCGTTGATTCCCGCTCCAGTAATTTGAGTTACGGTGCCGTCGGGCGCAACATCAGAAAGTCTCGCGAACCAGTTGGCCAGCGGCGCCATGGCCGCGGCGCGCAGTTGGGCGTGCGGACGGCCAAGAATCGCGAGGTCGTCGCGCAATGGCGGCGAATCGTAGACCAGGCTGAATGCATCGACCGGCCTCTGATCGCTCAGCAACTCGCCCCACCAAAATCCGGCCTCAACGCCAACGGTGGGAATGTACTTCAGGCGATGCTCGTAAGCGGGAGACGCGGCGTCGGCGAGCGAGTGATTAGGCTGAAAGAAGAAAGTTGTTAGTCGAACCAGCGCACAGCCTGATCGCGCCACTCGATCTGCGGGCCGGGAACGGCGTCGTTCGGGAAGGTGTGGTTCCACGGGCCGACGATCGCTTTCACCAGCCCCTTTGACTTCATCAGCATGTCAGGCACGTTGTCGCGATAGCCGTCCAGCATTCCTCCAATCAGAAAACTGGGAATCGTGATCTCGCTCAGCGGCCGTACGCGGTCGCGCCAGAATGGCCCATCACGCTGATGCTTCAAATAAAGTAGTGACCACGGAGGCGAATCGAAACGCGGTCCCAGAACTTTTTCGTCGAGCAAATATTTGGGAGCGCCCACCCAGCCCTCGGCCATATCCATGTTGAGTTCGAATTCGTCGATGTGCGCCATGCCGTCGATGTAGTGAACATCATCGTGAAACAACTCGGGCGGTGGCATCGACGGCGAGGATTGCTTTCAGGGCCGGAGGATGCCGCATGGCCATTTGCAGCGCCGTGAATCCGCCCCAGGAGATGCCGAACATGCCGACGTTGCCGTTCGACCACGGTTGGCTTGCGAGCCATGCAATGACTTGCTCGCCATCGAGTTGCTCCTGCTCTGAATATTCGCGCTCCGGCGGAACGCCCTCGCTGGCACCAAAGCCACGAATGTCAACGCGCACGCCGATGAATCCACGCCGCGCGAAGTAGGCGTGTTCGGGATAATCACCAGCTGCCGTGCCGTCGTCCTTGCGGTAGGGAAGATATTCCAGCAGGGCGGGGAATTTCTCTCCAGCCTTTGCGCCATCGGGCATGTACAGCGTGGCGGCGAGGCGAATGCCGTCTGGCATTGGGATCCACGCCTGCTCCATGCGAATTCCATAGGCGGCGGGTGATGGTGGTTCGGCGGCGAAGGTATAAACGCTGAGGATAAGAAAGAAGGTAATAGCGGTGATCCAGGCGAAGGTTCTTGTAAGCAATAAGTCTCCGGGAATTGTCGCGAGCCTGACTAGGTCAATCCTGCGGGCTTTGCTCGCGGCGCATAGCGCGCAGGTCGATCCCTAACTGCTCCGCTTTCTTATACATGTGACTGCGCTCTAAACCTAGCGCTTTCGCGGCAAGACTCACATTATGCTGGCTGCGCTTCAGTTCGGCGAGAATCACTTCCCGCTCAAACGACTGGACGCGATCGGAAAGCGGGCCCGTGGCCACGCTCGTAGGAAGAAGTGCCCCGGTTGAAGATTTAGGCAATGCCATTTGAACCGTCGCCAGATCCACCTGACCGTCGGTCGCAAGCAGCATGAGGCGTTCCACCATGTTGCGCAACTCGCGAACATTTCCAGGCCAGGAATGTGATTGCAAAGCTTCCATGGCGTCGGTGCTGAAGGGCACGGGTTTCCAGCCATTCTGCGCGATTACCTGCGCCGCAAAATGCTCGACGAGAACGCGGATGTCGTCGCGTCGCTCTCGCAACGGAGGCAGCGTCAAAGGAAAAACATAGATTCGATGAAACAAATCCTGGCGGAATTTCTCTTCACGCACGCGCGCCTCAAGATCCCGATGAGTCGCCACCACGACGCGAACATTTACCGTAGTGGTCTTGTCGCCCCCAATGCGCTCGACTTCTCCTTCTTCGAGTACGCGAAGAAGCTTGGCCTGCATCCCAAGGGGCATATCGCCGATCTCATCAAGAAAAATGGTCCCCTGATCGGCTTGCTCAAACTTGCCGATGTGTCGCGCCGAGGCTCCTGTGAAGGATCCTTTCTCGTGTCCAAAGAGCTCGGATTCGATCAGTTCCGCAGGCACCGCGGCGCAATTCAATGTCACAAAGGGGCCGGCTGTGCGGACACTCCGTTCGTGGATGGTTCGCGCGACAAGCTCTTTGCCCGTGCCGGTTTCGCCGAGGATGCAGACCCGCGACTCGCTGGCGGCGACGCGTTCTAATTGCGCCATCAAGCGACGCATGGCCTCGCCCTTCCATACGATTTCGTGTTTGCCCAGGCGCTGGCGAAGTTGCTGATTCTCACTCTCCAGGCGCTGTAGCTTAAGTACGTTATCGACAGTGAGCAGTAATTTGTCGGTCGAGATCGGCTTTTCCAGAAAATCGAGCGCTCCGAGTCGCGTGGCTCGCACCGCCATCTCGATGTGGGCCTGAAGCCTTGCCGGCGCTGTCGCAGACCGTGGCTTCGTGTCCGGCGAGGCGAAAGGCACGCGATAGAGAGGCGAGAGTGTTAGCCTCGTCGTCGACGATCAAGAGATGTGCTTTGCGTTGCACCCGTCCTCCTTAGCTTTTGTCTATTGCATGATCCGGCATTCGGTTCGTGATGCATTGCGACGGGATGCCGTTCTTCCGGACTGATAGGCAATTCGATTATGAACGCAGTCCCCTTGCCGGGTTCGCTGCGCACGCTGATTCTGCCGCCATGATCGCTCACCACGGATTGCACGATGGCGAGGCCGAGGCCGGTGCCGTGCTGCTTGCTGGTGTAGTAAGGAGTGAAGATGCGCTCGCATTCCTCTGGGGTTAGTCCAGTTCCAGTGTCGGCGATTTCGAGAATAACCTTGCCATCGTCACGTCGAGAGCGCAGCGTGAGTGCGCCACCGCTAGGCATGGCGTCCATGGCATTGAGCACAAGGTTTGATAGCGCGCGGTGCAGCAGTTCTGGATCGGCAGCGATCGGCGGAAGATTCTCGTCCAATTCGAAGTTGCACGCGATGGGAGTGCGGCCGGGGGCTTGTAGTTGCGCCTGAAAGAGTTGCGCCACACCACGAAAAATGTCGTTTGCCTGCACCTGTTGTAGTTGTGGGCGCGGCATGCGAGAGAACTCGCTGAACCGTCCGACAATCGCTTTCAGATTAGAAATTTCAGCCAACAAAGTCTGCGAACTCTCGCGAAAGACTTCTTCGAACTGCTCCGGACTCTGCTCGCGTGCGCGAAGCAGATTTTCGACTGTTAGTTGCAGGGGGAACAGTGGATTTTTGAGTTCGTGTGCCAGTCGGCGGGCGAGTTCTCGCCAGGCAGCGACGCGTTCTGCCTGCACTAATCTTTCCTTTTGCGTAAGAAGTTCCGCAGTCATGCGGTTGAAAGAGTCCGCGAGTTGCGAAACTTCGTCGCGGCCTCGTATATCGACGCGCGTGTTCCAATTTCCGGCCGCGACATCGTGAGCGGCGCGCGCCAACTTTTCGACGGGCCGCGTAACCAGCGCCGCGGCCCAACTACTGAGCAGGATGGCGAGAATGATTCCGCCGCCGCCCACCAGAAAAGCGGAGGCACGGATGTGGCGTTTTAGTTCGACATAGGGGCGACGTGCATTCCCGATCAACAGAATCGCCAGCAGTGGACGTTCTTTTCCCAAGCCTTGCAGAGGAATGGCGTGAAACACCTCGTCGCCAGCCTGATCCGACGACCAGTACAACACTCCGGTCATCTCTTGGTTGTATTGCCGCACTGCCTCGATCAAAGGCGCAAACTTCGCAGGTGGATGGGCGTCAAACGATGTGGTGGCGGGATCGACCAGCAGGTCAACAGAAAAATGGTTCCCGCGATTCTGATAAAGGAGGGCGCGCATATCGGGCGGAGGCTCGAGGCTGGACAGAAATCGTTTATCCAATCGGCGACCGCCGATCACATAGAGAGGGTGCTCCCCGACATGGGCCGTGCGCACTGCAAATAAGCCAAGCGCAGTCGAGTCTTGCAAATCTTCCTGCTTGAGAAATGCTCCTTGTTCTACGACTCGCGACAGATTCTCGAGGTCACCCTCTGGATAGCCGAACTTTGTGGGCCACTGCGCCGAAGAAATAATTGTTCCTTCCGCGCTGACGAATTCCAGGAAATCGAGCTGGTAGTTTTCCGCCATCGTCGCCGCGAGTTCAAAATATGCGGCAGAGTCGGCGGGCGCGCGATCGAGGGCGGCTGCCATGCGAGCGACTGGCTCCGAGGCGCTGATGACTTGCACGCGGCGCACGGCGTCATCTCCCTGGCGATTGAATTCGCGATGAAACTGCGCTACCAGCGCGGCGGTGCGCTCGTCGCTGGTTTTCTCGAAAGCCCGGCGCGTCATGTCTGAGATGAGCCATGCCACGGCTGCCACCGACAAGAAGACAGTTAGAGCGAATACGGCGAGCAGCTTGCGGCGAAATGTCATGGCTTGACGGATCCCAACCAGACGTCGTCCAGTCTCCACACGCCGTCGGGACGCAGTGACCAGCTTTCCACCGTTGATGCGGTAGCGTAAGACATCGGTAGATGGAAGAGTGGCAAGAGGCGTTGAGTGGCCAGCATCGACTGCTCAGCAGTGTACAGTTCCTCCGCCGAGCCGCCTAGATTTTGTGGCGCCGGCAATCCAACAACCGCGGCAACTTCCGTCAAAGCGAGCCAGGGATCGAGCGTGGAAAGCGGAATCCGCATCAGCTTGATATCCGCAGCGGCGCTCGATGTCGGTTGTAGCAACGATCCTGCATCTTTGGCGTTCAGCGAGATGCGCTCCGCAAGTAACTGCGTCATCGGGTCGCTGTTATCGTAGCCCAAAGTCTCATCCATGTAGGAAGAATGCTGGCAGTGGGCTGGCCTGCCCCTTGCAGCAAGACATTGCGGATCGATCCTCGCTCAATGCTTAGCGCTAGAACTTCGCGCAGTACTTTCTCTTCAGGCGATTTCACGTCGCGCACAAAAACCAGCGCCACCAACTCCATAGGGGACGAACTAACCACGGGTCGGCCTTGCAGCGAAACGCGATGCATCTGTTCTGGGGGTACTTCCACCAAATCGGCTTTGCCCAGTTCGAATTCGATCAACTGATCGCGGTAACCCTTGCCCATCTCAATCTCAATACTGTCAAGAAACGGACGGCCGCGCCAGTAGTTCTCGTTCGCGGCCAGTGTGAGCTTTTTCCCTCGCTGCCAATCGACGACGTGAAAGGGGCCGGTTCCGATCGGGATGCCGTCAGGGCTTTTCTTTACAATCGCATTCCGTGGCAGCGCCAACTCGGCGAGCAACTCCGGATCGGCATCATCCCGTTCGATGATCACCGAATCGGGGTGAGCAGAAACATTCCATGACGGATTCGCTGCCCGCAGTGAGGTCGCGATGGCGTCCGGAGTGAGCGCTGTTCCGTCGTGAAATACGATTCCCTTGCGCAAGTGAAACTGCCAGCGTTTGTTGTCAGGGGATGCATCCCAAGACGTGGCGAGCGAAGGCTGAGCCCGCCCGTTGCCCTCAACTGTGACGAGAGTATCGAAAATGAGAAAGGTAAGGTTGCGCCGCGCGAAAGAATCCGGTTCCGTGGCATCGGCGGGATCGAGCGACGCCGGCGCGGACCTCATGGCCACATGCAGCGTGCCTCCGTACTGGGGCCGCGTCTTCGCATGTGCCGCGAGGGCTACTGCGATGATGCTACTGATTACAAGCCAACGCCAGCCGAAAAGCCTCATAGCCCCCACTCTCTCGATTGTGCACAACTGCGATTGCCGTATCACCCTTTGCTTCAGTCCACAGGGCGGTAATCTCTCCCGCGAAATCAATCGCAGCGCTCACCGCAACCGGATCGCGGCCAGGAAATTCGTAGGCACGGACGGAATCGGCGTTGGTCTCTCCTGAGCTTGCAGCCAGCACTTGCCAGCCCGCGCCACACGACGTTCGCAAGCTGGCCAGGTCGCTGCCCCATCCAAGTTTGGCAGTTTGATCGCTCATGCCGTCGATCATGTGGACCTGTCCGTCGATTGCGGCGAAAAGCCAGAGAATATATTTATCTCGGGGCAACACGGCAGCTGAATAAAATTTGGGCACCGTCGAAAACTGTCCTGCGCGCGGGGTCAGCGCGCCGGTAAAGAAATTGCGCGCGGGAGCGAAGAATGCTCTGGTAGGTGGAATTGCCGTCGATATAGAGCTCGCCGAAACCGAACCCGGGGAGGTTGTCGCGTCGCTCAGACCCATGGGTATTAGCGGCCAGGGGTCGTCGCTGGCATGGCAATTCAATGCAATCGGCGGCGCGGAGGTGCTGCGGCACAGAACTCCGGGAAGATATGCATCGAACAAATGATCGCGCCCGGCAATCAGTCGTCCGCGCAGGTCTCGCGGCCACGGTTGCGAGTGGGTAAGCGTCAACGATTGATCCTGCTGCCACTTGCTGCCCTGCCAACGGTACAACGCGACTTTCCCCGGATCGAGCACTGCGATGTGCGTGGGAATTGTGTTTTCCTCGAGCACAAGCACGTCGAGGATCGGATCGCTCTGACTCCATAGCGAAAGCTTGCGCAGAGTAAGCGGCAACGAATCGTGTGAGGCGATCACTCCTTCCGGTCGCGGTGCCGAGGTTATCGCAGTCGCACTTTCTCCGCTGCCCTGGTGAATCTCTGCGACCCAGACATATGCTGCCGGATTTTCAGAAAGCGTGATCGTAACCGTCGCAACGGCCTGCTCGGCCTTCACGAAGCGGATGCCGACCACTTCCAGCGAAGCGCGCAAGCCGTTGGTAATGATGTCGCTGTCGCGGCGGCTCAGCGAAGAGCGGTTTTCTACCGTCAAAGCCACAGCGCCAGGGCCGGTGACGGCAACGATTTTTCGAGCCAGTTCCTGCTCAGGGCCGCTCCAATCCGTGGCGCGAGCTCCCGTGACGAAAATAAAAAGCAGAGAAGCGAACAGAACAACGCGGAAGCCGAAGGCGAGGCGCGAAGCACGATTCACCGTGTTCAGGATGGTGTGGGGAATGGCCGAATTATAAACCGGGGCACGCATTTCGCTGCTTCCTCGCTCTGTACTATTTTGGACACCGTGCCACCTGTATGCAGTGGCCCGCCCGAACTCGAAGTCCAAGCGGGCCTCCTTGCGGACACTAAGTTCCCGCTACCGGGGTTGTTCCTGCGGTTCTGCCTGCGCTGACTGATTCGCCGCAGTCATGCTTTTCAGTACATCGTTGGCGAAGAAGAATTTTCCATCCGCTGGCACCATCATGATCTGAAGCTTGTCAGAGAGTCGTTCCGCGACGATCTTGTTGATGAGAAGCGGATTCTGCTTCAGAACCGAAGCCTCACTCTGCATTCGCTCGAAGTCGGCTGCGGCGGTTACGCGGATGCGGTCGGCCTCGGCGTCAGCCAGCATCTTGCGCCGTTCGGTCTCGGCCTTGCTGTCGATGACTTTGGCTTGCGCGGCGGCCTCAGCATTTTGAATAGTCGCTTCCTTGCGTGCCTCGGCCTCAAGCTTGCTTTGTTGGATCTGTTTTTCTTTAAGTGGAAGTGTATATTGCATAGCGTCAGATTCGCTCTTAGCCTGTAAGACGTGCACTTGCGCTTCGCCCTCGGCCTGTTTGATCTGTTGCACCTTCGTCGCTTCGGCTTCCAGTTCCGCGATCTTTACCTGCTTCTGCTTTAGTTCCGTTTCCACGCCCATACGGTCGTTCTCCTGCTCTTTGAGAAGGAGAGTCTCAAGTCCTTTGGAGTATTCCTCCGGAAGCTGAATGTCGCGCAGCATCACCTCTTTTACGACGATTCCGTCCACCGCGAGCTTCTGAGTGATCATTCCCGCGGCGCGCTGCCGGACTTCTTCCCGTTTGGCGGAGAAAACATCCCGCACAGTGTAGTTGGGTATCAGCTCGCGCCAGACGCTGGCGACGGTGGGAGGAACGATTTCTTTCTCGACCGGTCGCGGTAAATTGCTCTGCACGTAATCGAGCCGCTTGGAATCAAGCCGGTAGCGCACGGTGATGGCCAGGCCGAGAGTCAATCCTTCTTTGGCTTGTACATCTAGGAACTGGCTCTTGCCGGAGGCATTGGTCGCAGCAGCCTTGCCATCTTCCGCCATGCCGGTGGTGAAGACCTGGTCGCGTGTGTCAAACAAAGCGACGTCGTCGACGAGCGGCGTAACAAAGTGAACTCCGGGATAGAGCGTTCCCGGAACTGTGCCGCTGAGCTGGCTGACCCGCACTCCAGCCATGCCGCTGGGTACAACCACGATGCCAAAAGCCAACAGGAGTGGTCCCCAGGCAAGCAGGGCAAGAGCCATGGAGGCCTGCCATCGCAGGGGCTTGTGTGGAGGAATGGGATCCGCTCCCGGTGTTGCCAGAGCGCGGCGGTGTAACAGTTCACGATACAAGTCGAAGGTGAGAATGCTCAAGGCCGCCAAAATCATTCCGAGGCCAGTGGTAATCAGCAGATACTTCAGCGCCAGCATGGTGTTTCTCCTTAATTACGGTCTTTCTTCAACGTTCGTTTAGAGTCTGTCCGCTCGCAATTCAGCTCTTCTGTTCTGACTTAGCCGGAACCGCGGGCCGTGCGAAAAACAGGCGGAATACTTGTCCGAAGATCAGCTCCTCCGCCAGCAGAGCCACTGCTATCGAAAAGATGAGTCCCGCCACGACTGCCATAAATGTGATTGCCATCTGCATAAGTTCTCTTTCCTCCCTTAGCTGGCTTTCCGTAGAGCACGGAATTGCCCGCCCTTCTATAGGTCTCATTTTCAATTACTTACGAGATATTACTTAAGAATGAACTGTGGACTGTGAGACGCACTGTGTCCACTGGAACACAGAGGCGGAGAGATGTGCTCCTAACAGTAAGGTTAGGCTTGTCTACGAACACGGAGAAGCAAGGTGTCTACCGGAAAAGCGAGAAACTCGCGCAAGTAGTAGTACGACCACCGCAGAAGTCCGTTTGCCCGGAGGCCACTTGGCATCGGCGTTGGCCTGGTGGGAATACCAAGCAGGTGGAACAGCCATCTGCATCTCGGAATGTGGTAGCGATCTGAGCACACAAATATCGCGTCCACGCTTTTATGTGCACGGATAATACGTGCGCAATTCACAATCGAAGACAACGTATCGCTTGACGCAGTTTCGGTCTCAATCCGACTCGCAGACACTCCATGCGCTTCTAATTCTGCCTTCATGACATCGGCTTCGGCGGTTCCCCAGCGTCCCACTCCGCCGGTGGCAATGTAAAACGGGTCGGACGACTTTTGCCCCAGCATAAGCGCACCCCCAACCCGGCGGAGCATCGCACCGCTCGGAGTTCCATCTGGCTTGACGGCTGCTCCCATGATCACAAAAAGGTCCATGGTTCATTAGTTTAGGGCTTGAGTACAGCTATCGAGCTGCAGGATTTGAGTGTACCCGTTCCGCTCTCACCGGGCCTCATTTGATAAATAAAAGTATCCTTGCGGAAAAGACTTCTCTGCTGGGCTGGTAATTGCAATATCCAATTGAGAATATTGTTCGCGGAAGTCTTATCAAACGTGAAGCGCACCTGCCCGCTTGGCTGGCGCACCCCGACTGCGACCCCATAACTCGGGTTGTTTAGCGGAGGCCGCAGCACGCCCACGACTTCCTGCCCCTTGTAGGATAGTTTTGCTGCGTCAATGCGATTCTTGGCGGTTTTCATGTTTTCAAGGCTTGGGACCGAACCAGTGATCACCTCGCTCGTGTCTTCGTTCTTGGGCTTCACATATTTTCCGCCCCAGGTAAACGTGGTGCCGTCTTGAGATTTCACTTCCTCTTCATCGGCGTCACGCAACGCCGAATACTTGCGCGATATCGCAAATTGCTTGATGGCGCGGCCCCCCTGGAGAAACGAGAGATCGACTTCGATGTTCTCACAACCGTTGTCTGTGCCTGAAAAATCAAGATTCTCCAATCCGAAGGAAAACGTGAAAGGATTCGAGAAGTCTTTTAGCATGTTCGCCGGAGCCCAACCGTCCACATAAAGCGGAGAGCCATTCGCCTTAATTAAGTATTGAACCGCGTCTGCCTTCAGTTCGCCCAGTTGAGAACTACGGATCGAGAATTCAGTGTAGCCCATCCTCTCCCTATCACGCATATTCCGCAAAGTCTCCACCGATGGCACCTTCCAACCGGGCTGGATCCGCTCGTCAGCGGAAACCGTCAAAGTCAGTTCAAAACGATCTATCCATCCCGTTTCCTTTTCACACTGCTTCGCCCACCCTGGATCATAAGAACTAATGAAGCATAGTTTGCCCTCCGAACACTCCATGCTAACCTCCAGCGGCGCGTTGTTCGAAGGCAGTGACGGATTCTGCTTAAAGCAAAGTTCGGTCGGGCTCACAGGACTGCTGGTCTTTTCGCTGGCACTTACAACCCTCACAGCACGTCCGTAGAACCGCTCGTCCGCGTCACGAGGGAAATCGATGTACTCCTGGTACTGTCCGTCTGATTCGGAAGCAATTGTATGTGCCTGCTTGTACAGAGGATCCTTCTGAAAAAAGCTCAGGTTGGGATGCTCCAGTTTTTCGCATTGAAGCGAGAAGCGCAGTAGGGCCGTAGCAGGAGGACTTGAATGGGAAGGTATAGCAGCAACGCCGAACACAAACAAACAGATAACAATGGACGTACCCATGATCCACAGCAGGTAATTGGGTGGTGGATCCTTGCGTCGCGACCGGAGGGCTCCCAAAAGAAGGGAGCTGGCGCCGCCGGTGGCGTAGGTCCAGACGCTTGAAACTATCTTATTCAACCACTCAGGGAGCTTCGAGAATCTCACAATCCCGTTCATCTGGCTGGCTGCCCACATTACCAGCAGGGCCAGCATGCAACCTAATACAAGAATAATTACCGAATCGAGAGGGCTAGGTGTCACTCTCTTAGTAGGAGGCATTTGAAGCTTCTCCTCTCTTTGGCGCCTAAGTTGGACGCATGGTACACCTAGTTGCTCCTGGCAATCAACAATATTGTCAGGCATCGCTGGGCGGCGAAAGTAACAACTGGAGTGTTGTTTGTAAGAATAACTGTACTGTACTGAACAGTGGAAAGGAAGGTTGGGAGCTTACTTGCTCTTAAGCGCCCCGGCTCCCGCCCTCTTGGGCTAATGGCTTGTTAGGTTCCATGGAAGGAGCCGGGCGATCCTATGACTAGAAGGCCTAGTTCAATTGTGCTTGATCTAATTAGTCTGTTCTTCCGTTTCTGTGATGGCCATCACAGTTGCGTCTCGATCAAGGCGATCATCATCAATACGAAATCCGCGCTAGTCGCAACAAGTCTATCGAGCAATTCCTCGTTGACTTCCGCTTCACCACCCGCTATCGTTCCGCGCTATGAACGTTGTAAAGGCTACTCGTCAGTTCGAGGATTGGCTGGGTCACCGCACCGATCTGGTCAAGAAGGATCTCCTCCTCAAACACTCCAGCATGAAGGCGGCGGTGTTTCCGTTTCTGCGCGCGACTTTTTATCGCTGGGCGCAGGTTTGGCCGAAGGTGTGTCCTGAACTGGCCAAAGCGCCGCACGTACTGGCCGTGGGCGATTTGCATGTCGAGAACTTCGGCACATGGCGCGACATTGAGGGCCGCCTCATTTGGGGAGTCAACGACTTCGACGAAGCCCATCCCATGTCGTACGCCAACGATCTGGTTCGTCTAGCGACTAGTGCTCATCTGGCAGCTGAGACAGGGAATCTGCGGATCAAAGAAAAAGAAATCTGCGATTTCATTCTGGAGGGTTATCGCGAAAGTCTGCGCGTACAGGGGATGGCGTTCGTGTTGGGAGAGAACAACAAGTGGCTACGCATGATCGCCGAAAGCGAGTTGCGCGATCCGGTGCGCTACTGGGCGCAAATGGACGCGCTGCCCACCCTGCGCGAGCCAGTCCCCGTCA
>WNFI01678021.1_pt2 | contig 17226 bp, 13 predicted proteins | sample 5400471 | NCBI WGS metagenome assembly WNFI01 (sample SAMN13153348, study PRJNA577476) | soil metagenome | isolation source: 100 cm saprolite on Douglas fir-dominated hillslope | place: USA:California | collected 2013-09-17 | reverse complement strand
GACGTGAACCAGGAAATCACCGAGGAACTCGCCAACTCCGTGCAGGCCGCGGGTATCGAGCGCGTGCGCATCCGCTCCGTGCTCACCTGCGAGTCGCGTCGCGGTGTTTGCGCTCTGTGCTACGGACGCAACCTCGCTTCCGGCCGCATGGTCGAACTCGGCGAAGCTGTCGGCGTTATCGCCGCGCAGTCTATCGGCGAGCCCGGCACACAGCTCACCATGCGTACCTTCCACATCGGTGGAACCGCCACGCGCGTTTCCGAGCGTTCCACTCTCGAGGCGCGCAATCACGGCGTCATCAAGTTCGTGGATCTCAAGTACGTTCAGGGCCGCGGCGGCACCGCCATCGCCATGAACCGCGCGGGCCTCATCGCCATCGTCGATGAGAAAGGCCGCGAAAAGGAACGCTACCACGTCGTTTACGGCGCGCGCCTGCGCGTCACCGAAGGCGAAAGCGTCACGCACGGCCAGATTCTTGCCGAATGGGATCCGTTCACCTTCTCGATCCTTACCGAAACCGCCGGCTCCGTGAAGTTCGACGACCTGCGGCCCGGCTTGACGATTGAAGAGCAGGTCGACGAAGTTACCGGCCTCTCCCAGGACGTCGTTACGCTGCCGCCCGGCGATGAAAAACATCAGCCTGCGATTCTTGTCCGCGATTCCGCGGGCAAGGTCCGCAAGAAGTACCTCATGCCTTCCCGCGCCCACTTGATGGTCAGGGACGGCGACGAGGTACAAGCCGGCGATGTGCTCGCGAAGATTCCGCGCGAAACGACCAAAACCAAGGACATCACCGGAGGTCTCCCGCGCGTCGTGGAGCTCTTCGAGACGCGCAAGCCAAAGGATCCCGCGGTCATCAGCGAGGTCGATGGCGTGGTCCGTTACGGCGAAATCGCCAAGGGCATGCGCAAGATCTACGTCGAAAGCGAAGACCGCAAGACCACCAAGGAATACTCTATTCCGCGCGGCGTGCACATCAACGTACAGGAAGGCGATCACGTCAAGGCTGGCGAAGCCTTGATCGACGGCCCGCTCAACCTGCACGACTTGCTGGCCGTGCTCGGAGAGAAGTTCACGCAATCCTACTTGGTCAACGCCATTCAAGAGGTTTACCGCCTCCAGGGCGTGAACATCAACGACAAGCACATCGAGACCATCTCCCGGCAGATGATGCGCTGGGTCAAGGTCGAAGACGTCGGCGACACCACGTTCCTCCTCGAGGAACAGGTGGACAAGTTCCGGTTCCGCGAAGAGAACGACAATGTGATCAAGAATGGTGGACGCCCCGCTACGGGTCGCCCGCTGCTCCTCGGCATCACTAAGGCGTCGCTCTCGACCGACTCGTTCATCTCCGCCGCCAGCTTCCAGGAGACCACGCGTGTCCTCACGGAAGCAGCGGTCGCTGGGAAGGTGGACTACCTCCGCGGCCTAAAGGAAAACGTCATCATGGGACGTCTCATCCCTGCTGGAACGGGTCTCGAGCACTACCGCAGCATCCAGTTGCTGACGGAAATGCCCGCTCCCGCTCCGGTCGAGGAAATTCCCGAAGCCGCCGAACTAACCGCCGAAGAGGCTGCCGCGCTGGACTTCCTGCAGAAAGACACGGAAGCCGACGCCGCCGCCGAAGGCTAAGCAAAGCTCAACCTGCGGCGCAATACTCTGCCGCTAAACCGAATCCCGGCGCTCCTGAGACTTCTCGGGAGCGCCGTTTTCGTTTTGTGCGCTATGCACAGGTACCCGTAAGGAACTTCACCGGATTGCTTGTATTGCTGCTTGGTGAGAACCGTTCCTACAATGTTAGCTAGTGTCCAGCCGTTGGCCCACGGAGCGGCCACGAAGACCTCATGAGCCAAATCCAGAAAGGTGCCTCCGACGCGTCCAAGCGGCCCCCGGCCGCTGGCCACCGTGCCCCTGTTTCCGAGCGCCTCGAGCAATTCGAGCGGCGCCAAAGCGAACTCTGGCGTCTCACTTTTTTCTTGCTGCTCGTGCTCTCCATTGTGTTCGCCCTGGTTTCCTGGGACACCATCCGCTCCCTCGCCCACCGCTTCGAGGCTCTCCCTATCGGTCTAGTTGTCCTCGTTGTCCTCTTCGGGCTGTACGCATGGAAGCGTACCCAGGAAATTTCTGAGCTGCGCGGCCTGGTTCGAGGCATCGAACAGCGCGAGGCGATTCCTACCAGCGAAAAGCAACTCGACCAGCTCTTTGACGTCATCTCGCGCTCGCAGCAGGGTTACCGCGACCTCATCGATTCCTTCGACGACATCCTCCTCGCGATTTCGCTGGACGGCCAGATCCGTGCCGCCAATCGCAGCTTCGCCGATCTCGTGGGCGCTACCTTTCCTCAGATCGTCGGGCACTCTCTGAGCGAATTCATAGAAGAGGGAACCGGAGACGCCGGCGAACTCGCGAAGCGCGACATGCCTCGTTTTCTCGAGCGTCGCGTCTGGACGGGAATCGTTCAAGTTCGCCTCAAGGGCCGCAATTCCACCCACTATTTCGACTGCGTGGCGCACGCCATGCTGCGCGGCGATGAAGTTCAGGGCGTCACCATCCTCGCGCGCGATATCACAGCCCTGCGCAAGAACGAAGCGCGCTTTACCGAGCTATTTGAATCGCTGCAGGAAGGCATTTACATCGCCGCGCCTGACGATCGCCTCATAGACGCGAATCCCGCGCTGGCGCGCATGCTCGGATACGACTCCAAGGAAGAGCTGATGTCGCGCACCTTCGCCGATTTGCTTCCCGACGAAGCGCAGCGCTGCGCGCTTCGCGAAGAAGTGGACAATCAGCCGACGGTGCAAGGGCGCGAAATTACGCTCACGCGCAAGGATGGCCAACCGCTCGTCTGTCTGAATACTGCCGGGGCTGTTCGCGACACCAACGGGCGCGTCGTTCGCTATCACGGCGCTTTGATGGATATTACCGAGCGCCGCGAGATGGAGCGCCGTCTCTACCAACAGCAGGAATTTGCGCGCCGCCTGATCGACAGTTTCCCGGACTTGATTTTTGTGGTGGATGCCTCCGGCCATTACACCTTTGTCAGCCCGCGCGTAAGAGACATCCTTGGCTATGAGACAGAAGAAACGCAGAGTATGGAGTTTGGCGGCCGCACGCACATGGAAGACCGCCCTGCCCTACTTGCCCTCTTCGCGGAAATAGTGGGCGGTCGGCAAACTTTTGCCTCGCTGGAAGTCCGCGTCCGCAACAAGCAAGGCGAGTGGCGCCGGCTGCGCTGCCACTTCAGTCCTCTTTTCACGGAAGCGGGCAAAATCGATGGCGTCGTGATTTCCGCCCGCGACGTCACCGAGCTCAAGCGTCTGGAAGAGCAGCTCATCCAAGCCGAAAAACTTGCCGCCATGGGCCAGATGCTCGCGGGTGTCGCGCACGAGCTCAACAATCCTCTGACCGCTATTCTCGGCGTTACGGAGCTCCTCCGCGACAGTGAAGGCCTGCAGGAAAACACCAAGCGCCACCTCGAGCTAACCCATCGACAGGCACGCCGCGCCGCGCGCATCGTTCAGAACCTGCTCGAATTTTCCCGGCCGGCCGCGCCGCAGAAGAGGCCGGTGGACGTCAACACCCTCATCGAGCGCACCCTCCAGCTGCAGGATCATTCGCTTCGCCGTAACAACGTTCAGGTCGATTTTCAGCCGCAATCCGATTTGCCCACGGTCATCGGAGACGCCAATCAGTTGATTCAAGTTTTCTTGAATCTCATCAGCAACGCCGAGCAAGCCATCCGCGAAGTTCGTGAATCTGGCCGCATTCAGATTCGCATCGGACGTATCGGCGGGCACATTTCGGTGACCGTTCAGGACGATGGTGTAGGCGTCGCCCAGGAAGCGCTCCCCAAACTTTTCGATCCCTTTTACACCACCAAGCGTCCCGGCGGAGGCACCGGCCTCGGGCTGAGCATTTGTATGTCTATCGTTCGAGAACACGGCGGTTCCATTGATGTCGAAACTCTCCCGGCTGGCGGCTCGGCATTCACCGTATATTTGCCAGTAGCCCCGGCTGGACTGTCCGGCGCGCCGATTGACGGCGCGGCACCGTCTGCCGAGCTGGCGCAGTCGGCGGGGGACATTCTAAAGGGCCGCTCCATCCTCGTTCTGGACGACGAGGAAAGCATCCGGATGTTGCTCGAAGAAGGCCTCTCCGCGCACGGCATGCGTGTCGACTGCGCGGCAAATTCGCAGGAGGCGTTGGAATTGGTCAGGAATTCCGCTTACGACCTGGCCCTATGTGATGTGAACCTCTCCGGCGGCGGTTCGGGGCCGAGTGGCCGCGAAGCTGCGCTGCAAATTGCCGCCTCATCGCGCAGCGCTGCGAAGCCGGAGGTGATCTTCATGACCGGAGATCTCGTTGAAGACGACGGCGGTGCCGGCCACATTCGTCAATTGCAGAAGCCGTTCCGCATCTCTGATGTTTTAGTTGTGCTGCGCGACGCTCTTTCGCCCCGACCCGTCGAAAAACTGAAAAAATAGTTGCTACGAAACATGACACGGCAAGCGAGCCCGGCTCTTACCCTGCTTGGGCGTGCGCTTGGCTTCCGGTATGATTTCAATCTGTGAATCTCGTCCTCAATGAAGTTGAAGCCAGAGTCCTCGGCGCTCTTTTGGAAAAGGAAATCACCACTCCGGATTACTATCCCCTTTCCCTGAACGCTCTCGTCAACGCATGCAACCAGAAATCCAATCGCGATCCGGTCATGAATTTGGACGAAGGCTCCGTTCGTGATGCCCTGCGTGCGCTACACGATAATTCTCTGGCGCGCTCGGTCAGCGCCGCGGACAGCCGTGTCACCAAGTATGAGCATCGCTTGCAGGAGGCTTTCAACTTCGACCGCCGCGAAGCGTCCATCTTCTGCGAGATGCTGCTGCGCGGCCCGCAGACCCCTGGGGAATTGCGCAGCCGTGCCGAGCGTATGCATCACTTTGATGATTTGGGCGAAGTGCAATCCGCGCTGCAGCGCCTGATGAACCGTGAGCCGCCGCTGGTCAAGGTACTTGCCAGGCAGCCCGGCACGAAAGAATCCCGCTACGTCCATCTGTTGTCGGGAGATGTCGAGCCCACGAACTCATCAGCCGTGCGCGAAGCTCCGGCCGCGGCGGGCGGGGAGAACGCTGACAAGTTTTCTCGCTTGGAATCGGAAGTGGCCGAATTGCGCGAGGATATCGCGGATCTGAAGCAGCAATTCGCCGCCTTTCGGAAGCAATTCGAGTAGGGTCCTTCTACTGCGCCGGCGTGCTCGATGCCGCGAGCACGTCCAATCCCGCCAGTTCCGCGCGCAAACGCGCCGCTTCCGTCCGGTACTTGTCGGCTTCCTTGCGCAAGCTCAGCGCGCCCAGCACAGGAGCATTTGCCCCGGCAGCGCCCGGCTCCGCCAAGCTTTCTTCCAGCCGGGCATCCATTTCGAGATCGACAATCTGCCGCTGCAAACTCGCGATTCGCACGCGCCGCGTTGCCTGCGTCTCCGCTGCCTGCTGAGCCGCTGCGTTTGCTGCCTGCCACAGCTCCGCGTCCACGCTCTGCAGACGTTCCGACAATGCCCTCAAATTTTCCTTCGCCGTCTTGTTGCCCTGATCCGCCGCCATGCGATACCACGCCAAGGCCTGCGCAAGGTCTGGCGGAATCCCCAGGCCGTACTGATTCATGTACCCGAGCTGATTTTCCGCATTCGAGTTTCCTTGTCCCGCCGCCTTGTAGTACCACGTCTCCGCCTGCGCAAAATCCGCTTCCACGCCCAGTCCATGCTGATACAAATAACCGATATTTTCCTGCGCGTTTGGATTGCCTTGCGCGGCAGCCTTGTAATACCAGTCCAGAGCCTGCACGTAATCTTGTTCTTCGCCCAACCCCAATTGCGCCATGTAGCCTAGTTGGTTCTGCGCGTTCGAGCAGCCATGTTCCGCGGCGCGTTTGTACCACTCCCGCGCTTTTTCGTAATCCCGCGCGCCTAAGAATCCGCGCTGATAAAAATAACCGACCTCTTCTTCCGCGTCCGGCTCGCCCTGCTCCGCGGCTTTGCGAAACAATTCCAGGGCCTGCGCGTAGTCCAGCCGCCCGCCCTTGCCAGTCTCGTACAGCATCCCCAGGTTGTATTGCGCCAGCGCGTTGCCTTGCACTGCCGCCTTCCGGTACGAAGTCATCGCCCGCCCATAGGACTGCGGCACACCCAGGCCTCGCTCGTACATCATGCCTAACCGGTTCTCCGCTGCTGCAAGTCCTTGGTCCGCCGCCTTCCCGTACAAGGCCAGTGCCTTGTCGGAATCCTGCTGCACGCCTAGGCCGCGATAGTAGTGATTCGCCAGCGTGAACTGCGCCGCGCCGTCGCCATCCTCTGCCGCCCCACGCAACAGCGCCAGTTCCGCGTCGCGCTCCTGCGCTCGGACCGCTGCCACACCGCCCACAAGCGCAGCGATACCGACCACGACAATGCCTTGCAACAATTTGCTCCGTTTCAAGGTCGATCCCCCAGACTTCCAGGACACGGGATGAGAAGGGCCAACGCCGCGTCCATTGCCGTAACAGTCTTATTTATCAGCAAGTTGCAACAGAAGCCCTGCGTGCCCAACCCCACACCGTTGCGTAGACTACCCGCCCGCCCAGCACCAAGCCATAGGCCGCCAGTACCGATGTGGACCTTGTGTGTTCAAACCTGCAATTTGCGTCCCTAGTGCTTGTACGACCGCTCGCGGCCCTATTGACTCGCTGCACCGGAGCCGCTCATACTCGCCCCAGTTCTCAGTTCGACTCTCTGGCGAACAGCTCATTTTTCGGAGGCCGTATGCGTCGGATGTTCGCTTCGTGTCCTGCGTTTTTCTTGCTCGCCTCTCTCGCTTGTGCTGACGAGCGCCACGACCACAAGCTCTCCGCCGAAGAACTCGGCTCCATCCACTTTTCCAATTCCTGCGCGAAAAACGTGGAAGCCACCTTCAATCGTGCGGTCGCTCTCTTGCATTCCTTCCAATACGAGCAATCTCGCTTGTCCTTTGACGAGGTTTCCAAGCGTGATACCAAGTGCGCCATGGCTCAGTGGGGCATTGCCATGAGCCACTATCACGGCCTTTGGGATAACGGCGACACCGCGGCTGGCCGGGCCGCACTGCAAAGGTCACAAGAGCTCGCCACCGCAAATCCCAAAACCACAGCGCGCGAAAATGCCTACATCGATGCTTTAGAGGAAATTTACCGCCAGGACGACAGGGACCCCACTTTGCACGCCCACGCCTTCGAACAAAAAATGGGCGAGCTGCAAGCTGCTTATCCCGAGGATAGCGAGGCCGCGATCTTCCACGCACTGACTCTCGCTATCACCGCTCCGAAGACGGACAAGACCTTTGCCAATCAGCGCAAGTGCGGCGAAATTCTTGAGCCCATTTTCAAGAAACAGCCGCACCATCCCGGAATCGCTCACTACATCATTCATTGCTACGACAATCCCGTGCTCGCCGAGCAAGGCCTCGGTGCCGCCCGCATGTACGCGAAAATCGCGCCTGCCTCCGCCCATGCCAATCACATGCCTTCGCATCTCTTCACGCGCGTCGGCTCGTGGGACGAATCCATTAGCTCCAATCTGAGGTCTGCGCAACTCGCCGCCGCTGCCGAACCCACTTCTACCAACGGCGAGGCTCGCGACCAGCGCCTTCACGCCATGGATTACCTGGAATATGCGTATCTACAGAGTGGACGCGTGCACCAGGCGAAAGCGATTCTGGAACAGATGCGCTCGCTGCCTCCGCTTCCGGGCTTGACCCTCACCGGTGACTACGCCCTTGCGGCAACCCCAGCGCGCTCGGCTGTCGAGCTTGGCAATTGGGCAGAAGCGAGCAGCCTGAAAGTACGAGAAGAAGGCACACCGAAGCAGAACAACACATATTGGTCGAATCAGGTCGAGGTGCAGCGCCGCGAAGTGGCCGGATGGATCGCCCAGGCCAGCGGCAAAGGCCCTGACGCAATCGCGCAACTCCGCTCCGCAGCGGAGCTTGAAGAGAGCATGGATAAGCACGCCGTCACGCCTGGCGCGGTGACCCCCGCGCGCGAGATGCTTGCGGAGGTGCTCCACCAGCAGAAGCACCCGCAAGACGCCCTCGCGGAATACCAGGCCGTGCTGAAAGTCGCGCCCAACCGTTTCAACGCACTCTACGGCGCGGCAAGTGCCGCCGAAGCTACCGGGAATGCCCAAGCCGCCAGCGAATACTTCCACAAGCTGACGCAAATCGCGGTCGGCGACGAGCGCCCCGAATTGGCAACCGCTCGCAAAAAGATCACGGTCACAGCACAGAAAGCCGCTCTCTAATTAACCAGTAAGCCGAGCAGCAGCTCTGACCAGTACCTAGGTACAGAGTCCGGAGTTTATCCCCCGTTTATCCCTCCCCGGCGACACTGTTTGTGGAGATGTCCAAAGCAACCGACACTTATCAAGGAGTTGAGCCATGAACACCAAAGCTACCAGAGCCATGATTCTCACCGCCGGCCTTCTATTTGCAGTTTTAGCCAGCTCGCAGGAAAAGAAGATCAAGCGTTCCGATCTGCCTCCCGCGGTTGAAAAAACCGTCGCTGCGCAAAGCGCCGGCGCCACGGTTAAAGGCATTTCAAAGGAAAATGAAAAAGGCCAGACCTATTACGAAGCGGAAATGATTGTGAACGGGCACACCAAAGACATACAGATCGACACTAGTGGCGCGATCGTCGAAGTGGAAGAGCAAGTTGCGATGGATGCGCTGCCCGCGGAAGTAAAAGCCGGACTGCAGGCTAGAGCCGGCGATGGCAAGCTCGTCAAGGTGGAAACCATCACTAAGAAAGACAAACTCGTCGCGTATGAAGCCCAAGTAACCAAGGGCGCCAAGAAATTAGAGGTCCAGGTCGGCCCCAACGGCAAGCCGCTCGACCACGAAGAATAGCGACGGCGCGAGCTTCGCTGTAGTACGCAGGCGGAGCCAGGCATGCGCCGGTTTCCGCCGGATGGCCGCTCTCCTTTTGCCTAGTACTGCGCAGCGGCCACTGGTTGCGCGAATGTGACGTAGTGTCCGCCCGGCTCCTGGAAGCCAACTTCGCGCATGCCGTAAAACGCGGTTCGCTCCGGTTGAACGATCTTCGCATTCTTCAGCGCGTTGAGAACCGCGTCCAGGTTTTCGACCTCGATGTACAAAAACGTTGGCCCTTTGTGAATCTCCGCAATAAGTGGCATGTCCTCTTCCACACTCGCGTAGCTCTGGTACATGACTTCCGTGCTTCCCTTTTGCAAGGCGGCAAATCCGATCTTGTTCCCTTGCGGAACTTCGATTGTCTTTGTAAAGCCGAGCTTCTCCACCCAGAATGGCAAGACCGGCTCGATTTCCTTCACGAACAGGACCGGGGTGATGCGTTTTACGTTCACGTCCATGGCTTTCCAGCTTCCTGGCTCGCCCACTCTACTATGGTGACGAAGTTGAATTCGCCGGGACCCGAGGATTGCTCCAGCACGAAATCCTGCAGGAAACCTGGTTGCGTTTTCAGGAGCGCGTGGGTCCACCGGGCTTTGTGCAGAAACTCGTCCCGCGCGCCGTTGGGAACTACGAATTTGTCCACCCGATAGATTCTTTCCGGCATGTGATTTCTCCTTTGTCCTTCTTGTCTTTTATAGTAGTCTAAATTAGACTAGCGGAGTGTAAGTTGTCGCTCATCCCGTGTCAAGGAGATTGTTTATGCCCTCTGACTCTCGCAAACTCTCGGATCTGATATCTGTCGGCCCCGCCATGCTGCGCGATTTCGATATTCTGGGCGTACGCAGCGTCGCGCAGCTCGCTCGGCGAAATCCCGACCGGCTTTATGAATCGCTATGCCGCGTTGCGCCGCAGCACCAGGATATCTGCTGCCTGGACGTTTTTCGCGCGGCCGTGGCCCAGTCGCGCGACCCGCAACTTCCCGTGGAACGGTGTCAATGGTGGTACTGGAGCCGCAACCGCAAGCGCTTAGAAACGAAAGTTCACAGCGCGATGGGAACAAAGTAGCAGTGCGACAGAAGAAACAAGCAACATTGACCACTCCGGACCTCGTGCTCCTTAGTCTTCTGGCGGAGCGCCCCATGCACGGCTACGAAGCCAATCTGGAGCTGGAGCGGCGCTGCATCCGCGATTGGGCGGCGATTTCTCGGCCGCAGGTCTACTATTCGCTGGAAAAGCTTGCTGCTGCCGGCTTCATTCGCGAAACGCAGAGCAGCGAGTCTGCTTCGGGGCCAGAGCGCGCCGTCTTCGAGACCACGGCGCGCGGCCGCGCTGCGACGGCCGATGCTTTGCAGCGCGACGACTGGACCACCCAGCGGGATCGTCCTGCTTTTTCCACATGGATCGCGCTTTCCTGGCTCGCGCGCCCCGGTGTTTTTAAAAAACAATTGCAGCGCCGCCGCAAGTTCGTCGAACAAGAGCTGGCTCGCGAGCAAGAGACATTGCGCGCGATCCTGGAGGAGGTCGGCCATCCACATCACGAGGCGGTGTGGATGGTCACGCTCGTTATTGAGCAATTTCGCACCGAGCTGAAATGGCTAGGCAAGCTCGAACGCGAGTTGCCGCGCCGGGCGCCCGCGCGGTATCCCGCCTATGCGCAGGGCTCCCCGGAAAAATCAGGGAAGTCTGCGGCGACCTAGATGGCATCGTTCATCCGCGAGGGAGCATCGAACGCTTGCAGCTTGGCAAGCAGCCCGGCGCTGTGTTCTCCTAAGCTAGACGCGCGATGAGTCTCAATTCTTATACGCAACGCTCGCGACTGCCATTGCTGATTGGCCTCTGCTTCGCCGCTGGAGCGTTTTTGGCGGTTCCATGCGGAGCATCCGCTCGGTCGCCACAGGAAGGCAATGTTATTCGCTTTGTGCGCAACCCCGATGCCGCGCCGGAATTCAAGTTGGACGATCTTGACGGTAAAGCTCTAAGTCTCGCCGGCTCACGTGGCAAGGTTGTTTTGCTGAATTTCTGGGCCACTTGGTGCGGGCCGTGCCGCGCGGAAATCCCCGATCTGATCGCCTTGCAACGAAAATATAGAGATCAACTGCAGATAATCGGGCTGACGGTGGACGACGATGACGCCGCAATGATCAAAGAAGTCGTCACCGAAACGCACATCAACTATCCCGTCGCGATGACCTCCCCGGAAGTACGCATTCAATATGGCGGCATTGCCGCGCTGCCCACGTCGTTTGTGTTGGACGCGCAAGGCCGCATTGTGCAGAAACATGAAGGATTGCGAGACCCAGCTCTCTACGAAACAGAAATCCGCGCCCTGCTTGGGCTGTCCATCGACGCCCGCGTGGAAACTTTTGAAGACACCGGTCAAATCTTCCTCGCGCACGCCGATCGCGCCAGCGAACTTCCCGGCGTGGATCTTTCCAGGCTCACTCCGCAGCAGAGGCAAGCCGCACTCCATAAATTCAATGCCGAGGGCTGCACTTGCGGGTGCAATTTCACTCTGGCGCAGTGCCGCATTTACGACCGCAATTGCGCTGTAAGCAAATCGAGAACCGCACAGATTGTCGCCGAAGTTTCCGGCGCCGCTCCCCGCAAGGGAACGGTGGAGAAATCTCCCGCGCCGCCGAGCGCAGCGGCCCACTGACCTGCTCGCTTGCATCCTGAGCCGACCCGGAATACACTCGCGCCCTCGTTGAACCGCTACGACACGCCTAAAACGACGGAGGACACGATGCCAAGCGACAGCAAGTCCGTGCTGAATCGAAGAGCAGGTTTTGTATTCCTGGTGCTTGCCGTTGCGGGATTGCTCACCGTTCGCGGGGCGTTTTCCCAGGCGCCTGCGCAGCCCGGCCGCCGCGCCATCCACCTTCCCGACGCCAATCCGCAGCTGCCGTTCAGCGACGGCATTCTGGCCGGCAACACTCTGTACCTCGCAGGGCGCATTGGCTTGGATAAATCGGGCAAGCCGCCCGCCGAAATCACCGATGAAATTAAGATCCTGCTCGACCAAATCAAGGCCACCCTCGAGCAGGCCGGTATGACCATGGACGATCTCGTCTACGTTCAAATTTCCTGCACCGACCTCTCCCTGTTCGACAAGTTTAACGGGATCTATCGCACCTACTTCACTACCAAAGATTTGCCCGCTCGCGAGTTCATCGGCGCAGCCGCGCTCCTGCGTGGAGGCCATTTTGAACTCCAAGCCATCGCCGTCCGTCGCTAGGCCGACGGCCAATTGTTTCTAGCCCGCAGTTGACACCTTGGGGCGCGGCGGCCTCCTTGAGGCTCTCAATTCCCCGCAGGGTCCCACGGGGCCCATCCCATTAACGAGCCGACTCGGCAGCCACCTCCCGACTTTCCCTGTCGTCCATCTGAACTTAGACTCATGGTTTCGTAATGCCTATATATGGGCATTTATTAATGGCACTGCGATGCTGTAATGACATTATATGGGCATCATGGTACTGCCTCGCGGATCTGCATTCTGCAACTAACTGCTTTAAATTAATAGGTTTACAAGATTAAAAAGAATTTACATCGCGTGGCGAGCGAAGTGCAGCTAACCCAGCAGCAATTACCAGCAGCAACGACAAGGGATCATGCTTAGAGTAACCACTGAAAAGAAACGCTTCAAGGTCCTCCTCACCGTAGAGGGCCGCTTGGCGGGAGAATCCGTCTCGACGCTAGAGCAGTGCTGGCGCGAATTGCGAGCCGCTTCCCCCACCGAAAAGTTTGCCGTCGACCTCTGTGGCGTCAGCTTTATTGATGCCGCGGGAAAGACGCTGCTGAAGGAGATCCACCGCCAGGGTGGGCACCTGATAGCGCAAGGATGCCTGAACCAGGCAACCGTCAAGGAAATCACCGGAGCCGAAAAGGGCAGCGAGCAGCCTCACAAGAAAGGCTCGCACATCATTTTTTATATAGCACTGTTCAGCTTGCTGCTCGTCCCTGCCCTGACGCCGGCCCTGGGACAGCCGCAGCGCCAGGTGCAGCAAAGCCCGCTGCCTGCTGCGGCGTCCACAGGCGTGATGCGTTTGACGCTCGATCAGGCCGTGGCCCTCGCGCTGAAGCAAAATACTACCGCGCAAATCGCGGTCCTCAGCGCAGCGCAAAGCCGGCAAGACCAGAAGATCGCGTTATCCGAGCTGCTTCCCGAGGCACAGCTTGGCATGACCGAGGAGTGGCAGCGCGCAAACATTCTGGCGCAATTCGGTGGCACGAAGGTTTTTCCAGGATTCCCCGCCCACGTCGGACCGTACTCCATCTTTTCCGCGGGCCCTTCGTTCGACGGGCCGGTTATTGATCTGACGCTGTTCCGGCGCTATCAGGCTTCGCGCAACACAGCGAGCGCCAGCAGGGCAGACAGTCTGTCCACTCGCGAGCAGGTCATTCTGCTTGTGGTGTCGCAATATATCGGGACGCTGCGTTCGAAGGCGGACGTCCAGGCGTCGCAATCGCGCGTGGACCTGGCCCAGGCGCTTTATAACCAGGCCGCGGACTTGCAAAAGGAAGGCGTCGGCACGGGAATTGACACACTCCGCGCCAATGTCGAGTTGCAGAACGAAAGTCAGCGCCTGCTGGAAGCGCAGGCCGCGCGAGAAACCTCGCTATTCGGATTAAGCCGTCTTTTGAATCTTGATCCGCGGCAGCAAATCGAACTTGGCGATTCGCTAAGCTTCTTTGACACGCCGCAGCCCGACGTGGATGCCAGCATCGAAGAGGGATTGGCCGCGCGGCATGAATGGCAATCGCTCGAGGAACAGATACGCGCCGCGGAAAACCAGAAGAAAGCAGCGTCCGACTTGCGCTTGCCCTCGGTGCGCTTCAGTGGAAACTGGACGCAACTCGGGACCGAGCCCTCTTCGGTGATCCCCACCTACACGTATGCGGGCACGGTCAGTGTTCCGCTGTTCACCGGTGGCCGTATTCGTGCCGAGACGGTTCGCGCTGACCTGGACATTCAAAAGTTGCGCCAGCAGCAAGCCGATTTGCGCAACCAGATTGCGCTGGACGTAAAGACCGCGCTGATCAATCTGGATTCCGCGCGAAGCCAGGTGCGCGTCGCTAACCTCGGCGTGCAGCTCTCCAGGGAAGAAGTGGATCAGGCGGGCGACCGTTTCAAGGCCGGTGTGGCCAACAATATTGAGGTGATTCAAGCGCAGGATTCGCTGGCACGCGCCAACGACAATCAAATCGCTGCTTTGTACCGATTCAATCAGGCGCGCGCCGATTTGGCACGCTCCGTCGGCCAGATGGAAAAGGTTTACTCGAAGTAACACGAGGAGACGATGAGCGTTGAGATCGAAGTCGGTTTGGAGAATGCGACCAGGGTCAAAGCGGCTCCGCAAGAAATATTCATGGAGGAGCCGCCAAAGGGGCTGAAAAACCCCAAGGTGCGCAGCCTGCTGGTTGTTGGCGGCTTGGTATTGCTGGCGGCGCTCTTCGCACTGTTGGTTTACTACCACAACCGCGAAACGACCGATGATGCCCAGGTCGACGGACACATCACTCCCATTGCTTCCAAGATTTACGGTCGCGTGGCGGAAGTTCTGGTCACGGACAATGAGCCGGTGAAGGCGGGCCAGGTGCTTGTGAAGATTGATCCGCGCGATTATCAGGCCGCCTTGGACCAAGCGAAAGCCGCGCTGGCGCTAGCGGAAAGTGAAGCGGCCTCCGCCGGAGTGGATGTACCCCGCACGCGCGAGAATGTCGCCAGCGGCACCTCCAATGCGGATGCGCAATTGTCCGGGGCGCTTGCTGACCTCGAACGCGCTCGGGTCACTTATGAGCAGGCGCGCACGTCCGATCTTGCTTGGGCGCAGGCCAATATCGAAAAGAGCAAAGCCAATGCAGAGCTGGCGCAGGCGGACCTGGCGCGTTACAAGCCGCTGCTCGACAAGGGCGAAATTTCCAAGCAGCAGTATGACGCCGCGAAAGCCAATGCCGACGCCACTGCGAGCGCGCTGAGAGCGGATCAGGAAAAGTTGGCGCAAGCGCAGCGCGCGGTGGATATCACCAGGGCGCAAGCGCTGGCGGCCGGCGCGCGCGTGGAGCAGGCCAAAGCCAGCGTCGCCGGCGCGCACGCGGATCTGCGGCAGGTCAGCATGCGCACCTCTGATGCGCAGGGAAAATTCGCCAAGGTGCAGCAGGCTCACGCGGCGCTGGCAGCGGCGGAGCTGAATCTTGGATATACCGAGGTCATCGCGCCAGTGGCCGGCGTGGCCACGCACAAACAAGTCGAGCCCGGCCAGATCGTGCAGCAGGGCCAGGGATTGCTCGTGGTCGTGCCTCTGCAGGATGTGTGGGTCACTGCCAACTTCAAGGAAACACAGCTTCGCAGAATGCGCGCGGGGCAGAAGGCCTATGTGCGCGTGGACACTTACGGAGAAACGTTCCCGGGGCACCTGGATTCCATTGCCGGAGCGACAGGGGCGATGCTCAGCTTGCTGCCGCCAGAAAACGCCACGGGCAATTACGTCAAGGTGGTGCAACGCATTCCGGTGAAGATCGTGCTCGATCCGATTCCGCAAGAGAAAGCGATTTTACGGCCGGGAATGAACGTGGACGCCACGGTCATCACCGAATAGCAGCCGGTCAAAGGGAAACGCAGGTGGAATAAAGCACAGGGTTCCAGCGTAGTAGCAATAAGGAGCGAAAACGGGAAACGCGGCCATGTTGAACAGGATCTTAGCCAAATTGCGGACGCCGGATGGGAACATCAATCCCTGGGTAATCGCGATTACCGTGACGCTGGCCACCTTTATGGAGGTGCTGGACACTTCCATCGCCAACGTGGCGCTGCCGCATATCTCTGGGAATTTGTCGGCGGGTGCGGACGAATCGACCTGGGTCCTGACGTCCTACCTGGTGTCCAACGCCATCGTGCTACCGCTATCAGGCTGGCTGTCGTCGCTCATCGGCCGCAAGCGTTTTTACATGTCTTGTGTGGCTTTGTTTACGGTCAGCTCGTTTTTGTGTGGTTTGGCGCCGAGCCTTGGCGTGCTCGTGTTCTTCCGAATTTTGCAGGGCGTTGGCGGCGGAGGCTTGCAGCCCAGCGAGCAAGCGATCTTGAACGACACGTTTTCGCTGGAGAAGCGTGGCATGGCTTTTGCTGTGTATGGAATCGCGGTGGTTGTCGCGCCCACCATCGGCCCGTGGCTCGGCGGTTGGATCACGGATAACTTTTCGTGGCGCTGGATTTTCTACATCAACGTGCCCGTCGGCATCATTTCGCTCTTGCTGACCTCCGTGCTGATCAGCGACCCGCCGTACATGAAGCGCGCGAGCATCAAGAGCGGATTCCGCATCGATTACATTGGCATTGGACTGATCAGCCTGGGCTTGGGCAGCATGCAAATTATTTTGGACAAGGGACAGCGCGATGACTGGCTGTCGTCCGGCTTCATCCGCGTGTTCTTTGTGCTGATGCTCATCGGCATCGTCGCCGGGATTTTCTGGGAGCTGCGGCAGAAGGAACCCGTGGTCGATCTACGTATGCTGAAGAATCGCAATTTCGCGATCGCCACGACAGCCATGTTTTTCCTTGGCTTCGTGATGTATGCCAGCACGGTGCTAATTCCACAATTCTTGCAACAAATGCTGGGCTATACGGCCGAACTCGCTGGACTGGCGCTGTCGCAGGGGCTTGGCTTGGCATTTTTGTTTATTCCCATTAACGTCTCCGCGTTCGCGTACGTGCCGCGGGAAAAGACCAACATGGGTACCGGCATCATCAACCTGGCGCGCAATATCGGCGCCAGCGTGGGCATCGCCACAGTCACAACGATGCTGGAGCGGCGCACGCAGGCGCATCAGATGCGTTTGGCCGACCACGTGAACACGTTCAGTGCGGCGTACCGCAACATGCTGAATGGCACGCAGATGAAGTTTGTGTCCGCGGGCTCGAGTCTTACGCACGCCGCCACGCAAGCGCAGCAGATGATTTACGGCACGGTTCAGCGGCAAGCGGCCATGCTGGCGTTTATCGACAATTTCAAAATGCTGGGCGTCGTGTTTTTCATAGTGCTTCCGGTGCTTTTGCTGCTGAAGAAGCCCAGCAGGCAATCCGGCAGCGTGCCAGTGCATTGAAACAAAGACGCGCGGCGTGCGTCAAAACAGTTTTGCATTACTTAGAGGGGGATCAAATGGCAACGCAAGTGGCAGTGGGACTGCAATTCAACGAAGAAAAGCTGATCCGCGACGGCCAGCGTGGCGATTCGCAAGCGGTGGAGACGTTGTTCCGGCGCTATCACCGCCCGCTGTTCCAGACCGCGCTGCGCGTGCTGGG
>WNFI01606736.1_pt1 | contig 17228 bp, 18 predicted proteins | sample 5400471 | NCBI WGS metagenome assembly WNFI01 (sample SAMN13153348, study PRJNA577476) | soil metagenome | isolation source: 100 cm saprolite on Douglas fir-dominated hillslope | place: USA:California | collected 2013-09-17 | reverse complement strand
TTGAGTCGGCGGCGTCCCAGGGCAGAGGTGGGATCGAAACGCTCTTTGCGACTCGCCCGTGCAGATCGCGGCACAGCCACGGAGCAGCCAGATTATCCGGGGAATGACAGAAGACGTAGGCATCTGCGCCGGCCTGGAGTTGGGCAACCAGGAATTTGCTCCATTCGGTCAGGAACGATACATTGACCTGCATCTGGGGATGACCGATGTAGCGCATGAAGACGAAGTCTGTCGTGCGCTCAGGCAAAATGGGTACATTCGGCTTGCGCTCGCGTGCCTCCAGCAGGGTCTGGTACACGCTGCCCTTGAGGATCTGATCCCCTTCCAGGCGGCGGATCGGACGGGTATCGATGATCACGCGTGCCATGTGATGTTCTGAAAGCAGCTGATTGAGCTGCTCGTGGTGAGGCGATTCAAACCAGTCAAGATGACGCACCTCCACCCCCAGGCGCGCCTTTGATGGCCACGCTTCCACAAATCCTTTCAGATCCTCAAATCGTGCCGGCGAATAACCTGGAGGAAGCTGCAGGAACATGGGACCCAGGCGCACGCCCAGCTGACCCATGATCTCGACAAAGTATTCGGCCTCCCCGATATGCCCGATCAGGTTTCCGTTATGGCTGATCGTGCGCGGCACTTTTGGGCAGAAACGAAAGCTCGCGGGTGTCTGCGCGTTCCACTGACCAATGGTCTTTTCCGCCGGGATGGCATAGAAGGTGGTGTTCCCTTCTATCGTGGTGAGGCGATGCGCGTACTCCCGCAAATAATCGGCAGAGGGGGTCCCTTTCGGATAGAAATTTCCCAGCCAACCTTTGAACGACCAGATCGGACAGCCGAGATATAAATTCATGGATCGATCACGTTGGGGGATCTAATTTGCTGCGATTGGATCTCCAGCATGGGGTGAGCCGGAAGATCGCCCAGATGCCCTCTCGCGAGCTGCGCTCACCGAGATAGCAGACCCTGCAGGATCGAGGTCGAGAAGAACGCCAGGGCCCAGGGGCTGAGAAACTGAGCGGACAGGGCACAGGCCGCCGCGATCTCCACCGGTTTATGAAACGATTCTTGCATGGCAACATGGGAGGAGTGCTGACGGATGCGCCACATCTTGGGTATGACCAGGACCGCTGCAAACGCGATCCACAGCAGTACCACCCAGAGCGGGATCAGATGAATAACAAAAACCGTGACGAAAGCCGAACCAACGCCGGTCAGGAGCAAGGCGAACATGAGAATATAGGCTGCCCGGTAGCCGATGAGGTTGGCCGTGTGAGTGATGCCGGCCTCCTGGTCACCCTTGAGGTCGCGCAGTTCATTGAATAGCTCGCCGTACAGGCTGATCCCCACAACGAACATGAATGGATAGATCCAGCGTGAAAATGGGACCGGCTCAAATGTTAAATAGGCGGACAGAAACTGAAGGCCGGCCAGCATCAACCCATGCGAAAGGAGATCCGCGATGGGTCTGGATTTCAAACGAACCCTCCGCCAGGAATAAAAATAGGCGATCACCAGACAGCTCAAGCCGGTGATCAAAGGCCAGCCGCCCAGGAAGGCATACACGGCGTCATCGGGCGCATCTTCCACGTCATTGATCATAAAAGCAAAAGCGACGGTCAACAAATTGGCCGTCACCACTCCAACTAATTTCCAACCCATGACACCGTTCGCCGCAGCAGCCCCCAGTAGGGAGGTCACGATCACAAAGAAGGGGTATTCCTTATAGCGGGTCAGGCGAATCAAACCATTCAACTGTTTTTTCAAATTCAACGTCCTTTCCAAATTTCCCAGGAGAATCTCGAATTCTTTCGTCTCTTTCAAGCAGAAACGGGCTTTTCCCCGCACATTTAACTCAAAGGCTGATCAGTCCTTGTTATTTTACCCTTGATATGGATGGAAAATTGAACAAATACTTCAGGGATTCGAACCTGAACCGCTGCTAAGCGCGCGCAAGCTGTGAATTGGATACCGCTCCAGAAAAAATAACTACCTTCCATGATTCGTAGGGAAGGTAGTTTCTAATCATTCTCGAGCGTCGCCCGGGCTAGGATAGGGAGCGGAATGACGCGATCTTATTTGTTATCGTAGATCTGGTTGACGACGTCCGTGGACTCCGGAGCGATTGCCAGCCAACTCATAAAGTCGGCACGCGACATCCCGGTCACTTTGGGTAATTGATTCAGCTCGTTCCCCTGAAAGAAGAGGGTGGCCTTCTGGCTGTTTGTAAGAGGCACATTCCCGGCAAGGTTCGTCGCCGCGCACTGGCCTTCCAGGCACTCGATAAATATCTCGCTCGAGGATGGATAGATCAGCGCGGACATATAGGAACCGCGCACCGAAGCAACACCGCTCGGAAGGGTGATATCCAGAGAACCACCCTTCAGAATGATGAATAACTGGCCGAGGTTCAGGTTTAGGGTAGTGGTCAATCCATCCGACGATTCGTGGTTCACATCCAGGCTGAACAAGCTCGAAGGAGCTACCCGGATGATTGTGCCCGATGGGAGGTCGAGGCGTGCGGTACTGGCCGTTCCGGTTTCCAGTTGCGCGTGAAGCTTCAGGATGGTACCAACAGTGGCATCAGAAAAATCAGTCTGCCCGGGCTGCTTAATGGCAACCTTGCCCTGCGCTTCCTTCAAGGTGGCGGTTAGGTCAGGAACCGCGGCCGCGGGTTTGGGAGCATTCAGGAACAGGATGGCCCCGACCACAATTAGGAGAAGAAGGAGCGCCGCACCAAAATAAACCTGGTATTTTCTCACTTTGGCTGCGGTTTTTATATTTTGGATCGCAGTGCTAAAAAAATTCGAATTGGACACGGAGCTTCTCCTGGTCGGCCATGATTCGTCCGGGCAACCGACAACCGACATATTATAACGGTAATCATTCGATTTGACACTCAGGAGCCGGATCGATCCGGGCCCCTTAAGTACCACTCGACCGGTAAGCTGTGCGGCTGACAATCAAATGGTGCACCAGCGAGGCTCGCTGGTGCACCATGATCAAAACAGGTTGTGGATATTCCGATGATCCCCTCTGACACTCAATACCCTACTGACCGCGCCGCAGTACGATGCCGAGCCAGATATACCAGATGGGCGTGACAATGAAACCAGACAGGATGGCCACCCCGGCCACTACGGGTTGAGTGGGATCGAGGATGATCAAGCGTCCAAGATACAAGACGATGAAGAGGACCGCTGCCAAATAACCCAGATAGGAAAGATTTTTGGGGAATCCTTCGTCGTGCGCCAACAGCCAGGAATATACAAAAAAGGAGATTCCTGTCAGGCCGAAGGTAACGAGGCCGCGCGGGTCAGTTGGACTGGGCAAGTCGCCAGGGAGGGGTGAGGCTGGCGGATGAAGTACGATGGCCAGGTCGTGGCCGCCATGAATGGCCGCGCCGACCGTACCGATAAGGCCGAGCAACATTGCCCAGCGCGCAAAAGCGGACACATTCGGATCCTTGCTGAGAAAGCGGTTGTACAGAGCGAGGATCACGGTTGTCGAGGCGAGCCCGCCCAGAAGTAAAAAGAACGAACTGAGCTCAAATCCCAGGGCCGGCGACTGACCCAAGACATACATCACGATGAATGCATACGAATAGCCAAGACCGCCTATCCCGGCGACAATGGCGCCAAGGCCGGCGAACCGATCAAAGGACATGGATTTCATTTTGTCTCCTAAAGGCAACAGGAATCATATGATTACCGAGCGCTACGATCCAAATGGTGACAGCTGAGTTGTCAGCAGTGATATGCGTCTCCTTTCGCTCCAAGAGATAGAACCCTAAGATAATTGTGGCGATGCGCAGGGACCATCACGCACCTATACTTTTTCTACTTGTGAACCAATGTGCACCGGGAAATGCAGACCTCCGTGGACCGATCATCCATGGAGGTCTCAAAGTTCCTCGCTTGAGAGGGACTTAGAGTGCCCTCTCTCGAGTTTGAATCCAGATGGGCAGGTGGTCAGGCGAGCACATATGTAACGACGTAAACGGCGATACCAATCAGCATAGCAAGCATGTACAGCGAATAGGACGTTCTCATGAATAATTTGTAATTTTTGAAGCGCAACGCCTGGGGTACCAGCTTGTTCGCCCTCAGGACAACAAAAACCCCCAGCAAAAAGGTAATCGTCCCAACACAAGCATGAACCACAGTGACCCAGACCGGAAGTTTTGCAAGCTGGGTTGGAACGATGGGAAGAGTGAATCCCCAAAAGGATCCGACCATCACCACAAGCACTACCGACGCATTGATGATACAAGCGGAAGTCTGCACCCAGCGGTGGATATCGTAGTGTTTGTGGACCGCCAGCTGCCATCCAATTGTGAATAAAGTCGAAGAAATGAGGATCAGCACAATTGTCAGATCCGGACCGAATGTAGCTTTCGTGCCCAAAAAACCGGGCCAGAGATAAAAATCATTCGACATGAAGTTCTCCTCTATGAAGTTGGTCGTGAGGCGGATACGGCATATTCTCTTCGATAGTCGCCTTGATGCCCTTTTGCTTGGCCAACTGAGCCAATTGTTTATCCAAAGTCAGTAAAGGTGCTCGATATTTGGCTGCGCAATGAAGAAGATATGCATCGTTAGCATAGCTATTCAGATCCGTCGCCAGTTCCAATGCTTCAGATAATTCAACATCAACGTGTCGAAGCGGTATTTGCTGATAGATTTCCATCGCCTGCAGGCCGAAAAAGCATTTCCTACCTCCCAATGGATAGAGGCGGGAGCGATCAAATTTGGTTCGTGGGCCTTCTTGATGAGGATTGGTTTTTCTGCTTCGTCGCCAATAACAGCGATCAGTACCGAGGCCTCAACTGTGACTTCCATGCATTCACCATTGGTACATATCTACATGTCTGTTATAGCACCGCCCCCACCGTTTTTCAAGGCAAGAGGAATGGTCGTATCTCACCTGCAATGATTTGTTGGCCCAATTGAGTGGGCCGAATTTCATGGAGATGCTCAAGTGCGGAGCAGGGCGCGCCACGACAAGCTTTGTACACTCTTGCTGACAAAATGAGACATTCCTTCCCGGATAGTTGCGTAGTTTCGGCTGTCCTCCGTCCGATCCTGCCAAGCTGGCCCCGCGAATACCTCGATAAGATGAATATGATCCACCAGATCCGAATCAGGAATCTCCCCGTCTCGGACTCGGGGTCTGTCGGCAACCGGTTGTAAAACTCGCCTCTGCACGGTAGAATAGTTTACATGCGAAAGATCATTGTCCTAACCTTTATTTCACTAGATGGCGTCATGCAGGCGCCGGGCGGACCGACGGAAGATCCCAGTGGTAACTTTAAATATGGCGGATGGACGGTCCCGTATTTTGATGATTTTCTGGGCAAGACAATGACAGAGCAAATGAGCAAACCATTTGATCTGTTACTCGGTAGAAAAACGTTTGAGATATTTGCTTCCTATTGGCCGCATCATGAAGCTGAAGGGGCAGGTATTAACAAAGCCACTAAGTACGTGGCCTCGAATACGCTAACAGCACACGAGTGGAGCAAGTCCGTCTTTCTAAAGGGTAACGTTGCAGAGGCAATTGAGAAACTCAAACAACAAGATAGACCCGACTTACAAGTGCATGGCAGCAGCAACCTTATTCAAACGCTGATGGAGCATGATCTAGTAGATGAATTCTGGCTCAAAATATTTCCCCTGACCCTGGGTACAGGCAAACGCTTGTTTGCCGAAGGCACGATTCCCGCTTCCTATGCGTTGACTGAATCCAAGTCTTCACCAAGTGGAGTGATTATTGCTACACTGAACCGGGCGGGAAAAGTCAAAACGGGATCATTCTAAGTAATGACACTGCCACAAATTCGGGAAGCTCCAGTCCAATGGTAGTTACCAAAATCCGTTTGATTGGAAACGGACTGGCGGCGGGGCCCGATCTCAGCCGAGAACAGCGGCAATAATGGACAAGTTGCATTTACAACTGAAAATCGTCTGAAAGCCGGGAATCATTGCACCGTCAGGCCCATGCAAATCGGGAGGCGCCCCGTGGGAAAGATCCAGCTAACACTTTCTATTCTGGGATTGCTCGTTTTGGCATGTGATTCGACGATATTGATTCCGGCGACGCCGACGATCCCTGCACCGGTCGCGCTGCCGACCGATACGCTCGCCGCCACCTCCACCCCAACGCCCTCAGCCACGCCGCTGCCTAGCACCACTCCAACCATGGAGGCCAGTCCCACGTCGACTGGGACGATGGTCACCCTCACACTGGCTGCCACGGCTGCTACCGCCTCCCAAATCCCAGCCACTCCCCAGGGCCCCGTCTTCGATAGTGTGACGATTTCAGCTACTCAAATGACCTGGGGCGCGGCCTGTCCAAGCAGCACCGTCAAATTCATTGCCCACGCGATCCCTGGGTTTGGAGTCAAAGTCGTGCTGCTCTTCACCCGTCTCCAGAGTCAAGACGGGAGTACCACCACCAATTGGAATTCTCCAACGAGCATGCACTCTGATGGGCAGGGAACTTTCGAATATGAACTGGCCCCGAGGCAAATCCGGTTTTACCAAGATTTCAAACTTGCCTGGGTTCAATATCAACTGGTTGCAACGAATAGCCAAGAGCAGGTGGTAGGTCGAACCGATGTCTATCAGAATAATCTGGCAATTTCACGCTGCCCGTAGAGGGATTCGACTTAGGTCGAGATTGCCGGCTTCCACTGGCGCATTCTTGTTTTGTCTTTTCGCAGATTGGTAGGGTCGGCCACGATTTTGGTCACGGGCAATACGTGAATGCCGTGCACAACTGGCAACGATTGGATCCCTCCCTATCCGCCGGTCCCTCAGAATTTATATACCCGTGCAGATCTATTTGAGGGCTTTGATCCAAGTCAACCGGTATCTTGGGAAAAGACTTTGGACTTCAAAACCTATCGACATTTTGTCGTTGAGGGTCGAAGTACGCCCCGAAACTCTTCCATCGGCATGATGCAGGCTTTGCACGACAATGCCGTCACTCAGGCCACACTCACCTTCATCCAGGGTCGAAAGGTAGTGGCGATCATTGGGGACCATAAGCTGGCGCGCGACTCGGCCACTTACCGGGACATCGTCATCCTCGCCCGTCGGCTCACCCGAAGCGGCATTCTGATCTGCACAGGCGGAGGACCGGGAGCCATGGAAGCCGGTCACTTGGGTGCTTCGCTCGCAAACAGCGGCGACGCGGATCTCGAAGACGCTCTGGCTCAGCTGCGGGTGGACCCGGTGGTCCCGGATCTGGGCAAGATCGTTGACTCGAATGGCGGGGTCGATACCACGCTGGTGGCTGAAGCTTGCGAGTGGTTCAAACCGGCGTTCGAGCTTGCCAAGTCGATCAAATCGCCCGGGGAGAGTCTGGCGATTCCTACCTGGGGCTATGGCCATGAGCCCGCGACCCCACTGGCTACTCACATCGCCAAGTACTTCCAAAACAGCATTCGGGAAGATGGTCTGCTGGCGATCGCCGGGGAGGGCATCGTCTGCGCAGAGGGCAAAGCAGGCACGATCCAGGAGATCTTCCAGGACAGTGCGCAGAACTACTATCTTCTATCAGGCCGATTTAGTCCGATGGTTCTCTTGGGGGCTGAATACTGGACGACAGCTTACCCGGTAGTCGCGGTGCTGCAGAAGTTATTTCCAGATCGATTTGCGCAATACATATTAGTGACGGACAGCGCTGACGCTGCTGCCCAGTTCATCGAGAGCTTCTCCGCTCCGTCCAGCTAGGAGCCGACCAAGTACCCAATCACGGCCCAGGCAATTGGGCGAAGGCGCTGGTCGGGAGCAGCCTCCAATCTGAAACCACCACTACCTAAAGTGGCTTCAGAAGCGCTGTCCATAGCGCAAGACTCAACCCAAAGATCACGTGGGTGTAGAGGCTCATACGAACCATGTGCACATCGCCCGGCGCATTCCGGCCGAGCCAGCCGAGACCCTGCGATGGAAACATCACGAACCAGGGGAATACAACAGTCCCCAGGCCAAAGCTCACTGCGGTCAACAAGGTTGGTGTCGCGCGCACAATGACGAGGATGCTGATATATGCGAGGGCGAAGAGAATCCCAATCGAATAGTGCGCCACCACCCCGAGGAATATCTCTCCCCGTATCGGTGGCGTCTGGACTATGTCCTCATGTCTGAGCTTCCCCTGGAAAAGGTAGCCGAACCAGCGGCCTACCAAGTTGGGCCCAGTGGGCCGAGGACCTCGCCCGCCGATGCCCAGGCGAAGGCCGATGATGGTGCCAATGTCCAGCGTAATCGTTGCAAGAATGCCGACTGCGATAGTCATGAGGAATACGTGAGTGTTCATGAGGCCTCCCTTCGCCTGGCAACTTACGGGGTCCGCGGCTCTTCTGACGGCGGGCTCTCCGCAGATTCATCAAATGGTAACATGGTTAAGGCCGCTAGCAGGGCGTCAAGACGTGCAAGATTATCTTGCGAATGCACGGGACGGTGAGCGCCGTCCGTCAATTCGGCCCCGCTCACGGCTGACAAAAAAAGTTCCTCATCGGCAGATACGTGATCGCCTAGGTCGAGTTTCCTGCGCAAGGGCGCTGCCCCGTGTTCGGTATCGAGGAGCAGCGATACATTGATCGGGGGAACTAAAGCCGGTTCTGTAAATTGGCCGTTCGGAAGCGCATCGTTAGGTGGGAGCCCATCGGTTGGGCTCACGAAGGGGAGGAACACTAGGATCTCCTCAGAACACGCCCCCAGTACAGGCCCAGCCCGATCAGCAGGAGGACGATTCCCATTATGCCGGGGATAAACACCCCCGCATACTGTCCCCCATATTTGTCAGGCATTTGAGTAGCATTGGGATCTTTGGGATCATAGTATATGGTTACTTTCTGCCCAACTTCGTAATCGGGTGGATCCTGACAAGCGTCACTCGTGTATTCCACGTTCTGGCCCTCCTGTGTCCGAAAATCAACGACCGGGCAATAATCTGTAATGTAGTGTTCGTTTTGATATGAAGTTGAAGCTGAGTTATCAGTAACCGTACCGGTAAGCTGTTCGGCTCTCTGAAGAAAAGCGCGTTCCTGTGAAAAGAAATAGGCAGCAAGAGCCAGGAAAATAGCGCCGATTGCCAGGCAGATCAAGGCTGATATCTTCATTTTGTCCTCCTCTTCTAATGGCACGAACAGCGGGCCAGATTCTCGGCCGGGATGATAAGATGCATCGCTTTCGTTGAATTCATAGTTTCTTCGATATCAATAGTCAGCTCCCCCTAGCTCTGTTCATTCATGCTTCGCCTCAATCTCCGCGCCCAAAAGTAGAGCCAGACGCCAAGCAGGAACAACGGCAGACCGAGCAGAGCCAATAAAGCCGCCAACCCGAATTCTCCCACGAATCCTGAGATTTGAACGTCGCTGGGATTTTGTGGATCATACAAAACCTGGATCTGTTGACCAACGTCATAACGCGGGGGATTCGCACAAAAGTCGGAAGCCTCGTAGTCAATTGCCTGTCCGTTCGCGGCGGTGAAGGCGACCACGGGGCATTGCACCGGATCGCCCGTGCTGTTTTGACCCGAGACAAGGCTAAAGACCGTCGCCTCGGTTGACACAGCGTGGCTTAGAAATGTCAGTTCCTGAATAAAGAGAAGGGCGCCGGTAGCCAGCATGAGAATACCGATTCCAATGAAGATTCTGGAAAGAAATGTAATCATAATGGCAGCCCGCCTCTTGTGGCAGTGCACCATCACTTATAGTGGGAAAGGACCCCGCTCACAATCCCCCATTGAGGGGAAGTTCCACCCCTGAATTTCTCTTCTGCCTCCGCTTGATAGAGTAAAATTAGTTCAGGCTATATCGGGGCCATTTCATTTGACGAAATCTGCCAATACAATTTTACAGAATCTGCGACTGAAGCCAGACGAAGCCCGTGTGATGAGGCTTTTGCTTGCCCTCTCGGTCTTTGTCGGTGTGTCGCGCTTGATCAACTCGACCGCCTCCAGCACGCTGTTTCTGGTTAATTTTAACGCCTCGGTCCTGCCATACATCTATGTTTTGATGGCGATCGTCGTCCCGCTGATCGGTTGGATCAATACGCGGCTGGAACGGCGGGTATCCTTCGTCAGATTGCTGTTCTTCAACATGGTTGGGTACTGGCTGGTGCTGGCCGGTTTGCGTCTTGCGATGTCGTTCACCACTGCGAGCTGGCCTGTATTTCTGTATTCCCTGTGGTCCGAAGTTGGCTGGATCATTATGAATCTGACGCTGTGGGGGTTGGCAGGTCGTTTGCTGACGGTCCGGGAGGCAAAGCGGCTCTTTGGGATCATCGGCGCAGCGGGTGGACTGGCGGCGATCGTTGCCGGATTTTTCATCCCGACCCTCATACTTTGGGTCGGCACCCTCAATCTATTGTTCGTGGTCTTGATCACTCTGGGCGCGGCAATCGGCCTGCTGATCTATGCCTCGCGCGCCTTCTCCGGGCAATTGGCGGCCACCGTTACGGAAGAAGAGACGGTCTCCAACGTAAGATGGAAGATCCCGCGCCGGTATGTCAACTTGCTGATCCTCATGGCGATGCTCGCCGAAGCTGCATTCTATTTTGTGGATATCATTTTTTTCAAACAAGTTCAGATCCAGTTTTCCACCCAGGCCATTGCCACAAGAACCCCGCTCGCCGAGGTACGCGCCGACAAACTTCAGACCGTTAGTGCTTCCGCCGAGGCAGCCCTGGCCAGCTTTATGGGAAAATACCTGGCCACCATGAATTTGCTTGCATTGTTGGGCAACCTGTTCCTGGTCGCACCCTTGATCAATCGATTTGGAATCCGCGGCGGACTTCTGATCCTGCCATTGGCAACCGGCATCATTGCCATCATTTTTGCGGTCTTCGGCTTGCTGCTCCTACCCTCTACCTTTCTTTTCAGCGCGGCAGTGCTGAATAGTGTTCTTGACTGGGTGCTCCGCGATACGGTCTTTCGTTCCGCCGTTTTGATCCTGTATCAGCCCCTGCCGCCCTCCCAGCGTTCACGAATTCAAACCCGGGTGGAGAGCATCGCGATGCCCATCGCTCAGGGCGTAACGGGGCTTCTCCTGCTGGGTCTTGGTCTACTCAGCTTTACTCCTCTGCAGCTGAATTGGGTCCTCCTGATGTTGGTTGTCTCTTGCATGGTGCTGGCTGTCATTCTCGCCCGGGCCTACTCGCCGGTCTTGATTGAAGCGCTTGCCAGGCGGGTCCTCAAATTAAACGCGCAATCGCTGCTTTTGAATGACCCAACCAGCCGTGCGGTATTGCTGCGTGAATTGCATAGCCCGTACCCAGAAGCGGTGATGTATGCGTTGAATACATTGGAGGCGATGGAATTTCCACTGCAAAATGAATATCGCTCCTTGCTGGAACACCCGGGCCAGGCAGTGCGGCGTGAGGCCCTGGTGCGAATTGAGCGATTGAGAGCAGAATCTTATATCGACCCGGTGAAAAAACTTTTGGATGGCGAAAAGGATCCCGCGGTGCGCGCGGCCGGCTTCCGTACCTTGGCAGCTCTGTCCGGGGAACAGATGCTGACGGACATGGAAGCGAATCTGGAAAGCACGGATCCAACCCTTTTCACGGCAGCCATGGTCCGATTGATGAAGCAGCACAAAAGGCGGGAAGACCTTGAGGGGCGCCTGGGGGCTTTGTTGGCCTCATCAAATCCCCAGGACCGGGAAAGCGGACTCCAGATCGCATCCGAGCTCGGCGAAACACTCGATTGGGTGCCGCGCGTTGTGGATGCCTTCCAGGACGAGGACATGGGTGTTCGGCGTGCCGCGTTATGGGCGGCGGTCGAGCTGGATCAGCCGCAGCTCTGGGACGCCCTATTTTCGGCTCTGGACGATAGGAGTTTGAGGTCGGAAGCGATGGCTGCGCTGATGTCCACCAAGGAAAAGGCACTGCCTCTGATCCGAACCTATCTGCTGGACCGCACCCTAACGCGCAACGCCCAGATTGCATGCCTGCGTATCCTGGGCTTATTGCATTCGCGGGATTCCATCCCTGATCTCCTGGCGTACGTCGAATATACTGATGTAGAGATCAGGGAACATGCTCTGGTTGCTCTCAATCGCTGCGGTTATCGTTTTGATTCCCGCAACCTGATGCGTTTCAAGCAGGCGTTAATGACGGAGATCGCGGATGCGGCCGGGACCCTTTCACTGCAAATCCAACTGAAGCGCCTGGGCAGTCCGATGCTCCTGCATGATGCGCTGGAAGTAGCCTGGGCGCGTCACCAAGAACGGGTCATTCTGATTCTGCGGATGCAATTTGACCCCGCCTTGATCTTGCGGGTACGCGACAATCTAGCCCTGGGTTCGCGTGAAAAACGCGCATACGCGATCGAGGTGCTTGACCAGTTGCTCGCGGACGAATACAAGCTGCTGCTCATTCCGATGTTCGACGAAATTCCGTTGGAGCGCCGGCTGGAATCCTGGACGCGCTCGTTTCCTGCGTTGCAGGATGCTGTATACCCCGATGTCGGGGCCCTCCTCGATCTGCCTGCCGATTTTACGGCTGAGAGCCGGACACCTTGGATGAAGGCCTGTATCATCCAGGCCGTGGGCCAGGAGGCCAGCTTGCAATCAAAGCTGGCGGGACTGGATGATCGTCACCCGCTGGTAAAAGATGCCCTGGCGTGGGCGCTGCGCCCTGCTGCAAAGGGCAAGGAGAAGACCATGTTGTCCATTATTGAACGCGTCTTGATACTTAAAACAGTCAGTATTTTTGGAGATACGCCCGATTACCTTCTGGCGGAGGTAGCTGACCTATTGCAGGAAGAAGATTTGCCGGCGGATCAGACCTTCATCACAAAAGGGGATCCGGCCACCTGTATGTATGTGATCGTAAAGGGCGAGGTGCGCGCTCATGATGCCGAACGTACTTTCAATGTGGTCGGGCCCCGGGAGATCGTGGGAGAATTGGCCATTCTGGATCCCGGGTTGCGCACAGCTTCCGTCACGACCACCGGCCCGACACACCTTCTGAAACTCGATCAGGCACCGCTGTTCGAATTGATGAATGATCGGCCCGAGGTGGCGCTTGGGATCATCAAGGTCCTGGCGGGAAGATTGCGGCAAACGTTGGCCGCCGTGGGAAAATAAGCCGCGGCATGTGCTGGTTCACCTGCACCGGAACATTACGCGATGGATATTCATTCCTGACGCTGATCTTCTCAAAGCAACACTTTGCAATCACCTTTTGGAACAATGACCGTGAACTTTCTATGCATAGGTATTTCCCTCTCGAGCTCCGATTCTCGACGGCGTTCTTCCTACTGATCCAACGGAACGTTTCCGACGATCCCGGCAAGCCGCCTGGAGCCGCTTGAAACGAGGCCTCGGCCCTCCAAATCGAAATTCCGACCATACAGCTGCCAGGCCCTTCTTGCCCTGCTCCGCCATCCATCGGAAAATCTAACGAGTCGCTTCGTTGACGGCTTACCAAATATCTCCCACCACGAAACCATCCGGATAAGGATCTTCAGGATCCACCAGAAATTGGTGAATGCCCGTGATCCAGGCCGTGCCCGTCAGCGTCGGGATGACTGCATCATAGGGTCCGACCTTTGTCTTTCCAATTAATCGGCCTGTGAATATGGTTCCTAGAATCCCCTCATGTTCGAAATCTTGATCCAAACCCAGCTGCCCTTTGGCATAGAGGGTCGCCATTTTGGCGCATGTGCCGGTTCCACAAGGGGAGCGGTCAATCACCCCGGTCCACGTGGACGGCTTGTTCCAATCCAGGCTGCCCGTTGAGACGGTGACGACATTTTTGCGATCGGCATGCGGATGCGACGGAGGGCCGGATAGTTGAGCGATCGTTGGGCCGGTGATCTGGGGGTTCTCGGGGTGCACAACGGGATATTGTTCTTGTGTGGCGGCTTTTATCATTTCGCTGATCCGTGTGATATCCCGGCCCTCGTCCGGGGTAAGACGGAGTCCAAACTGAGCTGCGTCCGCGATCACGTAAAACATCCCGCCCCAGGCAACGTCCACTTCCACGGTTCCGAGCTGTGGGACTTCCACTTTTTTGTTCAGATGGATGGCAAATGCAGGCACGTTCGTAAAGGTGACTTTTCTGACTTTACCATCCCGGCATTCCGCCTTTATTCCGATGAGCCCCGCCGGTGCTTCGAGAGTGAGCTCGGTAATCGGCTCTGCCATGGGTAGCATGCCCGTTTCGAGAAGGGTGGTGGCGACACAGATCGCGTTGGTTCCTGACATGGGCGGATATTCGGCCTGTTCCATGATAATAAACCCGGCCTGTGCTTCCGGGCGTGTAGCCGGCAGGATCAGATTGCAGCACAGCGCCGGGTAGCCGCGTGGTTCCCGCAACATGCGCAGCCGGATATTGTCATGGTGCGCTTCAAAATACTTCATTTTCTCGAACATCGAGCTTCCCGGCATATCCAGGATTCCCCCGGTAATCACTCTGCCCGGCTCACCGCAGGCGTGCAGGTCAACAGCCGTAATCATGTCGGTTGATCGCATTTTTCTCCCATGAAAATCCAATCTCATCGCACCGTCTCAGAGTCCCAGGTGAGACATAAAAAAGATCACTGCCTGGCCGACTGAGAAAAGTGTCGGATATCAAGACATTCTAGCATGCGGAGGATGTTCCAGTATTCGCCTACCACGGTGGCCAAGCCATGAATCCCCTCTCAGCGGTTTCGAATAAAACAGGGTCGGTTTACGTATATATGATAGCAAAGGCAGGAACTTGAAAGGAATCTCACTTGGTGGTGATGGATCCCGAAGCAAATGAAACCCAGCTGATCATCCGGGCGCAGGATGGTGACCGGAACGCATTCAACGACCTGGTCCGTATGCATGCCCAGGACGTATCCGCCGTCGTCTTCCGCATGTGCGGCAACCTGCAGCTTGCCCAGGACGCAGCGCAGGAGACATTCATCCGGGCGTGGTCCCATCTGGGTTCCTTCCATGCGGAGGATTCGCTTCGAAATTGGCTGTACCGCGTAGCGCTCAACACCGCAACCGACATGCTGCGGAAGGAAAAGCGGCTTCTGCCTGGAGACCTGGCGGATTTTCATCTTGCGGATCCACAACCCGGACCGGAGGGATCCTATTTGCAAAAGGAGCGGATCGCCCTGGTTCAAAGGGCAGTCTTGTCTCTGCCAGAGGGGAGCCGGGCGGTACTGGTCCTGAAGGAATACGAAGGGTTATCGTATCGCGAGATCGCCAATACCCTGGATATCCCGATCGGAACCGTCATGTCACGTTTGAATTACGCCCGCCGATTGCTGAAGGAAGCTCTGGAACGGAAGATGGTTGCGTCGATGGAGGATGAACATGTCTAACCACGTAACTGAATGGTTGAATGCGTATCTGGATGCTGAATTGGAAGCGGGCCGGCTTCAGGAGGTGAAATCACACCTTGCTGAATGCAGGCAGTGCCAGGCAGACCTTCAGTCATTGCAGGATCTTTCGAGCCTTCTGCGCCAGGTACCTCTGCCCGAATTCATGCCCTCGGAACGATTTGCGGCCCAGGTTGGGCTTCGTCTGCCACGGGAACTGCCGCGCGCCCCCAAACGCCTTCTGGTCGGGAACGCTTGGAGAATTCGGGCTCCTCAGCGGAAACGGCCTGAAATGGGCGGAGCTTACGGAAACCTTTACGAAAAACGGGCTGCCCCAGATCATCTGGCAGGTATCGATTGCCATGGTGTATCTGGGTTGGATTGCGCTCTGGTGGTCGCAGCACACGCGTCGGGATAACAAACCAGTCCTCGAAAGCTGATGCAGCTCGCCGTCGATTACAAACAAGTAGAAAGAAGGAAAAATGGATCACATCAAAATTTTAAAACGTGCCTGGTACATCCTGTGGAGCTATCGTGCCTTATGGATATTTGGCTTGATCCTGGCACTGGCAGGAGCAGGTTCACACGGAAACCTTAACAGCAGCTCGCAGTCTCAGACGAACTCGCCGAGCAGCCAGCAGACGCTCCCCAAGGATTTTCACTCTGGGTACGCGGAATTCGCTCAAGGATTGGGAAGCCTCTTTCATCAAGGGCTGGCCCAGGCGGGAATCACAGAGGCGCAACTTCCCACCCTCATCTGGATCGCCGTGATCTTCGTACTCATGGGCCTTGCGCTGGCGATCGTGATCGCAGGTGCCAGATATGTGGCGGAGACCGCGGTCATCCGCATGGTGGATGAGTATGAAAGCACCGGAACCAAGATGACCATCCGCCAGGGCTTTCGCACGGGCTGGTCCCGCACTTCATGGCGTTTGTTCCTGATCAACTTGCTGGTAAGCCTGCCCTTGATATTTGGATTCGTACTGCTGTTGGCTCTGGCGGTCATCGTGTTCGTAGCCTTTAACCACGGCAGCCAGCAGACCGCAATCTTGAGCATCATTGCTTCGGTCGCGCTCCTCTTCCTGGTCTTCATTGTTGTGGCGATCGTCAGCATCTTCCTCGCCCTGTTGCGGAACTTCTTCTGGCGGGTCTGTGCGCTGGAGAATGTCGGCGTGCGCGAATCGCTGCGCCGTGGTTTCCAGATGGTGCGCGACAATTGGAAGAATGTCGGGATCATGTGGCTGGTGATGATCGGGCTCGGAATTGTGTGGGCGGTTGTGTCGATCCTGGCACTGCTCCTGACGCTCCCGGTCGTTGCGATTACCGGTGTGATCGCTGCGTTGGTGGCCATTATTCCGGCCGTGCTCGTGGGCGGACTGACCAGCATCGTCCTGCCCGGATGGTTACCCTGGATCGTCGGGATCGTCTTCGTTCTGCCACTGTTCCTTGTGATCGCATTCTCCCCCTGGCTCCTGCTTGGCAGCTGGCAGACGGTCTTTACCTCCACCGTGTGGACGCTTGTATATCGCGAACTGAAAGCCCTGCCGGCGCTTGCGAGTGGAGACGCATCTGCAAAAACCCCGGCGAGTTGACGTGCCCTCGGGGTGACCACCTGATCGATGTCGGCCCAGGTGTTCAAAGGGGTAGATGTCGAAGTCTGGCAGAATCGTTCGGGCGCATTTGCGTAATAAAATCCAGATCACCGGGAAACAGTTTTCGCGATGGAGCGCTTCTGCTCCGGATATGTTCTCCGGCGCTCAAGGCGGTGCCCGGATGGATCATGAAAGGATGTAGAAATGAAAGCGATTGTGCATGAAAAATATGGATCACCCGCAGTTCTGCAGCTCAAAGAGCTGGAGAAACCCACGCCGAAGAACGATGAAGTGCTGGTAAAAGTCTCTGCGGCATCCATGAATGCG
>WNFI01020241.1_pt1 | contig 17229 bp, 16 predicted proteins | sample 5400471 | NCBI WGS metagenome assembly WNFI01 (sample SAMN13153348, study PRJNA577476) | soil metagenome | isolation source: 100 cm saprolite on Douglas fir-dominated hillslope | place: USA:California | collected 2013-09-17 | reverse complement strand
AAGCCGACCAACCCCAGAACGAGCGGCGGCTTCCGGCAGATTCGTGTTGACGCCAGAGCCAAGGGACACAACAAGCTTGTAGTGCGAACCAAGAGCGGGTACTACGCGGGCGGACAGACCGCGGCGTCGGGAAGCAAGTAGGCTCGGCAATGCCGCCGGAAAGACATCGCAGTTGTCACCTTGTCATCCTGAGCGAAGCCGAGACATTCGCGAAGCGAATGTTTCGGCGCAGTCGTAGGATCCCTTGCCTGCCAGCACCACCAACGGCCTCGCAAGGAGTTTCTGTAAAGGGTCCTCTGACGCTCTCGACGCGGGAGTCATCCTGAGCGTAGCCGTTTTTCAGGCGGAGCGAAGGATCTCGCTTGCATCGCCGCCGCATTCGAGGGGCAACCTGCACCATCACTAGTAAGGACGGCAGCGGGGAATATGACTTACGGCAAATTTGTGGAGGAGAATGCGTTCACGCCGTTTGTGAGACCGTAGCAGAAATAGAAAAGGCCCGCGTCAACGGGCCTTTTCTGTAGTTCGGAAACTTGGAGGCTTTGGGCAGCTCCAGAGCAGAGTCTAAGGCAGGAGTGTGCCCAATGGCAACACGCATGCAGATTCTGCTTTTCCTGATCTCCGCAATCGCAATGTCATTGGCCAGCGTTGCATTTCAGATCGGGCTAGCGACAGGCCACTTCAAATCATTCGAATGGGCGATGGTTCCGCTTTTCATTATCTCCCTCGCCCTTTGGCTGATTTGGCTGATATTGGCACTGGTCCATCATTCTCGCCAAAAGAAGAAAGAACAAGAATCGCCACCTCCGCCGCAATCGCAGCACTATGAACAGCGGGTTGAAGCAAGTCCCCAGCAAATCGTAAATATTGGTCGCGATCTGCTCCAGGCCGCCCCAGCACCACAGAGGGATGAGTCGCCTCCGCCGAAACCAAAGCCGAACATTTCCTTCGTCGAAGCGGTTACAACTACTGCCCACAATGACACCCAACACGGCAACACAATCTATGAGTCACCCCAGGGACTAGGTGATTTTAAAGTGTGCGTCGTGAGATTCCGAAACGACGCGATAGTTGGCCCCACTGTCGAGCAGCCCGATCTCAGGTGCCATATTGTTTATAAAGGTGTAAGCGGCAACGAGATCACGGATTCGCCGCGCGGTGTGTGACTCGACCAGTACGGAGAGTCTGTCGAATTCGAGACTGGAAAAAAGCGCTCAGTCGTTGTTTTCCTACTTAGCAGCCAAGACACCCTTAAAAAAGTATGGAATGAAAGCTATTACCATTCAGAAAGCTGGATGAATGATGGGAGACCATCATTCCGTATTCGCCATGAGGGAATTCCCAGCAATATTGCTTCGGTCGAGATCAGCCTGCTCACGTACAATGCCTGCATCTTGCAAGCAGTTTTCAAGGTCGAAGATCGCGAGGAAAGCAAACTTCCGAAACTGATGCTGATGTCTATTTCTGGGGCGGGATTAACTTCTCAGGCTTCCTCTTGCTCACCTTGACGTTCCCCCGCTTCACGGGTTTGGACTGAAGCAGGTCCTTCGCGATACGCTCAAATTGCTTGCGAGCAACTTTTAAGTCTTTTTGGCCATTACCCCGCCAATGCGCGGTGCGATTGACGATTCCACCCACTCCCCTTACCCTGTAACGTGCGCATAAAAAGTTCTGAGGTGTCCCGTCTGCGCGTCGCCGACGACATTACTCAACTGGTCGGTGAAACTCCGATGTTGCAGTTGAAACGCCTGGTTCCGGCAGGTTCGGCAGATGTGTTTGCCAAGCTGGAGTATCTGAATCCGGGCGGCAGCGTCAAAGACCGTGCGGCGATTGGAATTATCCGGCGAGCCGAGCAGGAGGGAAAGCTCGCCGGTGGTGGAACAATCGTTGAGGCCACGGCCGGGAACACGGGAATCGGGCTTGCCCTCATCGGAGTGAACCGCGGGTACAAGGTGAAGTTGTTTGTGCCGGAGCGGTTTTCTGAGGAGAAGGTCAAGATCATGCGGGCCCTTGGCGCCGAGGTGTTCCGCACACCGGACGCCGAGGGCATGCTGGGCGCCATCCGCCAGGCAAAGGACCTTGTTGCCACCGATCCGACTGCGTTTATGGCCGGGCAGTTTGAAAACCCTGCCAATCCTGATTACCACTACGAAACTACCGCCCGCGAAATCTTCGAGCAAATGGAAGGGAAGATTGATGCCGTGGTCCTCGGCTGCGGCACGTCGGGGACGTTTACCGGAGTGGCTCGCTTTCTGAAAGATAATTCGCGGGGCGTGCTGGCGTTCGCGGTGGAGACCCAGGGCTCGGTGCTGGGAGGCGGTCCGCCGGGGCCGCATAAGGTGGAAGGAATCGGAGCGAGCTTTATCCCGAAGACGTTTGACCGCTCGGTGTGCGACGAAGTGATCATGGTGACGGATAAGGACGCGTTCGAAATGGTGAAGGAACTGGCCGCGCGAGAAGGAGTGCTGGCAGGTTCGAGCGGCGGAGCGGCTGTGTTTGCGTCGCTGGAAGTGGCGAGACGGCTGGGGCCGGGGAAGCGGCTGGTGACGGTAATTCCGGACTCGGCGGAACGCTATTTATCGAAGGGAATTTTTGAGGGCGGGACTTGAACAGAATAAAAGCAGAATCTCGGTCAATTGTCCTTGACCCTAACCTCGCCGCTGAACGATTCTTTCCTACGAGCAGAAACCGCCGCTGCCGTTAAGGTTTTGGCCGCGAAGCGGAGTAAGAATGCAGCCCATGGCGTAAGCCATGGGGAAATACCGGAACGCGGTAAGCCCCAGCGCGGCGAAAGAATGCTCTTACGGAACTAGAAAGGCCAGAATCAATCCGAAATGACAAGCTAAACCGCTATGAATCAATAATTTGAATGCAAAAACCTAAAGTGAGCTGCTGATTCTAAAACACTTAGCGTTCCTAAAATCGCGTAACCACTTGAGGCTCAAGATTTTACCCGTAAACCATTGAGCCACATAGTTTATTTCCGATTTTGGCGCTAAGTTGCTGATTCTTAAGATTGCAGGGGGAGGGGGGAGGGGTACCTTCCAACCCCGGATTCCCAAAATTGGACACGATGAAGACCACGAAAGAACCCGGCTTCGCCACACGCGCCATCCATACTGGTCAGGAGCCGGATCCCTTGACTGGCGCGGTGACGGTGCCGATCTATCCAACTTCGACCTATGTGCAGCAGGGGATCGGAGAGCACAAAGGATACGAGTACTCGCGGGTCTCAAATCCGACGAGGACGCGGCTGGAACAAAATCTTGCCTCGCTCGAACGTGGGCTGGCAGCGCCCGTTTTCGCCAGCGGCATGGCGGCGATCAATGCCATTGCGAGCATGTTGAAGTCCGGGGACCACGTAGTGTGCGGCAACGATCTTTATGGAGGCGTGCCGCGGCTATTCAATCAAGTGCTCGCGGGCTTTGGGCTTGAATTTTCCTACGTAGACACTTCGGATGCGGAGAACGTTGGCCGCGCGATCCGCAAGAATACGCGGATGGTTTACGTGGAGACGCCGACGAATCCACTGATGCGCCTGAGTGACATTGCCGCGATCAGCCAGATTTGCCGCCGCAAGAAAGTCGAGCTCGTGGTAGATAACACCTTCATGTCGCCGTATTTCCAGCAGCCAATTGCCCTGGGCGCCGACATGGTGGTGCACTCGACCACGAAATTCCTGAACGGCCACAGCGACGGGTTGGGCGGCGTTGTCGTCTGCACTCGGCCGGAGCAGGCCGAAAAGCTGGCCTTTCTGCAGAAGGCAGCGGGGGCGATTCTGTCTCCTTTTGAATGCTGGCTGGTGCTGCGCGGAGTGAAGACGCTGGCAGCGCGCATGGAGATACATGACCGGAGCGGGCGAATTGTGGCGAACTTTCTGGCGTCCCACGAGAAGGTGAAGCAAGTCTTCTATCCGGGGTTGAGTGATCATCCGCGGCACGACCTGGCGAAGCGGCAGATGAGCGGCTTCGGCTCAATGATCACATTTGAAACCGGCTCGCTGAAGAACGCGAACAAGATGCTGAAGAAAGTGCGTATATGCTCGCTGGGCGAATCCTTGGGCGGAGTAGAGACATTGATTTCGCATCCGGCGACGATGACTCACGCGGCGCTCGGTGAGAAGGGACGCAAGGCCATCGGCATCACCGACGGGATGGTGCGAATCTCGGTGGGAATCGAAGATGTGGCAGACATTCTCGAGGATCTGGATGGGGCGCTGGCGGCGATGTAAGAAAAGCTTTGTTGCCACGGATCTACACGGATCAACGCGGATCGACCCAGGTTCAAATACTCACACGCTCGCTTTGTCGACCAACGTCTCCAGAGAAAACTTAACCACAGAGGGGCACAGGGTAGAGCCGTGCTATTTCTTTACCTCTTGCACCGAGTCGGCTAACCAGTCCAGATAGTTAGAACTCCCGTCCTCTATGTTGATCACAACGCATTCGGGGAGCTCGTAGGAATGGAGCTCGCGGATCGCTTCACGCACCGCTGGAAATCTTTCCTGGCTTGTCTTAACTAGTAGCAACCATTCCCGTGAAGAGTCCACCTTACCCTCCCAGCGATAGATCGACTCGACCTGAGGAACGATGTTCACGCAGGCGGCGAGCCGATTCTCCACCAGGTGACGTGCGATCTTGCGGGCTTCTTCTTCCGAGCCGGCAGTGGTGAGGACGATTCGTTTGTCAGTCATATAAAATCAGCCGTCAAGCTCTCAGCGGTCAGCTTCAGGTGTTTGAAGAAGAGAGTAGCATTTCGTGCGAGTTTCGAGTTAGAACATGCCGACGCAAATCAAGTTTGGCACATCAGGTTGGCGGGCCGTCATGGCGGAGGAATTTACCTTCGCCAACGTGCGGTTGGCAGTGAGCGGAATTGCGCGGTATGTCGCTTCGCAGAAGGCGCGAGGAGCACGGGTGATTGTGGGCCGCGATCCGCGGTTTCTTGGCGAGACGTTTTGCTTCATGGCGGCGGAGATCCTGGCTGCTCAGGGGATCACGCCACTGATGGTGGCTGAACCCGCACCGACACCGGCGTTCTCCTACGAGGTGATTCAGACCAAGGCGGACGGGGTCATCAATTTCACGGCATCGCATAATCCGCCAGAATACAACGGTATCAAGTTCTCGACTCCGGACGGTTGCCCCGCTCTGCCGGAAGTTACCAGGAAAATCGAAGCAGAGATCAAGGCAGTCGACTCTGCAGAGTCGCGCACGAATGGTCAGAGCAGCATGAAGAGCGAGAGTCTCGATCCGAAGCCCATGTATCTGAAGCGGCTGGGAGAGATCATCGATCTGGAAGTGATTCGCAAAGCGGGATTGAGAGTCGCGTTCGATCCCATGTGGGGAGCGGCCCGTGGATATTCCGATGAGCTTTTGCGGAATGCAGGTGTGCAAGTGGCCACCGTCCACGACTGTCGTGACGTGCTGTTCGGAGGGCATGCGCCGGAGCCGGACGATCATTTGCTGGAAGATTTGCGAAAAAAGATGAGGGAGACCGGGGCGCAAATCGGCATTGCAACCGACGGCGACGCCGACCGATTCGGTATTGTTGATGCTGACGGAACGTTTCTTCAGCCGAACTATGTGATTGCTCTCTTGTTCGACTACCTGGTGGAGAGCCGGGGCTGGAAGAACGGTGTAGCTAAGTCGGTGGCGACTACGAATCTGATCAACGCTCTGGCTAAGGCGCATGGCGTGGAATTGCACGAAACTCCGGTGGGCTTCAAGTACATTGGCGAATTGATTATGCAGGACAAGATTGCGATCGGCGGGGAAGAGAGCGCGGGGTTGTCGATACGGCATCACGTGCCGGAAAAGGACGGCCTGCTGGCGGGACTGTTGTGCTGCGAGATGGTGGCACGAAGAGGGAAGTCCCTGGGCGAGCAATTGAAGGCTCTATGTAACCAAGTTGGTTCCTATTATCCGAGGCGAGAGAACTTCCGCTTGACGGCGGAGGTGAAACAGAAGTTCACTGAGAAGTTGCGATCGGATCCGCGGCAATTCTCCGGGCGCAAGGTCAGTGAAGTGGTACGCACCGATGGACTAAAGTTGGTGTTCGACGACGGTTCATGGGTGTGCTATCGATTGTCTGGAACGGAGCCGGTGGTGAGGGTTTACTCCGAGGCGCGCGACGAAGCTGGCTTGGAGAAACTGAGCGCGGCCGCCAAGCAATGGATTTTCGAATGAGACAATTTTCAAAACTGGCGAAATTCCCCCGGGCCGAGGACGGCCTGCGCGCCATGGTCGAGAGAGCGCCCCAGGCGGAGGCGCTGGCGGCCTCCTGGATTGAGCGCGTTCGTCCGCTCGGGACACGGGCCTACGCTTTGCGGCGGCGCATTGCGACCCTTGCGGTCGCGGTGCTGGTGTGTTTGCTGTTTGGGCATGTTATGTTCGGCGCGAATGGGATGGTTGTCTATAAGCAGAAGCGAGCGGAGTACGAATCGCTGCGCAATAAAGTCATGGATGTGCAACGAGAAAATGACCGCTACACGCAGCAAATCCAGGCGCTGAAGAGTGACCGGCAGGCGATCGAGAAAGAGGCGCGAGAGCAACTCGGTTACGCTAAGCCCGGCGAGTATGTGTACGTTCCGCCGGCGTCCACGAAGCCGACGCAACCCGCGAATCACTCCGCGAAAAGATAGACCGGCGTTCGTTCTCCGTAGCGCAACTTCCGCACGCAGATTTTGCCAGTCGTTCTGACAACCTCTGCATTTTCCTGTGATATAGTCGCCCTTGTTCTACTTCACTCAGGGTGCGGGGATTCCAGATTCCTGCGGAATCCTCTGTTCGTCGATGCTCTGTCTACGGCATGGTCGTAGAAGAGCGAGAGGTACCTAGCCCGCGGCAACCAGTCGCGGCGTGAATATTCAAAAAGGAGAAAAATCGGCCATGAGAAAAGTGCTGGTAGTCTGTCTCGCGTTTTGTTTCGTGTTCGCCTTGGCGGCGATGGCGTTCGATGACATGGGAAAGAGCACAACCGTCAATGGATGGGTGAGCGATGACAAGTGCGGCGCCAAGGGCGCAAACGCCAAAGCCGAAGCGTGTACCAAGAAGTGCCTGGCCGCGGGCTCGAAGGTGGTGGTGGTCACCGACACCGATCAGAAGGTGTTGGCGGTGGAGAACCCCGATACGCTGAAGGGGCATGAAGGACACCACGTGGCCGTAACTGGGCACGTGAGCGGCGATTCGGTCCACGTGGAAAGCGTGAAGATGCTCTGAGGATTAGGGTCGTAAGAATGATGAGGGCGGCCCAGCGGCCGCCCTTTGTTTTCGCTGCGGAGACGGCTCTTGATTTTGTTTTGAAAGGGCGCGGCTTCAAGCCGCGCCGTGAGTTCAGCAAAATCAAATGCGGCTTTAGCCGCTGAGGGTCTTTCCGCAGCCTGTGAAGTCATGGCCCGGCGCGAATCTCTACCGCACCACACCTTCCAGCGGAGAACTGGCGGTAGCGTACAGCTTTTTAGGCATGCGACCCGCGAGATAGGCCTGGCGTCCCGCCAGCACGGCGTGATGCATGGCTTCGGCCATCAGCACGGGGTCTTGCGCGTTGGCGATGCCGGTATTCATTAACACGGCGTCGGCGCCGAGTTCCATGGCGATCGCGGCGTCGGAGGCCGTGCCTACGCCAGCATCCACGATCAGCGGGATTCCTGTGATCATTTCGCGCAGGATGCGAATGTGGGCCTGATTCTGAATTCCCATACCACTGCCGATGGGCGCGCCCAAAGGCATCACTGCTGCGGCCCCCGCATCTACCAGACGCTTGGCGAAGACAATATCGTCCGAAGTGTAGGGGAGGACAGTGAAGCCTTCTCCCACAAGAACGCGCGTAGCTTCTAGCGTGGCCTGCACGTCGGGATATAGAGTTGCTTGGTCGCCGATCACTTCGAGCTTGACCCAGTCCGAGATCCCGACTTCGCGGCCCAGGCGCGCGGCGCGGATGGCTTCGTCGGCCGTGTAGCAACCAGCGGTGTTGGGCAGCAGGAAATATTTCTTCGGATCGATGTAGTCAAGGAGCGATTCCTTGCTGCGATCGAGGTTCACGCGGCGGACCGCCACCGTGACCATCTCCGCGCCGCTGGCTTCGATCGCCCGCGCGGTTTCTTGGAAGGATTTGTATTTTCCCGTGCCGACGATCAGGCGGGAGCGGAAGGTGTGGCCGGCGATTATCAATGAGTCCGACATGGATCTATTGTAATGAATGCAGCAGGGCACGAGCTATCCTGCGAACAATCGGGCTGGACATACGGACTTAGCGGGGCTAGTCTTTCGGAATGCTCCAACGTTACGCTGAGGCGGAGAGGCAAGATTGGCTTCAGGCTAAGGCGCGAGGCAGAAACCGATTCGTCTGGCGAAGAGGAGTTCTGCCGACCCTTCTGATTTGGTTGGTTGTGGTGCCTGTTGTTGAACTGTTCGGAAATCACACATCTTCATTTTCTCTACGAACGACTTTCTTTATCAGCCTCATCATCCTTCCAATTGCGCTACTGGGTGGCTATTTGGAAGGTAGCTGGAAATGGAAGGACTTCGAGAAGAAATACCCTAAGTAGTTTCCCTCCGGTATTACCGGTGTTGAATCCAGGCTGGATATCCCGACAGACTACGGTACGGTGGCGGCTTCTGCCTGCGCATAGAGTTCGTCGATCTGGCGCCGGTAGCGGTCTTCGACGACGCGGCGGCGAAGCTTCATGGTGGGAGTGAGGATGCCGTTGGCGATGGAAAATTCGTCGGCGACCAGCAACACGCGCTTCAGCTTCTCGAAGCGAGCCAACTTCTGATTAATACCTTCGACGATTTCTTCGTATAGAGCCTGCACCTTGGGATGGGCGATAAGTTCGTCCCGCGAGGCGAACGGAATGTCGTTAAGCTGGGCCCAGTGTTCCAGCGAGGCAAAGTTGGGGGAGACGATGACAGCGGGGAACTTGCGCTTATCGCCAATGATGGCGGCAGTGCCGATGAGCGGATTCAGTTTCAGGGAATTTTCAATCGGCTGGGGCGCGATGAATTTTCCGCCAGAAGTTTTGATCAGGTCTTTCTTGCGATCGGTGACCGACAGATATCCATCGGCGTCGATGTGACCGATATCGCCCGTCTTGAACCAGCCGCCTTTCGAGTTGCCATCCTTGGAGTGAAAATCTTTAGAATGAGAATCGATGAAGGCGTTCTGCGTTTCTTCGGGACGATTCCAATATCCCTTAAAGACCGATGGGCCGCGCACCAGGATCTCTCCGTCTTCGGCGATGCGGACTTCGAGATTCGAAAGCGTCTTGCCTACGGTTCCGATGCGATGGTTGACTGGCGTGTTTACGGCGATCACGGGAGAGGTTTCGGTGAGGCCGTATCCTTCGTGAATGCGGATGCCGACGGCGGCGTACCACTCGGCTAGTTCACGGCCCAGGGGCGCGCCGCCGGAGATGAAAGTCTCAACCCGTCCGCCCATACCTTCGCGGATTTTGGAAAATACCAGTTTATTGGCCACCTTCCAATCACGCGACGTTGGAGTGCCGCCGGCGAGAATCTCCGGCTTGTGAGCGTTGCCCACGGAAAGCGCCCAATCAAAGATGGCGTGTTTCGCGAAGCCTTTCGCCTTGTGCTCCGCCTGCGCATAGATCTTTTCGTAGACTCGCGGCACCGCGACGAAAACGCTCGGGCGGACCTCAAGCAGGGCCGTGGGCAACTGCTCCATGAAGGGACAGTAGGCCAGCGTCACGCCGTGGTAGAGCATGGCAAAATCGACGTGGCGAGCGGTGATATGACACAGCGGAAGAAACGAAATGCTGATCAGGCCGGGATGCATGTCGAAGCCCAGCAAAGAACAACGAATATTGGAAGCGATGTTGCCGTGGGTGAGCATCGCTCCCTTGGAAGCTCCTGTCGTGCCGGACGTGTACACGATCGTGGCCAGGTCATCGGGGGTGATGGCGCGAGCTTGGGCGTCAATCTCTGCGCCGAGGCCAGAAGGCTCTTCGCGAGTCATCTCGTCCATGGTCACGCACTTCGCGCCCGAGGAGACCAGAGTGCCGGCGTTATCAATGTGGTCCATCACCACGATTTTTTCGAGCGAGGTCTGGGGCAAGATCGACAGAACTTTGCGCAATTGCTGATCGGAAGAGAGGAAGATGGCGCGACAGCCGGAATCTTGCAGGACAAATGCCGTTTGCTCCGGAGTCAGGGTGCTGTAGAGCGGAACTGTGACCGCGCCGAGCAGCAGGCTGGCGATGTCGGCGACGGGCCATTCGGGACGGTTCTCGCTCAAGATGGCGACACGATCTCCGCGGCGAATGCCCCATGCCTGCAGAGCGCGGGCAGTGCGGGCGACATTGCAGCCAAATTCCTGGGAGGAGATAGGCAGCCACTCCCCGGCTTGGCGATGCAGCATGATGCGATCGAGATTGCGCTCGACGGCGGCGAAGAAAATGTCGTTCAGGGTAGCAATGCTCATCGGCGGTGCGGCAGGTACGGTATAAGGTCCGCACAGAAATGTACTGTTTTACCGGCGGTTTCCGCAAATGCGAAACGTTGCCAGGAAGGTACTGATTGGCTTCCACATTTACCTGAGAATGGAAGAGGTAGTAAGCTAAATCAACAGAGGGAGGGTAAATGGCACAGAGATTTCGGAAGATTCTAGGGGCAGGATTGCTGGCGGGCACGCTCGCGGGCATGACTGCAACTTCACTGTTTGCGCAAGAGCAAGAGAAAGAGAAGAAGACCGCGCCCGCATCGAGCATGCCGAAGGTGGGCGACATGGCCCCGGACTTCAAATTGCATTATTTCGACGGCAATGACTTGAAAGACGTATCCCTGAGCCAATACCGTGGGAAGAAGAATGTTGTGCTGGCGTTCTTCATTTTCGCCTTTACCGGTGGTTGAACGCAGCAAATGAAAAACTTCCAGCAGAATTTGAAAGCGCTGGAAGCGGCCGACACCCAGGTCCTGGGTGTGAGCATGGATAGTGCCTTCGCCAACAAAGCCTTCGCCGACCAAATTGGAGTTACCTTCCCCCTGCTGAGTGACTGGGGTGGAAAGACGACCCACCAGTACGGAATCTACAAGGACGAATATCAGGCCCCCCGCCGCGTGGACTTCCTGATCGGGAAAGATGGAAAGATCATGGAGGAACAAGTGGACAAGGACGCCATTGATCCTAAGAAGATCGTAGATGCGTGTCAGCGGCCAAAGCTGAAAAACTAACGTTATCACGTAAGTTGGACACAGGATGTCTGTCGTAGAGACGTAGCTTGCTACGTCTCTGCCTGGAACACCTGCACACGTCCTGCTCCGCCGAAGCCTCTCCAAGTACAAACACGTGAAGGACTTCAGTCCTCCGGGAAACTAAACCGTCTCTGTCGTGTTTACACAGGGGGGAAAGATTCGGTAGGCAGCTGCCTTTTCCGTCGAGGCGGAAATTATGAAAACGCGTAAGCAGTGGTGGGCGTGCGTAGTCCTTCTGGCGAGCTTTGCATTCCTGCTGCAGACATCGACCAAGGCCAGGGCGCAAGATGAAGAGCAGGACCAAATACAGAATCAACCAGCGCAAGATCAAGGCGATCAGGATCCTCCTGGCCGTGTCGCCCGGCTCAACTACTCGCAAGGCTCCATATCTTTTCGGCCGGCTGGCGAAAACTATTGGGTGACTGCCGTCCCCAACCGTCCCATGGTGACCGGTGATGACCTCTGGACGGACGAAGATTCGCGTGCCGAGGCTCACATTGGCTCAACGGCGATCCGGATGGGCGCCAAGACCGGAATCACATTCCTCACCATCGATGACCGCACCGTGCAAATCCGGCTGGCGCAAGGGTCTCTGATATTGCGTGTGCAGCATGTGGATGACGAGGACACCTATGAAGTCGATACGCCGAACCTGTCGTTCACGTTGCTGCAGCCGGGCGAATATCGCTTCGACGTAAATGCTGACGGGAACCGGACAGTCGTAACAGTTTGGCGCGGACGCGGGCAAGTTACGGGTGGAGGTTTTTCGCACACCGTGGTGGCGCACCAGTCGGCAACATTCAGTGGAACCGACCATCTGGACTATGACCTCGGGCAAATCCCCGAGGAGGACGACTTCGATCGCTGGGCCTTTGAGCGCGACGAGCGCGAGGATCATGCCGACTCAGCGAACTACGTTTCGCGCGAGATGACCGGCTACGAAGATCTCGACGAGTACGGCGACTGGAGCTACGTGGCGGGCTATGGTCCCTGCTGGCGGCCAAGAGCGGTGGTCGTGGGATGGGCTCCGTACCGCTTCGGCCATTGGATTTGGGTGGGACCGTGGGGCTGGACTTGGGTGGAAGATGAGCCTTGGGGCTTTGCTCCGTTCCACTATGGACGGTGGGCCTTCGTGGGCAGTGGATGGTTCTGGGTGCCGGGTCCGGTAGTGATACGGCCGGTCTGGGCCCCGGCGTTCGTTGCCTTCGTGGGCGGTGGTGGGGGCTTTCACTTCGCAGCCGGCGTTGGTGTGGGATGGTTTCCACTGGCTCCTGGAGAAGTGTTCGTCCCCGGCTATCGTGTGAGCCGCAGCTACGTGAACAATGTGAACATCACCAATACGACGGTGAACGTCGTCAAGGTCACGAATGTGTACAACACGGTCGTGATCAACAACAACACGAATATCAATCGCATCGCTTATGTGAACCAGCACGTGAACAATGCCGTTACCGTGGTCCCGCATGAGGTGTTCGTGAATGCACGACCGGTGGCGCAGAACGTCATGCGAGTTGAGCCGAGAGAAATCGCAGCCGCTCCGGTTACGCACGTAGTGCCGGTCGAGCCGGTGCGCCAGAGCGTGCTCGGCGCGGGACGCCCTGCACCAGTAAAGCCTCCGGCGACCGTAATCAATCGGCAGGTAGTGGCGCAGAGAACTCCGCCGGCACCGCCGCGATCGCTTGAGCAGAGACAGGCTCAGACGGGCGGACGTTTGAACCAGCAACCACTGGTCAGGCCGGAGCCGGTCCGGCCAGAATCGCAGCCGACGCGCGCCGCGCAGGGGAATCAGTCTGGTCGACCGCAAGGGCAGCAGGAAGCCTTCCGACCTTTCACGCCGCCCAGCGACGGAAACACTTCGACCCAGCCGAAGCGGCCGGTAATCGAGATGCAAGGAACGCCGCCGGCGGAAGAACGGAATTCGCAGCCGCAGCAAGAGAACCGAAATGCCCAGCCCGAGAACGGGAACTCGCAGACGTTTCATCCGCCGCAGCGGGAAGAAGTAAGATCTGAGCCGCAGGAGACGCATCCTCTGGTGCGTCCGGCACCCCCGGTGCAGGAACGGAATCCGCAGCAGGAGCGGGACGAGGAGCAGAAGTTCCACAACTGGCAGCAACAGCGTCCGGCTCCCGCGCCTCAACCACCAGCGCAGAGGCAGCAGAATTCACGGCCGCCTGAGCAGAGACAGGAGAAGCCGTCGAAGTCGAGGTAGTGTCCTGAATTCATCAACCACAAAGGACACGAAGTCACACGAAGGTATGAATTCCCTGAAGATTTCCTTTGTGCCCTTCGTGGTTAATCAGGTCCCTACTGAAGCCCAAGGGCTATTGACCCGAACGAACCAACTGTGACAGCGCCGGGAGTGGGAATCGCCCCCGCTTCCGGCGTAGTCTTTTATGAATGCACGCGATGAACGAAGGGAAGCGTCCCGCAATTAACTGGATGGATGTGTTATGGCTCGTGTTTCTCGCGGGACTGGCCATCCTGCCCCCGGTGCGGGAGTTTCACAAACAACTCATCCTTCTCGCCTTTGGCCTGATTCAACTAACCGAAGGATGGTTTCTTTCGCGGGTGCCGGAAAGAGGTGCGGCCTACGTTGTTCTAGCCAAGATTGCCTTGGCTACGCTGCTGATTGATCACACTGGCGAGCTGAGCATCAACAGCAGCTACTACCCGATCTACTATCTGCCCATTGTTACCGCGGCTGAATACTTCGAGCCATGGGCCACGTTGTTATGGACGGGACTGGCTTCCGCCGCGTACTGTTCGTATCTTTATCCGGCGCTGGAGGAATATGAAATCACCAGCGAGAGCTACGGACTGCTGGCCATCCGCATTCTGTTTTTCTTTCTGGCCGCCATGGTGGTGAACCGCTTTGTGGTCGAGAACCGGCGCCAGACCAAGCGCTATCAGGCGCTCGCGGAAACGCTGGCCGAGACCAACCTGCGCCTCGAACAGGCACAGGCGGAGGCGCGCCGGTCGGAGCGCCTGGCAGCACTGGGACAGCTTTCCGCCGGACTGGCGCATGAGATTCGTAATCCGCTGGGGGTCATCAAGGGATCGGCGGAAATGCTCACCCACAAATTAGGAGATTCGAATCCGCTGGCCACCGAATTGGCAGGTTACATTTCGAGTGAGACGAATCGTCTGAGCGCCCTGGTGTCGCGGTTTCTGGATTTTGCGCGTCCGCTACACGCGGATACGGAAGTGCAGGAGATCACGCCGGTGGTGGATCGCGCGCTGCTTGACGTGGCGAAGGTTTGGAAGGGCGGAAAGACTCAGGTGACGAAGGAGTATAAGAGTGGCCTTCCATTGATTCCGCTGGATGAGAGTTTGAGCGAGCAGGCATTCGTCAACATCATTCAGAACGCCTATGACGCGATGGGGGAGGAGGGCGGGGCGCTGCGGGTGAAGGTGGCAGCGGCGAGAGTGAACGGGCGGGACGGAGTCGAAGTGCGGATTGAAGATACGGGGCCGGGGATTCCCGCGGAATTGCGAGAGCAGATATTCAATCCTTTTGTGACCACGAAGAAGACGGGCGTGGGGCTTGGGCTGTCGATTGTTTCGAAAATTATGGATGGACACCATGGCTCCATTCGTGTCGAAGGCCATGGAGGTACGGGAGCGTGCTTTGTGATGTTCTTCCCCGCGGCCGCGCGGGCCGCAACTGAAAAGGAATCGGCGCGGGTGACGATTTCATGAGAACACGAATGTGGATACGAAGCCAAGGCTCCGCCAGCAGAAGGGAAGGTAACCGATAGGCAATGCTACAACCTTGGCCGTCGAAAGGAAGCGATCTCCATGATGACGAGAAGCAGTATCGTGATTGCGGGCGCAGGCGCACTGCTTGCCGCTGCATCGGTGGTCATCTACGCGGGTATAATCTCGCCTCGTAGGAACCTGGACCGGTGCCTGCGAGAGCTCGCCGCAGTAGAGGTCGGAAAAACCACATGGGATGTTTGGCACCAACGAGTTGACCTAAACAGCCGTGAAGGATCCGGTTTTGCATGTCAACAGCAAGATTGCAGCTTCGCTTTCATAAACAGCCTTCTGTCCAAGCTGCGGCTAGCTCCGCGAACCATAATCGCGGCCCAGTTGCAGTTCAAGGGAGGGATTGCCTCGGAAATTTACGTCTGGGTGGAAGTAAATGACGCGCCAGATGCTGCGGGAGTAATGTACGCTGGAACAGGAGCAACCATCCATCAGACCGTCAAAGTCCAAGATTGCAATCAACACTACTCGTCATACGCACAACAGCGTGGCCAGCACTTGTGGGGAATTGTCACAATGGATTCGTGCGTCTCGGCCGAGGATCACGCGAAAGCATTCATCGTGAATTGCTCCTGTCTGACGAAACTGGGTGGTTGCAAGACGCCCGATGCGATTCTGCCGCAAGTTTTCGGCAAGTCTTGACGCCGCTGCGGGAGAGGCCGTTCCGCTCAGCTTTCTAAACTGAGGAAATAACCACGTTATGCCGGCCATTCTGATTGTCGAGGATGAAGCGAAGATGCGCCGCCTGCTCGAGTTGAATCTCGGGGAGGATGGATTCACTACGTTCTCTGCCGGCGACGCCGAATCCGGGCTGAAGCTGTTGCGCGAAAATTCCATCGATCTCGTGGTGACTGACCTGAAACTCCCCGGCATGAATGGTCTGGAGTTTCTGCAGGCTATCAAGCACCAGAATGCAGCACTGCCCGTGGTGGTGATGACGGCGTTTGGAAGCGTGGAAACGGCGGTCGAGGCCATGAAGGCGGGGGCCAGCGACTACGTGCTGAAACCATTTTCCCTGGCCGAGATGCGGATGGTCATCCACAAGGAGTTGGATGTCCACAATCTTCGGGAGGAGAACCGGTCGCTGCGTGAGGCACTGGGCAAACGCTACGCGCATCCCAATATTGTGGCGCAGAGTCCGAAGATGCAGGAGGTGCTGGCGACCGTGGAGCGCGTTGCGCCTACGAATTCAACCGTGTTGCTGGGTGGTGAGACCGGCGTCGGCAAGGATCTGATCGCGCGAGCCATTCATCAGAAGTCACGGCGCGCCTCCGGACCGTTCATCAAGATCAACAGCACGGCGATTCCTGAGAGTCTTTTGGAAAGTGAACTCTTCGGTTACGAAAAAGGGGCATTCACGGGAGCGGCTGCCAGCAAGCCGGGCAAGTTTGAACTGGCCGACAAGGGGACCCTGTTTCTCGACGAAATAGGCGACGTTCCGCCTGCCATCCAGGTGAAGTTGCTGCGTGTTTTGCAGGAGCGCGAGTTCGAGCGGTTGGGCGGCACGCGTACGGTGAAAGTGGATGTCCGGCTGGTCGCCGCCACGAACCGCGATCTGCGGGCTGCGCTTGAAGAGGGCACTTTCCGCGAAGATCTGTACTACCGGTTGAACGTTGTGCCGATCGACATTGCGCCTTTGCGCGAGCGGAAAGAAGATATTCCCGGCCTGGTGCATCTGTTCATTTCACGGTTCTCGGCGGAGTCGGACAAGTCGGTCGAAGGCATCACTCCTGACGCGATGCGGATTCTGGTGAACTATCACTGGCCGGGAAATGTCCGGGAATTGCAGAACATCCTGGAGCGGGCCTGCGCGCTGGCGAAGGGAACAATTCTGGAGGCCTCGGATATACATCTCGATGTGCGTCCGGCGAGAGGAGTGGAATCGGCAAACCACTTTCTTCCCGAGGGTATGACGCTGGAGCAGTGGGAGGACGAGATGATTCAAGAGGCGCTGAGGCGCGCAGACGGCAACAAGAGCCAGGCGGCGCGTCTGTTGGGGTTATCGCGGAACGCACTGCGGTATCGGCTGTCGAAGATTGGAATTGCGGATGAAGGGGAGAAAGAAGCGTAGCCATACGTAGGCTCGGCATCATCGACTCAGTGGCCGTTCTGCCGCGTCTCGGCTTCGGTGGGGAGAATAAAGTAAAAGCTTGCCCCGCGCGGGGAGTTGTCGGCAGCCCACAAGCGGCCACCATACGATTCAACGATGGAGCGGCTGATCCGAAGTCCCATGCCGGTGCCGTGAGGTTTGGTG
>WNFI01703544.1_pt1 | contig 17231 bp, 21 predicted proteins | sample 5400471 | NCBI WGS metagenome assembly WNFI01 (sample SAMN13153348, study PRJNA577476) | soil metagenome | isolation source: 100 cm saprolite on Douglas fir-dominated hillslope | place: USA:California | collected 2013-09-17 | reverse complement strand
TGCATCTGGCTGGCCTCGTGCAGGTAGGCCTGCTGCGAGGCGGCGAGCGGCAGTCCGGTGGTGAGCGCTCCGATCATCGGCCTCCTCGGCGGTCGCCCCGCGCGACCGGGCGGCCTAGGGAATCCGGGCCTCGATGCTAACCGAGCGCTGGGACGCGGCCCGAAACTCGCGCACATAGCGGGTTTTTCGGGGGAAGAAACGTCCGCAAGGTGCGTCTTTGGGTGTAAGCCTGCACGAAGAGATCAGCCGCCGGGGGTGGCGCTCGCATCTCTCGGTGGGAAGTACCCGGATCAGGGAGGACGATGATGCGTTCGATCGGCAGGCCACTGTCGACGCTCCTCGACTTCGCCGCGGCCGCCGCCTCGCCCGGCACTTGGCGGCCGCAGCGGCCAAGGGACTTCGGCTGCACCGAAGCCGTCGTCCGTGGCCCCTCGCCGGCTGCCTCACTCTGCCGGGCGCTCGACCCACGGAATGAAGGACACATCACGATCTGAAGGAGAAGACATGCGCAGCCCAATGCAGCCTTCCGCCAGCTCAGACGTCGACAGCTCGATTGTGGCGCCGGCACAGAGCGGAGACGGTGGCGGTGTCAGCCGCCGCGCGTTCCTGGCGACGGGAGTCGCCGCGGGAGTGGGAGCAGGCCTCGGGAGCCTGGGCGGCGCGGCGACCGCGTTCGCCGACAAGCCCACCGGTCACAAGCTGTCGAAGGGCGACGCCGCGATCCTGAGGTTCCTCGCGGCCGCGGAGATCCTCGAGACCGATCTATGGCAGCAGTACAACGAGCTGGGAGGCATCCAGGACAGCGAGGTCCCGGGAGGCAGCGGCAGCGGAGCCTATATCGCCGCGCTGAAGGAACTCGATTCAGACATGGACCAGTACATCCACGACAACACCGAGGACGAGCTCACCCACTTCACGTTCATCAACGCCTATCTGGAATCGAGGGACGCAGAACCGGTCAACCTCAATCCGTTCCGCACGCTGCCGGGCAGCCAAGCGACCGGTGCCCAGAAAACGGTCAAACGGCTCACCAACCTGATGGAACTGACGGTCGACACGTCGTGGTGGACCCGCTATCGCAGCAGCACCAAGAACCCCGACTTCGGCGACAGTTTCAATCAGGCGATCCCGACCCTGGCCGTAGGCAGTCACCCGGCGATCCCGCGCACCGACGCGGACCTGACGCCGAAAACGCATATCCAGGCGATCGCCAACACCGCCGGCTTCCACTTCGGAACGATCGAGCAGGGCGGCACGAGCCTTTACCCGTCGCTGGCTCAGCGCGTCAGCGATCCCGAGGTCCTGCGGGTCCTACTGAGCATCGGGCCGACCGAGGCAATGCACTTCCAGACCTGGAGCGACAAGGCCGGCAACGCACCGCCGCTGACCGATGGGAGCTTGACGTTCCCGGACCTGAACGAACCACCGCTGGGCGGCGAAGAATTCCAAACCAATCTGATCATGCCCGAGCCCACGATCTTTTTGCGGCGGGGACTGCCTATCTGCTCGATCGTGCGCCCGACGAACACCCAGGGAGTGGCGACGGGCGCAGCGCAGTTCCTGACCGCGATGGGCCTCTTCAAAGGTCAGTCGCAGGGATTCTTCAACGCACTCAAACAGCTGGCTGCCGAAGCGGACGCCGCGAAGCCGCACCCGTAGGCCGCACTCCCGACGGCTTCCGCATCTCGGCGATATGGCCGCCGACGATGTGGAAGCCGAAGGGTGCTGTCAGGGAATCCGGGCTTCGACGCTGACCGAGCGCCGGGGCGCCGCGCCGCGTGCCCGGAACAGGAACAGGGCGAGGGCGCAGCCGAGCGCGGCGAGGATGAAGGGAGTCGAGTCCCCGACCGCGCCTGCGATCGCTCCGGCGGCCGCCGGGCCCGCCATCGCGCCGACCGCCCAGGCGGCGTTCATCAGCCCGAAGGCCATGCCCTGAGCGAGCCCGGCTCGCTCGGCGCCCTGCGAGACGAGTGAAAAGGAGGGAGTGAACAGCGCGCCGTAGGACATGCCCGCGAGCACCACGAGCGGCACGTAGATCGCCGGCGAGGCGTCGGTGGCGAGCGCGAGCGAGACGGGAATCGCGGCGAGCAGGGCCAGCCGCGCCGGCGTCAACGCTCCGCGAGCGTCGCTGAGGCGTCCCACCAGTGGCGACTCAGACGCCTCGAAGGCCGCACCCAACAGCCATACGCCGCCGATCGCGGCAGTGCCCCAGCCCGCGGCGGCAAGGTGCAGCGGGGCTAGAACGGCGAGCACCCCGAACAGCGAGGAGCCGATCGCCAGCAGCACGAGGCCGTCGACGAAACGGCGCTCACGCAAGCCGCTGCGCAGCGTCACGTTGACCGGTTCGAGCTCCGACTCGACGTCGATCTGGGCGGTCAGGACGCCCAGCACGACGGACAGGCCGGCGACGGTGCTGAACACGACTGAGCGGCCCAGTGAGCCCGAGATCACGCCGATCACGGGTCCGAGCAGCTCGCCGAGGACCGCAGCGCCCATCGCCCGGCCGATCATCTCGCCGCGCCGCTCGGCCGGCGCGCAGCGGGTCAGCCAGGAGAACGCCCCTGCCCAGGTGAAGGCGCTGCCCGCGCCCTGCACGACGCGTGCGGCGAGCAGCATGTCGAAGCTGTTCGCGAACGCGAACGCGACGCCCGAGGCGCCCATCAGCGTGAGGCCGATGAGCACCGCGCGCCGCGGACCCAGGCGCGCTGCCGCGCGGCCGCCGGGGAGACCGCCGAGCAGCGCGCCGGCGGCGTAGCTCGCGAGCAGCAGGCCGGCGCCGAACTTGGAGAGGTGCAGGGTGTGCGCGAAGTGCGGCAGCAGCGGCGTCAGCGCTGCGTAGAGCATCGTGTCCACCAGGACGAGCACCGAGACGAGGAGCAGCAGGCGACGCATTGGCTCAGGCTAGCGACGGAGCTCGGGAGCAGGCCGGGAGCGGAATCAGGCCTGCGCGATCCGCAGGGGCAGCGCGTAGAAGATCGCCAGCGCGGCGCTGATCGCGAGGGTGATGTAGGGCGAGACGAAGGCCAGCGGCGTGGCGATGAGGTAGGGGAGCAGACCCGCGCGGTTACGGCTGTTGATGCTCGCGCGCTCCCGGTCGTCGACGCTCTGGAGGAGCAGGTCGTGCTTGCCGAACAGGATGTGGCGCTGCAGGACGTAAAACGAGATCGCCATCGTCAGGAGGCTGCCGCCATACACGGCTGCGGCGAGGCTCGAGCCGGCGTCGGCGCGGAGGTAGTCGGCCATCAGCGCCGTGGACCAGGGAAGGATGCCGATGAACAACAACAGCAGCAGGTTCAGGAACAGCACCTCGTGGCTCACAGCCCTGAGGCGGGAGATCATCAGATGGTGGTTGATCCAGATGATCCCGATCGTCAGGAACGAGGTCGCGTAGGCGGCGTAGCTGGGCCACTGCTCGAGGAGCTTGTGACCGAGTGACCCCGGATGGCCCGCCGGAGGCACGTCGATGTTGAGTACGAGCAGGGTGATCGCAATTGCGATCACGCCGTCCGAGAAGGACTCGAGGCGGGTCTTGCTCATCGGCCGGGAGCGTAAGCATCGGACCGGTCGATCGCCCGGACCGGCAGCCGAAGGGATCGGCGCCCGAACGGACAGGTCCCCGAAAGTCTCGGGCCTTCGCCGTCGTCGCCCGACGCGGGGCCCTGCACGATCTTCAGGCCGGGCTCCGCAAGCAGCTTGAAGAAGCAAGCCGACTGCAGAAGAAAGCCGCGTGAAGAAGAAAGCCGCGTGAAACAGAAAAGCCGCCTGAAACAGAAAAGCTCCGGCCCCGCGTGCGCGGGGCCGGAGCCTCTCAGTTCAATCGTGCGGGTGAGGCTAGGAGACCGACAGGGTTCCCGTGAAGGTGCCCTTGTTGACCTTCTTGGCCTTCTTCTTGCCTTCCGGCACGACGCCGCAAGTCGCGCCACCGGTGTAGGCCTGCGTGATCGAGCCACCGACGGTGTCTTCGAAGAACGGGCCTTCAGAGGTGATCGTTCCGCTCAGCGGGGAGGATCCTTCGCGGACTTCCGTGCTGAACGTGCCCTGCGGGTTGCCGCCGCCTTTCGGCTTCAGCTTCAGGATGATCTTGTTTTCTTCGGCAGCGGCGCCGACGCCGCCTGAGGCGAGGGTCGCGCAGCTGATCGGTTCAGCCGTCTTGAAGTGAGCGAGGAACTTGCCTTCGGTCGCTTCGCTTTCAACGCTGACGCATTCCGAGAGCGAGCCCTTGACGGTCACGTTCTGGACGGTCGGGGTGGTCGTCAGGCCAGGTGACAGCTTGATGGACCCTGCGGTGTTGCAGGACGTGCTGTCGGCGCTCGCCGAGGCCGTGCCCACGAGCGCGAACGCGCCCATCAGAGCGGCAACGGCGGCCATCCTCATCATTCGCATGTCTTCTCTCCGTTCGTTTCCGCTGGCGCGGACTGTTGACAAGGTCTCCCTATCTCTCTCTGCGCAGGCGCCCCCTCGTCAATCAACCCTCGATCGCGCCCGGCACCTAATAGAACGCTCGAGGCGCGAGAAGGTTGTTGGGGGGCGTCGCGAGTTTCGTGGGCGAAATCGCGTCTACAGTGCGCCTCGTCGGGGACTATGAGCGAACCCTCATGGACCGTCGACGGCTGTCAACGAACTCGTGGAGCCGGTTCGTGTGCTGTACGTGACACGCCGCTCACCGCGGCGATCGAGGAGCGGTGGGCGTCTGGCGAGCCCGGCGGGCGGCCCCGTCGCGTCCTCTGGACCTTCGATTGGGACGCCGGCCCTACGCGGGAGAACGTATACGACATCGAGCACAACGACGATGCCGCGAACTACACGGCCGACGCTCGACGACGCACTGACGTGATGGTGGCGAAGCTCGTCGGCTGACCGGTGCCGCACCTCTAGGCGAGACGAGGAAAGCCGAGGCCGCCGCGGGTGTCGGGCCCTGGGAGGCCTTGGACAGCGAGTCTCTACCGGATACTCACGACAACGTCCGCTCGAACGGTGTTGCCAGCGGTGATCGTGACTGACCGGGGTAGAGATTCGATCGGCTTTTCGTTGCTTCGAGCGTTCGCGAAGGTGCCGGCCACCGAGTAGGTGCCGGGGGGAAGCGGGAACGTCGCGAAGTGCCCTTCCGCGACGGCCTGTGTCGAGACGACGGCGCCCGCGCCGTTGCGGACGGTGATGCCGCCTGCCATCGGTGTGCCGTGGATCTTCGAGCAGTCTGGTGCCGAGACCCTCGCTAGTGGGCCGCCGGCAAGGAACAGGCCGGAGACGAGCTCAGTCGGGCCGGGTGTGATCGTTGGCTCTGAGATCCCAGGGCCGGGCGCGCCCATGGCGCGGCATACAGGGTTGACCCATGCTGTGATCCTCGCGCCCTTGGTCTGGGTGCGCGCGATCGTCTGGAGGCCCGCAGTCGTGACCTTCGAGCCGCGGAGGCTGAGAACGCAGCCCGCGCGCTCGGCGCGATGCTTCGCCTTCGCGACCGTCAGGCCCTTCAGGTGGAGCGAGTTGCAGCGAGGGCTCGCAGCCCCTGCGGTCGCGCCGAACCCGAGCGCTGACACAGCCGCGATCGCGACGAGCGCTGCGAGGTAACGGGCGCGACGTCTCATTGGAGCGCGCGAAAGCCCCCTTCCGGTCATGCCGCTGAACATACACCCACGGCTCGGGATAATTCAAGTGGACGGAACGATCCCGCAATGTCCTGCATAGGCAACTGGCGACCGCGTGTTGGCGGAGTGGGCCGCAGAAACAAGCGCGCCCGGCAAGATTCGAACTTGCGACCTCTCGCTCCGGAGGCGCGTCCGCCAGGACGCCGGAACGTCCGAAAACGCCGCCTTTGCAGGCCATTTTGGGTTGCTCAGCGGTTCGGTGATGTACCCGAAACGGACCCCAAACACCTTCTTATTGGCAGTAATTGGCAGTGGAATTCGAGGCCGATGCATCCGGTGGGGGTGCTTCTTGGGCGAAACGAGCCCGTGTTTAAGCGCGACGCCCGATGCGCGGGCTTGCTGTACGGCGGCCAGCCGCTGGTTTGGCTCGAACGTGAGCGGATGCTCCGACGCGCCGGAGGAGGAGCAACCATGCGCACGTGGCATCAGTACAGATGGCAAGCGGACCTCACTGGCGTTACCGTCTTGGAGCCGCCCAGCACATGCGGATCCCGAAATGCACTCCGCGATCGCTCGCTCGGCCTGCACCCCTGCGAGCTGCCTTAGTTCCTAGAGGACTACTCTTTCGCGTATGCAGGACAGCACCGCAACGAAGTTGATCGCAGAGTGGGAACGTTCGGCAACCTCGGATAGCGACGCCCGGGGTCTGTTCGTAAGCGCGAGAGACGAGGCGCCTCAGGCTCTCGCCGACCTCGTCGTAGACGGAGTTGACGGCCTTGCTGTGGCTCCGCTTGCGCTCGTTCTCGTCGCTGACGACGCATCCTTCAGATGACGATCGAAGGGTGGCAGCCTGAGCCAATACTGACGCTCGAGCTCTGGCCGGCGAAGTTCCCTTCGGTCGGAGCAAGGATGGTCGAGCGGGTCGAGCTGCCGGGGCAACCTGGCAGCCCCCGTTCGCTAATCTGGACGTTCTCATCAGGCGATGCCCGGCCGATATCGGTCACGCACCGGCAGGTCAGTACGCCGTTCCCAGATGAGCGGAAGCGCGCCGCCTTTGCGCTCCTGCTCGCTGCTCGTGCCGGCTGGCCGCTCCCCCCAAATGAGCCCCCAACCCGTGAGTGACTGGTTCTGGACGTGGGGCGGATGCTCGTTTGGGTGGATCGACGGGGACGCGCTCTTCACGCACGACGGGCGCCATGTCGGCTACGTCGAGCCGGCCGACGAGGAGGTCCTCATATTCGCGATCGCCGATGGCAGATACCTTGGCGAGATCCGGGACGGGGACCGTCTCATCACCAAGGAATCCCGCCTTGACCGTTCGCGGCGCCCTCGGCGTGAACGCCGACAGCGTCGGGCTCGTGTGCGGCGGGACCGAACTGCAAGGGCAATGCGCGCGGGACACCGGGACTTCCCGGAGCCAGAAACAGTCTGAAGGACGGGGCGTCCTCGGTTATGACCTCGCTCACGTCCTCGTGCTGTCTTCCAGCGGGTCTACTGTTCCAGCGGCGATGTGTCCGAGACCGAGACCACCAACGACGCCCGACCCTCTTGCCTTGACCGGCTGAGCGCACGGGAGGAGGAGGCCGTGACGTGGACGCGCAAGAACGCGCCGACGCTATCTTCGCGGCGAACACCTCGGGAACCACCCTCGAGCAGGCGATGACCGCGGAGCTGATCCGCTACCACGAACCGCTGAACACGGCTAACGAAGGGAAGAGTGAGGCCCACCTCGTCGTCTTCGAATCTCGCCGCGAAGCGATCTTTAAGCCCTTCAACGGGCAGGACCTCACCGCCTGCACGTATTACAGCCAAGATCCCATCGACGCGGTCATGCACGAGGCGGCCGCTTGGAGGCTTGCCGCGAGGATGGGTGCCCCTTGGGACCAACTCGTCCCGACCGCGTGTTTGCGGCACGTCCCTGCTCTCGGCAGCGGCGCGTTGATCAACCGCAGGAACGGGGGGCCGGACCCTCAGGTGTTCGCAGACGCGGCGGCACAAGCCGACGCCGCCGGCTTCTGGGACATCCTGATCGGCCAGCAGGACCGCCACGCCACCAACTATCGGTATCACGCGGAATCACGGAGACTCGCGCTCATCGACCACGCGTTCTCGTTCGCTACGCCCGGCTGCACCCTCCATGCGTCCATGTTCGCGGCCCGGCGCCGCGCGGAAAACCGCACGACGCTCAATACCGGCGAGACGGACGCGATTGATGCGCTTCTCGCCTCCGGCGATCTCCACGGGCTTCGCGAATTCGTTATCAGCGACCGCGCGGATGCGATCGAGCGGCGCGCGCGGCGTATGCAGGAAACGAAACTTCTTCTTCTCCCAGGCAATTTTTAGGCGAGCCGGCGCGCTATTCCGACGTTTCGCGTGCGATACTGAAGGGCACACAACTAAGGAGAAATGCGGATCTGGTCGAAAGGATCCGCAGGAGTCAAGCGGAGAAGGAGCAGCCAGATGGTGCTCGTCGAAATTTTTAGCCCGGTGTACGACGAGGAGGCTGGCAGCACGCGACACGTTTGGCGCGCGAACATCAAGGCCGACGAGAACGAGTTGAGCATCGCTGGCGATGCCCTGGTCGTCGCGGCCGGGGACTTGCCTGTCGTTGACGTTCTGACTGGCGAGACGATCACGGCGGCGGATGACCCTGAACTGTGGGCGCGCAATCTCCCGTACGCCTTCCGCGCGGGCGACATCGTCGCCGCTACCTTGCACGACGATGCGCCGGCTGACGAGACACCACGCTCGGACGACACGACACCACGCGAAACGCCGAGCATCCCTGTTCGGTCCCCCGCGCAGCGGCTCGCCGCAGGCACCTGCTGAATCTGCGCGGGCAGTTGCTGCCCTATTCCTCCCCCGTCCGCTTGTTGGCGTAGCCTGACGCCGTCCTCCGCATGGTTTCCGGTCCTGCGGGCTGACATATCGCCGGCGTAACGCCGCCCCAAGTGGGCGGCGTTCGTCGTTCTGCCGGGAGAGTCCCGCGCGAGTGATCGCGAGGGCGGACCCCGGCTGCACCTCGATGCGTGCGTGACGCGGGGCTTTAATCGAGGAACGCCGGAATAGGTGCTCGCGCGGAGTCACCCACGCACGGGACGGGGCACGGGCGTGCGGTCACGCATTAGGCTGCGGCGTCGCGATCCGAAGCGCGCCCAACGGGCAGAAGCTGGCGGTGCGCGGCTCCTGTCGTTCCCTGGCTCGCGCGATCCCGGCGACGAACGGCGGGCCGTTTCGATGGCTCCGCCCTCTCGATTGCGTAGCGAGCGCTCGACCCCACCCGAGTGTCCAAGGAGCCCGCGTTGAGGTCGAAGCGCCACGTTCCCCCGACTTTTCGGCCGCCGAGCTCCTTGGCATGCCGGTAGACCGTCTTGAGGTCGACCCCCAGGAGCTCGGCGGCCTGCCGCGCGGTCAGCAGCTGCGCACGCTCGTCTGGAGCGCCGCCTCTTGGCGCCTGCTGAACGCGAGACGCAATCAGATCAGCCAAGACTTCCAGCTGATCTCGCTCCAAACTCGCACGTGGCCAGCTCCGAGTCGAGTAGCTGACCTCCACGTGCCCGATAGGCGGTACGGGGTCGTACGGCAGGTGCGTCCGGGCGCTTTCCACAGGGTTCATGACCCCGAAGCGGGATTGGTGGCCGCCGTTTCGCGGTCCCTCTAGCTCATGCCGCAGCGCTTGAACGGACGGCGTCGGATTCCATCGCACGCACGCCGTACGCTCGATCGCTCGCAACTGAATAAGCGGCCCCCGCGCAGCGCTAACTGCCGGGGGCCTGGCACGGAAAGGCGTACTTCCCATGCATGAGCAGCGTATGGCAGCTGATCCTTCGCGCGCGGGGCGCACGGACGAGGAGCTGGACAGTCTCGTTCTCGGTCTCCTTCTCGAGGGGGCGTCGTGGCTATGGAGTGTCGATGAGATTGGCCGTGAGCTCGACGATCGAGTCGAGGTCCAGGACGCGGTCGCGCGGTTGGCCACGGCCGGTCTTCTGCATCGGCTCGGCGAGTTCGTATTCGCATCGCGGTCGGCGCGACGCGCTGGCGAGCTGCACGCGGGCACGGTTTGAGCGTGCCTGGCGTGCACGGAGAACGCGGCCAACATCGGCACGGATCGAGGTGGCAACGACGCGGCTGATCGCCGCTGGCGTGGTCGTGCAAGACGGCGGGCGGATCGTTCAGACGGCGGCGCTTGAGCGGCTCGACCTGCTCGACCTGATCTGCATCTAGAGAGAAACACCATGGCGGCTGTGGCGGGACGGTCGTGACTTTGGCCAGGGTCGAGGAGGCCCGAGAAAGTGGTCTTTCTGCTGAGCCACGTCCTTTGGCGCCGGCTGATGGCGTCTAATCGCAGCGCCAGCTAGAACGGGATGCCGGGACTGTTGGCGGCTACGTGGTCGTCGCCGCTGAGCGCAAGCATGCGGCGGGCCCGATCTAGCACGTGGTCGTACGTGAGAATCGACAAGCTGTGCTGGCTCGCGTTGAGGATCCGGTACGCCTCCGTCTGCTCCGCAGTCCAGTCACGCGAGCGCCCGTAGACCAAGGTGCAGCGCGGCTTGACCGCCTTGACGCCTTGCATCCGTTCAAGCGTCTTGACACTGTTGGCCTCCCGCTCAACCTCGAAGATGTAGCGCTGGGCCTGCGTGATGGCCTTGGTGAGATCCGAGTGCGGAACATGGTGCCCATGATCCAGGGCATCCGCCCAAAATCGCATCGTGCCACCCGGTCGCTTGATCTCGATCAGGTCGAGGAAACCGTCGTACGCCTGAACGAGGAAGTCCGCTATGTGGTCAACGTCGATCTCGCGCTCAAGCATCTGGACGAACTCGCTGCCCAGAATCCAGTCGTGTTCTTCAAAGAAGCGCTGCCAGTTTGACTCCACGAGATCTCGCTCAAGCATCTCCTCGAGCTCGCACACGGCGTTTGCCCTTCGCCGGTAGTCAAGCGCGTGCAAGAGGTCTTCGGGCAGGAGATCGTTGCTGAGCAGGACGTCTACAAGCTGTTCGCGATCCGGGTGAGCGAAGAGAGTGCGTGCTTGCTCAGCCTGCTCCTCCGACAGCCCATCGCCTAGGACCAAGTACTTGCGGGCTCCCGATCGCAGCGGCTCATGGTGTTCAGCGAGAAAGTCTGAAAGCGCCCGGAACTCCTCGTCGTCGAGCGTTAGCTCCGACTTCGGCGCGCCGACATCGACCTCTTCCCCGGTCTCCGTCCGGCGGTATCGGCCAAGCTTCAGGCTGATCTGGTCGCCCGCGGTCCTGTGAGGGATCTTCCAAAACACGGCCCGAGTCGTCACGGTGCTCTTGAGCTTCAGAACCTTGGCGATGTAATCGATTCCGGCCTTGGTCCGCCGTACTTCCTCCATGGCATGGATTCTGACAGCTGGGAGATCGCGAGATGGCGCAAGATCTCTGGTAGTCCCGATTAAGGTGTGGTTGGTTGTTGGAGAGGGCGGGGGAGGGCCCGGAGCGCGGGGATTGGCTCTGGGAACAGGATTTCGGCGGGGCCGGCGCGGCGCGCGCAGAGGACGCCGCGAGGCGATTTCGGGCGGGACCGCCCACGAAACCCCCCACGCCCGAGGGCTGGGCGGTCCGGTTTCTCAGTAGGTTCGGGGGCGCAGCATGGCGGCGACGTCAGATGACCAGCCGTCAGTGCTGCCAACCCCTTTCGAGGCTGTCTCCTAGGAGCAGCGCGTTTTGGGTATCGAGCCGCAGATCCAGCCGCGGCGTGCGAGCCGCACAGCGTTCGTTGCGCTTGATTTGAGCGATCCGTTGGTCGCGTGGCTCGCGTACCGCGCCGAGGTTGTCTCGGCTGGTCATGTTAACCCGCGGTCGTTGAGCTTCTGGCTAACACGCGCGCTCCGGGACCGCGTCGAGGGACGGCGGAAGGCGGCGTTTGACGACGAGGTCGCGCTTGATCAGCGTCGCGCCCGCCTTCACCCGTCGGCGGTCTCCCGCCTCCGCGGCTTCTACGTGTTCGAGGAGCAGGCCACAGCCCGCGCGGCAGTTGCGGAGTGGGGATTCAAGGGGACGCATTCCCTCGTCGAGGTCGCGATGCTAGATGGCTGCAAGTTCAGTCGCCACGACGCGCAATGGATCACTCTCCGGCTCGGAGACAAGGGCTCGCAACAGTGGATGGCGCATTACCTCGCAGGGGAGCCGTGTCCCGCGACGCCACCAATGTGGGAGCTCGTGGTCGAAGGGCGAGCGATCATATTCGGGACTGACGCGCGCGAACGGGCACACGACACCGTGAAGCGCTGCTGGCCGCGGTCTCTGCCTCTACTGGAGTTGGCCCGAGTTGCTGTCGAGCTTGATTCGGACCTGGGTCTAATCGTCCCAGTCCTGTCGGGCCCCGTGGATCACCTAAGCGTTCGGTACGAGATGAGCAGCGCCGACATGGCCGACGACCAGTTCCTCAACCGGTTCGCGAAATTTCGGGGCCCCAAGAACACCGCTGATCTCCACGGCGGCTCGGATCTCATCCTGCCTGACCTAACTGGTCGAGGCTTCTCTTTGCCGCGTTAAGCCTGCGGAATCAGCGAAATGCGGGCTCGCGCGAGGGCGGCACCGCAGTCTTCACCAGCTCGCGAGTATGTCCGCGGCGGTCAGAAGGACGCGCCCAGTCATCGCCGTCTCCCGTCGCTTCCGACGTAGAAGCTCGCGAAGATCGATCCGATCGTCGAGGACGGCATAGAGATCCCCGCCATCCATCAAAACGATCGGAGAGCGATTGCCCGAGTGAATCTCTACGGCAGTCGGCTGGAAGCCGTTGATGGCGATGAAGAGGCCGAGCGTGTTTTCGCTTCGCCGCTGCACCTTGGCTGCAAAGACATCTAGATCGTCGCGCGCCGCTGGGCCCTTCTCCCACTTCGCCTCAAGGAGGAAGTACTCGCCTCCAAAAACGAAGCCGCCATCGATCTGCTCGCCCACTACCCGGAACGATCCTTGGGGATCCAGGTCGAACGCCTCGAATGTCTCCACGAGAAGGGGCTCAAAGGCAAATCCACGCCGGTTGGGCTCGAGCGCGAGCGTGTCGAGATACCGAGCCTTCAGCTCGGTTAGTCTCCGGGCGGTTCCCTGGCGCTCTTCGGCTTGGTGCTTTGCCGCATTGAGCCGTTCGCGGTTCGACTCGGCCTCCATCAGTGCCTTCTCGTACGGCTGGACGACGCTGCTCAGTCGCGCAACGGCGTCGCGAGCCGCCCGCGTGCGGGCCACTGGGTCGTCCGACTTCCGGAGACCGGGAAAGTCCGCCATTGATGAAACGTCAACTAGGAGGCCGAGAAGAAGCGGTTGGTGCGCGTCTTGCTCGCGAACGAGTCTGTCTACGAATAACGAAACGCTGTCTCGTTTCAGCTGGGGCCCGGTCCAGTCGATGCCGACAAGGAATAGGGGCTCGCCAGCCACGGCCGCCCGCGCGTAGGCGTAGAGGTCGTCCTTGAACCAAAACGCGGCGCTAAGGGCATCCTTTAGTGCCGTGATTGCAGTCGCGCTAATGCGTTGGGTAGACATCAGTTCCGCCTACCACCTTGTTTCATGCGAGCCTCAACTGCGATCGTTCCGGCCTTCGAGACGAGCGATGGTAGGCGGTTTCGGCCCTGCAGATATTGGATCGCCGTCGCTGTCGCAGCGCTTCGCGTTGCGAGGTGTCTTTGAGTCGTCTTGTCAAGAGCATGAGCGAAATGCAGGCCGACGGCGTACCCACGAAGGACCTCAGGGTCATGCTCGCGCTGAATGTCTGCCTGCACCCAGTCGACGTCTGCTGGGCGGCCGGATCGTAGGAACACCACTGCAGCGATGGCTCGAAGAAACTCGGGCTCGTTCCGGTTCTTTACGCGCCGTCCCGCCTCGTCCGCCCAAGGGGCCGGCATGCAGCCCGGGTGCTCAAGCATCGCCGCAAAGAGCCAAGTGCACAAGTAGGACGAGTGGTTCTCGGTATCGCTCGCAAGGTACGCGGTGAGTCCGTCGAGAACCTGCTTCTTGGTGATGAAGGGCCGAAGATAGGCAGCGACCACGCTCGCAACTGGTGCTAGGTCACCCAGTCGACCAAGGACTAGGTTGAGCGTCCCAGCCTCCCTCAGCAGGGTGAGGCGCCACAGGCCGAACCGGGCACGCCTGTCGTCGATTCCGGCCTCCGCCTTGAGGGCGTTTCGGAGTATGCGCTTGAGTGCCTTCCTAGCCGCAGACGAGTCCGGGAGCGACGTCAGATAGTCGGCTAGCTCGAGGTCCCGGTTGGCGTTGACGTCATCACGAGCCTCCTCCCCGTGCAGGAGCTTGGTCTTCGGGGTGCTGACGAGCAGCCCTCTGGCCCGACACTCCCGCTGGAACTGGCGAATCGCACGGTGGCCCTCGGACTTGGTCGGCACGACCACCCGCACGTCATCGAGAAATCGCGAGTAGCTCCAACCCGACTGCAGCATCGCTCGGTCGACGGGGAGCATGTAGAGATTCGCGAGCACACGCGAGGCGTTTGGGCCCTGAGGCAGCCCTGTGTTTCGGTCGTTTCCCCAGAGACGCAGCATCTCCCGCAAGGGCGAGACGACGGCCGGCTCGACGTTGAGCGCTTCCACCTCAGCGACCAGTCGGCTGTGAGGCACCGTCTCGAAGAAGGCGGTGAGGTCGGTCTTCACGAGCCACTGGTCGGTCTCGCCGAGTTGGGAACGAACCAGTCTTCGCCATGTCACCCACTGTCGCCGGGATTGCTGTGTGAAGTAGCCCTCGGTCGTTGAGAGCCGGGCCGAATAAACGCTCGCAGAGAGCTGGCTGTCGATCCGATCCGCGAAGGAGCCGACGACGGCCTGGTATGCCACGCGATCGGCCAGCTCGAGCAATGTCCCGACGCGCGACAGCATCGGAGATTGATCGACGTCGACTACGCGGGCGACGCCTGGAGCAGCCCGCTCAACGATCGACCGTGCCCGGGCGATAACGGTGTCCGGCGATGCCAGGAGATCTTCGTGCCTGAGCACATCCGGCACCCAGACTTCGGAGAGGTCCGTGTTGTGAACGTACTTGAGGCTCGCGTCCCAGTCGATTGCTGGGCGCGCGGCTCCGCGACGGCCACGACGCTTGCCTGCCAGTGAGTCGCCATCTATCAGCCATTGCTTGCCGCTCTTGTGCCCTCGGATGCGGCCGTCGGCAGCCATTCTTCTCGCTGTAGCGATCGACACGCCGAGACGAGAAGCCGCCTCTTCAATGGTGAGTAGGTCGGATGGATCGCTCATATTTGCGCGATTGCGCTCATCGAGCATATCGCAGCGGTGCGTGGATTTCGGACCCCGTACCGCTAAGTAGGCGTCACACCGGCACCTGCGCTCGCCCCGGCGTCCCCGGGCCGGCCAATCTGGCTTCCTCGGCTCAGGCACCGCCGACCGACAACGCCACGACGACGCGCGTTGACACCGAGACATCGCTTGCGGAAACAGCGGACAATCTCGACGGACAACCTCGACGGACTAGATGCACGGCCCCGTGCGGGGCCCTCGACTGACCCCTTGGTTTGTGGCCCTTGTTGGGGGCCCAGGGTCAGGTCCAGCAGGGCCCACCATGAGCCACCGAATGAAGATCACGCTGACGGACTCGACGCTCGCCGAGCTGCGAAGCGCGGCCAAGGACAGGGGAGAGCCAATGGCGCGTCTAGCTACGCGTCTCGTCTCCACCGGGCTATCCGGCAGCAACCGGGAGCAGGAGCCTCCCCGCGTCCGGGCTGGGGATGCAGAGAGACCGGACCTCGGTGCTGATCGGCGCGCCCCATGGCTCGAACCGTTCGAGGGCGAGCAGGAGTGGCGCCGCGACATGTGGGGCGCGATCGTTGCGCTGCACGGCCGCTACCCACGTGATCTCGGCCATCTCAAAGACGGCTGGTGGGAGCACACCGCACACGTCGAGATGCTGTGCGCGCTGGTCGTCTGGCGCGACTGGATCGACCAGGCCGACGACCCGCGCGACGAGCTGCTCTTTCACGCGCAACTCGAGGACTACAGCCGCGCGCTCCGGCAAGAAGGCGGAGGGGTCAGCGCCACATGGCAGCCAGACGCGCCGCCCACCGAGTGGGCGTGATCGAGCAGCAACGCGCTTAGAGCGATGAGGGACGCAGACTGGGCGTTGGTGGTGGCGCGCGGGGCCCACGGGTGCCCTGAGCGTCGGGAGCTATTGCAGCCGGTGGCCGCCGCTACCGCACCGGAGGCGTCGGCTGCGCCTCCTTGCCCGCGCTCACGCGCGGAAACGACCCGAGCCGGCGCTCTTCAGGCGCCCGAGTGCGCGCGCGGCGTCGCCTTGCCGGCGGATTCGCGGTGCTCGCCGCTGGCGCAACGGCAGTTCACGAGGGGGCTGCGGTCGGCGAGTCCGCCGTCACCGATTTAGCCGTAACGCACGCGGCCGTGCAACTACGGCACCGCCCGCAGGTCGTGTTCTGCGTGCAGTCGACGAGAGTGAACGGGCGAAGCTCGTGGAGGCACTCGGCCATCTCGGTTACGGCCCGCATCCTCATGACGGCATCGCGGCCGACCTGCATATCGCCAGGTGCGGAATACTGCGCGCGATGGGCTTTCTAAGACGTCGCCGCGACCAGAAGTGGCTCAGATCGCTAGGCGGGGAAGCTAATGAGAACCTGGATTTCGATGTCCGGCTGCAAGAGCAGCCACTCACGGATCCGACCGCCCAGGGACTTCGGATTGCGGTTGAGGCGAGATTGGCTGCCGAGTGGAAAATGCCCGAGGTATGGGCGCAGCTCGGCGTCGACTACACCAACGCTCGTGGGTATGGGGCCGATGAACAGGAGGCCTACGCCTTCACCGACGCGCTTGTGTTCGGCTACGTGCTGCGAGAAATCGAGGCGATGCGCGCAGACGCCCTTCCGATGTCGTCCGAGGTCGCCACGCGCCTGCGGGATGCTCCTGCCCGGGCTGAGGACGTCCTTCAAGCCGTCGTCGAACTAGCTGAAACAGAACTGGCTGATGTCCGCACGCTCAGTGGGAAGGCGTGGAGCGACTTCGACTACTGGGCCGGCCAGTTCAACCGGGTGCGCTCGCGTGGACGAAAACGCGAACGGGGAGGTTTCGCAATTCCAGCCCAGGTCGACTACGAGCACGGTCTCCTGTTTGGCTACGCCCTGCGCTGTTGCTCAGAAGTTCGGCGCGACGATCGCCTCCAGCACTAGGAGCTCGGTTGCTCTGGATCGTTGCCGCGCATCACTCGTCGCACGTCCACCTCGGTGCTACCGATGGACTCGGCGAACTCCTCCTCGATTCCCCCGCTCTCACGGAACGCTCGGGCGAGCCTCCCCATCCGCAGCGTCTGCTCGCGTTCAGCGCCTCTACCTTCGGCCTGCCACTCCCGGATCGCGGCCTCGTTGATCGATCGCGGGTCAGCTTCGCGGTGCACAAGCGCCGCGATCAGTCGGACAATGTCGTCGCCATCGTCCAGCCACGGTTTTTCTCCGGCGTCGGGTGCCTGGCCTAACTCTGCAAGCCCGTCTCGCAGCCACGCGAGGCGAGCCGCGACCTGTCTGCCGCGTGCGTCGTAGGCGCGCAGGCCGAGCATGTAGATGGGGATCGTGCGATGACAGCCGCAAAAAGCACTTTCTCGCCATGAGGCGACTGTACAACGGCGTAGTGTTAGGAGATCGCTGCAGAGGTGTGGTAGATTCCCGCTATCGGAA